>Ga0315298_1001408_pt1 | contig 44076 bp, 48 predicted proteins | sample WHS_1_MG_FD_203077 | JGI IMG/M metagenome (GOLD analysis project Ga0315298, IMG submission 203077) | Extremophilic microbial mat communities from Washburn Hot Springs, YNP, Wyoming, USA - WHS_1_MG | ecosystem: Environmental > Aquatic > Thermal springs > Hot (42-90C) | place: USA: Wyoming... | reverse complement strand
AATAAGGTTGAGCTTCACTATTTCCTGTTATATCAGATAACAATTCTTTTTGCCATTCTGTTTTTGGAGCATTAGCAATATCAAAGTTTTGTAGTTTAGATAATTGTATATTATGTAATAAGTCTTTAGCTGCATCACTTAACTTTATGGTTTTAATATGTAAGAAAGAATCTTTAGATAAGACAATACTTTCTTTATTAGACTTGTTATCTATTTCATAGTCTATTCCATATAAAGCCATAACATTGTCAAAGTTAAATACTGTAATTAAAAATACACCAAGAGGGATTTTGTATCCACCAATATTTATCATAGTAACTTTACCTTGGTAAATTTGTAAGGTTGTTACATATGAACTATATCTAGAAATTCCTAGTTTAGGAAATGTTATAGGTAGTAGAAATAATTGTTTTACTGGAACGTATTTGTTATTATTTATCAACATAGTTCCATCTTTATCTAAAACTGGTAATACTAAATCTACTTTATGTCTTACATTATGAATATCAGAAAAAGTCATACTAAGTTTTTCTAAGTTTGATTTTTCTACTGCTCCTTTAGGAGGAGCAACTGGTTCTGTTCTTATATCTTCCATTTTAAATCCAAGAGTATCATTGTAAGAAGATAGAAAGTGTTTAAAATACTCTTGTCTATTTTGATATTCTAGATGAGCAAAATTAAGATAAGATGGAACTGTTTTAATATTATTACTTGGAATAAAAGCATTTAATCCAGCTTTTTGAATAACGAGTGGTTCTGGTTTAATCATTACCTTACTTAGTGTTTTCAGTTGTTGATCTAAGTTAGTAATTGAAGTATTAGGTGCAACAATATTTGCTATAGAACTTTTAACGGTTTCTTTAATGTTAGTTATGTTACTTGGAGTTGATACTGTGATTAAATCTTTTACTACCATTCTTGCATTGATATTTGGTATTTGATCTACTTGAGAAACTACTTTTTGTTGAGTTTCAGTATTACGATTCTCTACATTTCTATTGAAATATTTATTTATAATTGCAGTTATCTTTGGTAACTCCCATTTCTTTTCATCTGCTAAGTAATACCAAGTAGATTCTTTTAATGCATATGTTGTAAGGTAAAAGAATTTTATAAAAGGATCTTTTTGCATAAGACTAAATAGTTTTATAGTTAAGCTATGAGATAATGGCGGAGTATTCTTATGCAAATGTATTCCATCTATAGCACCATATTCTCTATTTGGTTTTAATACTTTTTTGAAATATCCTTCAATTTCATTTATTGGTTTACTTACAAATAACCAAGAAAGATCAAATATAACTTGCTTAGGAGAATTTAGATTAGTTGTATAATTATAACCCAGTTTACCAATCAAATTCTTTTCTTGTGAATTTAGTTCCAAAAGTCTATTGTTTACAAACTTGTAAGGAATGAATACTGACCATTTATCTTTGAATACTTCTCTATTATCATTTAAGAAATCAAAGATAGTATCATTTTCAACTAGAGTGAAGATAGTAGTAGGAGTAGGAAATTTAAGAATTATAGTTTGATAACTTGAAAATAAATCCATTAGAGTGTATCTATTAGTTTACATGTTTTATTTAGAATACTTTTAGTGGGTTCACGAAACATCTTTTTAAGATTCTCTGGAGTTATAAATTTTCCATAGAAGAAATCTTCCTCTTGAAATGCTTTAATTACTATCGCCATTTTGAATATATAAATTGCAAGTATCTTTAAAACAGATATTGAATATACTGTAGATTGAAAATTAAGTTTAAAAGATAAAAACGACTCATTATCTGGATATTTCTTTTTGTATTGATCATATATAGTATTAAACGTACTTTCTGCATAGTTTATGATATTGTAAGAGTTAGCTTCAAACATTTCATTGTCACCCGTACTATTTATTTGATCGTATGCTTTTATTATTTCGTTTAAGAAAGATTTAAAGGCCTTAACAACTACTCTGTTTTCCACTTTCTTTTCAATTTTACTATCTAAAGTCTTAACACTTTTGTATAATGTGCATTCCATTATAATCTTCTCCTTTTATCCTATTACAACTATAGTTGGTTGAATTGCTGATGAGAATGTCACTGTAATATCATTAGCGTCAACAATAGTTATACTTGTAGGATTAATTTGTGTTCCATTATTATAGACAAAAACAACTGGGCTTGAATTATTTAGATTATGAGAAATTGTAAAAGTAGTACCACTTACCGTTGCAGTGTATGTAAATTTCTTTGCTGTAGTTAAAAATGTTTGATCAAAACTTACTAATGCATTTTGAACAGTTGTAGCATTAGGAGCATTAACTAATGGTTGTTTTATACCTACTAAGGATGCACCATTTGTACTTGCTAAATCACTTTCAAAAGTTGTTAAACTGTTATTTACAGAAGTAATAGCATTATTAAGTAGTTCTGTTGCACTAGCTAAACTTGTAGCATTAGAAATATATTCACCAGTTGGAGCTGGAGTATATGTTCCGACAGTTGTTAATCCACTAGCAGAAATTATGTTATTTATTACTGTTGAATTATTGTTAACATTATTAGATAGACTAGATAAAGAATTTGAAACTGTATATAAAGCAGAATCTAATAAGAAGTCAGCATTGTTTAAACTAGTAGCTGATTTAATATAATTACTATTTGAATTAGCTACATATGATCCATTTGAAGATAATCCACTAGATGTTTGGATAGTTGATATTTGATTTTCTACAATTGTATTTTGAGATGTTCTTGTAGATACTTCTTGACTAAGTTGGTTATTTAGAGAATTCAATTGAGTATCTAACAAAACATCAGCATTGTTTAAACTAGTAGCTGATTTAATATATGTAGTATTGTTATTAGAAACGTATTGAGAAGTTGAAGATAATCCTGTTGCATTATTAATATTATTTATAGAAGTATTTAAATTTTGAATTTGTGTTCCTACAGTATTTTCAAAGTTTTGAAGAGAATTTGTAACTGCTTTTACTGATCCATCTAATAATACATCTGCATTATTTAAACTTGTAGCTGTAGCTATATAGTTAGTGTTTATGTTAGGTGTGTATTGACCAGAACTACTTAATCCAGCAGATTTTTCTATAGTAGTAATATTATTAAGTATAGAAGAGATCATATTGTATAAAGTTAAATCTGCACTAGTTAGAGAAGTAGCTTGACTTAATTGTCCTGCATTCGTTGGTGGTTGATAAGCACCATTAGAATTGAAACCACTAGATGTTAAGACATTATTTAAAATATTTTGTAATGATGTTATATTAGGAGCGGAAGCATTTATCAAACTTAAGAAAGTGGGCAATGGAACTTGTGTTAAAGAAGATATTTGAGTGTTATTCCATTGAACATTAGCCAAAACAATTTCGTTTGCAGAAGGAGTAAGTTCAAATTGTAAGAATATTGAATAAGGATAAATACCTTGAGAACTAAAATTTGTATTTAGTTGAGTTTGTTGCATACTAATAACTAGATTATATTGTCCATTAACAATAGTTGGACTTGTAATATTTTGACTAGTAAATTGAATTACAACATTTTGATTAAGTTCGATTAATACTCCATTTATTAAACAAGCACCAGCGTTTACTTGTACATGAGTAGAATCGATAAACTGAGTTGTTAAACCTCGTAGAACAAATGTATTACTACCAGTTAAGTTATAGACAAAACTTAGATCATTTACTTGTTGGATTGTAACATATCCATTTATCAACATTTTAGATTACCTCTCTTTTATTTCTTTTGGTTTTGTTCTGAAGTGTGTTCCGAACAAAAATGTGGCAATTTATTTTTAAAAGGAAGGAGTTATGAAAATCATAACTATTGACGATTCTTCGACGATGAGAAGGATTATTAAGAATACGCTTTCTCGTATTGGGTATGGTGAAAATATACTAGAAGCAGAGAATGGAAAACAAGCACTCGATATTCTATCGAAAAACCAAGTTGATCTTATTATAACTGACTGGAATATGCCAATTATGGATGGATTGACATTTGTAAAACTTATTAGATCTAAAAGAGAATGGGATGATACACCTATTATAATGGTTACTACTGAATCAGCTAAAGAAGATATTATCGAGGCACTAAAAGCTGGAGTAAACAACTATAGTAAAACCTTTTACTCCTGAAGTATTAAAAGAAAAGATAGGAGTTGTAATGGGATTAAAAAGATAGTTTACTTTAAGACTTCTTTTAAATCTCCAAACCGAATTGCTATCGATTGACCCAGATAGTCAAGTTCTACAAGACCATCTGGATCTCCTTGTAATATGTATTTATTGCCATTGATTGAGATAATGTTTACGTCAATTAAATTTCCAAGTTTTGTATTACTATTTGTTTCCAATTGTAATTCTAAGTTACACCGGTCACTCATTGGTTGCTTATTTTTCCTCCTTTTTCATCTCTTGCAAAAAGTATGCTAAGAATCCTGGAGATTCATGTTTAATCTTTTGTTGTAATATATGCATATTAGATACTTTAATGTCTCCGCAATGTAATGGAAATCCAATATGTCTAGCTTTCTCAATAATTTGTCTTTCTAACTCAACTCTCTTTTTCTCTTCCTCTACTGCTGACATAACATAACTAGTTATAGCATCTTTAACCTTTTGTACTGTTTTATGAAAGAATCCCACTTATTCAACCTCCTTTAACTGCATTTAGAATATCCACAACTATAACAAACTCCACACCCATTTTCATTAACATATGCTTTTTCTCCACATTGTGGACATTTAGTAAGTTTTTGAGGATTTACATTTTTAGCACCTTTTTCTTTTACTCCATCTAATAATGTTCTTTTTAAGATAGCCGGAAGATCATACATTGAATAACTAGATTTGTCTAATTGTTTTATTATATCAGTTAATGGAATTTGATATCTTAGTAATAGTGAAGTAAGTCTGCATAGACTATCCCAATAGCTTTGTCTTTCTAGATATAATGCTGGATTAAACGTATCTTTTTCTAAACCTGCTTCTTTTGGAACTTTAGTAAATACTTCAACTGGTATTCCAGTTTCATTTTCTGTAACTGTAATATATGTCTTTATAGTATTCTTCCATTTAACTTGATACCTAGTGGATTTCTCTTTAGAACTTAATTGTAGTTTTTGATTTTTTTCTTCTTTAGTTTCTTCTTTTTTACTTTCAGTATTTAGTATTCCACTTAAACTACAATTGTCTCTATATACTGTTACTCCTTTTAATCCTTTCTCATAAGCTAGAACATATAAGTTTTCTATATCTTCTATTGTAGTATTCTCTGGTAAATTTACTGTAGAAGAAATACTATCTGTTACATATTTTTGACATACTGATTGCATTTCAATTCTTTGTTTATAATCTAGTTTATGAGATTCTACATAATGATATTTCTTTACTAATTCTTCTGGTGGTAAATCTAAGTCTTTAGGATTATGTTTAATCAGATAATCAAATAATACTGGATGAATAACTCTTACTTCATGATCTATCAGTTTACTTTTTCTATAATAGGCAAATGCAAATAATGGTTCTATACCACTAGTACAGTTATTCATTATAATAGATGTAGTTCCAGTTGGCGCTATAGTAGAAAGTCCAACATTTCTTAATCCATAAGTTTCAATTTGCATACTTAGATCGTATGCTGGCTCTATATCCAATATAGTTAGTACTGATTGTAATCTTTGAAAATAAGTATGATTAGCAAATTTTTGTCTTAGTTCTTTTGAATTTTTCTTTTTAAAGATTGGAGCTGGTCCTAATTGTTTAGCTAATTCTATACTTGCTATGGTTTCAATACATGCTTTAGTAGCCATAATTTTTGCTGTCATATCTAATGCTTCTTTTGAACCATAGTCTAAATTTAACATAGCTAAACAATCACCTAATCCAGTAATACCTAAACCTATCTTTCTTCCTAATTGATCTATTTTATTTTGTCTATCTAAAGGATGTTTGTTAATAGTAATTACAAAATCCATAAACTCTACTGCTAATTTTACATGTTTTTGAAATTTTTCAAAATTGAATGTTGCTTTTGGGGTAAATGGATTATCTACAAAGTTATGTAAAACCATTGCTCCTAAATTACATGATCCGTAATTTGGTAATATCTGTTCTCCACATGGATTAACTCCATAAGGTACGAATTCTGGAAATACCGCCATTGGAGTACTTTTTAAAATAGTATCCCAAAAGAGAACCCCTGGTTCAGCAAAAGTCCAAGCACTAGTTCCTATTTGTTTCATTAAGTCTTTTGCTTTTACTGTGTTATACTGTTTGATAGGACCTTTATATGTACTTAAATCTCCTTTCCATTCAGAAGTATAATTTTCATATTCTACATCTGGAAATACTAAGTTCCAGTCTAAATTATTTTTGTATGCATTCATGAATTCATCAGTAACTTTTACAGAAATATTAGCTCCAGTTATTTTTGGTAATGTATTATTTAATGTATCTCTTTCAAAGACTTCTTCTGGATGAGATTTAGATTTGATAAAGTCTATAACATCAGGATGCCAAATTGCATGACTAAATATACTAGCTCCTCTTCTTCCATTTTGACCAATTGTTTGAGTAGCAGTAGAAAATAAAGGCATAAAAGAAACACTACCAGATGATGTATTAGCTGCATTGTTTACTTTAGTACCTTTTGGTCTTAAGATTTCAAAAGAATTTCCTACTCCACCTCTCCAACTGAAAACTCTCATGTTCTCAGTTAAAGCTTGACCAATACCTTCAATACTATCTTCTCTAATAGGTACAAAATAACAGTTAGATAAAGATGCATTTCTTTTGCTACCAAAACCAAATATAATAGAACCACCAGGAATGAAAGTATCAAATAAGATATCTATGATAGTAGTTCCTGTTTCTTTTTCAAATATGCTTTGAAACTGATTCTTTTCTAAAGTCTTAGAAAATCTTTGTTTAATGTCACTTATCGAATTCTCATTTCCATGACAATACTTTTGTTTCAGAATTGAGTTAATCATCTGTTCTTTTTCTAATGTAACAACTTCAATATCTTTTTGGTCCATAAAAAACTCCTATTATATTACTTTTGAAATTCTTATTTGTTCTTCTTGTTTGAAAGAACAACTAAAAAGGAGAACTAATAATGGATATAACAAACTTACCCCAAGGATATATTTATGACGATTCTGATTCTATTAGGATTATAACTCCGTATGCTGATCCAAATCTTGCTATTAAAACATTTCTAAATTTTGCATTACAAAAAGATGCTATGTTACGTACTATGATATATGGATGTACATTACCAGTTTTCTTCGATGCATTTATAGAAGCTAAAAAAGTAGGTTGTGATGTTAAAATTATATTTGATCATACTCAAGCAGAAGGTAAAGCAGAAAAACAACAAATAGAAAAACTAATAGAAAATGGATTTATAGACGGTCAAGATTTTCTAATTGGAACTTCTCCAAAACATAATATAGTACATCTAAAACAAACAACTATAAAATATGGTGATAATAAATACATTACATTAGAAGGCTCTTGGAATTATAGTAAATCAGCTACAGCAGAAATGAATATGTTAACATTTACATCGTCAGTAAGATTAGCAGAATACACTTTTCAAGTATTTTCTAAACTATGGCAATGGATTCTAGAAAACGAACCACAATATCAGAAAGTATGAACAAAGAAAAGAGGAGATATTTAAAATGAAAAAGTCATTACACAAACCAAAGAATAAAGCTAAAAGAATAGCTAAAGGACAAAAGAGAGATGTCAAAGTTAAAAGAAAAGCTACTAAAATTTAATTTCAATATCCTTTTAACTAACTGGAAGACTAGTGCTATAGGTTTAATAACATTAGCTATGACTTGGCTTCCTAGTTTAGGTATTCAGATTACTCCTGAGATAAGGAAAATAGTAATCTATACAGCTATTGGTATTGGTTTTATATTATCGGCAGACGGATTAGTTTTTAAGAATAATAAAATAGAAGAAGGGGATAAGACAAATGCAAATAACTAACTTTCAGATTAAGCAAATTACAGATGTAAGTACTTTAGAAATCATCTTTGGACAATTAAACTTTATTACTAGTGGAGTTAATTGTTCTATTCAATCACCTAATATAAACATAGGTGCAGGTATTGTTCAGGTTTATAATCAATCTGTAACAATAGGGGCTAATTCAGTTCCATATCCACTATCTGCTGGAGAGTATGCAGTAGCTTTAGTAGTAGTAACTAATGATTTTGGATATCCAGTTGTTTCAATAGAATTCTTTCCTACTGCGGTTCCTATTTATAATTACTCTACAAGTCAATATACTTTCTTGACATTCTTAACAATTTCTGCTAATGGAGTATCTTTAAGTAATGTATCTTCTACTGGTCTTACTATAAATAGAGTAGATACTCAAACTGGATTAAGTTCATCTGGAGCTCAAGTATATACATATACTCCATCAGCATCTGGCGAAGTTATTACTGTAAATCACAACCTAAATGATCCGGCTCCAGGAGTATTTGTTTATAATGCTCAAACAAATCAACTAGTTACTCCAGCCAGTATTCAAATAATTAATGCTAATAGTTTAACTGTTACATTATCATCTCCAATATATCCAATTATTAAAGTAATAGGGTGAGTTTAGTACTCACCCTTCTCCTTTTCTTGAACAATAAATAATGAAGAATGCCTTTTGTGCTATGCTTCACATGTTCAACATTTCTCTTAAAAGGAGATTTTCATGCTAAAAAATGAAACAGTAGTATTAGACACGTCTGTATGCTTACATCATCCTGAATGTTTGAATCATCTTAATAGTCAAAATATTATTATTCCTTCTGTTGTATTTGAAGAACTAGATAAGTTTAAAACTTCAATGGATTTAAGAGGTTATTCTGCTAGAGAATTTTTACGAAATTTCGATAAACTTAAAGGAGATCAGAAACTCAAAGATGGTATTCCGTTAAAGAATGGTGCTAAAGTTTTTGTAAAGTATTTCTACAATAAGAAGATTGAACTACCACCAGAATTTGATGCTTTTAAGATGGATAATATTATCTTAAAAATAGTTTTACAAAGTCAAGAAGAATTTGAAAATTGTATTCTGCTTTCCAAAGACACAAACTTACGAATCAAAGCAGAAATACTAAGTATCAAAGCAAGAGATTATACTTTTGAAAAACAGCAATCATTGAATAACATATTGTCTGAAAATGTATTTCATATTGATGATACTATAATAGATTCAATTTATCAAAAAGGTACTATTGATATTGAAGAGTTAAAAAATGTAATTCCAGAACATGTAAAATATGCTATCTTAAAAGGAGAAGTAAATAATAAGAAATCTATTTTAGTGAAGAAAGATAATTTAGTATATAAGAAATTTGATGTTCCTAATGTAAAACTAATGGGAAATATTAAAGCAAGTAATGTTCAACAACAATTTTTAATAGATGCATTATACGATCCAAAAGTAAAAATAGTTTTTATTGTTGGAGTAGCTGGAACTGGTAAAACTCTCTTAGCGTTAAATTGCGGCTTAGAGCAGGTATTGACTGATACACCTTATAAAAGGTTAATCGTTTCAAGGAGTCCTATTCCTATGGGAAGGGACATAGGCTATTTGCCAGGAAATTTAGAAGAAAAGATGAATCCTTGGTTAGCTCCTATCTGGGATAATTTAGAGTACATTTTAGAAAATGATGAATCTTTTGATACTGAAATAACCATTGAAGAACTTATAAGAATGAAACAATTAGAAGTATCATCTTTAACATATATGAGAGGAAGAAGTTTACAGAATGCTTTTATCTTAATAGATGAAGCACAAAACTTAACTAATCATGAAATCAAGACTATCCTTACTAGAGTAGGTAAAAATAGCAAGATAGTTTTTACTGGAGATATTTACCAAATAGATAATCCGTTTCTGAGTATAGATGATAATGGACTATCTATTGCTTCAAATAAGTTTACAGAGAAGAAGAATGATATTGCGACTACTATATTACTAACTAAGAGTGAAAGGAGTGACGTAGCTGCTATAGCTGCAGAGATATTGTAAAGGAACAAACTAAAATAATCAAGAGGAATTATAAAATGTATAACTCATTACTATTAGAAGATTTTCAACTTAGTTTAAAAAGATATATAGCTTATAACCGACCAGTTTCTACATTTCTTGCTGGTGTACTTGCTGGGCTATATACACTTGATGAAAACAATATGTTATTTAATGCTATTAGAAGCGGAGTATCACATTACATAATTGATTATTTAGATGATCACTTGGCTGATAAAATTGAACCTATCATAAATAAGTTTACTACACCTGTTAAAACAGTAGTAGAACGAATTAAAAACGGATCATTTTTAACACCAAATACAAAACTTTTTGATATTATTCAATATGGTGTAACTTTTTTACTACTTTCGCTTGGATTTGTTGTAGGTAGAGCAACATTACTATCCCTAGGTATAGAGAAAAAACAAAGTTTATGGAAGAGTTACACTAAATTTGTTTTAATTATTTTATCTACCTTTGCTGTTATAGTATCACTTATTAAAATAACAGAGTCTGGTGATCCAACTATTCTGCCTCGCAAATTCAATCTAGAGGGTTTTAAAAATAGTAAAAGTAGAATAAAGCGTGCTTATGCTGCAGCTTATGAAATTGTTGCTGCTAAATACCCACAAATTACAAAAATACCTTTGTATTACGTCAATAATGATCTGGAATTGTATGGACTTTATTATGACAAATGGCACGATAAAAACATAATAGGTATACCTAATGAACAACTTGAAATATTTTCAGACAATGAACTCATAGGAGCGTTTATTCATGAATTAGGTCATTTATTAGAATTACGTTCTGAATCTCCTCAGACCGAGAAATTCATTATGTTTATGTTAACTATGATACGAGCACTTACTGAAACTAGTTGGGCAAAAAGTATTACGTCAATAGGTGCTGATATACTTGATCGTTTCTTTGCCTCACTTAGCTATTTCAACCAAGAAATATTTGCAGATACATTTGCTGCTTCTTTTGGTTATGGTCCATACGTAAGGTCTTTCTTACGTAAATTTATGGAACATGATGTAAGTGAAATTATCAAGGGAGACATTGATTCAACGTACGGAGCAAGGCATGGTTTTCTTTCTCATCCTAATAATACTCACCGTATGGAATATATAGAACAAGCAGAAAAATATTTCAAAAAAGAAACAGAAGAACTATTACGAAGAACTACACAAGTAGTAAATAATCTACAAAAAGAAGGGGGTATCTAAAATGTACTTCTACTCGCATAATTATAATGATTCTACTGAACCAATAGAAAATGATAAAGGTCATTTAGAACCTGATTGTATATCTGTTCCTTTAGGACAACCAATCTGGATCGTACCGCAATTTTTAGAAAAGCTAAATCAATGTGAAACATATATTCCAGAGGAGCGAAAAGTAACAGATGTAACTTACTAAAAAACTAATAGAACAAATATATTATTTTTACGGAGGTGTTTTCTAAATGAACATAATGACATATCACATAGACCTTAATACAACAACTTCTTGTAATCTTCGTTGTAAATATTGTATTGAAGGATTTACACATGATGTAAATTTTTCTAAAGATTCATTACCAGAATTATATAAAAGAGTTGATTACTTAATGGAACATCCTTGGTTTAAACAAAACTACTCTATGGTAAGTCTAAACTTTTGGGGTGGAGAACCTTTTGTTAATTTTAGTACTATGAAAGAACTTATTGAACATTATGGTAATAACAATAAGATATTTCATTTAATCTACTCTAACGGTTTTAGATGGAAACAAGAATACTTTGATTTACTATCTGAATATAAAAATATGAAATGTTTAGATGGTAGTGATAAAATCAAACTACAAGTTAGTTATGATGGAAGACCATTACAAGATTTGTATAGAGTTACTGCAACAGGTAAACCATCTTCTAAAGAAGTCTTAGAAACAATAGATACTTTAATAAAACATAATATTCCTTTTGCTAATAAAGCAACTTGCCCTGTTTCTGGATTTATGTATTTAGCAGATTCTATTAAAGACTATTTGAATATCTGGAATAGTATACCATCTCATTTAAGAAGATCTTACGCAATGGGAATCACCGTAGATTATCTAAATCAAATAGAAGCTTCTAAAGAAGATTTAGAAAATTTAAAACAAGCTCTTATTGATATTATTCCAACAGAGTTAGATTATTTCAAAAAGAATGGGCATCATTTTATTAATTGGTTTAATCCTAGTAGAGCTTTATGTTCTGCTGGTCGAGATATGAGTATTATGGATATAGATGGTAATTTTTACAAATGTCATGGTACCTTATATAATCCAGATAAACTAGATCATTTGGTTTCTAGTAAAGATGATGATTTAGAAACTTTTGTTCAATCTATAAAGAAATCTCATGAATTACATCTAAATTTAGGAGAACCAGAAGAATGTAAAAAATGTCCAGTTCATTTTTGTTTAAGATGTAATTCTCAAGCTTATAGAGTAAGTAAAAAAGTAAATTACAGAGAACGTTGGGACGATTATCCAGCTATTAAAGTTTGTAGTGTATATCAAACTATTCATAAAGTATGGTTAGCAATGGAACGAATAAAGAAGGAAGATATTTAACAATGCTTATAACTGAGTTTGTTATCACTGAAGCATGTAATTTAGCATGTAAATATTGTTACATGAAAAATAGAAAACAATATATGACTGAAGAAGATGTTGAATTATTTATTAAGAATATTGATGTTGTACTAAAAGAATACGGAATGCCAAATTATCATATTTCTTACTTCGGCGGAGAACCTTTACTAAATTGGGAAGTATTGAAGTATGCTTATAATCGTTTTAGTCAAGATCCAAGATTGTATTCACAAGTTATAATATCTAACTTGCTAGAAATAGATGAAGAGAAAGTTGATTTCATTAAGTCTCATAGATTAGGAGTTTCTTGGAGCTTTGATGGATTATGGCAAAATGAAAATAGACCATACTACAATTCTAATAAGCCTTCTCTAGAAAAATACTTAGAAAAGAAAGATTTAATCTTAAATGGACTTGGGGCTAGAGTTTGTAAAACTATGGTAGCTCCGGAAAATATCTCTACAATGACTGAGAATCTAGAATATTTTATTAATGAATGGAATGTTTCTCCAGATTTTAGTCTAGTTAGAGATCCAATTTGGAGTCCAGATGATATTAAATTATTTGATAAAGAATGCACAAGATTAGCAGATAAATATATTGAATTAACTAAACAAGGCAATGGAGTATTAGGTAATGGATTCTTTATGTTGGCCATACTTGATAGTATGCTAGGAGATAAAATTGGAAAAAGACCATTTGGTTGTTTTGCCGGTCATCGTGGTATTGGATATTTACCAGGCGGATTAGTTTATCCATGTGCTAGGTTTGGATCAAATAGAAAATTACTATTGTGGAATTTTAAAGAAAATAAATCATATCCAGAAAATATTAGAGTACTAAAGAATCCAGAGTTAACTGATCCTAGAACATATAAGAAGTGTCAAAGCTGTGGACTATATCAATATTGTAATGCCGGATGTACTTATTCAGAGTTGTATGAAGAAAATGGTCAATATTATACAGAACCTGTTTCTAGTGTTTGTGCTTTGTATCATATAATCTATAGAGAAGCAATTAGAATTGTTGATGAACTAAAAGATAACAAAAACTTTTTACAAATATTAAATAATGCAAAGAGGAATATAGGATGAGTGAAAGAGAAGCTTGTTCAGTTATATACTTAACTACTGCTTGTAACTTAGAATGTGAATATTGTTATGAAGCTAGAAATCGAAAAGAAAATCCAATCAAATGGGCAAGTAAAGAAGATATAGATGATTACTTACAAAAGAATAGTGGAACAGGACAATCAAAAACATTAGTTATCTTTGGAGGAGAACCTTTTTTAGCTTGGAAAGAAATGAATTACTTAGTAGATCAAATAATAGAGAAGTATCCAAATGAACAATTTGCTTTAAATGTTACTACTAATGGTATTTGGTGTAGTAAAGAAGAAAACATGGAGAAGTTAGTTAATCTAATGAACAAGTTACGTTCTAAAACAAATAGTTTTATTTCTCCGGATATTAGTTATGATGCATCAGGTCACTATAGAAGAGTTTATCCAGATGGTCGATCTAGTAAAGAAGAAGTAGAAAAAGCAATGGATAATTTTAATAAATATAAAATACCTCTACGAACTAGATATACTATTCATAAAGGTAATTATGATAAAGTACTTCAAGATGCTATTTATATAGCATTAAGATTTAAACCAGAAAAAATAGTTTATAGTTTTGCTTGGACTGAAATAGATAAGATATTTCCAAATATGAGTTTAGATGAAATTCAAGAACAATACAAAATATATATGCATGCTTTATACGAAGAGTTTCTAGAAAGAGGTATTATGACCGCACCTTGTGATTTTGTTTGTGATATTTGTCATATTCCTTGTATCAATAATGGTGGAAAGAAAAACGAGTTTTACTATACTTATAAAGTTCCAGATAAAAAAGATTTTATTAAAGTAATAAATCATGGTGAATTTAATCATTTCGAGGAGGAAAAATAAAATGGACAAAAAGACGAGCATGTATACTGCATCAAAATACTTATTAGAAGCATCAAAACTATTAGTAGATCATGAGAAAATAGTTTCTAAGTTATTATTGGACTTAGCAAAAAATTTACTAGATGAAACTTTTGAAGTATCAGACCAAAATTCGACACAAACCCCGCTTATTTTTAAATCGGAAGCTCCGAATGTTACAGCAACTGTAGAACTACAAACTCAAGAATCAAAAGCTATAATTAATGGAGAAGAAGTCCTATGTAATGGTCATACAAATGTAAGTACAAAATCTACTAATCAGGTATGTAAAACTGATAACAAAAATTCATCTTGTGGAATCAATCAAAATAGAGTTTCCGATTTCATGACTAAAGATATGGATGCTCCTGAAGTAACTGAAATATTTGAAAAGATAAAAGCTAAATTGAACAAATCAAAAGAGGAGTAAACTTAGTGACGGATTTAGATAAAGTTGCTTCTTATCTTACTGCTGAAGAATATTCTGAAGTTATTCAATTACTAGAGAGTAACAAAGATGAAGCTATTTTATACTTTGGTCTTGTAACATATTATCAGTACTTGGCTTTATCATATTTTAATACAAACCAATATGATAAATGCTTACAAAGTTTACTCTATGTCATTAATAATACTGATACAAATACTATAAAGAAAAATAATGAAATATTTAGTGTAATGACTAACTATGTTCATTGGTATATAGATGAATCTAGAGATATAGCATTAACTAATCATGATGTTAGATCTATATATGAATATGTAATGTTAAATTGTCCTAATGGGTCTATTAGAACAAGACTCGAAACATTTATTATATTAAAGAAACTAGTTTTAGCGAAACGAGAAGAAAAGAAACAATTAATAAGTAAATTACAAAATATGTTACCAGCCATTGAATCTGATCTAGTTGAATTACCTCAAACCATAATGTCTGTTTATGTGGTTTTACTTAAGTATTACAAGGAAATTGGGAATTTAGAACTAATTAGAAAATTTCAAGAAAAAATGAGGAATTTAGTTAAATGAGTTGTTCATGTGATTGTAACTATTCTTGTACATGTAATTGTAACTATGAAACTTATACAATATCGGGTTCTTGTACAGTAGCTGGTAATGATTGTATTTTATATAAGTTAGCATTCTATGGTTCTAATGGAGTATGGTATACACTAACTCCTGCAGATAGTAATAATTGGAATATTCATTGGGCATGTTATGGCAGTGTAGCATGGCAATATTTGCCATATAGTGTATCTAATGATATTGTTACTATTATTGTTCCAAGTGGAGTTTCTATTACAAAAATTTGTGATATAGAATCTGTATCGGGTCAATGTACTCCAGATAATATATTTGAATTAGATATAGTAATTCCTGGAGTTGGTTCTTATGTTTATAAAGGAAGTGGTGCATTAAGTCCTATTAGTATAGTACCACAAAGTGGTAGTTTCCAAATTTATGCTCTTGGTTGGATAAATTATTGTGGCACTAATCCTTGTACTACTAACTGGTATACTTTTACTCCTACTCCTGATTGGACAGATAGTCCTTTACTTCCAGGTACTATTATTAAAGCTCAACATGTTACAGAATTACAAGAACAGATTAACTTTGAATATAAAAGAAGATCAGTACCTAATTATTCTTTCCCATCTTTAGGAAGTGTAGTAAAATATAGTGATGTTTATCAATTATATAATGCAATAAGTCAACTTTCTGGTAGTTTACAATGGCATGAAAACTTTGCAACTCCTTTAACTGGACAATTAATAAGAGCTATTAACATAGAAGATCTAAGAGATAATATAAACTATTTACAAACACAATGTGTATGTAACTGTAATTATTGTACATGCAATTGCAACTATGCTTGTACATGTAATTGCAACTATGCTTGTACATGTAATTGCAACTATGCTTGTACATGTAATTGCAACTATGCTTGTACATGTAATTGCGCTTATTGTCCTTGTAATTGTAACTATTGTACTTGTAATTGTAACTATTGTCCTTGTCAAAGTTACACATGTCCTTGTGATTGTCACTATTGTACTCAGGTTTGTCATATGGGTAGTTGCTTCTTAGCAGGTACTCCAGTATTAGCTTACGATCCAGAAACTAAACATGCTTTCTGGAAACCAGTTGAAACTTTTAAAGTCGGAGATTATGTTATTAGTGCAGACAAAGGTATTCCAGTTCGAATAAAGAAAATTGATAAACCAATCTTGGCAGACAGAAAAATCTACGGATTTACTGATGGTTCGTTAAAATGGTCATCTGAACATCCATTCTGGACAATTGATAATTCTGGTAAAGAATGGTGGTGGACAGTAGATCCTGCTATCTGGAGACGTGAAATTGATTTAGGTGAAACCGTAGGTCTTAGAGATAACTACTCTATTCGTAGCGGTAAAGATTTTAAGTTTGCTACACTAAACGGGTTTGAAACAAAAGACTTCAAGTTGTTTGAAGGCTATGATCCTGCTACTCCTCTATATTTCCCAGTTGCTGAAAATGGAATTCCAATGATTGTAGCTGGTTATGTTTCAACTGGTGGTACAGACGAGTTCAGTTACGGAGACTACAGTACGTTTAAGTGGGATCCAGAAATCGTCAAAAAATGGTTGAAGTAAGCTATTTATGAAAACCTATTAATCTGTAAAAGATTAATAGTTTTTTTTTAAAGTTTAAAGTTAAGCATATAATCAAGCTTCATATCTTTTAACATTTCATAGAAATGAATTGATTCGTTAATAATTATTTTTTGAATTTTACAAAATGGTTCAAACGGATCTTTTTTATACAAGTTTATATATAAACATCCACCATGACAAAATTGAAAATAGTTACAATTTTTACACTTATCATTAAAATAAGTTTGAGTTGTTTCTGGGGATTCTTTTAGAAAATGAATATTTTCTTTATAGATTATATTATTTCTGTAGTCAAATAGAGGCAGTTTCTTATTAGTTCCAAATGTAGAACATGGATATACAAATCCATCTGGAAAAATTTCGAGAAGAGTATATTTAGCATCACATGCATGCCACGTTTTTCCGTATTTTTCTGCTTTATACATAGCTCTTACATAATAAGAAAAAAATGAGTTATTTATAAATAAAGTATCTTGTTTAATTAACTCAATATATTTATTACTTAATTTAAATAATCCAATAGCAAGATTATCAATGTCTTTTTGAGTCCACGAAATATAGTCTCTTTCTATACCAAAACGAGGTCTGACATTCCACGTATTTAATAAGTATTCAAGATTTTCTGCTAATTCTGCAGAGTTTTTATGATTTATAACTACTTTCACAAATTTAAGATTCAATTTGTCTATTAAATGTTTCTTCTTTAGGTAAAGGTTAAGAGATGATTTAGAATTTTTTAAAGGTCTATTATCTTGCCATAATCCATCAAAGCTCCAAGAAACTCCTAATCTATGAGACTTAATGAAATCTACTTTCTCTTCATCTATTTCTAGTAAGTTAGTTGCTATAAATTGTGACTGTAATCTAGGATCTTGATTAAAACGATTATAAGCATACTTCAATACTTCCCAGTTGAGTAATGGTTCTCCCCCAAAGTAAAAAATTTCGTATTTAGTTTCATTGTGTATACTTAAAATATTGTCTATGTTTTGATATATTAAATCAATGTCTTCTTTAGTCATATATGTTTTTTTATCTTGCATAAAACAATATTTGCAAGACATATTGCAATGTTCAGTAAGAAGTAAATTAATTATCATTAAAACCTCCTAAAATTTTATTTGTTCTAACTTTAGAACAAAACTAAAAAGAGGTGTATATGTATACATTTCAAGTTTTAGAATTAGAAGATAAATATAAAATTGTAAATGCACTTGATCCTAATATGGCTTTATGGGTTAATTTAGGAAAATCAATTTCTACTGATAATGCAGATCTTTTTGATTTTATACATGATAGGTTAGAAGAAGGATATAGTCTTTATGTTTTAAAAAGTAAAGATCTTTCTAATTTAAAGATAGATGATATTGAAGTAGTAAAAGAAGGTAATATAGAACAAAAAATAAATATATTAAGCTTACAAGCAATGGAAAAATTAGGTCAAATACTTAATGTACAAGCAACGGAATATGTTGCAAGATATATGGCTATTTTGTTTCTTTTAATTGAAAAGAAATTTGATGAATCACAATTAATTGAGAAAGATAGAATTAAACTTGCAAAAGTACAAAAACTATTTGAAGCATATGATAAATATACTCAATTTTATGATACGCTTCTCACCGTTTCCAATTCTCAAGAACTTGATCAAATATATAAAAAATTTGTAGGAGATATTGATGAAATACTTCAACAATCGACTTTATTGCAAGTTTGAAAATATTAATGATCATATTATAAAGATAAAGAATGAATTTCCTAGTCAAAATGAATCTAAATTTATATTAGGAAGTTTTAATTCAACTAAAGAGGCTAGAGAATATGTAAAGAATTCAGATGAACTATATACATGTATAGAGCCAGAATTTCAATTCTATGAAAAAGATGATTTTATCTTTTCTGATAATATTTTAGATGTTTATAAACATCTATACAAAAGAATCATATCAAGGTTAATAATTACAAAACATTTAAGTACAAAATCTCTTATAATTTCTCTAATTTGCTTCTACTCCATATATTTATTTAATAAAGATAATTACTTCATGGATTACGATAATTTCGAAAATGACTACTACAACATAATAACTAGTAATGATCTTACCAAAATAAAACAACTAAATATATTTTCATCAGTAAGACAAAAAGAAAGAATAATTATATTTTTTACAAATCTAAATAAATTGATTAAAGAAATAGAAAACGCTCAGAGTATAGATGAAGTTGATAGTTTGTTTCAAAAACAATTAAAAGAAATGCGAAATTATGTTTAGTTTTAATGTTAAAATTTCTAAAAAATAAAATCGTTTTTATATATACTATATTCGAAACTCGTTTTTTCGGATCTCTTATAGATACTCTTGAATACTATCAGTTTTTTAGAGAACATAGTGACGAAGTGTATTTATTGTTTGTTGCAAATTTGTCAAAAGATAAACTATTTCATTTCATAAAGGATATTGTAGATAACAAATATACCAGATTTCAATTTGATCATGTAGTATTCGAATCCATATTTGAGTTCCAAATAAGTTTAGCAAGACAATTTAAATATTTGATTACTTTGGAGTATGCGACTTTAGATAATTTTAAACATATGTTGAATGCTAAAAATATCATAATAGTTTCCGAAAACACATCAAAACAATATTTTTTAAAACGACCAAATGTTACTTACTATACAGAAATGCCTTTTTGTTATAAAGATATAGATTACAAGATAAAGTCATATTTTGATATTTACAAGAAAATTGATAATTTCAAGGATCGACTTTATGTAAATTACCCAAAAGGCAACATAGAAGAAGTTATAGATATTGCAAAAAAATATTCTAATGGTAAAGAAATACTTGATAAAGAAAATAATCACAATGCTAATATACATGAAGAGTTCTCTGAATACTTGTATATCAAATCTCCTTATTGGTTTGATACGCATCCTCGTTTATTTTTAGAATGTGAGTATTATCATAAACCTTATTATTATGTAAATGAACTCAATATCAAAGACGGATCTTGGTATAGATATCATGAAATAAAAGAAAGAGGAATTGAAGATCACATTTTAGATGAAAATGATGAAATTTTTAGAACAATTATAAGTTAATCTTGGAGGAAGAAATGGAAATTTTAAATAATAAAGTTTACAAAGAACATGATATCTTTGTTATATGGCATCCTTCTCATTACTGTAATTACAATTGTCATTATTGTTACTTAAAGAATGATCACCAAATTGATACAACTACTAAAAATGAAATTAATCAAGATAAAATAATTGAGTTTTTAAAATATGTAGCTACTCAAACAATAGGTAAAACTAAAGAACTTAGTATATACAGAGGAGAACCTACTCTAAGTATTGATTTTCCTAAAGTTGTTTCTGAATTATATTCTGATTGGAACTTTCAAATTGTTACTAATCTTTCACAACCTCTAAGTTACTTTGAAAACTTAAATGAAATAGATAAAGATAAAAAAGTAAGTTATCATGTATATGTACATTATAGTCAGATCCAAGACTTTAATGAATTTTACAGTAAAGTAAATTTTCTAGTAGAAAACAAATACAATGTAGTTCTAAGGTCTGTGCCAGATAGAGATTATTACAAAGAGATAATTAATCTTTTTGAAACGTATTATCATAAGTATGATAATGTATATATAGTTAATTTTCCAATGTCCTCAAAAAGAACAATAGATTATGAAATCTATCAAAGAATCGGACTAAAATATCCTGATTCAGATATTGTTCTTAAGATCAATGGTAAAATCTATAAGCAAAGAGATTATATTAGTTATTTTCAAAACAACTTAAAAGGTGTATCTTGTATGTCTCAATCAAGATACCTCACAATTACTACTTCTGCTAATGTATACTATTGTCCATCAGATGCTAAACAAAGAGCTAATAAGGTATGTAATATATATCAAGATGACTATAAACAAATAGAACTATTCAAAGATGAAACTAGAATTTGTCCTTACGATAATTGTAAGAGTTGTTATAGTTTCTTCTTTACTAAGTAGTCTCTTCTACTTTAGCTCTTTTCCAGCCAGCAGGTCGTCCTGGATGTTTTCGAGGTTTTTGATCTTCTTCAGTAGATTCTATAGTATTTTCTGAAAGCAATACTTTTTGATTCTTAGGAGATATTGCTTCTTCTAATTTTATTAATGCAGATAATGCTACTAAGTATTTCTTGTCAATATTTTCAATATCTACTTGGTTATTAATATTGATAGATGCAGATAAAGCTCTTTTAAGATCTCTAAATGCAGAAACGCATTCAAAATAAGCACTTAGATGATTATATACTTTAGTTAATTGCCAAGTGTTTCCTTGTACTATAGGGAACTTTTGTTCTTGGACTTTTTGTATTGCTTTGTTATATTTCTCAATAAGAGAATCTACATCAAATTGCATATAGTCTGTAGGAAAATTTAAGTTTGGTATCATTGTAACCTCCGTAAAAATAAATTCTTATTTGTTCTACTGTTATTTTTGAACAAAACTATGGTTAGCAGTATTATTAAAAGTTTACATAATCACGGATCCTGTGACGAAATCAAAGATATTTTAGATGATTCTTCCATGAATCAAGAAGACAAAGTACTACATTACGTTTTTTATTATAGTTGTAAATTAAAACAGTTATCTGAACAGAACTTAGATACTAGACCTCTTTGTACAGAGATAAAGAATTTCGTAATACAAAACAAAGAAACTCTTAGAAAAATTACTACTAATATATTGTTTGAAAATGCTTTTTCAAATACTTTGTATTTCTTAGAAGTAGTAGAAAAACATGGATTAATTAAACCAGAAGAAGAAGAAATTATAAATGATCTAATCTTACAACTAGATATATATGATGTAAACGTAATAAGTCACTTTACTAGATACTTTAATCAATTGTACTCTACCAGACAATTTGATTTAGCTAAAGAAGTTACTAAAAAATATTTATCTAAATATTTATCTCATATTAGTTGGAGACTTCATCCTTCATATGAAACAGTTCACCCAGATATAGTAGAGAAATTGCAAAAACTTGGTTTTAATATTAAAGTAGATGGACAAGGTCTAATTCATTTTCTAGACTAGTTCTGTTCTTTCTGGTCCCACTATAAAAGATACATATTTAACTAAGTACAATTCTAGATATTGACTTCTATCATTGAATGGTAAACAATACATTTTTGGTTTAATGTTTAATTTAGAAAAAGTTTCAAAACACAAATCAGTATCTTCTTCTATGAATTTTTCAAATTCTTCTTGACTTCTTCTTTGAAACTTATCATCTTTAAATTCAAATCCTGGTATTGATAAAGCCGACCTAAAAGTTACAAAGTTTTTAACTTTTAGATTGTAATATTCATAAGGCCATATGTTCATTCTTGGATGACCAAATGTTAATATTGGTTTATGATAATGAGAATGAGCAGATACTTCAATACCAATTTGATATAAGTAATCTAGTTCAGCAAAAGTCATAAAATCTTCTAAGTCATTATGTAAAAAAGAATTCATGTAAGTATCACAATCAATGAATTCTAGATGTTTATCTCCCTGATAAGTTTCTCTTATAATCTTAGTAGGATTCAGAAAACTAGTTGTTACATTTACTATAAGACGAAGATCTGGTCTTAGTTTTCTTATCTTTGGTAGATAATAGTAATGAGAGTATAAAGAGTCATCAAATGATACTATGTTTCCTCGTGGTAAAAATAGTATCTTAGAAAATAGACGTTCATCTATCCAGTGGCAATAGTAATGCATAGTTATCTTTAATCCATTTAGTTGTAAGATCTATACCATCTTGAAGGCTAGTAAAATTAGAAGTTATCTTTTTTATTTTACTATTATCACATTTCCTATACAAGGTTCTATCATATTGAGAAGGTACATTATAAGTGATACTATAAGGGATCTTAAATTCCTTTTCTAAACTTATCAGAAACGTAGATGAAAAATCTTTGATAGTAATATAATCATCAGAAGCTATATTGAAAATATTATTCTTAGTATTACTAAACAATAGATCTAACATGATTCTAGCACAATCATCTACATATGTAAATGTTCTCTTTTGATTTCCACTATGATATATGTTTATAGTTTGTCTATTTAAGTAATTTCTAGTAATTGATTCAGTAAGCTTAGAACTTTCCAAATTCATATTAGGACCATAGACATTAAATAGTCTTGTAATTATCCAATTTGAATGATATTGACATATACATTCAGTTAGAGCTTTAGAAAGACCATATATACTTCTTTTATCTAGAGTAGGTAACATACAAGAATCATTTTCAGAACATAAACTTTCATCTTCTTTAAATCCATATACTTCAGATGAAGAAACAAATAGAAATTTAGCATTAGGATATCTTTGTAAAAGATTTAAAGTTCCTACTACATTAGCTCTTGCTACATTAATGTATTCTTTCACTACTTCATTAGATCCTACAGTTGAAGCTAGATGTATTATATAGTCAATATCTCTAGGAAAGTAATCAAAATTAAAATATGCAATATCTGAACAATAAAACTCATTGACTCTTTCTTGTTTTTCACATTTTTTATCAATACCTATAATATAATAATCATTGTTTTGTAATTGAGAAATAATTGATTTTCCTATTTGTCCATTGCATCCAGTAATTAAAATTGTTTTCATATTCCCACCTTGTATAGTATTGAGAATGGTTCTCCATATTCTTCATTTACTCTTTTACCCCAATAGTAAGCTTCATTCATAATGGAAGGTACTGATCTTACATATGGATAATCTTTGTATTCTGTTTCATATTGTTTCATAGCTTCTACTTTAGCATCTAAATCTTCTTTGTCTAAGACTTGAATAAGATTGGGTTGAAATCCATTAGCTTCATAACTACTTATGACTGGAAATTGTAAAAACATTTTACAATTTTTTAGATAAGATCTAAAAGCTACTTTCATTGTATTAGAAACAAATGTATGATCCGTATTTAAATCTTTGTCCCAATGAGTAATAACAGTATCAATTGGAGATATCTTAGAGGTAAAATCATTTATTCTTTTGTATAATTGAGGAGTGTCAATCTGATAATCATACGCTCTATATTGTAAATTCAATATATCTTCTTTGTTTGTCCCAAGTATCTTACATGATTGTATTAGTGTTTCTTCTTTTTGAGATGCATGATCATTAAAAAAAGTTCTAAAGAATACTAATACGTATACTCTATTACCTTGTTTAGTAAGATTGTGTATAGTTCCACCACAACCAAAGACTTCATCATCGTAATGTGCTATAGCAAGTAAGACGTTCATTTGTTTCCCTCCGTATTTCTAATAGATATTGAATTACTTTTTCTAATGCTAAAAATTTTTTGTTAGTTAGTTCTCCACTCCTTCCTGCTAGTTTAAAGTTAGTAAATCCTTTATCTAGTAATCTTTTAAATTGATCTTTTGTAATTAGATCACTAACTTTGTATTTATCTGTCATCAAACATTTTTTAACATCTATGTCAAGATTCAAACGATTTCTATCTGCTGTTATGCGGTAATGATATTCATAATAAGGACAATTATGGTAACAAAAGTCATTTAATAATAATTCATATTTATTACAATTAGTAACTCCTTCTATAAACCAATCTTCTAAGATGTGCTCTACTCTTGGAACTATAAGATCATATTGGTCTTCATATTTCTTATATGTTTCTAAAGTAGTAATATATGTAATAGTAGTAATACTTCTTACTGTTTTTAGATTCTTGTAGTTTTGTCTAACATATTTGTTGAATTTAGCATTTCCAATAATTACTCCATTAAGAGAGTTTTGATTTAACATTTCTAAGATTTGGTTACCTAGTTTATCATTAACGTCTATGATATAGTTTGAAAAAGTAATGTAGAATCCGATGTTTTTACTATTGTAGTAATTCAATAATTCTTCTGTTAATCTTAGTTCTTTTATATTATCTCGTCCACCACACCAAGGATGATTATGAGTACAATCAAATACATTGAACTTAGAATCTCTAAACTTTATTTTTGCTTGAACTATGCAACTAAGAATCTGTTCTTTTGGATAAACTACTCCACCTGGTAAGTTAAAAGTGTACAAAGAAACTTCTCCTTTTTGGATATTCTAGATCAAATGCACATGCTTTATAAGGACATCTAATACTATGTATATTCTTAAAGTATTCTTTTAACCAACCTTCAGATAAGTCTTTGATGTTAACTATTTCTTTATTTTGAAAGACAATATCTTGAGAGCAATTATAGATATTGCCATCAAAATTAATAACAAATTTGTATTTAGATATATCACACAAATATCCTTTGAATTTGTTCATATTATGAAACCAAACATCTAGTCTAGATAAGTTTAAGTTATCAGCATTTATATGCCTATCTAAAAAAGTGCCTAAGTTAACATATTTAGATAGTTCTTCTTTGTCATATTGTAATCTTTTTACGTTATCAGAAGGAGCTAATGTATCATCATGTAAAAGACAATTCATGATTGGGGATATTTCTATCTTATCTTTAGGCAGAACTGTATTAATGATTTTTAAGTTTCCTAAGCTATGTTCTTTATCTTGATACATGAACATTACTGTCTTAAATTGATCTGGATATATCTTGTAAAGTTTATTTAGTTTACTTAAGAATAGTTCAAAGTTAGCAAACTCATAATGATAAGATAATGATAAATATGAGTTTGATCTTTTCTTTAGTAACTCTAATAAGTTTTGAAAGTAAGATGAATCTTTAGCAAAATTACTTTGGATTTCTAATATACTTTCAAAGTCATTATTTTGTCTTAATACATCATTAATATTCTCTATAAGAGTATATAAATCGTCATAGACAGTAGGTTCCCCTCCGTATATAAAAATATATAATGGTAAAGGTTGATTCTTCCTTACACCATTTATGAGTAAGTTTAGCCAATCTCCAATTGGTAACATTTTCTTATTATGTCCGTGCATAGAAACACAATACGAACAATTGTATTGGCATAGTTCTGTTACTCTAATATCAATATTGAAATAATTGATCTTAGATCCAAAATTGTTGAATTTCTTTGACAACATAATTTAAGAATTCCTTATATGAATACTCTTTCTTTTCTTTGATACCAATCCAAGCTTTACTATTCTTAACATTTTCTAATAATCCTCCTTCTTTAAAATGATCTTCTACTACAATACCACTATAATCATATTGTACATTTAGATCAACTATACCAATCACATTAGTAAACAATTTACTAAGATAGTAATACAACCAACCATAAGTAATAATAGGAACTTTATTTTCTCTTTTCATATTAGTTTTTAGACTTTCATAACGATCAAAACCTAATCTAAGATAGTTAAAAGAATCTTTTTCTATTATACTATCTACTTGACTATTATCATATGGAACATAAACTTGCATTTTTAACATTCGTGCTATTTGAATATCATTATAGTTATAATGAGCAATACTAGAAGGATAGTAAGTAAATCCAGCTCCTGCATTTAGAAAAGTAATGTTTCTTATATTATAGTCATTAATAAAGTATAAAATCTTGTTTAAAACGAATCCTGAATTACTGTAAATTAAAACTTTGTATCCTTGCAAAGTAAGACCATAAGCATATTGGATAGTAAGAAATTCAGATAAGCCTAAATCAATTATACGTTCGTGTTTATAAGGCCACATATCATTGTGAACTAGAATGATATTATCATGATTCTCTAAATAGTTTTGAATATAACTCCTCATTTAACACCTTCGCATGATATAAAGTTGGATTATCTTCTACTTCTTTTATACCATGTCCTTTTATTGTTTCAAAGACTATAATACTTGGAAATTCTACTTTCAATAACAATTTTTTGATTAGTTCTTTATCATGACCATTACAAAAATGTACTGGAACTTTAGATAATTTTTCTAATGCTTCTTTAAATTTAGGTAAGAAATATGAAATATGGTTTCTTATTTGCATGTTATTATGATCTATGGTTACTAGTAAGTTATGGTTCTTATTGAAATTTTGTAAAAATTCATAGAAGATTCCAGATTCAACTTGTCCATCTGATACATTCAACCAAGTTTTTGTTTTAGATTTATAAGATAATCCTAATGCTACTCCAAATGTATTGAAAAGTGTTTGATCTGCAAATGTAACGTAATTAAAAAAATCTTTAACATAATACGTATAAGCATCTTCTCCAAATATTTTACCTATAACTAGATTATCTTTCTTATAATCTATAACTGTTTCTAGAATACAACCTATATAATCTATCATTGACAAAGCAGAAGTAAAATGTGTAGACTTAGTTTGAAGAAAATAGTCAAAATATGATTTGTTAAATTGGTATTTCATGTTTCACCTTTTCAAACTCATGAGAATATGTATATAAAAGATATGAATCTTTTGTTTGAGTATTATACATAAAACTAGTTTGCTCATTTGTTTCTGGATTAGTTAGTTGTTTAAGAACATCTTTTAATAAAAACAGTTGATCTTTTAGTTGGAAAAGAGCATAATTAGCAATATAGATGTTTTGTAAGTCCTTACTATGAATAGATAATTTGTGTTGATGAGATTCTATTAGTGAATTTATCTTTTCCAATTGATTGAAAGCATTTACTGGTAAAAACATAAAAGAATTATGAACTGTCTCATTAAAGTTCCATTTTATTCTTAATGATATAACTATTTTTTTCATATGTGCAATTATATTTGGATGCATCATTTCTATTTTTGAATAGAGAATATTTACTTTGTCCCAATTTAGTATTGGTCTTATATCTTTCTTAAAGAAAGTTAAAGGTCCACAATGCATAATATCGTCTTTAATTATCTTATATCCATGATAGATTAATTTCCAACGGGTTAACGGTCGTGTATCATCTAGATCTATTGGAATAACTTCAACATGATTAAGATTTGATACTAGATTTTTAGTTGTATTTTCTAATTCTTTTGTAACAACAATTACTAATTTTAAATCTGGATAAATCTTTTTAACATTAAGACATCTATAATATAACATTTCAGAAGGAGGATCTTCTTTATAGGCAATTGTCATAAGTTTCATTAATCATCTCCTTGTATTCCTTTTCTTCTTTTACATATTGAGATTTGAATCTTTTATCAGTATTTTGTTTTGATGATATTCTATTGATATCATCATGGCTTTGTTTCCAGGTATTTATATACAGAAGTTTTATTTGTTCACTGTTTAAATTTAAAAGAAACTTGAAGTCATTGAATATATTATTACCTTTTGGAAATTTATCTAGTGGGACTATACTTCTTTTGAATATAAGTTGGCTTAGTTGAAAGTAACGAAAGAATCCGCTTTTAAAAAGTTTACAAACATAATTTTTCTTAGTTTTAACATCTTTCATTGTTTTTATGTATTTAGTATTCATGAACCAGTATTGATTGTCTAAGTCAACATAGTGTTGTATGATAATATCATTTGTTAGTAATGATTTTACCCAAGTAAAAGCATCTAGAAGGTAATCATCGTCTTCTAAATACATTACATATTCTTGAGTAGCTTTAGTAAAAAGAAACTTATAAATACTACTAATATCATCATACGTATTATAGTAATATGATATTCTAGGATCTTTGATTTCAGTTATATCTTTACTATCATTGTTTACTATGATTTCAGATACAAAATCAAATGGTAGAACACTCTTAATACATCTTTCAAAGAGTAACGGTCTTTTGTGTGTTGGTATAAGGATACTTATCATCTATTTTCTCCTTTCTTATTTTCAAAAGACCATCACAATTACAAGATTCATACTGACATATAATTGGGTTTATTGTTCCTATTTTAGCAAAGTATTCTTGATTAGTAATAAGTTCATCATATTCATTTATACACAATCTAGTTACTTTACCATAAGGATTTACTTCATAATTGTTATGATAACATAACCAGCCTTTAAAATGATTGATATCTTCAGTGAAGACTTCATAATCATTCTTGATATGATTGTTTCCTTCTTTGTCTGTAAAGGTTAGATATCTAAAAGACTTTTCTTTTAAGTAACTAAATTCTTTCCAGAACTCTTCTTTGTAAGGAAACATATTATGTATATCTAAATAAAAGAAATGTGGATGAATTTCTACTTTTGGATTTTCTCTGGTTTCTATCTTAAACAATTGGTCTAGTATCTTATGCATAAATGGCCAATGTTCTTTCTTAGAAGACATAAGAACATTAACTCTCATCTTGTATCCTTTAGATCTCATTAGTAAGACTTTGTCTATAAACTCTTTATAGTTTTCTTCATATTGTGGATGAACACTCCAAAGCATATAAGAAGTTATATTTACATCTTTGTGTTTCTTCCAAAACTCCATTGGTTTAAAACTGTTAGATGTTACGTATATTCTATTTTGATCATTGAGTAGTAATATCTCTTTACTAATTTGATCTAAGATTTCAAAGTATCTTGGATGTAAAGTGGGTTCTCCTCCTAACAATCCTAAAAACACTGGTAGTTTAGCTTTACTTATAGCTGATATTATTTTATCAGTTACATTCTTGATTGGAATTGTATATGTTCCTTTATATTCTTTTTGAGCATAACAATAGTAACAATGATAGTTACAGATAGGAATAATATCCCAATGTATATATAGTCTATTAACTTTGTGATCTACATCACATTCTTTTATATACGTATTAGTAGTTTCTTGTAATTCTTGCATTGTGATTCCTCTATATATGGATCAATAATATCCCAAAAGTCTTTGAAAGTTGCATACCAGATTTCAGTTTCATTTTTTAAATGTAATTGTAAATAACCACCAATAAAATATTTACAAATATGAAAAGAATCCACGTCAATAGTAGAAATTTCATCTTCTTTATAAACATAGTTTGATAAGTTACCTAATGTATATACAAACATAGGTTTATCTTTACCATAATCATATAAAACTTGTAAGTTTTCATACAAGTCTCTCATCATCTTTTTGTTAGTGATAGCTTTCATTAAATCTGGAATAGTTCCATAAAAAGGTTGCCAACTGTGATTACTCATATGATCTATAACAAAAAGATTGTCTGTATTTTCTAATAACACATTTGCTCTAAAGAATCTTAATTTCCATACGTCATTTTGTAACAAGTTAGTTAACATTTCTTTTCTTAAGTTTACAAAGTTTTCAAACTGTTTTTCTTTTTCTTCTTTAGTCTCAGGTAAGTATCCACAATAGTCTTTTATGATAAGATTATATATTTTATCAGATATCTTCTTTACAAATGCAGATGAAAATATATGAAACAAGATTTGTTTACTAACATACTTTCGCCCATTATACAATATAAAATAAGAAGCATATGTAACTTTAGACCAATCTAGATCCATTTTCAAATCTTTGTACAGTAACTCAGCAAAGTGTTCTGGTAAGTTGTATTGATTTACAATATCGTTTTTGTGATAGTGTTTTAAGTAACTCATTATACTACCTTAAAAGATTTCAATTCGTCAAAACAAGTACACGAATCTTTATCACATATGTATCCAATATTTCCTGGTTCAAATGTTAGCAATGAATGAGTCTTACCTATTCCACATGTATGAGCAACATAATCTTTGTTTATAACATAACTTTGATTATAGCAAATAGAACTTTTGAAATTAAACTTGGTTTCTTGATAAAGTTGGTATAGATTGTATTTCTTATCATGTATAGTTATAAGAGAAAACTCATTGTCATAATATTGATAAATCTTTTCAAATAGTTTTTGATGATTTTTGTCAAAAGGTTGTATTTGTCCATCTATGATTATAGGCATCATAGATACATTAACATCATTAACTATCATTAACGTAGCCATATATTCGTTCAATTGATAGTTTTCTTCATAAGGAATTAATGTTACTTCAGTATCATTTTTACCTAGTATTTCTCTACTACTTAGTACATTGACTATAAACTTAGATTCATTTAATACAAAATTTCCATGATAAGAAAATAAGATCATTAGTTTACCTTTGTATCTTTCTAAATATATATCTTCTGGAGTTATAGAACCATTTGTAGTTACAACTATCTTAGTTACATTTGGTAGTTTAGATAGATCATCTACATATTGCCATAAGTCTTTAAACAAGAAAGGTTCTCCACCTAAGAAAGTAAATATTATCTTTTTACTTGGATATTTGTGATGAATACTTTTTATCTTAGTTAATATAATATTCCAAGTCTTTAGATCAGTATCTTCATTGTTTTGTAGTAAATCTATATTATAACAATACTTACATCTTTGATTACACTTAGTAGTAATATTGTAGTTTAAGAAGATATAATCTTTAGCATCTTCATTAATCTTTTTCAATCTTAATCTCCTTTGGCATATCAGAATCTTTATGAAATCCATCACAATATAAGAAATACTTACAATGAAAACATTCCAGTTTCTTTACATAAATACTTTTCTGAATATCAGCAAGGATATCTATAGACTTTTCATACATACTTTGATCATCTAATTTTTTACAATTTACAAAGCTATTATCTCTACAACGAGTATAGTATATATTCCAATCTCCTAAATCAAATAGGTGATAGTACTTAGACTTAACTAGATGCTTATTAGTTACTAAACAAAAAGGAACATATCTTATATTGATTTCTATATTAGGATCAATGTTAGAAATCTTTTGATCTAGTATTTGGATATTTTTGTTTCTATAAACTCTTCCTCTATGATCATGCCAATTGTTTTCTGGTATAAAGTTTATCTGTTCTGGTTTGATTGTATTTACTAGTTTAATATATTCATCTAAAGAAGAAATTGATTCATTCGTTAGTGTATGATTCATTCTTACTTTTATTCCTAGTTCTTTAGCATTGTAAATAGCTTGTATAATCTTTTGAAAAGCTCCTTTTTTATTTACTACTAAATCATGTACATGTTCTATACCATGAACAGAGAATAGTATTTCGTTTAAACCAAGATCCACACATTGTTTTAAGAATTGTTTATCGCTAAATCTTAACCCATTAGTTAAAGTAGAAACAGAACCAAATATCTTAGTTCCGTATTCTATGATTTTTAATATATCTGGATGAATAGAAGGTTCTCCACCAGATAAGTCTATACTAGTCATTCCTAATTCTTTTGCTTTGTCTATTTGAAACTTAACTTCTTCAAACGATTTCAGTTGTGTTAGATCATTTTTATAGTAACAAAATCTACAACTTTCATTACAAAGAGTTCCTGGAAATATCCAAGCTCGTTTACATAATGGTTTATCAAAAGGAACTTTTTTTAATTCTTTCTTTACATATACTTCTAACACAATAAGTCTCCAATGAAGTTTACAATGAAATCATCTTTGTCTAAATCAGTATTGTCTATACTATCATTGTATCGTGCTTCTAGTGCTTTATCATAGTAATCAATATCTAAGATTACTTTCTTATTGAAATACTGACACTCTTTTACTAATCTGTTAGAACAATCAAACTTTCTGCTAACTGGAGTATATATGTAGGTATCAAACTTAGAAAACAAATCATCTATTGGTGGTTCATATATATTAGAACCTTCTAGATAATCAGAAACAATAATAGTATTATCATATTTCGTATAGTTGTTGTACTCTTTACAACTCTTAGTTAGATACAACAATGTCTTATTTAGATTACTGTTAGGTTTCTTGATGTATTTATAATATATCTTCTTATTGTAATCTACTACTTGGTAATCAAAGTTAGACAAATCCAACCCTTCTACTTGTAAATTATTATAGACTCTGGAATCTTCCAACATAAATTTTTGTTTAGCTACAATAAAATTATGAAAAGCAGTAATAGAAGAGCACTTAAATCCAACGAATGTATTACATTTCCAAAGTTTGTTAGAACTTATCTTTCCATTAGTACTAATGATAATATCATTTTGAAAATTATTTATATAACGTTGAGAATAGTATTCTATATTACTTATAAGGTCATTGTATAGACTAGATGCTAGATCGTATTTATACTTTATGATTTTCTCTAACTGACTATAAACTCCTTGATGTAGTAGAAGAATGATTGGAGAAAATTGTTTTAATTTGATATAGTAGTCTATTACTTCGTAGATATGCCCACTAATACCAGAAGAATCTTCAGAGTAAGTAAGAAATAAGTGTTTCATTTAAAGACTGCTTATGTTAAGTTCTTTAATTTCTCAGAAAGATTCAATCTTTTTCCACGAAGTATATTTACAGCAATTTCCAGAGGAAGATTACTTTCGCTTTGTGATAATTCTTTAATTAGATAAGATAAAGCTTCTGCAGGAATTAGTTTACAGTTTAACTTACCTAGTTCCGATAGTATATCAAATCCCAGCATATCTATATCCATTTTTAGTTCATATTTTCTTTCTAAATAGTAGTTTATTAAATATTCTAGAGCTTCACTATTCTTCGTTACTTTATAAAACCAAAGACCTACAAACTTGATTGGTTTAGGATATTCATCATCCATGTCTGAAATAAAAATATCTCCTTTATAAATGTTATTCACTTCTTCTTCAAGTTGTATAGTATCTACAAGAAATTGATTATCTAATTGAATATAAATACCATTGCCTACTTCTTTCATTAACAGAAGTGATATAAAATCCATTTGAAACATTCCTTGCTTTCTAAATTCTGGATCGTACAAAAAAGGATATTTATTACCAAATAATTCTAACATTTCACTATGTGTGTATAATTTCCAATTACTCTTTAGTTTGTCTTTATTCATATCAATGTACTTTTGATATTTGCCAAGATTGTCTGAACCCCAGAACATTTGTACTATCATTTTAATCCTCCTGTTTTATTGTCCATGTGTTTCACTAACATGATGAAATAGATGTTCTATTTCTTTATTTTGAATAATCTTAGATCCTAATTTTACTAGAGATGATATTACTTTTGGAGTAAGCATTCTAGTATCATATTGTAGATTGTACTTTCTTTCTATATAATATTTTACTAAGTACTTTATTGATTCACTGTTTAGATACGTTTTGAAAAAGAAAAGATAGTTCCAAAAGAAAATATCTTTATCATGAATTTTATTTACTTCTTCTTCAAGTTGTATAGTATCTACAAATAGTTCTACATCTAAATCAATATAGCAACCACCTAGTTTTTCCATTACTAGAAGTCTAACTAAGTCTGCTTGGAATGTAATATTCTGACGTTTAAATAATGGATCATCTAGAAAATCATATTCGTTATTTAGTAATTTTAAAATTTCGCTATGAGTAAGTAACTTCCAATTATCCTTTAGTTTATCTTTGTTAAGATCAATGTATTTTTGATACTTTCCAATATCATCAGAACCCCAAAATATTTGTACTATCATTGTATTTGAGTAGGTATTTGAGTTGGATTTTCAATATTACTAAGATATAAATTGTATACTTTTTCAATTTCTTCAATTGATGATGTATTATCAATATCTTCCTCAAACTTTTTGTAATACTTGTACAAAGCATAATAAGTTCTTATTCTATCGTATATAGCAAGATATTCTTCAAGCATATTAACATCTTCTTCTGAACCAGTGTTTAGAATATCTATGTATTTATCTTCTCTATTTTGATCTGTAATAGTAATACCTTTGTCAAGAAGTTTCATAGACGTTATCATATAATCTAGTATTTCCATCATACCAATTTTACCAAGTCTGTTTATAATCATATCTTTGAATTTAGTTTTCAAAGAATACTTAACAGCATCAAAGACCTTTACAAAATTCTTTCCAACAAGAATATCTTTAACAGTTATATTAGTGATATCTTTAGGAATTACAAGTACTTCTCCTCTTTTTAGAGATTCGTCTATGAAATTATAAACTTCTGTATCACTTAAATATATTACATGTTGTCCTTGTCCAAGAGACATTATTTCATCAGTATTAGTTCCACAACTTAAAACTTTATAGAAATTATCGTAAGGTTCAACATAAATAAAAGGGGTCATTAAATCCTCCGTTATAATTGATTTTATATTTGTTCTAACAAATGATCTAAATCGTAATTGTATAAATCAAGTTTTTCTTTGTTTAGATAAATCAATTTGTTATCTTCATTTATCTTAGATTCATAGTAGTCTAAGTAATCATCAAATCCATCTCTTTCTAAATATCGTATTTGGTTATCAATATATACTTCTTTGTTTAGAAAGTAGAATTCAAAAACTAATCTACCAAACTCTTCAATGTAATGTATGTATTTCTTTCTAGAAAATACATATCCACTATAGTTAAAATAACTTAGTATATTGATTCTTTCTATACTTCTATTAGGAACTTTTACAAGAGTAGTATCTCTAGTAAAAAGTTTGCCATTATCTCTTACTGGTATTTGAGTTAACATCTTAGTATTAATCTTCTTGTAGTATATCTTGTAATTTAGATCTGGAAGTTTTTCTTGAAATAGTTTCTCTATATAAGGCACTATAAGAAATACTATCTTTTGGAATTTTAAATTTTGTATTTTCTCATATAGTCTTTCAATAGAAAAATTCTCAAGATTCAAAAGAGAATAAGTAAGTTCTAAGTTACTAAATATAAGACAAAGTTCTCCAGATAGTATTTGATCATTAGTTATTATTGAATAGTAATCAGTAATAACAATATCACTAAATGTTTCAACAGTATTGTTTACTTTGTAATCTCTAAACGTAAGTGGTTTCTTATCATAATGATTCATCTTAACATTATATCCAAGATCCAATACCCATTGATAGTAATCTAACATATTGATAAGAGAACCCGTTACCATTATATTCTTATTAAAGAATATCATATAGTTTGTTCAATCAGAATAAAGCTTTGAACAAATAAAAATCGGAGGTCTTCAAATGCATTCCAAGAACAATAGGTTGAATCATGATTTTCAAATCTTACATTTTATAGTAGGAAGATGTCATACTGCAGATGCAGCTTATGGCGTACTAAAAGATCTAGAACAAGATAGAATAATGGCTTTAAATGCAGCTAAGGCTGGAGAGATTAGAAAGAAAGCTAAAGAACTAGATATCAAAAGAAGATTAGAAAGTGATGATGAAGTAACTAGATTAGAAGCAGAAGCAGATTGGTTAGAATTTCAAAACGATGAAAGTATTAATGACCTTAATGTAAAGGCAGCAGAGAAAGAATTAAAGTTTATACAAGACTTAATACAAGAAGTTAATCAGTATAGAAGATTCAAAGATTTACCAGATGATGAAGCATTTGAATTAGCTCAAAGAGATGAATGGAAATATGAACTACTAGAAAGAGCTCAAAATCAATTAATGTTAACTGGAACTATTAATCCAGAAGATTTCGTTAACATTAAAGCACATCCAGATTCAATGGAGATTATGCAAGAAATAGAGAATACTCAAAAGATGTTAACTTTACCAAATGGAAGATTAAACTTAATGAAAATGGTAACTAGTAGACCAGATTATTTTACTCATCTAAAAGCATTAGTAAAAGAAGAACAGAAACTTCAATTGATAAAGGAGTAGATATATGAGTACTAAAATATTCATAGGTACTCCAACAATAGATCAAAAAGTAAATGTAGGCTATTTATATACAGTATTCAATATGAACAGTCTACTACCTGAAATAGAAACATCTTTGTTTATAGTAGGAGGAAATTCTCTCATTACCGATGCTAGAAATAGAATATTTTCTGTATTTACTAGTAACAAAGAAGATTATCTATTATTCTTAGATTCTGATGTGGAAGTACCAGTAGAAGCTATTAAGAAAATAGTAAGTTTCAAGAAAGATATAGTAGGCATTCCAATTTCTAAAAAGAATTTTATCAATCCAACTCCTAATATAGGAAATGCATTGAGTAAAATTGACAAAGATGGGTTAATGGAAGTAGATGGAATGTCTACAGCTATAATGTTAATTAGTAGAAAAGTAGTAGAAACATTTATCAAAGATGCTGATGTTTATACTGAAAGCGTAAATGATCTAATCAATACAACAAATATTAATCAACCAAAGATTTATGATGTATTCAAAGCATTTTCAGAAAATGGAAAGTATTGGTGTGAAGACTATTATTTTTGTCATCAAGCTAGAACCAAGTATGGATTCAAAATATATGCGTATATGAATACGGTTACCAATCATTATGGAACAGTACCATATACGTATAAGTTTTAACAGTTAACTCCCGGATTGTAAGAAGAAGTAGCGGCCATGCCATAAGCAGCATAAGTTAAATTGGTTCCTGGTGTTGTTGTATTAGACGAATAATTATAAATACATGTTGTAGAATAGTAAGTGGCCGTAGGATTATAATATCCGCCACCCCAAATGCCTTCAGTAGAGTTTCCTGCTGAAGTGACAACATTTACTGAATATGTTAAATTAGTTCCGACAGTTGTAGTATTACTAGAGTAAGTATATATAGAAGTTATAGAAGAAGCTACACTTCCTCCTACAGCACTATTATCTCCACCACCAAACACACCTATAACAGTATTTCCTGCAGCCGAAGCATTCCATGCTGAATATGTTAAGTTAGTTCCAACAACTGTAGTGTTAGTTGCATAAGTATAAATGCTTGTTGTTGATCCACCTGCAAATACTCCTAAACTTGAATTTCCTGCAGCTTCAGTAGCACTACTAAATGTTAAATTAGTACCACTTATTACACTATTATTTAAGTAAGTATAAATATTAGTAATTCCATAACCAATTACGCCAATAGTAGCATTTCCTGTAGCAGCAGTTCTATATCCAGTAAAAGTTAAGTTAGTTCCCATTATCACCGTATTTGTACTATAAGTATAAATATTAGTAATGGATACTTTATTAGAACCTGTATCAGCATTTGATGCGCCAAGACCAAATAATCCTATAAGAGAGTTTCCACAACGAGCTAACCCGTTATGAGCATATGTTAAATTAGTTCCTGAAGTAGTAGTATTAGTACTATAAGTATATATACTAGTAATAGAAAGATCAGTAGCACCATTCCATCCATCAGCAAATACTGCTTCTCTAATAGTTGTTATATTTATGATTAATGAATATACATTACCATTAATATTAATGGTTAAAGTACCATTTGGATTAGTAGATGAAGAATAAGGAACATTAACTGATACTTGAGAAGTATAATTATTAAACACTAAGTATCCAGACATATTAACAGATGAACAGAATCCAGTACCAGTAATACTATAAGGAATCATAGTATTATCTATAACATTTCCTACTATTGTTATAATATTAGTCATACCAGATGATAAAGGAGTAGGAGTTGTAGTAAGACTAAATGTAACAGGAGAGATTACTCCTTGGTTATCAGAGGAAGATGCAGCTAACCCGAATGCACTATAATTCAAATTGGTTCCAGATATAGTAGTATTAGTATTATAAGTATATATACTTGTTGTAGAAATTGGATTTGTACCATTTGAACCACTGCCCCATACACCTTGAACAGAATTTCCTGCAGCACCTGCTCCCCATGTACCATATGATAAATTACTTCCCAGTACTACTATATTATTAGAATAAGTATAAATGATTGTTGTAGAAATTCCGGTGTTAGGATATCCACCACCGCCAAATACACCTATAGAAGTATTTCCAGTAGATGAAGGATCGTTTGTAGCATATGATAAATTAGTTCCACTAGTAGTTGTATTAGTAGAATAAGTATAAATACTTGTTGTAGAAAAAGGAGTCATACTACTAAGAAAATGACCGTCAGCAAATATTCCTTCTATAGCATTTCCAGTAGCCGATAATCCTTGAGATGTATATGTTAAATTAGTTCCACTAGTAGTTGTATTGGTAGAATAAGTATATATACATGTAAGTGACCAAGAATTAGTATTATTATTTCCTCCACCCCATACACCAATAATAGAATTTCCAGTAGATCCAGGAGCTGATGTAATATATGTTAAATTAGAGCCGCTAATAGTAGTATTGTTAGAGTATCTATATATAGTAGTAGTAGAAACAAAACAACTACATCCACCAAATACACCTATAGAACTATTACCTGCAGCAGCTACCCAAGTTGTATTGTAAGTTAAATTAGTTCCAACGGTAACCACATTATTTGAATAAGTATAAATACAAGTAGTAGAAACACTAGTACTACCACTACCACCACCAAATACAGCTTCAGATATAAAAGGAGGTATAGTATAGAAAATATCGTAATTAACTCCTTGGTTATCAGAAGACGAAGCATCAAAGTTAATAGTATTAGAATATGTTAAATTAGTTCCTGAAGTAGTAGTATTAGTATCATAAGTATATATACTAGTAGTTGAGAGACCGTCACTATAAACACCACCACCAAAAATACCTTCAGTAGAATTACCAGCAGCAGCATGACTTGCAGTATTATATGTTAAATTAGTTCCAGAAGTAGTGGTATTAGTAGAATATGTATATATACTACTAATAGAAAATGGAGTACTACTTCCGCCCCAACCACCGGCCCATACGCCTTCAATAGTATTACCACTAGCTTTTAAAGCACCTGGATTGTATGTTAAATTAGTTCCAATGGAAGTAGTATTAGTGCTATAAGTATATATACTAGTAGTAGAAATAAAAACACTATTATTGATACTACCTGCACCAAATACACCTATAGTAGAATTTCCAGCAGCTCCTAAATTATTGGCACTATAAGTTAAATTAGTCCCCGGAGTAGTATTATTGTTAGAATAAGTATATATACAAGTAGTAGAGATATTATTACTTGTTCCCCATAAACCTCCACCACCAAAAATACCTTCAGTAGAATTACCAGTAGCTGCAAGAGCTTGCATAGTATACGTTAAATTAGTTCCTAAACTAACAGAATCATTACTATAATAGTATATACTAGTGATTGAGAAATTACTTCCGCTACTATTCTCTCCTCCACCGAATATACCTACAGTAGAATTACCAGTAGCTGCTAACTCATTTGCACTATAAGTTAAATTGGTTCCTACACGAACAACATTGTTAGAGTAAGTATAAACACAAGTAGTAGAAACCCATATATTGCCACTAGCGCCACCACCAAACACAGCTTCAGATACAAAATTTACTTTGGTATCTTGTACATTAAATGAATATGTAAGTCCATTTATATTAAGTAATATTTGAGCATTCATATTTATATTAGGAGCTTGAGGAATACTTATTGGTATCTGACTAATATAATTATTAATTGTAATAGTTCCAGATTTATTAATAGTAGAACAATAACTTGTTCCAGTAATAGTATAAGGATAAGATGTTCCATTTGGTACATTTGCATTAATAGTAATAGTAGCATATTTACCAGATAGTAATGGATTTGGATTTACAGATACGGTAAACATTATAGGAGTTATAACTCCTTCGTTGTCAGAAGAAGAAGCAGCTGAAAAAGTTGGACTATAAGTTAAATTAGTTCCAGAGAATGTAGTATTATTAGAGTAAGTGTATATACACGTAGTAGAAAAAATAGTACTACCAGTATTTCCGCCACCAAATACACCTGTACTAGAATTTCCAGATGCAGTTAAATCAAGTGCACTATATGTTAAATTAGCACCAGCTATTGTTGTATTAGTAGAGTACGTATAAATACTAGTAACAGAAACAACACTGTTACCTACACCACCACCAAATACACCTATGATAGTGTTACCACTAGCAGCTAATGTACTTGCATAATAAGTTAAATTAGTTCCAGTAGTTGTAGTATTGGTAGAATAAGTATATATACTGGTAGTAGAATAATTATTTCCAAGACTAGTAGTATAACCACCACCCCATATTCCAATAGTAGAATTGCCAACAGCAGCTGGTGTACGCACACTATACGTTAAATTGGTTCCAGGAGATGTAATATTACTAGAATAAGTGTATATACTAGTAGTAGAAAGACCATTTCCAAAATCTATAGTGCCCTCACCCCATACTCCAATAACAGAATTTCCGGTAGCAGCACTCCAGTATGTAGTATAAGTTAAATTAGTTCCAAGTGTTACAATATTATTCGAATAAGTATATATGTTAGTATTACTAATGGGAGTAACTGTACTTAAGTTAGCTCCTATATTTCCACCACCAAATACACCAAAAGTAGAATTACCAGTCCCTGCCATCCCATAGACACTATAAGTTAAATTGGTTCCAGGTGTTGTAGCATTACTAGAGTAAGTATATATACTAGTAGTAGAAAGAGTACTAGTATAATATCCACTACCACCAAACACAGCTTCAGATATAAAAGGATAGATTATATAAGGTATAATATAGTTAACACCTGGATTGTAAGAAGAAGCAGCAGCTACTGCATATACGTTATAACTTAAATTATTTCCAGTCGATGTAGTGTTGTTAGAGTAAGTGTATATACAAGTAGTAGAAACAACAGTACCACTTCCGTTCAGACCACCACCAAATAATCCTTCAATAGAATTGCTAGCAGATGCCAATGCTTGAGTACTATATGTTAAATTAGTTCCATTAGTTACTGTATTATTAAAGTATTGGTATATACAAGTAGCAGAAAAAATAGTACCACTAACATTCTCACCACCACCAAATATACTTGTAACAGAATTTCCAGATGATGCTAATCGCAATGCAGCATAAGTTAAATTAGTTCCAGTAGTAACTACATTACTACTATATGTATAAATATTAGTAGTAGAAAGAACACTACCATTATATCCACCACCAAATATACACAAAGTGGAATTTCCCGATGCTGCTAATGCTTCAGTACTATATGTTAAATTAGTTCCATTAGTTACTGTATTATTAGAGTATTGGTATATACAAGTAGTAGAAAAAACACTACTACCATTCCAACCATTAGCAAATATACCAATATTAGAATTACCACTTGCAGCTTCTGCAGTTTTTACATGTATCAAATTGGTTCCAGAAACTACTGTGTTATTAGAATATGTGTATATACTAGTACTTGAATATGTGTTAGTTGGACCATTGATCTCACCACCACCAAAAATTCCTATAGTAGAATTTCCAGTAGCAGCTAACCAATTTGTAGTATAAGTTAAATTACTTCCATTAATTACTGCATTATTAGAGAACGTATATATACAAGTAGTAGAGAGAAAACTACCATTATTACCACCACCAAATACTGCTTCTTGTTTAATAGGACTACTTGTGGTATGTATTAAAAATGGAAAATCTGTATCTCCAGCAAATGTAGTTATTAAAGGCAACTTATCTCTCCTTAACTAAAAGTAGTTTGAGATTCTAATACAGTATATGTTGCATTACTGGTTTTAATAATTGTAATAGAATATACGTCTATAGCATTAGAATTTCCACTAGCAGTCATTCCACTTAACCATTTTGGAGTAATAGTAGTTCCATCTATTTGTAAACCAGTTTGGTAATATGCATTACTACCATTCGTATTTAAAAAGACTAATGTAGTAGATTGACCAATTGACATTACGCTATTTAACGTAGTAGTACTATTTCCAGTAATATTTAAAGTCCAGTTTCCAGTGGCCGGAGAAGTATAGTAAAGAATAGCACCAGATAGTAAGTTAAAAGTAATTGTGCCACTAGCAGTAGTATTAGATATATTAGCTAATTCTAATGTTTGTTGTAATGATAAAGTACCACTAATTGTCGTTGATGATAAAGTACTATTACCAGTTACACTTAACGTTGGTATTGTAACTGTTCCAGTAAAAGTAGGATAGCTAATTGGAGCAGCATCAGTAATTCCGTAGCCACTTAGAGTAGTTGGTTTACTAGTTATAGAACTCCAACTAGGTGTTATAGTTACAGGAGTTCCAGTAGATGTAATTCGTCCTTTGGCATCTATAGTAAATGGAGTTACTGAAACATTACTATTATTATAAGTTCCAGCAGTTACTCCAGTTGGATTCAATGTTGCATTAGTAATAGCAGTACCAGTATTACCACTCATAGTAATATCAGTACCAGTTACTGAAATAGAAGTAGTAGGAAATGCAATAGGTATATTATTAACAGCTATAGCTCTTCCATTTGCATCAAACATTATTTGAGGAACATTTGTTGCATCTCCATAAGTACCAGGAGTTATACCTGTTGTACTAAGAGTTACTTCAAAAAGAAAATAGTTATATCCATCTGAACTAAGATAATATTCATTTCCAATCATACCAGTTATTGATACAGATGAACCAGTTGCTGTTATTGTAGCAGATGCACCTATATCTGGACTTGTATATTTAATAATAACACCACTTTGGGTAGTAAAATTATACGTATAATTGGAGCTATTATTACCAATAAAAGTGGAATTAAAACCATTACTAGGTAATGGAAGGGTAATAGTAGAATTGGCATCTGGATTGTTTAGTTGATAAATATTACCACTATTAGATACTGATAAAGAAATGTTACTTGCAACATTGATAATTTGTATACTCATTTTTTAGATTCCTTGATACTGTATCACTATAGTATTAAGTTGTTCTACATTAGATGCATTATTTATCTCTTCTTTTATTTTGTTATTCCAATCTCTAATTGCTTTTCTTTGTTGTAATTGTATAGCATATTGTTGTTTTAGATTTGATACTTCTTCGTTATCTTCATTCACTATTGCTTCAGATATTTTAACAACAATATAATCAGTAGAACTAAAAAGACCATTTACATATTTCTTAAGTTGGTCAAGATATTTTTGTTTTAGTTCTTGTAACTGTTCGTTTTG
>Ga0315298_1001406_pt1 | contig 44111 bp, 46 predicted proteins | sample WHS_1_MG_FD_203077 | JGI IMG/M metagenome (GOLD analysis project Ga0315298, IMG submission 203077) | Extremophilic microbial mat communities from Washburn Hot Springs, YNP, Wyoming, USA - WHS_1_MG | ecosystem: Environmental > Aquatic > Thermal springs > Hot (42-90C) | place: USA: Wyoming... | reverse complement strand
GTGGAAAGTCGCAGCTGTGCTTTTTCTGTTTGTGCATTTACTTTTGCTAATGCATTATAAGCCTGTAAAGCACCAATGTTTGTGTTAATTGAGAATGCCATAAATAACCTCCTTGTATTTTGTTTTTTATATTACCTGAGCTTCCTTGCTCAAGTTTGTTAATTAATGGATATTTATTTCTCACTTTAATTATCGTAAACCACTTAAAAATGTTTAGTGTATCTTCATATTTATTTTATTTGTTGATTAACTGATATTATGAATAAAATTATAGAAACAATAATGATAAATAAATCATTGCGTTCTTAACCATTTCAGAACAAGAATTTTGAGTATAAATACATAATCAAAAATGCTAATGACAATTAGATAAACTCACAGAAATTTAATTCTCAATAAATCAACTAATTCAAAACATGAAAAAACCCCGTTCTTAGAACGGGGTTTGTAAATTTTGAGCAATTGGATTACTAACATTTTCATTAAGATACAGCATTTCTGTTAATAGAGCATTAAAATATTCCCAATTATCGAAACAGGCTAAGAACTTGTTGTGGTGCTGTATTCATCTGAGCAACCATAGCAGTAGCTATCTGAGCTCCTATTTGACCCTTGGTTGCATTCAATTGCTCCATTGCTACATCGGCATCGAAGATGTTGCTGATTGTTGCTGTGTTGTTTGCGATGGCGGCGGTTAAGTATTCTTCTCGTGAATCAAGTGTCTGTCTTAAGTTACCTATTCTCAAAAGTGCATTGCGAACATTTGTAGCAACTGTATCTGTATTATAATTCAATACTGTTGAATCGGTTGAATTTTGTAAACCAGATCCACTGCCAATAGCGGTTGCAAGAGTATTAACATCTAAATAAGAACTAGTTGCAAAATCAACTGAGAAGGAAGAACCACCTACATCAAAAGTAGAAGCACTTAATGAGGTAGAACCATCAGTGCTTGCTAATAACTGAGTACCATTAATGTTTGTACTCTTAAGTATGGAGTCAATTTCTTTAGCAAGTGTTCTGATGTCATCAGCAATTGCAGCAGAATCTTTCAATGGGTCTTTTGCATCAATCTGTTTTGCTTTGATTTGATTTAATTTGTCTGCAATCTGTTGTAATGCTGATTCTGCAGTTGACAAGAAGTTCTTTGCTGATGCGATGTTGTTTAATTGAGCTTTTTGAACAAGGGTCTGTGCTTCCAGCTGCTTTCCTACATTGTAGCCTGATGTATCGTCTGCTACACTGTTAATCTTCTTTAATGTGGAAAGTCGCAGCTGTGCTTTTTCTGTTTGTGCATTTACTTTTGCTAATGCATTATAAGCCTGTAAAGCACCAATGTTTGTGTTAATTGAGAATGCCATAAATAACCTCCTTGTATTTTGTTTTTAATTTCCCCAATCATCCATGATTGGGTTTGTTAATTAATAAATGAGATTTATTTCTCACTTATATTATCGCAACATTGATTAAAAAGTTTAATGATTTTTATTTGATATGTTTTTAGTTAATACAAAGAATTGCTAATAATGAGAGGACAATTTAGATGTAATTGTATCAGGACTTTAAAGCGCTCTCCAGGCGTAATCTTATTGCTTTTACTTTTGGTATCATATCCATGAGATTTGAAAAATTTTTCTCTATAGTTATAAATAACTCATATGATTTTTTAATATTGTTCATCTTCAAATAAAATGATGCTAAATAAAATAAAGCTGCAGGGTCATTCTTTATTATTTCCATATTGCTCTGTAATAACTCAATTGCATTTTGAGTATTATGAATCTCATCATAAACTGTAGCAAGATTTTTAATTACTTCAACATTATTTGGGAATAAATTTCTTAACTTTAATAAAATATTCAATTTTATGAGATTATTTTTCTGGCGATTGATACCCATTAAAAATAATTCCAGATTATTTTTATTAACACATTTTAATAAAACCTGAGAAATTTCCTCTGTAATTTCTCTGCCTTGAAATATACTTTCCATTAACTTAATCATCTGAATTTTTTCTGTTACCTGTTCTTCTTTGAATAATCTATACAATTCTTTTGTAAAATATTCAATCATCTCATTATCATTTGATTGATAAGCCAAGTATAATCCAAAATAAATTATATCATGTGGATCAACATAAATTGTTAGCTTATTTACTTTTTCATTCTTTTGAATATTTTTATTTACCTCTAACGCTTTTTGAGCATATAATTTGGCTTTGTAAATATTATGTTGCCTATAATGTAATTTTGATGTGAAAAAGAAGTAAATAGGCTGTCGAGGATTTAATTCGATAGCTTTATCAATATATTCTTGTGCTTTAGCAAAGTTAAAATTCATCAAATATTTTTGAGCTAAATACAAATAGCAATCTGCTTTTAAATCTTGCGATAAATTATTTTCTTCTAATGCAATATTAAAGTATGATTCAGCTTCATTATAATTTCCAAGCAAAAAATAAGTTTGAGCTATTTTGTATGCAATATATGCAGATTTACTTTCATTATAATCATTAATAAGCAATTCTAAATTTCTTTTAGCTTTAGCTTCCTTCTCACTGCGCGACACATCATATCCTACATGATTAATTAAAACTGAGGAATGATGTATTTCATATTTATTTTCAATTAGCGAAGGAACAATCTGTTCGTGAACTTTGCCTGTAAATTTAATTTCTTTACTATTCTTGAATAATCTTACATAACGAATTGCATGTTCACTATCATTTTCGCTATCAATACTTTTCACAGTGCAGTAATAACCAATTTTTGCAACACCAGATATTAATCTTTTTACTTCTCTAATTGAATTTGGGTCTAATCTTTCATCAGCATCTAAATAAAGAACCCATTCACCTGAAGAGTACTGGAGGGCATAATTTCTTGCAGCAGAAAAATCATTAATCCAATCAAAGTGATAAATTTTTGCTTTATACTCTTTTGCAATTTCTATTGTTCTATCTGTTGAACCGGTATCTACTATTACAATTTCATCTACAACACCTTTAACAGATTCAAGACAATCTTTAAGATATTTTTCTTCATTCTTAACAATCATTGATAAAGTTAATGTTCCCATAGTTATCCTCCATCGAGCGATGAATGAGACAATTCATAACCAAGCAGTTCATTAACTTTTTCAAGAGCAGTTTTAGCAGAATTACTTGATGGATCATTTTTTACAGCCCATTCAAACATTATTTTTGCTGCTTCATAATTTCCCTGTGCAAAAAATACCTGTCCTAATCCGTAACAAGCAGAAGATGATTGAGGATTAAGATTTAATTCTTTTTCGAAATATTCTTGAGCTTTTGAAATATCATTACTTGCTAAATATACATTACCTGCTAAATCAAGTAATTCATCATAGCTTATAATTATGCCATCCCCTTCTTTATAATTTTCAATTGCTTTCGTAATAGATTCTTTTGCAAGATTCAGTTCGTTATCTGCTATATGTATCTTAGTTCTTTCAAAATATTGTTTAAATAAATCGCTATCAATGGGATAATATATTTGACGTTGCTTAATAGTTTTATTTTGCAGCCAAATTTCATCTGGTGTAGCACCCCATTTATCAATGAAAATTTGTTTATTAGTCTCAAGTCTTTTTCTATAAGCTTCAGTTCCATTAGCTTTAAAACTCTTTGAACCAAAGTGATGAATAAAAACATCTTTTGCAATTACAGTTTTAAATCCAGCAAGTTGAGCACGCAGACAAAAATCATCATCTTCATAATTACCAGGTGAAAATCTTTCATCAAGCCCACCAATTTTTTCTATTACTTCGCGCTTAATTAGTGTGCATAAAAATGCAATCCTTGGAAATGTGAAATGCTCCCCTTTCCTCATATTTTTCACTTTATTAGCATACATATACATTTCAGTTATAGAACTATATTTAGCTTCATTATCAATTTGAATTCCGCTAACTAAATTGCTAACAGGTCCCACAAGACCAATTCTTTTATCTGAATCAGCAATTTCAATAAACCTTGTTGCCCATCCTTCAGTAAAAATAATATCGTTATTTGCTACAACAACAAATTCAGAAGAAGATTCTTTTAATCCCTGATTTACTGCATTTGGAAAACCAACATTTACAGAATTCCGAATTATCTTTATTCTATCATCTTCATTTTGCAATTTAGTGAGATAATCACCAGTAGAATCTTCGCTGTTATTATCAATAATTATTAATTCAGCAAGCTGTGGTGTTGTTTTAATCAAGGATTCAACACACATTTTAGTGTAATCAACATTATTGTAAACAGGAATGATCACAGAAATATTCTTTCCAAACAAATCACCATCATAAATATTTCCCTCGGCTTCAGTTAAATTTTCAAATGGTATGATTTCAGTTAATAACTGTTCAGTATTATTTTTTGAGAATGAATATCCAAGCAGATTTTGATATGCATTAATAAGAGCATTCAATGAATTGTACTCGCTAAATTCGAGTGAAGTTCTGTAAGCATTTCGAATAATAGGTTTAAGATTAATTCGTAATAGTAAAATATCTAAAAGATACTTAATAAAATTTTCAAGGTCATTGTATTTGACAACAAATGAATTTTTTTCGTGAACACAAAAACTTTCAGCCCCCATATTATTTGTTGTAATTACAGGAACACCGCAAGCCATAGCTTCAAGTAATGGCATAGAAAATCCTTCATACCAAGAAGTGCATACAACTACACTTGAAGATTTAATGGCATCAGCAATTTTTTCACTACTTAACTTTTCTCTAATTTCAACGATGCAGTCTAATTCTTTACCTAACTCTTCTTTAATTTTATTCAGATTATCAATTTTATAACCAATTACTATATTTAATTTCAAGTTCTCTATTCTGTATTTTGATTTCTGTATAGCTATAATAGCAGAAGCTAAAAACTCAAACCCTTTAAGATGATGCCAGGGATTGCCAATAAACAAGATTGAGTTCATATTATTATTTATTAATGTTCTTAGCTTAAATACCTTATGGTCAACACTGTTAGGAATATATTCAGAAATGCGATTAAACTTTTCTTTAAACAGATTAACGAGGTGAGTTGATACAGAAATATTTTTAACCGGGATTGCATGGAGCATTGTTAAAATATGTTTATCACTCCGTAATTGTTCATATGAAATTCCGTAATGATATCCTTCGTAACCTTGACAAAAATGAACAACTTTTGATAATGGGAGTTTATTTAAAATTCCTGGTAAATCAAAAATACTAAAGACAATGAATAAATCTATTTTAGAAGTGTCAATTTCATCTATATTATTAATTTTCACATACTTTAGTTTTATTCTTACCCAATCTGGTTTTGATGAATAAGAATAAACTGTAACATTCACACCAAGTTTAATTAACCAATCAATGTGTTTAAATAATACTTTCGTTCCTCCCCCAACAACAGAAGCATCTTTAATAAAAAATGCTACATGGGGGATGCTATCTGTATTATTACTTTCTTCCTTTGTTTTGAGCCTATTAAACGCAACAAAATCTTGTGCAAAATTTTTATCACTGAATTCAAAAGTTAATTTACAATTTGGACAAATAAATTTTGAGGTAGTAAACTTTGATACCATTTCATATTCAATAATAACATTAAAATTATTACTGCACTCAGGGCAGTGTACTTCTAATCTATGCCTTATTGAATTCAGATGAATCTCGAGAGGTTCAACCTGCCATTTATTAATATCTTTCACATTAAGAGTGCAATATTTTTCATTAGAATCTGTGGGAAGTAATAATGGCTGATAGATTTTATCTTGACTCTTCAATTGTTGGGTAATTTTCATTAAATAAGTTTCTATTGCAGCAGCATATTTTTGATTACCTTTTTCAATCAGATACTTAACATAATTAGATGCATCTTCAACAATGTCATGTTTTACATATGATATCTTTTTTCTATTTAAAAATAGTTTTAAAACATTTTTTACTTCTTCACTAAAAGGTTTTGTCAAATAATCTTTAACAATAACTTCTAGAAAATCATAAGCTTTTTTACGGATGTTAGGCTGCAAGCAATTATTTATCCAATCTAAAGTTTTTTCTGCCAAAGCGGATGTAAAACCCAAACGATACAAAAAAGCTTCTTTTTTGGTTGAAATAAATACAATCTCACTTAAGGCATAAAATATTTTGTTAGTATTACCAAAATCAGTAAATGGGAAAAGAGCATTAAAGGGTTTTTCATTCAAAAATTTAATCAATGAATAAGTCGAATCAAAAACTCCGCCTTCTAAGAATGAATTAGTTGTTTGCCCTTTATGAATTCTTGTAACACAAGTTCTTTCATTAATAAAATGACTTTTATATTTAGAGGAAATACGCAGCCACATATCAAAATCTTGTCCCTGTCGTAATGTTTCATCGAACAAACCAACATCATCAAAAACACTTTTATGAACAGCGATAGCATTTCCATGTATATAATTTGCCCAGAAGAAACGAGTAACTTGAAATTCTGTAGGAGGGATTTCAAGCCATAACGCAGGAGCAATTTTTTGTTTAGTCTCTTCAAGTAACAAATACCAATGGGAGTGGAAAAATTTAATATCTGGATTTTCTTTTATTGCATTAAAATGGATTTCTAATTTATTGGGTTCGAATAAATCATCAGAAGATAGCCAGCAAATCCATTCACCTTTGGCGTGTTTAATACCATAATTTAAAGCTGAAGCTGTCCCTCCATTTTCCTTATAAAAACATTTTATACGCGAATCTCTTTTAGAATAATCATCCATCACAATAGAAGTATTATCTGTACTTCCATCATTCACCACTATTGCTTCCCAATTTTTAAAAGTCTGATTAATCAAGCTGTCTAGAGCTTCGTTTAACAAATTAGATTGATTATAAGTTGGAATTATTACAGAAAAGAATGGTTTATCTTGACTAATCTTTACAGATTGAGTTGATTGAATATGATATTGAGAAGCATCTACTTCATCCATTTCTCCTTCTTTTAGATGATAAACAATTGAATCTAAAGATGTAATATGTTTTACACCAAGTTTAGCTAACTTATTAAAAAAATATTCATCGCCGTAAAAAGCAACATCATCAAAACTTCTTCCTGCAATATTGCCTTCCGGATATAACCCAGCTTTCAATGCAATATTTTTATAAAACATACATGGCATGTATGCCCCACCCTGTTTAATGCCAGTAATCCTAACTTTGTTTGCAAAAGAAAGAAATTCATCCTTTTTAAAATTGTCAGGATGATTTCCAAACTCACCATGATATGCACCAGGAAAAACATCATACTTAGGGTGTTTACGTTCGACTAACTGAGAACAAACAATCGTGTTTGGAGAACTAAACTTAAGCAAATTTTCCAACCAATCTGGAGAAAAATAATTATCACTATTTACAAGTACCACCAATTCTCCTTGAGATTTTCGTATGGCCTCATTCCAGCCGCGATAAACTCTATGAATATACTCAGGCTTTGCATAACCCAACTTAAATAATTCTTCTTCTGTTCTCCTAGGATTAATATTTATGTAGAATTTATAACCTTTAGCTGTTAAAAAATCTACAAGATCACCTTCGGGGTCATTTGCAATAAAAAAGAATTCAGCGTTACCTCTGTGAATCATTGGAGTAAATTCATGAACAGATTCATATACCCATTCTGCAAATCTTTTCGATTTATAGATTAATGAAACAATTGATATTTTTACCATTGAATACCTCTTTCATAAAAATATTTTTGCCATGTTATTTTAACACTTTTTCTATCCCATCCCAATCTAAAAATATCATCTCTTGGATTTTGAGATGGTATAAAATCTTTCTCCATTCCATCCAAAATTACCATTGGAAGATTACAGGCCATAGCTTCCCATTCAATCATATAAAATGGTTTGAGCATACCACAACTAAGATAAAAATCCGCTGCATTCATAAGCTCTACTAGTTGCTGCTGTGGAATTTTTATAAAGTTGCTTGCTCCATTTAAATATCCTGCTTCTGAATGTTGCTTCCATACAATTATCCAATAAATATCACTATTTTCTTGAGCATACTTCTTTAATCTTTCAAATCCTTTCATTGGATGTGTGGTCCCACCCCATATACCAATTTTTTTATTAAGGGGAAGATTATATTTGTTGCGTAAAGCAATTTTGTCCCCTATAGGCTTAAATAAATCAGTATCTACACCTATTGGTATGACATCGACAGAACCAAATTCTTCATAGTATTTTTTAGCAAGCGGTGTAGCTACTACTCTGTAGGTAGAATACTTTGCTGCATTATTTATTTTATTAATCTTTTCATCCCATTCATTAGAATTAAATACTTCTTTCATTTCAGGTATTAGTTCCCACAATAATGCAATACTTTTTGAAGGATAAACATTTAATGGTCCTAATGTTGAATATCTTAGGACGACATCATTTGGATACATTACTTGTGGAATTGCAAAAGCACTATTTGGGAATTCTCTTTTGAACCATGTCCAAAAAGTGTCTTCTCCTAGACCACTAATAACTTCTGCATTTAAAAATATCATTTTTATGTCTCCACTTTTTTTAAGATTATATGCAATGAAGGATATTTTTGTGGTAGAATTTCTTTTTTTATTAATTCCCAAGTAGTCCCTCTCCTGTAGTAATATTGTGAACCTCTATCAAGAAATACATTGAAACTATTTTCATTAAAAAATATTCTATGTGTTGGATCATCGGTAATACCTAAAGGAACTATTATATCAAAAATTCCCATGGGCTTTAAAACTCGCCATACTTCTTCAATTAGAAATAAAAAATCATTGGGATCCAAGTGTTCTAAAAAATGATATGCTCTTACTTCATCGACAATATTCGAGGAATATGGTAATCCTCTTATAACATCTCTTACAACATCAGGTTTTACTGATTCATCTTTGTCAATATTAATGTATCCTTTTTCAGGATAAATACCACAACCAAGATTTAGTTTAAGCATTTCCATTTTTCATCACCTAAATTTTGATTTTATTACAATGCAACTAAATTTATTTTATTTCTCTTAATAATTTTATCTAAAATCTATTTTTAATAATTATACATTCTTTCATTATTAAATAATTTAGTCAAATATTTTTATGACACCTCCACACCCTGAAAAAATACTTTCATTTCTCTCACTTGTTGTTCTAAAAGTTTTACACAGAGTTTAATTGACATATCATATATTGATGACAAACTTCTATCAATAGATTCTTTCGCTTCAACTGGATTTATCTTCAACTTCAAATCATAAACTTCATTGAAAATTTTCAGCAGTTCATATTTACTAACTGTATTTGGCGAATGAATATGAAATATTCCTTTCTGATATAAATTATTTGTCAAAATTTTTTCTATAATTTCTGCAAGGTAAAGCGTTGTTACTCCGTTCCATAAATGATTGGTAAATCCATTTACTTCTTTTCCTGCTTGACTTTTTGCCCATTCAAGGAGTGACCTACTATTTCCATTTTCTTCTCCAATAATTGAAGTACGAATTACCATGCATTCATTTGTTTCACCAGCATTTTTGCTTAAACCGTATAAATCTTCTGCATCAAAATAATCTTCTTCTGTATACTTACCTTTTTTACCGGAATAAACACAATCAGTTGTTATATGAAAACATTTGATATTTCTTTTATTGCATGCTTTGGCAAGATTGCGCGGAAAAAGTGAATTTATTTTTAAAACATTCTCAATTGTGTTTTTTGAAATTGTTGGCTTAATCACTCCTGCACAATTTATAACAACATCAACCCCATTCAAATACATTTCTAATTTTTCAATTGGATCAACAGCAATATCAAATTCTTTTCTTGATAATTCTACAACATTATACCCGCGATATTTAAAATATGAACTTACTGCATAGCCAAGCATTCCTGTAGAACCAATTATTAATATTTTTTGCATTATTACCTCTCTTCTATTTTCCAGGGATCCCAATATCGGGAATCATATCTGTAATCATCATTTAAACTTTCATTCAAATCAGCAGTCGAAAAAAATATAAGTTTAGTATCATCAGTAAGTGACATAAAGCCATTAGCATATCCAGGTGGAATGAACAAAACAGCTGGAGACCTATCAGATAATACAAACCGATAAACTTGATTATCTTTTGATGGATTATCCCAGTTATCAATTTCAACTGCACAAATAAGAGCCGAACCTTTGATTGCCATTACATATTTTGCCTCGTTCTTATGAGCATGCCATGCTCGAACAAATCCTTTCCGATGATTTTCTACTGCATAAAATCTTTTAATACCCATGAAATTAAAATCGTTGACAAAACTAACTATTCCTCTATCATCTACAGCTAAGCCGCCTTTTATTAGTTCCGGTTTAATTTCTTGTTTCATGCAACTTCTACCTCTTTAAACTTTTGGGTTAATAATTCTTCATAATGGTCTTTTAGATAAGCTTGATTAGAATACCGAGGACTGGCCAGGTCTTTAATTCTTCGTGTTTCTACTAAATACTTTAGTTCTTCAATTCCTTCGTCAATAGAATGATAAGATTTGAAACCAAAAGCATCTTTAGCTTTTTGAGTTGATACTCTATAATTTCTTGTATCTTGAAATGGCATATCTGTATGTTCAATAATTAAATCTGGAAAGTGCATTCTAACTTGATAAGCTAAATCCATAATACGAACATTTTGGCGAGCTAAATTAAATATGCCTTTATGCTCAGTTTCAAGATTTAATTTTACTGCACGGGCTACATCTTTGACATGCAGAAGGGGACGAAATTGGTCACCTCCAAATACTGTTATTTTACCATCAACATATGCTTTAACAGTTAATATGTTTACAACTAAATCAAGCCTGATTCTTGAATAAAGATCCCCAACCCCGAATAAAGTACCAAGACGAAATATTATTGCATTTTTATGTTTTAAGAATTTCTCTGCATTTAATTTTGTTTGTGCATAAAGAGACAATGGATTAGTAGGTGAATTTTCATCAAGTTCTTTATCTTGTGCACCATAAACCGAACAAGTCGACATAAAGATTATTCTGCCATCATAATTATCTGCTAACCAAGAAACTGAATCTTGATTAATCGATATTGTTAATTTTGGATTTAGTTGACATGCACCATCTCCAACTATTGCTGCGAGCCATACAACAGCATCCGCCCAATTTAGATGTGGTTTCAATTTTTCAGTATCTCTTACATCACCAAATATAAAATCAACTGGTTTCCTGAATGAATCTTCATAAAGCAAAACATCATAAACTCTAACATTATAATTTGATTCCATTAATAAATCAGTAATAGCGCCTCCTACATATCCAGCGCCGCCAACTACTAAAACATTTTTCATGATAATTTCCTCTTTAATATGTTTATAATTTTTTCGGAGGTTTTACCATCACCTAACCATTTAATTTTTTCTTTGGAAATTGAATATGATTCAAAAAACTTAATGGTTTTGTTAACCATCTTGTTGATTGGTTCACTCTCGCCTACCAATATGCTGTTTCCATTTTCTAATGATTCCGGTCTTTCAGTAAAATTTCTCGGAACAGCAACCGGCACACCTAATAAAGGACATTCTTCCTGACTTGTTCCTGAATCTGAGACTACCCCGTACGCATTATATTGCAGATTTAAATAATCAATAAAACCATAAGGACCAACAAGATTGATGTATCTTTTACCTTTCAATAAATTATAATTTTCAATTAATCTTAATGCCCGATTAAATTTTACAAGGCGTATTTCTAAACCTGTTTTAGCCCCTAATAAATCAAGATATTGTAATATATGGCTATATTGTTTTGGGTCTTTCAAATTCTCATTTCTATGAATATCTGCTACTATATAATTTCTTGTTCTTTGCCCTTTCGGCATATATTCTTTTACAACTTCAACGATGGTATTACCTACAACATAAATTTGATTTGGACTTTTATTTTCCTTTATTAAACGTTCTTTGTATAAGGGTGTATAAACAAAAATTAAATCGGAAACATAATCACATATCACTCGATTAACTTCTTCCGGCATTCTTCTATCATATGAACGCATTCCCCCTTCTATGTGAGCTATTTTGTATCCCTCTTTAAATAAAGGTGCACTAACCATTACAGAATTAGAATCTCCCAAGAATAAAATGTAATCTGGTTTTATTTTTTTTCTTTTTAACAAATAAATAACTTCCTTTGTTAAGTATGATAATTGTTCATAATGATTACTGCTATTTTTCCCTGTATCAAGTATGTAATCAGGTTTTCTGATTTTTAATTGCTTGAAAAATATTTCACTCAACTCATCATCATAGTGTTGACCTGTATGAATCATTACATGTTCAAAGTTTTGATCTAATTTTTCAAATACTTTGCTCATCCTTATAAAATCAGGACGTATACCTGTAATTGTGACAATTTTTTTCATAATGTGAAGTAATTTTATCGTTAAAAAGTCAACTTGTATGCCAGTTAAAAAATTAATTTATTAATCAAAATGTGTGATATAACTGCTTATATATATTATATTGGCTAATATTAACCAGATGGGATTTATCGGACGGTCTCTAATTCTTCTGTGAATTTTTTGATTCTTTCTTCTGCTTCTGTGTTTAGTTTTGCTCTCTCGTTCTCTTTTTCTTCTTTTAATTCTTCTATTCTCTTTTGAAATTGCATTATATTGCTGTTGATATTATTGACAGTTGCTCTCTCTTTTTCTTTCATGTATTCTTCTGTTTCTTTGATTAATTGTTCTTTGTGATTTTTTAACATGTTAATTCGTTTTATAAGACGCTGTTTTTCTTCTGCTCTGTCAATAAATACTAATCCCGCTATAATTCCTGATATAAATGTGCCAACAAGAAAACTGACTAATCCCCATTTGAAACCAGAAAATATTACATAACCTAATATTGAATTGAATTCTGATACATCAACTACAACTCTATTTGAATAACTTGCCATTCCTCCAATAATAAATACAATGAAAGCAATAATTGTGTTATTTAACATACTGGATGAAAATGATTTAGCTGGATTAAACCTTTCAATAAAAGGAATTCTTGCAATTTGCTCTTCTAAATTTTTTACCTCACTTTCATAATTGTCGTTAATATTTTTAATTGCTTTTTCAAGATTCTCTTTAGCTTTAATATGAAAGTTCTCCAGTTCCTTTCTTAATTTTTCTTCTTCTTTTGCATATTCAACTATGTACTGGTCATATTGAGCAAGTTTTGTTTCTATTTCTTCGTATACAAGCTTTTTCATTTGTTCAATAATCAAATCAATTGTTTGATTGTATTTCCTTTCAAATTCAGGATACATTGCAATAATTAATGTGTTTGTGGAGTTAAGGTAAGATTGCGTAAGTTTTTCAAGAAATTTTATATTTTTTAAAACATCATCAGTAAAATATTCTTTCACTTGTTTTTCTTTAAGCAAATTTAATTTATGCATTATTTTATTAATTGAATTCTCTTCGGCAAGTCGATAAGGCTGAAGTACACCTGCAATTAACTGAACTGCTACAGCAAAATCTTTTTCATAAAAAATATTGTTGATAAATGCATTCATAAGAAAATAGTTAAACATTCCAAAGTTAGATAAGTCAAGAGCAACCAGAAGTCTATGTAAATCATATGAAATTATTTCTTTAATATAAAAAGAAGTTACTTCTTCATTACCCATTTTTAATTCTGTAAGCGCAATATAAATTTTTGCAGTAATCCCGCTTGGCTTTATATCAACTGCTTCTTTGAAATATTGATTTGCTTTTATATAATCTTTTTCTTTTAAGTAAACAAAGCCTGAGAATAAATTAACTATGTAATTAATCTCTTTTCTAACATCATCTGTTAATCTTAATGTATTTACAATTTCTTTTACAGAATTATAAAGCTCTATAGCTTTTGAAGGATTATAGAGACTATTGTGATATGTCAGAATAATTGCATGAATTATATGCTTAAAGAAATTATGTTTATAAACATCTCTTTCTATAAAATTAATGATAAGATTAGCATAGTATTCACGTTCACTTCTTAATTTTGTTGTTGCCCACTTAGTAAAATTTTCTTTTATTGATTTATGAAGGTCAAGATATTTAACTTTCGAAAAGTTTACCTTCATAAATTCTTCTATTTGATTTAATAACCAGGAATCATAAATCCAGAATACAGGGGCATGAGAAAAAGGTATAAATACTTCTTTGAGTTCATCAGGCAAATCAAAGGCAAGTATTTTTATGTTTTCTTTTATGCTTGTAATAAAATCGAAATCGGCATGAATAGTTAAATCAAAATGGTCCTTCCCCAATCTATAAAAACTGGTTAATGCAGTCTCTCCATCTTTTATTGCATAATTATTTTTTTCTAATTGCTCAATCATTTTTTACTTCCTCATTAAACATTCTTTTTGGGAAAAGATAAAATAATTTCCGTACCTTTATTTTTTTCGCTGTTAATTGTAAAACTTCCTCCCATTAATTTTGTTAGTTTATATGCAACTGTTAAACCCAAACCAATTCCTTCATAAGGTCTTGTATAACCTTCTACTTCTTGACTGAATGGCAGTAAAATTCTATCAATTTGAGAACTATCAATTCCAATTCCGGTATCAGCAATAATAATTTCTACTTTATCATCAAAATTTCTTGAGCCCAGATAAACATACCCATAAGAAGTATATTTAATTGCATTGTCCACAAGTAAATCAATAATTTTTTCCAATTTAATCCAATCTATTTCAATAAGAGCTTCGTCTTCACTAAACTCGAGTTTAAATGTTAAATTCTTTTTTTCTGCTTCATTCAGTCTTTTTTCGTAAACTTGCTTAAGAACTTGATTGCAATTCAAGATTACCGTCTCAAGTTCAATTTCATCAGATTCTATTTGTGCTAATTCTACAATGTTTGTAAAAGCATTCAATACTCTTCCTAATACTTCTTTGACAGAATCCATTAATTCTTTTATTGCTACATAATCTTGAGCAGCGAGGCAATCATCAATAATTTCAGAGTAACCAATAATACCATTAAATGGAGTTCTAATTTCGTGTGAAATATTGGCTATAAAAGCCGACTTCATTTTGTTCAGCTGAATTTCCTTCAAATAATTTTTCTCGAGTTGTTCTCGATATTTTGTTTCGTCTGTTATGTCTTTAAGAGTAATTATATAAATTTTACTTCCGTTTCCATTGTGATGGGTGGAGGTAATTTTACAATTAAAATGTTGTCCCGAAGAATGCTGGTAATAAAATTGCTGGAAAGAATCCTCATTTTCTTCAAGCAGTTTTATATTCTGTTGAACAATATTGAATAATTGAGGAGGTAAATAATCATTAATTACCTGAAGATAGAGATTATTTTTATCGAGATTAAATAATTTGCAAAAATTATCGTTAGCATTTTCAAAGTATATTTGATTATCAATCGATTTGAGAATTAATAATAAATCAGAAATATTTTCAATAATTAACTTTTGTTTCTTTTCCGATTCCTCAATAACTTTTTTCTGATAAATATGTTCAGTAAGATTGTTAGCACTGAGAACAAAATTAATTTCAAATGAATCGATTGGAGAAAAAGGCTGCAGTGTAAAATCCCAGTAATGAATTTCACCTCGTTTTTTTATTTCAACTAATTTCTTCCAGAACCTGCCGCTGTTTAGTGCAAGAGTTAAAAGACTAAAATCAGTTTCGCTCAAATATTCTTTCATTATTTCTGTAATTTCTACATCGTATAGTTTATCCAGTCCTCGCGAGAATATTTCTTCAAAAGAACTTGTTGCGTAACTAATTCTTTTTTGATTATTGATAATAATAATTGGAACTTTACCATAATCCAGTGCATGATGCAAAGAATCAATTTTCTTTTCTATAATTTTTCTTTGTTCAAGAGATTCAATTGTAATTAATAAATATTCATGAGACAAAATAAAAATTCTTTCAATTCCTACCTGATAAGCATTATTACTCGAATTAAAATTTGTACGAATATTAAGGTCAGCTGTTAAATTTCTATATTTACTTTCAACAAATCCTTTGACAAAAACTAAAAATTCGGATGAAGGATTAAGCCGTTGTAAATTATCATTGATATTTAATTGAAATAAATTTTTAAATGCAGTATTACAATAAACAATTTCAAGCAAAGAAGATACAATTGCAATTGCTCTGCTGGTAGGCAGTTCTTTATAATTAAAAAATTCCTTTTCGGAATTTCTTAGATTTTCATTGAAGTTTATCCATTCAGGCATAATCAAGAATCACTTTATGTGTATACTTTTAATTAATATACCATCTTGTTCACCTCGTATTTCATCATTTTGTGAATGATGAATTTTTAATGAAGCATACTTAATCAAAAACTTCATCATGCATTCATTGATATAATTAAATTCTTTATTTAATGAATCAATGAAATCACTTGTCAGTGAATCAATGGTATATTGGTCAGTTATAATATTCGGTTTCTTAACACTCAATGATTTAAATTGCTCAAAGAATTCATTTAATGAATTAAGAGTTTTGTCAAAATCACTATCATTCATATTAAAATGAACAGGAGCAATCAATGTAACAATAACAACAATTTCTGCTGCGAAACCAAGAACATCTTTTTTAATTTTATATTCAATGTTTCTAAACTTGCCAAGCTGGTTTATATCCACTGTAGTATCAAATTCGAACCCATCAAGTTCAAATATAATATGGACTTTATCCGATTCCTGATTAATCTTCTTTAATTTCCATCCATAAGCAGCGAGAAGTGCAGTTGCAGGAGAAATCAATGCGGAGTCATTGATTGGATTTGATGAGTATGTATAAGAATTAATTTTCTTATAATACTTTGGACTGCCGGTAGACTTTTTATAGTCTGAATTCGGACTAATATTTACAACTTTTTCCAACATGCCTTCTCCTCCATCTTATTATCGAAGGAAAAGGCATTTTTTTTAATCTCAATCTGTCTTAATCATTCGATTTTCGTCAACATAATCAATCAACTGTGGATTTTGCAGGTAAATTAATTGTTGAACAAATTTATTTATTCTATCGACTGATTCATTAATGGTTTTTAATTCTTCAGATAATTTAACTTTTTCTTCTTCGCTTAATTCGTTTTCTATAGTTTTAAGAGATAATACGAGACTGCTTAATGGATTATTTATTTTATGACCAATTGTGCAAGCCATTTCGATTACAGCTTTATTATGTTCAGCATTTTTAAGTTCATTTTGTAAATTATAAATTCGAACACCTGAACGAATTCTTGCAAGTAATTCTTGATTTTCTACAGGTTTGACGAGAAAATCATCGGCACCAATATCCAGCCCCATAATTCTATCTTTTAATGAAGAGCGTGCAGTTAATATTATAAAATAAATTCCTTTATACTTTTCATCACTTTTCAAAATATTGCATAATGCCAAACCATCAAGAACGGGCATAGTCCAATCTGCAAGAATTACTTTTGGTGAAAATGTTTTTAAGACTTCAAGAGCATCCTCGCCGTTAATTGCTGTAACTACCTCATAATTATTACGAGTTAATAATTTTTCGAGGATGAACCTGGTATCTTTTTCATCTTCTACAACTAAAATTTTATCTTTCATTGATAAACCTATTTACTTTTTGAATTAATTTATCAAAACTGATTATTGGCTTCAGGATTATATCGTCTGCAAGGCTTTCCCTTAAAAGATTTTCTCCACAATAATTTGGAGAATAAGCTGTTACTAATATAATAGGTAAAACTAAATTATTAAAGTTTTCTTTTATATATCTTGATAATTTTATTCCATCGTATTTTTCTGAATTCAGATAAGTATTTCTTAAATTTATGTCCATAATAATCAAAGAAATTTTTTCATTTTTTATTGTTGAAATAATTTTTTCACCATCTTCAAGTATAATAATATCAATTCCAAGTTTGCGGAACAGAATTCTATAAAATTCCTGCAATATATTATCGTCTTCTATGATTAATATTTTATGATTGTTGTTCACAATTTATTTCGAATATTTTAATGTTATACTTATTCTTCTATTTACATAACTGTATGGGTCGTTTGGGTCTCTCAGACGGGTATCAGCATAACCACGAATTTCATCAATTTGTTTTTCTGATACACCCCCTGCAACAAGAGCTCGTTTTGCAGAATTTGCTCTATCAGCACTTAATTCAAAATTTGTATAACCTGTTCCATCATTACGATATTGACGAGAATCAGTATGACCTTCAATAATAATTTTATTTTTCAATTTAGAAATTTCGGAACCGATTTTAAGAAGCAGCTTCCTTGCTGAAGGTTTAAGTTCTGCAGTCCCAATTTCAAAAAATATGTCATTAGCAGAATCAATTAATTCAATTTTCAATCCTTCTTTTACAATTTCAATTTTTACCTGGTCGGATAATTTCATTAATTCAGTATCACTGGACAACTCTTCTTTTAATTTTTCTCCCATCTGTTCTAATTCTTGTCTTTCCATTTCTTTTTGTTTCATTTCTTCCTGAAGTTTCATATCAAGAAGTTTTGAAGAAGTGCCGTCAAATAAATTTTTACTTTTAGTTGAAAATCCAATAGGGTCTGCAAAATAAGCCGCTACTGCTTGTTTAACTTCTTCACTTTGACTTAAAACCCAAAGAACAATAAACAAAGCCATCATTGCAGTTACGAAATCTGCATAAGCAACTTTCCAAGCACCACCATGATGACCGCCATGACCTTTTTTAATTTTTTTGATTATCGGAGGTTCATCAAAATGAACTTCTTGAGGTGGAGGTGTTTCCTGCTTTGTTGTTGGTCTTTTATTTGCAACATCAGTCATTACTTCTTACCTCGCAGAGCATTTTCTAATTCCTGGAATGTAGGTCTATGGTCAGAAAAAATTGTTCTTCTTGCCATTTCAGCTGCAACAAAAGGCGGATTCCCTTTAACATATGCTAATATGAAATTTTTAATGATTATTAAATCCTGAACTTTATCCGCAGTAATATGATGTAAATTTGCTGAAATTGGATTAACAAAACCATAGCTTAGTAACACACCTAAGAATGTTCCAACCAATGCAGCTGCAACATGATGGCCTACTGCTTCTGCTCCTTGATTTATAGACGACATGGTAATAATAACACCAAGAACCGCAGCTACAATACCTAAGCCTGGAAGAGAATCTCCTACTCTACCTAAGGTTTCTGAGACTGGCTTATTTTCATTTTCATAAGTTTCAATTTCAGCATCCATCATGTTTTCTAATTCATGAGGAGGAACTGAACCTGCAAGCATAACTTTCATTGTATCACAAAAGAAATTTCTTAGCACCTCATCTTCCATAAACTTTTTACTCTTAGAAAGTATATCACTTTTTTCAGGTGTTTCTATGTGTTTTTCAATTGCCAATAAACCTTCTCGCTGAGCTGTTAAAAATAATGTACTGAATGCCTTCAACATATCAACATACTCTTCTTTTGAAGATGTATGACCTTTAAACAACAATGGCAGTTGTGATACAATTTTCTTTAATAAGACCGGCGGCGAAGAAATTAATATACTCCCTATAGCAGCACCTCCTATTACAATAAATTCAGAAATTTGAATAAGCAACACTAAATTTCCTCCTGCAATGAGGAAACCTAAAACAACTGATAAAAATACTACAGCGATTCCAATTATAACAAACATTATAATCCCCTATTTTGAGTTTAGTATTTCTATTACTTCTAATTCATGAATTAAATCCTGATATTTACTATAAATTTCAATCCAATCAATATTTTCTTCGTTCAACAATTCCTCAATGGAATTACAAATATTCGATATAATATTAAATCCAAGTGTTCCGCTCGAACCTTTTAGTTCATGAGCTACAGTTTTTAATAAATTTATATTTTTTGCATTCAGTGATTCTTCAAAAACCTTTAGTTTTTGCGGTACACTTGCAAGGAAAAATTTTTTCATACTTTCTAAAATTTCTTTCTTATCAGAATTACTTAAAGATTTCTCTTTCTTAATATTGGTTAAAAAGTCATCTCCAAGTGCTTCTCTAATTCCTTTTAACAATACTCTTTTACTCAAAGGTTTAGAAATTACATGAACAGCACCGGCTTCAACAGCTGCAATTACATTTTTTTTATCGGTATGACCACTTACCACAATCACTGGAATATTTTTCAAATCATCAAGTATTTTTATAATTTTTATCATTCTTAAGCCGTCAAGATTTGGCATCATTATGTCTACAAAAATTAGTTTAGGTCTGTATTCAATTGCTTTTTGAATTCCTTCAAGACCATCACTACATGTGATTACTTCAATATCATAATCAGACAAAAAACTTTTGAACAGTGATTGAATCACTTCAGAATCATCAATTACAAGTATTCTAACCTTATCGTCATACAACATTGGCATTATTCTACCTTTTTAATTTTATACTTCGACAAATCAACTTTTTCTGTTGAACTTGATTGTGAAGCTTCCATAGAATATTGAATTACCTTTTCATAAACTTCGCCTCGATAAATTTGAATAGAGCTCGGTGCAGTAATTCCAATTTTTACCTGGTTCTCTGATATTGATAATATTTTTATTGTTATATCGGAACCGATTTTTATTTCTTCATCAATTTTTCTTGATAATATAAGCATACTCTACTCTGTAAATAAATTGTAATAAAGAGAATATTTTTCGCTATCTAAAATTTTTTGAAAACCTGTTTTATTATCCTGATTAATATAAACAGGTGCCTTTAAATTAATTGTAATCTTAAGTGGGTCGGGATTAAGAATAACAATCCCGAAAGCTTCATGGCTTTCTTCCTGAGGATAGTTTTCGTCAATTAATCTCAAAGCAAATAATGGAAAAGCTATCTCAGGTTTTTCAACTGAATTAAGCCAGTAAAAAATATTTTCTTCCGGTTTAATGAAGACAAATTTTTTAAGTTCTTCAAAACCGATTAAACCATTTTCGAACATGATGACAAGGTCATCAGGAAATTCGATTTCACCAAATTGTTTTGTTACTATTTTCATATTACTCACTTTAATATTACTATGTCTACTCTTCTATTTAATGCTCTTGTTTCCGGGAGATCATTTGATGCAATTGGTTTATATTCAGAATATCCAACTATCGATACTTTATCAGGTGACAAATTTTCGTTTTTAATTAAATAATATGCAGTAGTAAGTGCTCTATCAACAGATAAATGCCAGTTAGATGGATATTGTGGTGTATTAATTGGAATATTGTCAGTATGTCCTTCGATTCGAATATCGTTAGGTAAATTTTTTAAAACCTGTGCAAGTCTTTTCAAAACTAATTTTGAATTTTCACTTAAAGTTGCTTTGCCGGGTGGAAACAAAATATCATCAAGTATATGAATTGTAACTCCCCTTTCATTCTGTTCAAGCCTTATTGAATTGTTGTAGTTATACATAGCAATTAGTTTAGTCAAATCTTCTGCTAACTTATCTTTTGGTGTTGGAATAATTTTATCTCCATTAATAACAGAAAGCTTTGATTCACTCCCAAAAATATTTCCTAAAGCAGCTACAACACTTTTATATTTACCGCTATCGATACTCGACATAGCATATAAAATTATAAATAGTCCGAGCAATAATGTAATTAAATCTGCATAGGTAATTAAATACCTATCTTTATCACTTTCTTCGCGGAAGAGAGTTTCATCAGAATCTAAGCGCTCTTTCTTTCCAATTGTTCGCTTTGCGGAAGCATACCCACCAAACGAGCTTTCATTATTGATGGGATTTCTCCACTTAGAAGTGTTATCACTCCCTCCAGCGATATTTCCATCATATGTTTTTCTTCGAGGTGACATTTTTTTAATCTATCTCCTATCGGCAACCAGATAATATTTGCTGTAAAAATTCCCCATAAAGTTGCTATAAATGCAGAAGCAATATTTCTTATTAATGAATTTGGGTCGGCACCAGCATTTGCTAAAGTCATTATTAAACCCATTACAGTTCCAATAATTCCCATTGTTGGTGCATATCCACCCATTTTTGTAAAAATAAAAATATTAGAACTGTGTCGTTCCTGCATTGTTCTAATTTCAAGTTGAGCTAAATTATAAAGAGATTCAGGGTCAAGTCCATCAATTGCATATTTAGTCATTTTTTGTGGGAACTTATATGGAAACTTATGTAAATCTTTTTCAATTGCTAGCAGCCCTTCTCTTCTTGCTTTAATCGAAAGTTCAATAAAAGTATCAACAACTTTTTTTGTATCATAATGTGGTGGAAAGTAAGCTAATTTTATTAATGAAAACATCTTCTTAAAATTATCAAAACCAAAGCCAATAATAATTGCAGAGAATGTACCGCCGATTACAATTAACAAAGAAGAAAATATAAACAAAGCCCTTATCGAACCACCTTCGAGTATGAAAGCACCGAAAATTGAAAATATGCCTAATGCTAATCCTATTAGTGAACCTGATTTTTTCATCACATGTAATCCAAAATTGATTTTGGTAAAATTGATGCAGCTAATTTATATGAAAGCTGAAGTAAATAATCTTGATACTGCAAATCAATAGCTAATTGAGCTGGATCAACTTCTTTTCTTTTAGATAAAAATTCTTGATAATCCTGCAATTGTTTTGATAAAATTGTATTTATGTCTTCAAGACGATTATATTTTTCACCTGTTAATGATTGAATAGAAAGAATTTCTTTATAAGCTGCATTCAATCTATCTTTCAAAGTCTGGTCTGGGGGATTGCCCGCATCAAGCGAATCAATTATATCATTGATAGTATCAAGCAAATCTGAATTTACAATTCTATCTCCAGTTACATTAATTGTATCTTTTATGTTATTGGCAATCTGAACTTTTACTTCACCAGTTAAATCCGCAGAATTTGTTACAACTTTTCCATTTGAATCAATAGCCCAAGGTTCAGTTGAATAATTTGTTCCTCCAAAAATATACATGTCGTTATACTTTGTATTCAAATTTTGAACAATAGATTGGAGTGAAGCTCTAACAGATTGAGCAACAGTTTTAAAGTTTGTATTAAGTGGATTCGTGATATTTACTGTTTGAGAAATAATTTTTTGAATTTCATTACCAACATTTTCCAGCGAATTAATTGTAGTATTCACAAATTCTTTTGCATAATCAATATTTTTCTGAAATGTTTCAATCTTACGAATTTGAGAATCGATTTTTATGATTTCAAGTGAATCAAATAAATTGTCACTCAGCTTTTCAATTTTGCTGTTTGTAATTAACTGATTCTGAATCTTAGCTTTTCTCTCATTAATCAGATTTTGATTATAAATATATTTTTGACTCAATATGTTATCTGAAATTCTCATTTATTATACCATTTCAATTAATGTTTTTAACATTTCATCCGAAGCTCTAATTAATCTCGCTGCTGCTTCGTATACTCTCTGGAATCGAATTACATTTGTCATTTCCTCATCAATTGATACTCCAGAGTAAGAAGATTTCTGAAGATTTAATTGCTGCATTACCATTTGAGTAGTTTCTATTCTGCTATCGCTGGTTACTTTTTCTAAACCAAAATCATTCAGAATTGATGAATAAGTTTCGAGAATAGTTTTGTCGCCAAGTTCAGGAAATTTTTGGTCTGCTAATCTTGCTATACTATTAGCAATATCTCCATTTCCATCATTCCCTGCCACGCTTGATACAGCAATATTTCTTGGATTATTAAGAATATCGGGATTAATCTGAATTTTTCCATTTACAAAAGAATCAACTATAGCACCATTACTCCAAGTCCCAAAGAATGGAATATTTGTAAATGAAGTTCCACCTTGAATTAGAGTATAACCCTGAGTATGCAGGTCATTTACTTTTTGAATAAATGTGTTTGCAAGATTTTCTAACTCACTTTTGTATTTAGGAATTTTATTTGAGTATAAATCTGTAATTGCGTAAAGTTCTCCGCTGTTTAAGACAATGGAAGTAGTTGTGTCAGTTTTAGGAACGATTTTCATTTTCCCATTTTCAAGTCGAACTTCAAATTCGTTATAAACATTTTTATCTGCAGCATGAATTCCGCCTATACTGACTGATACAGTTCCATATTCATTTTGTTGAACTGTAATATTAGCAAGTTCGCTCAATTTAATAAGCAGTGCATCGCGTCTGTCCATTAATTCACTTGCTTTAATGCCAACAGCTTCGTTTTCATAAATTTTTCTATTCAAGTCATAAATTTCTTTCAGGTAAGAATTCATCTGGTTAACTTTATCAACTGCATCTCTCTGAAGCAGATAATGAACTGATGAGATGCTGTCATAAACATCTTTAAATCTCTCGCTAAGTCTTTGTGCTTTTTCAATAATTTGAGACCTCAATTGAATGGAAGTTGGATTTGTAGTTAATTGGTCCCATGAATTAAAAAAATCATTAAAATAAGAAGAAAGACCATAGTCTGTAGGTTCTGCTAAAATCGTTTCAATTTGTTGAAGTAATTCTGAGCGTTTATTGGCATCGGAATATGCTGATTGAAATTGACGAATTTGATTCTCTATCAAATCATTTTTAACTCTTACCACATCCTGAATTTTAACACCCATTCCCATACCAGCTTGAGTTTGTTCAGTGCCGAACACAACTTTTTGCCTTGTATAATCTGTACTTCCCGCATTAGAAATATTTTGTGAAGTAACATCCAGAGCGCGCTGGTATGTTGCCATTGTTCTTACAGATATGTCAAAAATTCTTCCGATACCCATTACTAAACTCTTTTATTTACAATGTTATTTTCACCTTTGCCAAAAACAGTTAAAATTGTATCACGAATAATATTTCTTGATACATTAACTAGAACAGTTATATGAGAATTAAGTTTAATAATTTCTGCTGCTCTGCTTTTTATTGCATCTCTTTTTTCTTTAATCCTATCAAGATTTTTATCCGGCAAAGAGTTAATTAATTCTTCAATTGACCCAACTTTTAATTGAATTGAATTTTCTTTAGCAAATTCGAATGTTAACTTCTTTCTTTCTTTTTCTTCCTTTGTTATTGCAGAAAGTAATTTTTGTTCGTCGTCTACTGCTTTATCGAGCAGTGACATATCATTTTTTAGTAGTGCTTCTTTTTTGATTTTCACTACTTCTAAAAGGTCATCAAAATTTTTTTTCTGCCTTTCAATTGAGTTTGTTAATTCTTCAATTTTCATGATTCACTCTCACTAAAATGATTTAAATAACTCATTACTTTTGTAATGTAGTTTTGCGTTTCCTCAAAAGGGGGAATTCCTTTATATTTTTCAACATTTTGCGGTCCGGCATTATATGCAGCCAGAGCTAATTTCAAATCACCATTATATTGTCGAAGCATTTTAGCGAGATATTTAGTTCCTCCATAAATATTTTCTTTTGGGTCAAAAATATTTCTTACACCCATTTCTGCTGCAGTAGTATCCATTAACTGCATTAAACCCTTTGCTTTTGCAGGTGACACCGCTCTGTGATTTGCTGCTGATTCTGCTAAAATGATTGATTTAATAATATTTTTATCTATTCCAAATTCTTTTGATGCTTCTTCAATTAAAGCATCATATTTTTTTAGACGATTTAATGATTCGTTACTCGGCTGAACTTTTGGTATTTCATTGTCATTTACTTTTATGTCAATCTTTTCTGATGATTTTAATTTTATTTTAAAAGCAGGGTCCATATCTTCGCCGGTTATTTTTTTATAAAGTGCTTCTGCTATTCCTAAACTTTTTCCCTGAGAAATGTATGATGCCATTTCCTGCTCAAATATTATATCAAAAGTATCGTTGCCGTAACCTTCTTCGCTAAATAATCCATTTGTTGTTTTTGTCATTGATTGAAGAAGCATTGCAGTAAATAAGCTTTCAAATTCTTTTGCAGCTTTTGCAATTTTTGCTTTTTGCTTCTGGTCATAATTACCTTTCATCTCCTGAAGCTGGGAGATGTGTTTATTCATATCCGTTATTTTTAATGATATCTTTTCCATATTACATTATCACCAATTCTGCTATTAATGCTCCTGCTTCTTTTAATGCTTGAAATATTGCTATAATATCTCTTGGAGAAACTTTTAATGAATTTAATGCTGCAGCAACTTCCTGCACATTTGTAGCACCTTCAATTGCAATTGTTCTTGTAGAATCCTGCGATACATAAGGAACAAGATTATTGAATACAGTAGTTGTTCCCCTCGAAAAAGCATTTGGCTGCGAAATAATTGGATAAGAACGAATTTGAATATTTAATCCACCATGTGTAATTGTAACTGGTTGTATTCTTACATTGTTGCCTGCTATAACTGTCCCGGTTCTTTCATTCAATACAACTCTTGCAACTTCATCAACCTGTATATTTATGCTTTCTAATTCAGCAAGAAATGAAATTAAATTATTTTGTCTTTCCTGTGGAACATTCACACGAACTTCGGCAGCATCAACAGCTTTAGCAATTTCTCCGCCAAACTTGGAATTAATTGCGTTGCTTATATTATTTGCTGTTGTTATATCAGGTTCTTTCAAAAATACAGACACTTCATTATTTGATGATTCATTAAAATTAATTTGTTCTTTTAATGAACCGCCGCGAGGAACTCTTCCTGCAAGTGAATGATTTTTTGAAATCCTATTTCCCGTAATTGTATTTATATCATAACCACCAACTGAAACAGGTCCCTGAGCAAAACCATAAACTTTACCATCCATTCCAGAAAGTGGAGTCATCAATAAAGTTCCGCCTTGTAGACTTGTTGCATCTCCAAGAGAAGAAACAGTAACATCAAATTCTGCTCCGGGTTTTAAATTTTTATTTAGTGATGCTGTTACCATCACCGCAGCTACATTTTTAGTCCTGATATCATTTTGCGGAACAGTAATTCCAAATCTTTTCAACATGCTTGTTATTGATTGAATTGTAAAAGAAGAACGATAGCTGTCGCCTGTCCCTGCAAGTCCAACAACCAATCCGTAACCAATAATTTGTTCTGAGCCGTGTCCACTTAAATATGCTACATCTTTTATTCGTTGAGCTGATAATGAATTATAGCCGATTAATAATAAAATTAAAATCGATATAATTATTTTTCTTTTCATAGTAACACCTTAAAACAACCAGTGAAATAATCTTGTTAGAATTCCTGGTTTTTGAGAAGAATCAATCATTCCACTTCCTTCAAAAGTAATTTCTGCATCAGAAATGTTATAAGAATAAACTGAATTATCTGATGAAATATCACTCGGTCTAACAATTCCAGTAATTTTTATCATCTGTTCTTCACCGTTTATAACAATTTTTCTGCTTCCTCTTATCCGCATATTTCCATTTTCAAAAACTGAATCAACAATTGCACTAATTTTTGTTTTTACTACTCCAGTAGTTTTTGTAGAACCCGAACCTGAAAATGAGTTATCCGTTCCAAGATTGATATCAGTTTTGGGAAGACTTGTTTTATCAATTCCGCCTGCTAAATTTGCACCAAGAGAACTGTTTCTTCCTGTTGTTGTTTCTGCATTGTTTGATGCCTGAGATGATTCCAGAACAATAATTGTAATTGCATCTCCAACTTGAAAGGCTTTATTATCAGAAAACAATGAATACAATGAATTCTGTCTCATATTCTGTGAATACAAAATTGATGAAGTCAGCCATATAAAAATCATTAATCTTTTCATAGCTCTACTCAATTAATGAAACATTATACTTATCAATTATTTTGGCTTTGAATAATTTATTATCACTCGTAACAACTCTTATAACATCACCAATTCTTCCTTCCTCTTTTGCAGTAACTTCTGTTGAAATATCCACTCCATTTCTTCCAGCATGAAGAATTAATTTTTCATTATAAAAAACATCAGGAACCGGCTCGATTAATTCTTCAATAAGTATTGAACCATTTTTAATTATTGTTTTTGCTCTGTATGTTTCTCTAAAATTAATGCTCTGAACTACTTTACCGCGGATATTCGCAACATCAACTAATTTTTGTGTGAATTGATTTTCTGTTAATAATTCATTTCTGCTAATATCTTTCAAAGCAACAAGAACATATTGATATAATTTTATCTTAAGAGTAATTAGAGAAAGGCTTGATTTGTTTTTTCTGTCGTAAATTCTTACAGGAACAAATGCATAATTTTTATTAAGCTTGAACTCTCTGTCGTAATCCAGCTCAATCTTAGAATAATTTTTTGGCAATTCTGAAATTTGATATTCATACTTAACATAGGATGCAAATTTCTCATCGAGATAATTCTTCAACTGAGATTCGAATGCTTTATCATCATTAAGAAATATTTGCAGCAATATTAATAATGATGAAATCATTTTTAACTTCTCTTAAGATTGTTTGCAATTGTCATCATATCTTCAACAGTTTTTACAGTTTTCGAATTAATTTCGTAAGCTCTTTGAGCAGCTATCATTGCAATCATTTCTTCAACTATATCAACATTAGAAGATTCAAGATAGCCCTGATGAATTTCACCAAATCCTTCGCTGCCTGGAGTTCCAAGTATTGGCTGACCCGATGCCGGAGTTTCTGCATAAAGATTATCTCCAAGTGCAAGTAATCCTCCATTATTCATAAATCGAGCTAATTCAATTGTGCCCAGTGTAACTGTAGAACCATCAACTTGATGTGCAGTAACAGTTCCATCTTTTGCAATTTGAATATCAACAACATCATTTGTTAAAGTAATGCTTGGTTCAAGTTCATAGCCGCTTGCAGTAACAATTTTTCCATCTGCATTTAACTTGAATGAGCCATCTCTTGTGTAAGCAAATGTTCCATCACTTTTTCTAACCTGAAAGAATCCTTCACCATAAATTCCCAAATCGAGCTGATTATTTGTTGCAACTAAATCACCCTGCTTAAATATTTTTTGAGTTGATGCAGGCTTAACTCCATTGCCAACTTGAATTTTATTATTTGTATTTTCATAAACACCAGGCGTTGTAGTTGAAAGTGGATTAATATTTACTTCCTGATACATTAAATCCTGAAAATCTGCTTTATTCTTCTTAAAACCTGTCGTATTGATATTGGCAATGTTGTTAGAAATTACTTCGATATTTATTTGCTGTGCATACATTCCAGAAGCAGCTGTTCTTAATGCTCTTGTAGGCATTTATCACCTCACTAATTAAATTTTCCCAATTTGATTTGCATGGTCTAAAGACTGATCCAATGCATTAATAATTTTTTGAGCTCGCTCATATGCTTTATTCAACTGAATCATTGCTTCCATTTCGAGTATTGGATTTGCATTCGATTCTTCTAAGTATCCCTGAGAAATTTTATATTCTTCCTGATTTGCTTCAGTATAATTTTCATCAGTAATTAAAAAGTTTGATTCACCGCTTCTTGTCAATTGTTCCGGTTCATCTACTTTTACAATAAGAAGTGTATCTATGTAATGTTCATCAATTTTAATTTCACCTGCAGTTGATACTAAAATCTGAGAACCTTTTTGACGAAGTGTATCTTCAAGAAATATCCCGCCATTCTTTCCAAGGACTTTTCTTCCTTCGGCATCAACAAGGTATCCTTCATCAGAAATTTGAAATCTTCCGTTTCTTGTCAATTCAATTGTTCCATCGTCACTTTTTACAACAAAGAATCCATTCCCATTGATAGCAAAATCAAGCGGATTTGAAGTTAATACTAATTCCCCCTGCTGTTGACTTGTTAATTTTCTAATCTGAGATTCATTAGCATCGTTGATATATTCAGCAAATGGAATTTCTCTCTTAAAAGCAGTTGTATTAATGTTTGCAAGGTTGTTCGAAATAATATCAATATTTTTTGCTCTTTGGTCCATGCTTCGCGCAACTGTGTAAATTCCTTTAATCATTTTTCAGCTCCTTATATTTTTTCATACTCAAGATATTTTAACCTTGCAGCAAGCATCAACTCACCTTTAGAAATTTTTAGTTCTTTAGCTTTCTTAGTAATATTTTTTTCTGATAATTTTTTTACAGGCAGATTATGAATTAATTCTCTTCTCGATTTTGATTTTTTATCATCAACTCTTGAAGGAACTCTTTCTTCTCTTAATAACTTAATTTTATTTCTTAACTCAATTCCTTCCTTAATTTTAATCCTTAAAACAATTCTTCTTATTGCAATTAGAGTAAAAAGAAAAATCGAGAAAATTAAGAGAACCTTTACTTCAAATGATAAATTCAGAAATAACTGAACTAATGTTTTTTTCGGTTTAAAGTTCGGCACTTCAGAAACATTCATCTTATAAGCATTATTTGAATCATTGTTAATCGACTCTTTTTGCATTTTTAATTTTGCAGCTAAAATCTGCTGTTCAACCAAACTTCTTACATTAATTGTATCTTCAGAAATTGTATCTTTAACAACACTTGTCGAATTTTTAGCATATTTATTAATTACACTGTCAATATTAATTTGTGCATTAGTTCCAGCAGCATAAAAAATTATTAATGTAATAATTATCCTTTTCATTCTTTCAATTTCCTCTTTAATGGAAATAAAAGATGAATGCTTGTTCCTTTTAAAGGCAGAGAATCAAATTCAACTTTACCTTCACTCTTCTTCATCAATTCTTGAATTATTTTAACAGTAAGATTGGAAACATAATCAGAAGGTTCGCCAAAATTTTCCCAGTAATCAGTAATAAAAACAGAAAGAATTACAATTTCATTTATATATTTTGTTTGAATTACAATTCCACTTCCGCTTTTTGATTTCTTTTTTATCATCGAAAAAATGTTTGTCAAAATCTGTTTAATTTCTTTTGGACTTGTTAAAATTGGAGGCAGATGTTCTTCGAGATCAAGAGCACATTCAAGCCCCATATTCTTAAGTGTAGAATTTATAATTCCATAAAATTCTTTTATAACATTATTGATATCACATGGAAGATTTTGTTTTGTCTTTCCAGAATTTATATCTTTGAATTTAAGCAGCTTTTGCGAAAGACTGCTTAAACGAGAAATTCTTTCTTTGATTTTTTCAAATATTTCATTTTCAATTTTAGTGTTTGTGCTTTCAATGTAATCCACACCGCTTTGAATTACCTGAAGCGAATTCAGCATATCCTGAATGATTCCTTCTGCAAATTCTCCGACTGCATACAGCTTAAAATCATTATTCAATTTTGATTCATAAAGCTGGACTTCATCATAAAGCTTATTAATTGTTTTTCTATGATTAAAAGAAATTATATGAGGGACAATAATTCCAAGCAGTATATAAATTGTTTGATTCTCGATTGAGTCTTCTGATATTTTATTTGCTGGACCCAATAATGAAAGTACACCGATATTATTCTTAATATAATTAACAGGAAAAATTGTTTGATATAATTTAACTCCCTCTCCAGTGTAAGAATTCAAATCAGGAATTAAAGTTGGCTTTTGTGTTTCAAATATCCAGTCAAGAATTCCATTTTTATAAGCTTTGTTGACAAGATTATTCTGGAGAGAAGAAACATTTGGATTAACAGCAACTAAATTTCTTTTGGTATCATCGAATAAAAACAGGTCAACTTCTTTAGAGGTAACAATTCTTTTAACATATTGACTGAACAAATTATGTATTTCTTCGGGAGTTTTTAACTCTGCAACTGATTTTTGAAAACTGAATAAATTTTGAATCAAGTAACTATACTTTTCGAACAAATTAGTTTTGCTCTGATGAGTTTCAAAACTAATTCTCTTATATTCTTCAGTATTACCGCCTTTAGTGAAATACTGAAGAGTTTTCGAAAATGGTTCGTACTTTAGTGTATTTTCTTTTAAGACTCTCAAATTAAATACCTCAATGAATCTATTTGAAGAAGAATTGGTTCATGATACATTGAAATAAATTTTTCTATTTCTTCTGCTTCCTTGAACTGAAGAATTTCTGCAGCTTCTTTACTTAATTCTAAATCATCATCCCAGCTAAATGATGCAAGCTTAAGTTTTTGAGTCATATAATCAGCCAAATGAACAATTGATGTTAATATTTTTGCATTGGAAGAAAGATTTGGTGTATGATGATATTTAACTATTTCACAAATTGATTCAGGAATATTCCAATTTTTTAATAAAGTGTAACCGACACTTTGATGGTCCATGCCAAGTTGAGAATTTTCTGCTTCGAGATATTTCATTCCTTTTTTTGCATTTTCCATAATTGAAACAAAATCGCTGTGCATATAACGATGAATAACAGAGATACCTAAGTCATGCAGCAGTCCACCGATAAAAACATCATTGCTTTCACGAATTCCCATATCATCAGCAATTTTTTTAGCAGTTGTCGCAGTGATGTAAGAATGAAGCCAGAAGCTCTTTTGGTCCATGTACTCATCACTTTTGTTCTTCATTGATTCCATCAATGAAAGTGCGGTTACAATATTGCGTATTTCATTAAAGCCCAGAATCATAATTGCATATTCAATTGAAGAAACTCTTTTTGCTAATCCATAGAATGGAGAGTTAGCAATTGTAAGAATTTTCACAACTATGCTCTGGTCTTTTGAAATAGCTCTTGCAAGTGTGTGCGGGCTGGTATTCAAATCTTTCAATAGTTCCAGAACTTCAGATAAAATTTTGGGTACAGGTGAAAGACTTGTAACCCTTTTAAGAACTAATTGAGTTCTTTCCCTTTTTTGTGCCTGGTCAAATGATATTGTATACATAGCTCTTTATTAATTTAGTGATTCAAAATGCCATTTAAATAATTCTTGATAACTAAGAATAAATTCTTCCAGATATTCATGATTTCCGAAACCAAGAATATCAATTATGTTTTCATCAAAATCATAACCGGTATCCCACGAAAAATTTCCTATACCGAGTTTATATGTCATGTAATCAACAAGATGAATTAATGATGCAAGCACAGGATTTTTTTCTGCTAAAGATGGACGATGATGATGAACAATTGCATCAGTTATATGAGGAGGAAAATTCCATCTTTCAAGCATAAATTCTGCAATGTCACCATGGTCGTATCCCAGCACAATTCTTTCTGCTTCGTGATATGTTACTCCTTCATTCTTAACCATCTTTACAATTTTCTTAAAATCATAATTCATATATTTATTGAGAATTACCAGACCCAAATCATGAAGTAATCCAACAGTAAAAACTTCACCGGATTTTGGATATTTCAAATCATCTGCAATTCTTTTTGCAGCTGTAGCAACCATAAGAGAATGAGCCCAGTATTCATTATGATTCCAATCAAGAGATTTTCTAACCCTTAGAGTGTCAAGCAACGATAATGCAAGCAAAATATTTCTGATATGTTCAAACCCGATAATTACAATTGCAAATTCAATTGTAGCTACTCTTCTTGGTAATCCATAAAGAGGAGAATTTGCAACTGCTAAAATTTTTGTTGCAAGTGCCTGGTCTTTTGAAATTACTTTACACAAATCAGATGCGCTTGTTTTATCATTGTCCAAAAGCTGAGTAACCTCTGTAATTATATGAGGTATTGCAGGAAGATTACCAATTCCAGAAAGCTGCTTTCTAATTTTCTCTTTAATTTCTGAAGTAGTCTGCTCAAACATTATATAAAGCCAATTTTTGTTTCAATGATTTAATAATCTTAGAATGAAGCTGAGACACACGAGACACTGTTATATTCAAAACTTTTGCAATTTCCTGATAGTTAAGTTCTTCATAATAATAAAGGCTGAGCAATGTTCTGTCTCTTTCATTTAATTCTTTTATTAATTCAACAAGTTTTTCTTTGATTTCATTTTTTTCAAGTATTTCATCGGGAATCTCGCTTTCGTCAGAAATCATTTCATAGACCTGCATACCTTCATCTTCAATAAATGTATTGTTCAATGAAATTGAAGCTCCAATTGATGCAGAACCATCCTCACAAGCCATTTCATATTTATGAGTATATTTTCTTATCTCATCATAAATTTTTCCACGAATACGCTGGATGGCATATGTTTCGAACTTTGTCCCGTAATCAGGATCAAATCTGTCTATTGCTTCGCTCAGCCCTTCTATGCCAAATTGGAAGAAATCTCTTCTATCGAATATCTCGTTCTGATTAAAATTGCTTTTATGGATTACATAATGGACAAGATTAACATAATTAAGAATAATTTGTTTTTTTAGTTCAGGCGTAGGTTTAGCCTTGAACTTTGCCCAGAGCTCTTGATTATTCATTCTTCTTTGTTCCTGTTAAATCTTGAGTGATGCTATTTATTTTTTCGTACGAATTTTTGTTTATTGCTTTAATTAAGCCAAGAGTTATTACACTTAGCATAACTGTAAGAGTTATAAATATTGCAAACGAATTCAGAATAATTTTTATTAAATCTTCACCTTTCTGAACAAAATAAATAACTGAAAAAAAGAATATTAAAAGACCAATCTGAAGAATTATTTTGTTCATACTTACTCCATTTTGTTATTATAATTTCAAACACTATACCATCGACAAACAGAAAAAAAACAATAAAAAGAGGCGGTTTTGTAATGATTTATAAAAGGTTAGATGAATAAGGTTGGTTATTATTAGCCACATGTTCGATTTTCAAAAATCGATGAACTATGTCTTCTATTTCAAGTGAGGCTACAGAATTTGGATATGCTGCAGTAAATAATTCCTGATTGACAATAGATTTATAAACCAATCTATCGTAGTCTATTACTCCTAATAAAATAATTTCAGTTTTCAAAAAATGATTTACTGCTGTATTTAAATTTTTGAAAGCCTGCTCACCTTCTTCTTTATTATCTGCTTTATTAATTACAACTAAGTTTCTTGGTTGTTCAAGATTTTCTGTAATAACTTTAATCAAAACATAAGCATCCATTACTGCTGTTGGTTCTGGCGATGCTACAATAAGATTTATATCAGAACGGCTTAATTGATAAATTACTAAATCATCAGCTCCAGCTGAACTATCGAGAATAATGTAATCATATTCATTCGATATGTAATCTAAATGAATAAAAAAATATTCAAGTAAATCGTTGTTAAGTTTTGGAAATTCTGATGAGCCCGAATCTCCAAAAATGAAATGTAAATTTTCAGTGTATTTGAATATTAACTCATCAAATGAGGATTTTTGCAAAAACAAATTTGAAATAGGATTTTCTGAAATCTCATTAATCATTAAATGCAGATTAGAAAAATTAAAATCAAAGTCCACAACAAGAACTTTTTTGTTTAGCCTTGAAAGTTTATAACCAAAATTCAAAGCTAAAAATGATTTACCCGTTCCTCCTTTTCCAGAGCAAACAGATATAATTTTTCTATCAGTTTTGTTTTTTCTTTCGAGGCGTTTTATTTCAATCAGCCGTGATATTTGTTCGTTCATCAGTACAGCTTTCCTTTGTAAATCAAATTAGCTAAATATTCAGAATTAACAGAAATAATATCATCAGGAATAACCTGACCATTTGTTAAAAATACTATTGGCAAATTAAAATTATTTGAAAGATTCAAAATGTTGCCGTAAGTAACTGCTTCGTCAATTTTTGAAAATATGGCTGAGCTGTAATTCAGCACTTTAAATTTTTGAGCAACATCATATAAAGTTCTATACGAACTTGTAGAACTTAAAACAAGTATTGTTTCATCAACATTTGCAGCATCAAGATATTCTTTAATTTTGTTCAGATTATCTGTGCTTCGCTGACTTCTTCCAACTGTATCAATAAAAATTAAATCCTTATCTCTAAACTTTCTTATTAATTTCTGCATGTCCGATGGTTCATAAGCTACAGCCATTTCTATATCACTTATTTCAGAAAATATTCTTAACTGGTCTATAGCTCCAAGACGATATGTATCAATTGATATTAAACCTACTTTCAATTTGTGAATTATTTTTGATATCACTGCTAATTTAGCTATGCAGGTTGTTTTGCCAACGCCTGTTGGACCTACAAGTGCAACTTTTGTTGTTTTACTTTTTCTGACCTTAAATTCTTTTGTATGAATTAAAGATGACATCCCTGCAATTAAGTAACTTTCAAGATTTATCTCGCCGATAAGTCCATCATAATTCTTAAGCTGATTTATCAAAGTATTAGCAATATTCTTTTGAACTTCCCTTTCAAGAAGCAAATCATACAGTTCATCGAGTTCTTTTTCAATTTTTTTGTTAGTCGAAATAGATTTTTCTAAAGCAGGTTTAGCAGCAGTTGAAAATTCTTTACTGGTTGAAAATATTTTTTTTGAGAGTTTTTCTATTTCAGATTCAATAGTTGTTTTGTGCTGAGATGATTCTTCTTCTGTTTTTGATTTAATTGATGCAGGAATGTCTTTATCAATGCCAGCTGTAATTTCGAACATTTTTTTGTTATTAAATCTTCTATCACCTTCAATTACTCTTGTGCCAAGAATTATAGCTTCGCCGCCGAGTTCATTTTTCATCTGCTCGGTTGCTTCTTTTAGTGTCGGTGCTATAAATTTTTTAATCTGCATTTTCCACCTCTATCTTTCCAATAAATTCTATTTCAACATTTGCTGGTAGTTCACTATATGACAACAAAGCATAATCTGGAAAACTTGAGTTAATTAAACGATAAAAATATGGTCTGATTGCTGCAGAAGTTATAATAACAGGAGGATATCCAAATCTATTAAAGTTTTCTAATTCTTCCTGAAGTTTTGTATTTAATTCTCTTAGAACATTTGGCGAAAGACCAAGTGTAATGATACTATCTTTTTGTGATTGAAGTGATTTAGTAATCATTGTTTCAAGATTTTCTCCAAGTGCAGCCGCATGAATAATTCCATTAGAATCTTTGTAAATATTTGCAATTGTATCTCCTATTGTATGACGAACATATTCTGTAAGAACATCAATATTCTTAGTTGTTTTGGAATAATCAATCAAAGCTTCGAGTATCCTTACAAGGTCTTTTATTGGAATTCCTTCTCTTAACAAATTTTGTAGAACTTTTTGAATCATTCCAAGATTCAAAACTTCTGGATTAATATCTTCAACAACTGCAGGATAATCTTTCTTGATATTTTCGAGAAGTTGCTTAACATCCTGCCGTGATAATATTTTATCAAAATTTTTCTTCAATGTTTCTTGAAGATGAGTAGCTAAAACAGAAATTGCATCAACAACAGTGTAACCGAGCATTTCTGCTTTTTCTTTTTCTTCGTATGTAATCCAGTAACTTTTTAATCCAAATGCAGGGTCTGTAGTTGGAATCCCGGAAATTTCTTCTTCAATTGTTCCTGGATTCATAGCTAAATATCTTTCAGGATACATTTCATAATTTGCTACTACATTCCCTTTAATCTTTATAACATATTCATTAGGAGATAGCTGAAGGTTATCTCTAACTCTTACAGGTGGAATTAAAACTCCATATTCAAGAGCAATAATTTTTCTTGTTGATGCAATTTTTTGAAAAAGATTTCCTCCTTGTTTTTCATCAACAATGCTTATTAAGCCGTAGCCAATTTCAATTTCGATTGGATCAACCTGAAGATATTGTTCAACTTTCTCTTCAACTGGCTGCTCTGCAGTTTGAACTTCTTGTTCAGTTTGTCCGCTCGTAATTTCCTGTAATTTATTTTTTCTATTTATAAATGAAGATGTTCCGAGCACAGCACTTAAAATCAGAAATGGTATTGTGGGCATACCTGGAATTAATGCAAACAAAAAAACTGCACCAGATACTGTTCCTAAAACACGAGGATTAGCAAGCAATTGTGTTTTCATCTGAAGGTCAAGAGCAGTTCCAGAAGCACTTCTTGTTACTACAAGTCCTGCAGCAGTTGAAATTAATAAAGCAGGAACTTGAGATACCAAACCATCTCCAATTGTCAAAATGGTATATGTATGAATTGCATCTTGAAAACTTAAACCTCGTTGAGCAACTCCAATAATAAATCCACCAATAATATTGATTCCATTAATTACCAATCCTGCTATTGCATCACCTTTTACAAATTTACTTGCACCATCCATAGCTCCGTAAAATTCTGCTTCTCGAGCAATTAAATCTCTTCTTTTTCTTGCTTCTGCTTCAGTAATTAAGCCTGTATTTAAATCTGCATCAATTGCCATTTGTTTTCCCGGCATAGCATCCAGAGTAAAACGAGCAGCTACTTCTGAAATTCTGCCTGAACCTTTCACTATTACAACAAACTGAATTACTACAAGTATAATGAAAACGATAAACCCGACTACATAATTTCCTCCAACTACAAACGAACCGAATGATTCAATAATTTTTCCTGCATAACCATCAATTAAAATTAATCTTGTTGAGCTGATATTCAGTCCGAGACGATAAAGTGTAAGTATTAAAAGTAATCCGGGAAACACAGAAATATCGAGTGGTGATTGTATGTATAATGCAACAATTAATACAAGAACAGCCGTAGAAATATTAACTGCTAAAAGAAAATCAAGAACCGTAGGTGGTAACGGTATTAACATAAGACCGAGCATCAAAATCAAACCGAATGCTAAAAGTATGTCTGTATTTTTACCAAATAGTTTCATACTAAATTATGCTTCTTTGTTTCTTTAACTTTTTCATTTGATAAATGTATGCAAGAATTTGAGCTACTGCTTTGAAAAGTTTAGCCGGTATTTCATCACCAACTTCGCAGGATTTATAAAGTGCTCTTGCAAGTTCAACATCTTCATAAAGAGGAACATTATTTTCAATAGCTATCTTTTTAATTCTTTGAGCAAGTTCGTCAAGTCCTTTTGCAACTACTTTGGGTGCATTATCTTTTTCCATTTCATATTTTAATGCAACTGCTACGTGCGTTGGGTTTGTAATTACAACATCAGCCGTTGGAATTTCCTTCATCATTCTGCGTCTTACTGCAAGTATCATCTGTTTTTTAATTCTCGATTTTATAAGTGGGTCGCCTTCTGTCTGCTTCAATTCTTCTTTGACTTCTTCTTTTGTCATCATCATTTCTTTTTTGAATTTATACTTCTGATAAATAAAATCTACCGCTGCAATTAACGAGAAGAATAAAACTATCTTCCATGTTAATGCAAAAAATGAATCGAGCATGAATTGAACAGTATCTTCAATGCTTAAATCAACAAGCTTTACTGTATCTGAGATTAACTTTGAAATTACAAAATATGTGAAAAGGCATATTACAAAAAGTTTAATTAATGCCTTTAATAATTCTACAAGCGAATGAACTGAGAAGAATATTCTTTTAATGCCATTTATTGGATTAAACTTACCGAAATTTATTGCTAAAGCTTTTGGGGTTATCTTAAAACCAATTTGAGCTATATTACTAACGAGTGCTATAATCATCACGCCGACCAAAATTGGCAATGACAATGTAAAAAAGAATAATGCCCACTTTATTGCATATGTTTGAAGAACTGCCTTTGTTAATTCTACTTTATTCAAAGAATTAAGAGCATCTTTTGTAAATTGATAAAATTTTTCTCCAATAAAATTTTTAGTAAGATAAATCAATATCAAACCTGTTCCAAAAACTGCAAGAGAATTTATTTCAATACTCTTTGCAACCTGACCTCTTTCTCTTGCATCTGCAAGTTTTTTACCCGTTGGTTGTTCAGTCTTTTCCTGTCCTTCGTATTCTGCCATTTTATGACCCCATTGCTCTAATTAGTTGCAGCAAATTGGATTCATAACCTTCGAGCAAATTTTTAATTGCATAAACATAAAATGGAACAAGACTTAAAAGCAGAAGAATTCCAATTCCGCTTTTCAATGGTTGTGAAACAAATATAATTTGTATCTGAGGAATTACTCTTGCGATTATGCTTTCAGCTAAGTGAATCAGAAAAAACGATACAATAATTGGCGATGCTATTTTAATAGCAATTGTAAAAACAACAAAAGAATACTTTATTATAAGCTGATAGACTGACGAATTAATCACATATTTCCCGATGGGGACTACCTGAAAAGATACAACAATACCACTGATTACATAATGATGTCCATTAATCAAAATGAATATTAATATTGAAGTATAATACAAAATTTCACCGATGATATTACTTTGAATTTCTTCCATTGGATTTAATACTTCAGCAAGCATAAGTCCCATATCAAACCCGATATAAGTTCCTGCATATGCAACTCCCCAGAAAATAAAGTTCATCACATAACCTATTATTAAACCTGTAATCAATTCTCTTATTGAATAGATGACAAGAGTAATTAAATTTATATCAACAATTATTTTGCTTTTATCAATTGTCAAAAAAGTTATATAAGCAATAATCAGAGCTAAAAAAATTTTTGCCAGAATAGGAATTGAATTATGCGCAAAAATTGGAGCAGAAAAAATCATTCCTGCAATTCTCATAAAAACAAAAAGAAGAATTATAAAATCTGCTATTAAAATGTTTGTCATTTTATTACTGTCAGAAACATTGTAAACATTTTATTCGTAAGTGCTGTAAGTTTATCAACAATCCAGGGCAAAAGAAAAATTATCACAACAACAGTTGCAATTAATTTAGGAACAAAAGTCAATGTCATTTCTTGAATTGAAGTTGCTGCCTGAAATATTGAAATAAAAATTCCGACAATTAACGATACACCAAGTATTGGCAGCAAAATTATAAATGCAGTATAGAAAGCATCTTTTAATACTTCTATAATTACTTCTTCAGTCATTATGAAAAACTCCTGACAAGTGAACCTATAATTAAATTCCAGCCATCGACAAGAATAAACAGCAAAATTTTAAATGGCAGTGATATCATCATTGGGGGCATCATCATCATTCCCATTGACATTAAGATACTCGATACAATCATATCAATCATCAAAAAAGGCACAAACAGGAAAAAGCCAATTATAAAACCTGCTCTTAATTCACTTAAAACAAAAGAAGGAATCAAAACATAAGTTGGAAGTTCGCTTCTATTTTTAGGTCTCGGCATTTGAGATAAGCTTACAAATAATTCCATATCTTCGTCACGAGTATTTCTAAACATAAATTCTCGTATTGGTTCAATTCCTCTGTCGTATGCTTCTTTGACAGTAATTTTATTATCCATCAAAGGTTGAAGTGCCTGTTCATTTACTTTTGACCATGTTGGAGCCATAATAAAAAATGTAATAAACAATGCAATTCCAGCAAGCAATTGAGAAGGCGGCATTTGCTGAGTGCCCATTGCACTTTTCAAAAAATGGAATACAATAATTATTCGCAAGTATGATGTTGTCATTATAATAATAGAAGGAGCAAGAGAAAGAACAGTCATCAATAGCAATATTTGAAGTGTTACAGAAACATCTTCTCCCTTTGTAGCAGTGCCGATATCGAGATTAATTTTTGGAAATGGAATTGTTTGAGCCTGAGCAAATAAATTCTCTGATGCTAAAAATGTTATAACAAAAAAAGTTATCAATAAAAATTTCTTTTTCATCTTATCCCTAAATTCTGCTTCAATAAATCCAAAAAAGTTTTTTTGATTTCACCTTGAGTTAAATCGTCATCTAATGACGGAGAATAATCATATTCTTTGAGTAATGTTATATTGTTTTCACTTATTCCAAGCAATAAAATTTTATCCTGAACTCTTACTACAGATAAATATTTTTTAGGCATTATTAAATGATTATTGATTACTTCTATCTTAAGTAACTTCGATTTTTTGCCATTAATTGAAAAAGAATATTTTCTGACCATTATAAGAGCAAAGAAAAGAAGCCCGAGTATTAAAACTAATGGCAATAATGTTTTTATAATATCTAAGAATGACATTAATAAATATCCTTAATTCTTTGTGCCGGGTCTACAAGTGCAGTAATTCTAATTCCAAAATGTTTATCTATTACAACGACCTCACCCTCTGCAATTTTTTTATTATTGACAAATATATCAACTGGTTCACTTGCTAATTTTTCCAGTTCTATTACATAACCTCTTTCCAGTTCAAGAATATCTTTAATTTGCATTTGAGTTCTGCCGAGTTCAATATAAACATTCATTTGAAGGTCTTTGAGCAAACTAAGCTTTTCTTCAGCACCTCCCATTGTTCTTGTTGAATCATCAAACTCGTCAAACTGAGCTAACGAAGCCTGAAAATTATCTTCAATGTTTTCAAAGTTATCCATTGTGTTATTGGTTGTGTTATTTTCGTCCATAACAACCTCATTTAGATTTTTTTTCAAATACTTTTTCTGTGACTTTTACTGCTTTGTGATTGTTTGAAATTCCGGCTCTTCCTAAAAATAAAATTCTATCGCCAGTTTTTACTTTTATATCTTCATCAATTTTGTTTCTTAGTTTTATAATATCCCCAACTTCAAGTTCCATCAATTCTTTTAGAGATATTTTTGTAGTGCCAAATTCAACTCTAATTGGAATTGATGTTCTTGTTAAATGATTTGTCAATAATTCTCGTGATGTAACACCAAAATATTTTGTTGCTCTTATTGATGACAATTTTTGAGTGGTCATCTTTGCTAAAATGCTGTCGAATGCAAATGTAGCAAAGCAAATATTCATTAAGTAAGCTTGCTCGCCAATAACAATTTCAAATGTAATTAATAGAACTGATTCGCTCTGAGATGTTATTTGAGCAAAGTCAATATCAGGTTCAAATCTTTCAACAACAAATTCTAGGTTATCAATCATCTGCCATGCTTTGTTCAAATCATACATTACTCTGTCAACAATCACACGAAGAACTTTTTGTTCAATTGGTGTTATTACCTTAACCTGCTTTGTTCCTGTTCCACTTCCGCCTAATAATTTATCTACAAATAAAAATGCTAAATCGTTATTAATTTCCAAAATTCCTTTGATATCGGTATTCTTGATTTCAAATGTAAATAAACAAGCAGGATTTGAAACAGACAAAACATATTCCGAATAATAAATCTGGTCTACTGTTGCTACATTAATGTTTACTGTTGTTTGCAGTTTAGTAACAAGAAATGAAGTAAAGCTTTCAGCAAAATTATCGCAAATGCTCCTTATAATACGAAGCTGATTTTTGGAAATTCTATTTGGCAGCCTGAAATCAAAAAGAATAGCTTCTTTCTCAGGACTTTTTTCAATCTTCTGCTCCTGTCCACTTTTCAGATTATTGAGCAGTTGGTCTATTTCTTGTTGCGATAATATTTCTGCCATAATTATTGTAAAATATATTTGCTGAAATAAACATTATTAATTTTTACATCAGGCATTAATTGAGTAATTCTTTGAGAAATTTCCATTCTCAATGTGTCACGATAAACTGCATCACTCAAATGCAGCAAATCTTTGCTGCTGAGAACTGAAATTATGGCATCTTTAACTAATACTTCTTTTTCTTTCAGTTCTTTTTGATTTTGTTCTGTGAGAAGGTCAAAGCCAATGGAAGAAAGTAAAAGTCTTTTTCCATCTGTGCCGGCTGGATTAATTATTAAATCTTCTACAACATAAACATACTTTCCTAATTCTGCATGTTGAACAGAATCTGTTCCATTGGCTTTGCCTGTCTCTACGGAGTCTGTTGCGACAGAAGAGGTGTGTGATTGAATTTTCGGCAATAATATATTTGCTGTTATAAAATAAACAGCAATTAATTGAATTATAAATAAAGGCAATCCAATTAATAATATTTTTGAATTGAATCCTTTGGATTCTTTGATTCTCTCTTCTGTCTTATCGACGATATTTTGATTGTTCATCTCTTCCATAGTGACAATGATTTTTCAATTCTAATGCCACTAAAAATCATGAAAAATTATAAAGTTATTGCAGGCAGGCAAGATTTTATTGGCTAATATTAAGCAGTTGGATAAGATTACATATATTTTTTTTCTTGCAGATTTCACAGATTTGCGCTGATTTTTTTCCGCAAACATCTGCGATAATCCGCGATATCTGCGTGAAACTTATTTTGTCATTCCGAGGAATCCGCCGTTATTCTCTTCCTTGTCATTCCAAGGAGTTCGCCGTTATTCTCTTCCCTTGTCATTCTGAGGAGTTCGCCGTAAGGTGGACGACGAAGAATCTAATATCCATTGCTTCATACTCTTAGAGATTCTTCATTCCACTTCGTTCCATTCAGAATGACAGTATTTTCCTTCCCTTGTCATTCTGAGAAATTCGCCAAAGGCGAATGACGAAGAATCTAAAAAACATATTCTACTTTTTATGTCATTCTGAGG
>Ga0315298_1001405_pt1 | contig 44137 bp, 35 predicted proteins | sample WHS_1_MG_FD_203077 | JGI IMG/M metagenome (GOLD analysis project Ga0315298, IMG submission 203077) | Extremophilic microbial mat communities from Washburn Hot Springs, YNP, Wyoming, USA - WHS_1_MG | ecosystem: Environmental > Aquatic > Thermal springs > Hot (42-90C) | place: USA: Wyoming... | reverse complement strand
TTTTATTTCAAAAGCTTTCTGCTTTTTACAGGAAAAGCAGGGAGAAACCCTTCACACTTTCTTTCTGAACGACCAGAAAGAAAGTGTGCAAAGAAAGAGTCGCCGACACCGCTTTATCGGCAGATTATTAAACCACAACATTTATGGTTAGATTGTTACTTTTTCTTTGTCTCCAGCAACAAAGAAAAAGTAACCAAAAAAGCCTGCCCCGAGCAAGACCGGGGGGAAGCCCTTCACACTTTCTTTCTGAACGACCAGAAAGAAAGTGTGCAAAGAAAGAGTCGCCGACACCGCTTTATCGGCAGATTATTACACCACAACATTTGTGGTTAGAATGTTACTTTTTCTTTGTCTCCAGCAACAAAGAAAAAGTAACCAAAAAGAAAATGCCGCCCTCTGCGGTTTTCTTTTATACTCATTCCTTATTCACTCCAAGTTGGTATTCTTTAGACCTTATCCTAAAACCTTCCTGCCTACACTTATGCCTTTCTCATGTCGCTGTCCATAGCTTTATTCGAAAGGCAACCGCAATCCATTGCGGTGTGTTACCTCTACCCTTTATCCCCTTCGCAGAATACCCCTTCTTGTTATTTCGCTTCCTCTGCTTTAACTCTAAAGGCTTTTAAGGGGAAAACCGCAGAGGGGGAAAAGGCAACGGTCGTATCTATAAACCATGACGCGGTGTCGGTTTTTTTTCTTTTTTATTTTTTTATCTTCTCTACCCAATAACCCCCGCTGTGGTCTTTACCTGCTATGGTCATTGTCATCATCTTTCCGTCGAATGTCTTGAGATTCATACCCACAGGAAAATCCTACCCGCCATAGCGGAGAGACTGTGTGAAAACAAAAATTTTATGGTATTCAAAACTCCTATAATGCAAATTTTCATAAGGAATATTTAGTCTAAAGGAACACTTTTTTGGAAAAATATACCATGCATGGACTTAAAAAAAGAATCATTCTCGCCTTTCTCACTTATATCATTTTTATCAAGTTCAAGAAGATATTCTTCTATCTTATCATCAATCTGCCTGGAAATCTTATCTATCTCTTCCCTTTTGTATACACTATCATTACTGTTTTGTGTCCTCATTTTTGTCCCATCAATCCCAACAACCTCAAAAGTACCATTTGTTCTCTCGATTCTCCAGCTATGTATTCCATAAAACTCCCTCTTATTTGATTTATCTCTATTAATATTTTATCTTATTTTTGCCCTTTTGGTGGGTTTTCACACAGTCTCGGAGCGGAGCATATAGCGGCTGTTGTGTGAAGTCCTCGGGCGGCATCTTCAATATATTACTTTAAATACATATGCGTTTCATTTTGCATAAAAAACTTGCCCGACTTTTCAGGAGAAATCAGGACGGTGAAGGCTGAATCTTAAATAATTCAATTCTTTGTAAAAAACTATCTGATAAAAATATCAAGTTTCTCATCATTTTACTGCCATAAAAAACGATTTTACCTCCATTACAACAGCGAGCCATATTTTTTTACATAAATATTTTTAATAAGAGTTGCAAGTGCCATGTAACAAACAACTGTTGCAACAAGCCATACAAAGTACACGGGAGGCAATGATGCAAAACCAATTGTTGAACCAAAAGCGGTAAACGGGATTACAGTCACAACTGCGATGCCTGTGAAGGTAATGAACGTAACAGGCAGGGATGCTCTACTTTGAATAAACGGAATTTTTGGTGTGCGGAGCATATGAATAACCAAAGTCTGTGTCCACATTGATTCAATAAACCAACCTGCTTGGAACAAGGCAATATAATATGTTTTCATAGCGGGGGTGGTTAAATGGTGAAAAAGAATTCCTCCTGTCATTGCAGGACAAATTATAAAATACATAAGCAAATAAGTTGTAATGTCAAATACCGAACTTGTTGGGCCTATCCAGATCATAAACTTAGAGATAGAGCCAGGTTCCCACTTCCTTGGGACTTTTAGGAATTCTTTGTCAACATTATCCCATGGAAAAGCTGTGCATGAAAGATCATAAATCAGATTCAGTAAAACCAAATGAATAGCACCCATCGGCAGAAAAGGCAAAAATGCGCTGGCTGCAAGTACTGAGAACATGTTGCCGAAATTCGAGCTGGCAGTTATCTTAATGTACTTGATCATATTGCCATAGGTTTTTCTGCCCTCAACAATACCATTTTCCAAAACCATCAAATCTTTTTCGAGCAGAATAACATGAGCAGATTCTTTTGCAATATCAACAGCCGTATCTACGGAAATTCCGACATCTGATGCTTTCATAGCGTTGGCGTCATTGATTCCATCTCCCATATACCCGACAGTATGACCATTCTCTCGAAGGAGTGATACTATGGTTGCCTTTTGTTGTGGTGAGAGTTTTGCAAAAACATTGGTTACCTCAACAGCCTCTTTTAGTTCATCTTTGGACATTTGCTCAATATCTGATCCAAGTAGCATGTTGACAACCTTCAAACCAACTTGTTTGCAGACGCAGCGTGTAACGCGATCATTGTCTCCCGTGAGGATTTTCACCGCAACACCGTATTCGTTGAGCGCTTTGATTGCCGCAGCTGCTGTTTCTTTAGGCGGGTCAAGAAAAGCAAGATATCCGATTAAGATCATATCCTCTTCATCCTTGACTGAAAATAATTCGCCAGGCTGCACATCATGTTTATGGGCAACGGCAATAGTTCGCATACCATCTTCATTAAGACGGTTAACTGTTGAAAGAATTTCATCTTTAATTTCATCGGAGATCGGTTCGACTTTTCCCTTGTATTCCACATATTTACAAATGGATAGTATTTCCTCAACAGCACCCTTAGTGATCAGCTCTGTTTTTCCGCTCTTGTCGGAAATTACAACACTCATTCGACGGCGTTCAAAGTCGAAGGGAATTTCATCAACCTTGACATAAGTATCAAATAAATTTTGTAGAGTAATTTCATTAGTGCTTAATTCTTTTGTCCGCTCAATGATAGATATATCCATCAAATTTTTAAGCCCGGTTTGATAATAGCTGTTCAGAAATGCGTGATGGAGCACCCGCACATCTTCTTTACCATGAACATCCCAATAATACATTAATACTACTTTGTCTTGAGTCAACGTGCCTGTTTTATCAGTACAAAGAACATCTATAGCTCCGAGATTCTGTATGGAATTCAAATTTTTAATAATTACCTTTTTTCTTGACATTGCCACAGCGCCTCTTGCAAGACTTGTGGTAACAATCATGGGTAGCATTTCCGGTGTCAATCCTACCGCAATGGAAATTGCGAACATGAAGGCATTAAGCCAATCACCTTTTGTAAATCCATTGATAAATAATACTACAGGCACCATAACCAGCATAAAACGAATGAGAACCCAAGAAACAGAGTTCACACCTTTTTCAAAGCTCGTTTGAATTGGTTTAGCTGTTAAACTCTTTGCAATAGATCCAAATAATGTATCACTGCCTGTGGCAATAACCACGCAGGTTGCAGAACCGCTGACTACATTACTGCCCATAAAAGCAAGGTTGGGATATTCGGTTATAGAATCATATTCTCCTTGCTGTACTATGTTTGATACTTTCTCTATCGGTTCGCTCTCGCCAGTTAGAGCTGACTGGTTTATGAATAAATCTTTTGCTTTAAGGATGCGTACATCAGCTGGCACCATATCACCGGCTGATAAATAAACAATGTCACCAACAACTAAGTCTTCCAGCGGGATTTCCTGGATGCCGTTTTCCTGACGCTCTACAGTAGCTGTGGTTTTTATCATCTTGATCAAGCGTTCTGCGGCATTTCCACTACGTGCCTCCTGAATAAATCGGAGTAGTCCGCTGATCATTACCATTGTCGTAATAATGATAACGGTTTTCCAGCTTTGATTTCCAGCTTCAGCCAAAAGTACATCTGTTACAAAGGATACTGACGCAAGAACAAAAAGAATAGCTGTAAATGGATTAATGAAAGCTTCAAAAATCCTTACCGGCAAAGACTTTTTCTTGCCATGATCTATTTTATTTTCACCGTATTGATAACGCATTTCATCAACCATAAACTTACTAAGCCCTTGTAAAGATGTGTTCATTTCTCTGAGTAAGGCCTCGGCTTCTCTGACTGAGGCTTCATAATATCTTTTATCTGTAATATTAGGCCTGGCCACATTTGTCGCAAACAATGGATTATTTTTCTTGCTTGACTTCTTCATAGGGCTATACATCCTTTTCTTTATGCTCAACATGGACGGTTGGGCAATATCGGCATAAAATGCCCAGCCACGGATGGCGTTCTTTTTATCTTGTGCCATCAAGAAAATCAATTATTTCTTTAACTGATTCTTCATAATCTTGAAAATAATGTCCAGTTAAGTTCAATACTTTATGTGTGACATTTATTTTAAAATTTTGCACAATAGTATCACACATATCTTTACTTGGCCAATAGTTATCTGAATCAGATGATAGTAATAAAAGTTTGCCTTTAAACTCTTTTAAGTCAATAAGAACTTTATTATTTTTGTTCTCTGAGATTGATTTTATTGAACAAGACAAATAGATTTTATTTTTTATATCCTTTAATATTTTCCTATTGTATCTAAACTTAATAAAAGGAAGTTGCTTGCCATTTAAAGTCCAGCTTGATTTGGGAAATATAAAATCAAGAAAGTTTTTGACCAAGCCTTGCCAGACATAACAGCTGGGCACACAAGCAACTACAGCCTTAGCATTTATGTGTTTCGAAACTAAAAGCAAAGCTGCTTCTGCTCCTTTTGAATTAGCTACTATTGTTATGTCTTCATCTTTCAAGTTCAATTTCGATTTAATTATATTTATGCCATTAATGAAATATTCTAATGGAACTTTGGATAAATTTTTTGGCAATTCGCCAACTCCAAAATATGCAAAAATCAATACACTATAATGTTTCAATAAATAGTCTAATAATATCTTTGATATACTCCATATGCCTTTTCGGCTTCCTCCAATAATTATCAATAAAGGTTTTCCTTTGTTTTCATAAAAATCTGCATACAATTCTTTTGTTCGAAATTCCTGCATAATATTTCTCCTCCTACACAAATTCATTAACGGCTATCGCCACGGATGGCGATCTTAATATAAAAAATTTTGCCCAACTTTCGTACAACGGGCGTCGGGTTGGCGAAGTGCCCGACGAGAGTTTGCTCTCGGAAGGGCATTTAGCCAATCCGAAGATGTGCGAAGTTTCTCCGCAACAAGCACATCGATGGCTTTAGCCCGACGCACGATATTCAAAATTGCGGAGCAATTTTGAACAGCGTTCCCAGCATAAAAGAAGTTCCGCCGAAGGCGGAATTTGGGTGAGCCCGTAGGGCGAACATTTTATGCTGTGTTAGGCGATGGGGCAAGCAAATATTTTCATCCATCATTTTTACTTCGCCTCCTTAATTAATCTGTAAGTTTTCTCAACGTCCCCTACATTTTCATATATTTTCTTTACTGGTTCTAATTCTGTTACAGAATAATAGTAAATCATATCTTGAATCAAATCCTCTAAAAGGTTGATTGAAAATAAAGCATATCTTGTTTCCTCTAATGGGCTTGAGGTTAATGATGACTTATAAGAACCGTTGCTTTGATATAATTCTTCAATCTTTTTCTTTAATTCCTTAATTTTACTAATCAACTGAGTAAGTTCATTTGGTTTCAGTTCAATCTTGGAATAAAGAAAATCAATACAATAAACAATCTTAGATATATCTTCTAGTGAGACATCTTTGTTTATATAACTCAAAAGATAAATAAGCCAGAGATTGGCATTTTGTGGAATCTTATTTAAGTTATCTAAAATAAAACAGACCTTGAAAAAACAATCCAGGTCTTTTGGAATAATCTTTACAATTTTATTTTCATCAATCACCCCTTGAAGAAGATAGGAGAGTCTATCCTTGTCTATATCAATCAAAGCATGTTGAAAATTAAGTATGAAATTTTTAGCATCTATTCTCTGACAGAGACTTTTTAAGGTATTATCTGGTTTAAGCAATCTCTCAAACTTTTCTTTAGGAACCCTAAAAGCATAACTACGCCATGCCTCTACCATTCCATATTCGCCATTCTCCAGAATCCATTCAGGCTTAAAAATTGCGTATTTAAGAAGAGGTTTGTGAATATACACAAAGAATTTATTTTCAATTGGTTCTCGTTTATTGCCTTTCTTTCTTGCGACCTTGGATACTTTGAAATCGTAAAAATCTAAACCTCCTTTTTCAGCATATTGAAATTCAAACTCTATTTTTTCATTGTTTATATTAGCAATAAAATCTGGTTCTCTTGTAACCCCACCTTTTCGTAAAAACCACAAAAATTTATCTCCACCGGATTTATAAATTTTAACCTGTCTTCCTGGGTATAGTTCTTTTACTTTATCTTCAAGCCATTCTAATACTTCTAACTCAGCAATCGCCTTTTTCTTCATATCTTTCCGATATTCAAGATATGTGCGAGATTTTATATTGCTTGACTGAGCATATATTGTTTTCCCATCCAATTTCATAATATCTACCTTACCATAATTTCGTTTGATAATTTTTTAAACTTTTTAATGACTCAAAAGCAATCTCTGGATTTATTTCATACCCTATTCCATTGCGTTTTAAATCCGCTGCTGCCAAAAGAGTGGTTCCAGAACCGACAAATGGGTCAAGAATAGTTTCACCTACATAACTAAATGCCTTTATTAGTCTATATGGGAGTTCGTATGGAAAAGGAGCAACATGATTCCTCCTATCCCCACTACCCTGAGGCTTCATCACCCAAACATCACTTTTTTTGATAGATATCCAAAATTCTTTGTCTAATTTTGATTGCTCCTTTTGTTCTTTGGTTAGATGCCCATATTTATTAAATCCCTTTCTTTGAGGTTTATCAAATTCTAAAATAAACTCATGCATATTGTTTATCAAAATACCACCTGGATAGGGATAAGTTCCAAAATGTGCTCTCACCGCATTTGTTTTATGCCACACAATATCCCGTTTAAAGATAAAACCTATTTTTTCACACAAATCTATTGTCCTTCCTACTAAATTTAAGGTTCTGAAACTTCCATTTTCCAACCTTATAGGAAGATTCATTACGTTTATAAATGCCTTTCTTCCTGGTTGCAAAACTCTGTAAACTTCTTTCCACACATTGCTTATTTTTTCAAACCATTCATCAATATCATGTGTATTCCCAAGGTCGTCTTCAATAGGTTCTTTTGAATACATCTTTATATCAAAATATGGTGGTGAAGTAATCATTAAATGAATACTATCATCAGGCAAATCATCCATCGTCATAGAATTTTTGACAAAAATCTTTTGGATTGTCCCATTTATCTCAATGACATTTTCCTTTTCAATGTCTACTTTATTTTTTTGAGGGTTATATTTAGAACTTGCTTCATACCCTTTTAAATCCTTTAAATCAAACCGCATCTGTCCACTTGAGGAGATTTGGGCTTTAATAACCTGCTTATTTGCAAGATTATGAAGCATTTCAACAGAAATACCTAAATATTTAGCTGCTTCAATAGCCGAAAGATAACTTCTATTTTTATAATCTTTTGGTTCCATTTTAATCATTCCTTTTGCTTGCCCTTTCGCCAACCCGAAGATGTGCGAAGTTGCTCCGCAACAAGCACATCGATGGCTTTAGCCCGACGCACGATGTTCAAAATTGCGGAGCAATTTTGAACATCGTTCCCAGCATAAAAGAAGTTCCGCCGAAGGCGGAATTTGGGTGAGCCCGTAGGGCGAACATTTTATGCTGTGTTATATGAAGTGTCGCCATTTCTCCTATTCAATCTCTCCTTCATCTAAGACAATTGTTCCGTCTTTACCAGAATACATTCTCTTATTATCTGAGTTAAATTCATACTTGACATCTAGAGGCAAAGATTCTATAGATAATATTTTATAATGCTTACACTTATAGATATGATTGTTTCCCTTTTCTCCAGCAACATAAATTTCAAATGATAATATAAGATGAGGTGCGTCATAGATCACTTTGAATTCATCAGAAGGCGAAAAATAAAAACTTCTTTGTGTTGTTCCTATGTTCTCTATATTATAAGTTTTGCACTCTAAATAATAAGGAGTTTTGTTAAACCAAAAAAGTATATCAGGATATCCCATCGCTTTTTTATGACCGCTTGGTCTTACTGGAATATCTGCCATTAACCCTAAAGAATTCAATGCTTTCCGGACATAAGGCTCTATATCATTTCCTACTTCATTGGGTCTTGGTCTTAAAATTCCTGTTTTGTTTATCTCTCTTCCTGCATTCAATGCAGCTTGTTTCAATAAACTTAAAATCTCTTGATGTTCTTGCTTTGTGAAATCAAAAGAGAGAACTTTTTTGCCAGTCATTGCTTCAATAACAAGATTAAAAGGGATATCTTTTAATGGTTGAAGCATTTGTTTTATAATATTCTCAAGTCTTTTTGTATATTCATTCTTAGTCATTTTATTTCACCTTTTTAAAAATTAGAATATTTTCTTTTTTCATTACATTATAAAGTCCAAAGATTATTTTATTTATATTCTTGACTAAACAGAATCCAAGACTTTCCATGTATCTAATGGTAAATTCTACTGTTTTTACTTCCTGTCCTTGATAAGTAGCATTACCGATGACTATAACAGTATATTTATTAGGTTTTAGCACTCTATACATTTCTTTATATGATTTTTTCATATCTTCGTTATAAAGGTCGACCCTGCTTTTTGCATTTCCTCTTACTCCAATAAAATCATCTCTCATTTTTAATACATCGTATCCTAAATCTTTAAGCGAATGAGCATCATTCTGGACATAATCAAGTGCAATTGAGTAAGGTGGAGATGTAATTATTCCATCTACTGAATTATCAGGTAATTTTATATTTCTTGAATCCCCAACTTCAATTTTTATATCTCCCAATTTTAAATTTAATTGTTCTTTTATCTGAATATAATCTTCTATAGAAGCCAACATCAAATCAACATTTCTAAGAAAAGAATTAACAAAATCACGATTTCGGCGTGAATTATCACTTACAGCAAGTAATCTCGCTAATATATAAAAATTTCTTACTCTCTCGTTTTTTGATAATTTATTTAAAAAATTATAGTAATTTTCATTGGTTTGGAATAAATTTGGGACAATATTTGCTGAAATTTCATTCTTTATTTTTTTTATCTCGTCTATAATATAAACTGATTCTGTTTTTACTCTACCTTGAATAACACAAAGTGGCGAAATATCTATGCCAATAAAATTTATCCCCAAAAGCTGTGCTTCAAGCGCTGTTGTTCCGCTTCCTGAAAAAGGATCAAGGACAGTATCGCCCTCTTTTAATTCTATAATGTTTAGTAATGCTCTAATCATTTGGGGATGGAATTTTCCTTTATATGGATATATCCAGTGTGTTAAATATTGATTTACAGAACGAGTTTGATTCTTCTGAATTATTTGAAAATAATCTGTAAATTGACCATCAACAGTTTTGTAATAAGAACCCTTTCTTTTTATTAAATCTTTATTTTCATCTGATTTATTCAATATTCTAAATTCTCTTAATCCATTTGTTACTTCAAAATCAACGCCTAAAGCCTTCAACTCTAATTCTGCTAAAGATAATTCGTAAATAAACTGGACATTATCCAATAAAATTAAATCCTTTTTGTAATCATGATTGTCTATTTCATAAGCCCAAAATTGACTTTCTGCTCTATCTAACATTATTTCACCTTTAGTTTTTAATCTTTTTATTTCCATTAAACTTTTCTCCTTTTAAAATTAATGGCGACATTTCATACAACGGGCGTCGGGTTGGCGAAGTGCCCGACGAGAGTTTACTCTCGGAAGGGCATTTCGCCAACCCGAAGATGTGCGAAGTTGCTCCGCAACAAGCACATCGAGGGCTTTAGCCCGACGCCCGATGTTCAAAATTGCGGAGCAATTTTGAACATCTACTTATATACGAAATTTCGCTTTATCTATTCTTTTTATTATCACGCCACAGATAAAAATTGTCAAAAGATTTGCATAAAATTTGCGATCAAAATTAACATATTACACCAATTTATCAAATGGACTTTGTATCTCTGCAAGTGTATTATTCGCCACATGTGTATAAATCTCTGTAGCTTTTAAACTATAATGTCCGAGTAGAGTTTGAATGTATCTTATATCTACACCACTTTCGAGTAGATGTGTGGCAAAGCTATGTCTTAGAGTGTGAATTGAAGCATCCTTTTTTATCCCGGCAAGCCCTTTTGCCTTCTCAAAAACCTTCTGAATACTCCTTATAGAAATATGCCTTTCTTGAGTCCAGCTTTCAAAAAGCCAGTAATGAGGCTGGTATTCTTTGATATAGCTCGAAAGAAGCGTATGCATATTTTTTGATAGTATTGTATATCTATCCTTTTGCCCCTTAGAAGATACAATATGTATCATCTTCCTTTCAAAATCAATATCTTTAAGCTTAAGTTTTGCCACCTCAGATACTCTTAATCCGGATGAATATGCAAGGGCAACCATACATTTATGCTTTATATTTTTTAAGGATGTAATCAATACTTTTACTTCTTGTGTAGAAAGTACTTCGGGAAGCCTTCTTTCCTTGTGAACTCTTTTTAATTGGGAAAATATCTTAAGCTTTTTCACATTTTCATAATAGCACTTTAATGCATTAAACGCAGTATTCATAGTTGAAGAAGAAACCTTCAAAACAGAATTCAAATATGAAAGATAATTTTTTATATCTTCTTCATCAATCTCTTCTGAAGATTTTTTAGCATAGTTGAGTAATTCCTCATTGTAATAAATATACGATTTGATAGTCCTCGGGCTATATTTCCTGTATAAAAGATAAGTTTTAAGGTCAGACAAATCTTTCTGCGTACTGTCGTATTCTTTAATGCGATAATTTTGCTTTTCTAATAAGCTTTTAATATAATGAAGTACTTCGTCATTTTTGTTAAAAACCCAGCACTTATTCTTTAAATCCCAGCGAGAATTTCTGATTTCCTTTATTCTTCTAATTAACTCCGGGTCGTATGGAATTTTTAACTTGATAATTCCTCTCTCGATATAGAGTTCTGCTATTTTTTCAAAATTCATTTTCTGCCTCCTACTATACCTTAATATAGAAAACTTGTTAAATATTGTCACAAAAGTATATTATTTTTGTTATATTTCTGTTAGGTTTATATACGAAGTATTTCGCCTTTTTATTACTCAGAAAAAACATCCACCTCTCTATCTCATAGCGTTATTCCCATTATTTCTACCCTGTTTTCTTATAATGAATCTTTTTTACACTAGCATCCTACCTGCAAAGACAGGTTTCTCATCCATATTCAAAAATTTGACAATTAATCCAAAACAAACTAAATTACTTAAAAACGCTAATATTTCCAGAAAGGAGCCTGTCACAGCTCTATTCAAAAATTATAGGTTAATCATAAAAGGAAAGGTTTATGCGGAAAATTCTGTTTTTTTTATTAATAATACTTTCTTCCAGCATGTTTGCTTCTACGCCCTCATTAAGTATCACTATTGAACCAGATGTTATAGGTATCAATGACACTGCTGTCATTACCATTGAATCCAGTCAAAAGCTGGATAAAATAAATGCTCCTAAAAGTTCCGACTTTGAATTAGCCTTCAGTGGAGAGGGGCAGAGTTCCCAGGTTTCAATTATAAATGGAAAAATCACAACCAGCACAACCTATACATATTCTTACACTCTAAAACCAAAAAAAAGAGGCGTTTTGCAAATCCCCCCTTTTGAAATCTTAGCTGGAAAGCAAAGCTATTCAACAAAGGCTCTGACAATTAAAATAGTAAAAGAATCGGTAAGAAAGAACACCCAGAATCCCTTTTCCCTTATGGAAGAATTCTTTGAACCAAGCACAAAAATACCTAAAATTATGTTAGAATTAGTTCCTTCACAGAGTATCTGTTATCAGAATCAACAACTCATTCTGGATATTTTTCTGGTAGCAACTGCAAAGGAAGCTTTTGATTATCAATACACAGAAAATTTTCCCGCTAGATCCGATAAGGCGGATTTAATAGACATTTCGAAATTCGTAAAAGATAGTTCGATAGTAAGCCGTGGTAATGAATATTATCATCTTTACAAAAGGTTTGTTATATATCCCATTCAGGATGGCACAAATGCAGTTACTCCACCCTCTATAATTGCAATCTCCCCCTATGGCCAGTTTCAGATTCAGGGTAATGCCGTTGGAATAATTGCAAAAAAAATTAACAAGGAATCTGGAATTTCTTACATTGGAAATTTAAACATATCGTATTCGTTACCTTCAAACAACATTTCTTCCGGAACCGGTACTGAATTGACTATAAAAATGGAGGGGGATGGAAATTTAAAAACATTATCAAATCCTTATAGTTCATTAAAAATTCCGGGCCTTTTTATTTCTTCTCCTACATCCCAACTTAAATTTAAAAGTTATTCTTCAGGGAAAGCCTTTTTTGAACAGGAAATAAAATATACATTAATGCCAAGAAAGGCAGGGGTCTTTAAGATTCCATCTCTCTCAATTCGTTACTATGATAGTGAATTACATCCTAAAGAGATTAATATTCCAGAATTTACCATAACGGCCACATCTTCTTCAGTCGCTAAAAAGGATAAAGATTTTAATCTCATGTATATTGAAAATCCCGAAAATACAACCTATGTTTTCACAAGTCCATTCAGTATTGCATTACCTTTTATTTTCATTATAATTCCATTTTTATCATTCTTTTATGGCAGGCATCTTGAAAAAATAAAAACAGATAAGGAATATGCTAGAAATTTTCTGGCTTCTAAAAGACTTTCAAAGTATCTTCTTGAGGCAAAAAAGAATCTTGAAAAAAGAGAGTTTAACTTATTCTACTCTTCACTTCAGAAAGGCCTATTTTATTTTCTTACTGATAAGCTTCATCTTCCTCAATCAATTGGATATAAGGAAATCTTAAACGAGTTAAGAGCAAGAAATTATAATCCCGAATGGATAAAAAAATTTGAAATTATCTATACCCTTTGTATATCTGGGGCATATAGCAAAGGAGGTAATAAGTCCAATCCAGAATCAATACTACAGGACGCTCAAATTCTTGTGGAAAAATTTCACTAAGTAAAAATAAAAAGAGGGGTTTAATCAGAAATGAAAACCCCTCTTTTTTATCTTAAAGTTTTTTTTAGTACATATCTCCCATACCGCCAGCTGGCATTGCAGGAGCTTTCTCCTTTTCTGGCTTATCGGTTACCATTACCTCTGTAATCAACAGAAGCCCGGCAACACTTGCTGCATTCTGCAATGCAATTCTTTCCACTTTTGCAGGGTCAATAATTCCCGCCTTTACAAGATCAACCCATTCACCGGTCAAAGCATTATAGCCAAATCCTTCTTTGGATTCCTTTGCCTTGTGAACGACAACCGAACCATCAATACCAGCGTTATCAGCAATCTTCTTCATCGGTTCTTCAAGGGCACGGCGAATAATATCTATACCAACCTGCTCTTCGGGACTATCTGCCTTCAAACCATCAAGGGCTTTTTGAGCCTTCAAAAGGCAAAGCCCACCGCCGGGAACAATTCCTTCTTCAACAGCAGCCTTTGTAGCAGAAAGGGCGTCTTCAACACGAGCCTTCTTTTCCTTTAATTCCACTTCCGTAGCAGCTCCGACCTTAATAACGGCAACACCACCGGAAATTTTTGCAAGTCTCTCTTGAAGCTTTTCTCTGTCATAATCAGAGGTAGTATCTTCGATTTGCTTCTTTATCTGTTTTATGCGAGCCTGAATGTCTTCCTTTGTACCAGCTCCATCCACAATAACAGTATTATCCTTGTCAACCTTTACCTTCTTCGCCCTACCAAGATCGGAAAGAGTGGCGTTTTCCAGCTTCATTCCCTTCTCTTCAGAAATAACCTGGGCATCGGTCAAAATTGCAATATCTTCAAGCATAGCTTTTCTTCTATCTCCAAAAGCAGGAGCCTTTACTGCTACGCTGTTTAAAGTACCACGAAGTTTGTTAACTATAAGGGTTGCCAGTGCTTCTCCCTCAACATCCTCTGCGATGATAAGAAGGGGCTTACCACTCTGAGCAATTTTTTCAAGAAGAGGAACTATTTCCTTAAGAGAGGATATTTTTTTGTCATAGATAAGTATGTAAGGATCCTCAAGCTCTGCAGTCATATTTTCAGCATTAGTAACCATGTAGGGCGATAGATATCCTCTGTCAAACTGCATACCTTCTACAACTTCCACAGTAGTATCCATTGATTTTGATTCCTCAACAGTAATTACTCCGTCCTTTCCAACCTTATCCATAGCATCTGCAATATAATCACCAATTGCCATATCGTTGTTTGCAGAAATAGCAGCAACATCCCTTATTTCCTCTCTACCAGACACAGCCTTTGAAGTCTTCTTAATTTCCTCTACAATTTTAGCCACAGCCTTATCGATTCCTTTCTTAATCAAGGTAGGATTGCTACCTGCTGTCACATTCTTAAAGCCTTCTTTGATTATGGCATGAGCCAGGACAGTTGCCGTGGTGGTTCCATCACCGGCTATATCATTGGTTTTTGTGGCTACTTCTTTAACAAGCTGAGCTCCCATATTCTCAAACTTATCTTCCAGCTCAATTTCCTTAGCCACGGTTACACCATCGCGGGTTATTGTAGGGGCTCCAAACTTTTTATCAATCACAACATTTCGACCCCTGGGACCCAGAGTGGAACCAACGGCTTTTGATAGCTTTTCAACACCAGCAAGAATCTTTTGATGAGCGTCGCTTGAAAACAATAACTCTTTTGCCATATTAGTTCTCCTTTAATTTAAATTTTAATATAAAAATATAATTATAATAAATCAAAACGTCAAGAATGAGGTTCAAAAATTTCCCTAAAATTCCTTGACGAAGAAAATGTTATTGATTAACTTTTATTATTAAGAAAAAATTAAATTGGAGGATAGAATGAAAGTCAAACCTCTTGGCAATAGGGTATTAATCAAAGTTAAGGAAAGCGAAGAAAAGACAAAGGGCGGAATTTATATTCCTCAGACCGCCCAGGAAAAAACCCAGGTTGGTATAGTCGAAGCCGTTGGTCCTGGCAAGAAAAGTGATAAGGGCGAATTTATACCTGTTGAAGTAAAGCCCGGGGACGAAATTATATATGATAAATACGCCGGGACACAGATCAAAATAGACGGCGAGGATTTCTTGATAATATCAAGCGATGATATTTTAGCTATCACCACTAAATAGCCTATTCAATTGTAACAAAAAAGCCCTGTCTATAAAATGTCAGGGCTTTTTTGTTTTAAACATAATATCTTTTAAAAAATAAAAGCTATAAAGGTATTGAATCAGTATTAAAAAGAATGAAGATTTAAATCCATTCTTAAATCCCATAAGAGCAATACGACTGGCTAAAATTAAAAGAAAATAAAAAGAAAGCGGTAAAAGATAAACGGCGTTTCTCTGTATAAAAGTCACAGAAAAAGAGGCAATGGTAAAAATAATAACTATAGATGAAAATAAAAACCTTTTATCACTGTAGGTTTCAACAGAGGTATATGTTTTTATTTTAAACTGTTGTGCTCGCAATAGAGCTTCTTTCTTAAAATAGCGAAGTAATTCCGGAGCCGAAACAGGAAACTTTTTGTATAGCACAATATCTGGTGAATAAAAAAGCTTAAGCGAATGCTTTTTAATCTGCTTGGAAAGTATATATTCTGGTTTTAAGCCAGAGGGTACAGATAAAATATCTTTAAGACAACTCTTTCTTACAAAAAAACCATTAAGCTGTATCTCGCTAACTTCTTTTGAGTTTAATGGCCTGTAACGATACACAAGGTCAAGATTCATAAAAAAACTTCTAATAATAGAATAAGATATTTTTTCAAAAGATGCAGGTTTATTTCTAAGACACAAAAATCCCCCTGCCCCTCCTACAGTCGAAATAGAAAAAATTCTTCCTGCGGACAATAAGAATCGTTCGTCAGGATAAGCTTCAAGGGTTGAAAAAACAAGAATATCCCCAGTAACTTTATTGAGTTTTATAAGCTCAAACACCTTTAGTAATTTATCTTTTTCTTCTCTGTAAAATTTCAAAAGTGGATGATTTATTCCAAAATTCTTCTTCCCGATTAAAATAACTTCATATTGGTTATACTGTATATTTAGAAAATGTAATAGAGATCTTTTTTCATAGGAATCATATTTTTCTGGAAAGAGAATAATAGAGTAACGATATGGACTATTAAAACCCATTGGTCGATTATAAAAATGAAGTATCTTATCCCTGTAAAAGACCGCAAGAGTGTCTATTAAAGTGGAAATAACAGTGGAAGATTTGATATTTCCAAATCTTCCCCTCCTAAACTTAAGCTCAACCGGGGCAGAAGCAATTCTCTTTTTATTTTTATGAAGTATGATTAAAAGCTCAATATCAAAAGCAAATTTTTTAACCAGCACCTTTGGTAAAGCTATCTCAAGGGCTTCTCTTTTAAATAGCTTTATGCCGGTCTGGGTATCCATAATAGGCAATCCAAAAAATAGCTTTATAAAAAAATAATATACAAGGCTTATTATTCTTCTCTTAAGCGGATATCTCAAAACCGACTCTGAATGAAGCTTACTGCCTATAACAGCATCAGCCTTTTCTTCTTTCATAATTCTGAGAAAATTCGGCAAATGATATGGAGAAAGCTCAAGATCAGAATCTAAAAACAGAATATAATCCCCTGTGGAAAATTCATATCCCGTTTTTAAAGCCCATCCCTTGCCAAAATTTTGATGATTACGAACAATCTTTACGAATGAAAGTTTCCCAAAATTCCTTTTTAAAAGTTTAAATGAATTATCGGTAGAGCCATCGTCGATGAGGATAAGCTCATATTTAATTCCAAAATCCTCAAAGGCTTTTATCACCTCTTTGACATTCCTAACAATGATTTTCTCTTCATTTAAAAAAGGCAACAGGACAGAAAATTTTTTATTAAGAAATTCTCTCGAAATCCTTTTATATTCTGTTGGATGCATCCATACCTCAAAAAGATATTACAATGCTCCAGCCACAAGATCCCCAACTTCTTCTGTTGTATAACCCATTTTTCCTGCTGACATACTTTTCATTTTTGTACAGGCATAGGCAACCGCCTTTTCTATTGCATTTGCCGCTTTACTCTCACCAAGTTCATCAAGCATCATTCTGCCTGCTTCTATTGCAGCCAGCGGATTAATCACATGTAATCCTGTATATTTTGGAGCAGAACCTCCTATCGGTTCAAACATAGAAACGCCCTCTGGATTGATATTTCCTCCAGCAGCTATACCCATTCCTCCCTGAATCATTGCTCCAAGATCTGTAATAATATCTCCAAAGAGATTCTCTGTTACAGCAACATCAAACCATTCGGGATTTTTAACAAACCACATTGTTGTGGCATCAACATGCGCATAATCCCTTTTCATTTGAGGATAATACCTGCTGCCCATTTCTTCAAAGGCTCTAAACCACAAATCCCCGCAGAATGTTAAAACATTCCTCTTATGAACCAGATGAATAGGTTTTTCGGCCCGCGACTTATCCTGCTCTATTCTTTTCTTCTTAAGCTCAAAAGCATACTTAAGACATCTATCCACTGTACGCCTATCGTACACCATAAGCTGACTGGCTATCTCGTCCTGTGTGCCCTCACGGGTAACACCACCGTGCCCTGTGTAAATACCACCTGTATTTTCTCTTACAACAACAAAGTCTATATCCTCCGGTCCTTTATCCTTCAGCGGGGTTTCCACATTTGGATAAAGCTTAACGGGTCTTAAGTTAATATATTGATCAAGATCAAATCTTATTCTCAATAATAACCCCTTTTCAAGAATTCCAGGTTTTACATCAGGATGACCGATTGCACCAAGATAAATGGCATCGTATTTTTTTAGCTCTTCTATATCTTCTTTATCTATTATCTTTCCCGTTTTAAGATAGCGATCTCCCCCAAAATCATAGTAGTGAAAATCCAATCCTATTTTGAACTTATCTGCCACAGCTTTAAGAACCTTTATACCCTCAGCAATAACCTCAGGCCCTGTTCCATCACCGGGTATTACAGCAATATTGTAAGACATACTTCCTCCTTTATCCGCACAATATATACACCTTAAGCTTGTACCTTTTTAAGGTATATATTTTAAATGCTTTTTGTAAAAAAATAAAATTTTATCCAAAACTTTTACTTTATTCCGATTTTCCTGTATAATTCTTGCTGTCTTAAATACTGTGGAGAGGATTATGGATATAGATTTTCAAAAAGCGGGGGGGCTTGTTCCGGTAATAACACAGGATACTAAAACAGGAAAAGTACTTATGCTCGCATATGCAAATAAAGAGGCTTTTGAGCATACGCTTAAGACCGGGAAAGCCACATATTTTTCTCGCTCAAGAAACAAACTCTGGTGCAAGGGAGAAGAATCCGGAAACTATCAGGAAATTGTGGAAATACTTATAGATTGCGATAACGATACCCTTCTCTACAAAGTAAACCAGAAGGGTGCTGGCGCAGCCTGTCATACAGGATATGTAAGCTGTTTTTACAGAAGCTGGAAAAATGGCAGATGGGAATACAATGGTGAAGAGAGAAAATTTACTCCAGAAAAATAAATATACCAGATAGCAGAGGAGACATTAAATGGCGGATAAAATACTGAAGCTTGGAATTCCAAAGGGAAGTCTTGAAGAGGCAACAATAAGCATGTTTAGAAAAGCGGGCTACAATATTACAATCAATCCGCGTTCATATTATCCCTGGGTGGATGATGAGGAGCTTTCTCTTCTTTTGATAAGAGCACAGGAAATTGCGAGATATGTGGAAGAAGGCGTTCTGGATGCTGGTATTACCGGAAAGGATTGGATAGAAGAAAGTGGTGCAGATGTAGTAACAGTTTCTGCTCTTCAATATTCCAAGGTAAGTAGAAATCCTGTGCGATGGGTTCTTGCTGTTCATAAAGATTCTGGCATAAGATCGATAAAAGATCTTGAAGGAAAAAGAATTGCTACAGAGGCTGTGGAAATGACAAAGAAGTACTTAAAAAAACACAACATAAATGCTACTGTAGAGTTTAGCTGGGGCGCTACAGAAGTAAAATGCCCGGCTCTGGCAGATGCAATAGTGGAAATAACAGAGACAGGTTCAAGTATTAAAGCAAACAATCTTGTCATACTCGATGAGGTTATGACTTCAACAACCCAGCTAATCGCAAATAAAGATGCATGGGCAGATCCCTGGAAGAAGGATAAAATCGAAAGAATAAATCTAATGCTTCAGGCTGTTCTGGAGGCAGAAGGAAAGGTTGGATTAATGCTAAATGTTAGAAAGGATCATCTTGATAAAGTACTTAAAATACTTCCTGCTTTAAAAAACCCAACCATAAGCCCTTTAAGCGATCCTGATTGGGTAGCTTTAAATACCATCATAGACGAGAAGGTTGTAAGGCATATTGTTCCAGAGTTAAAAAAGCACGGGGCTTCTGGAATTGTTGAATATCCGTTGAATAAGATTATTAATTGAAGCTACATCCACCTTCTAAGAATAAATCTATTCCTTTCTAATGGAATCAAAATATATTTACCCTTGTTACCTTTTCCAATCTCAATCTCTTCTTCATTTAACTTTGCAAAAATGTTCTTCATTAGCAGATATAACAGAATAAAATACAGAAAGGGGCAAATTAAAAAAAGAAAAAGCACCGAAATAAAATAATTAATGGTAAGCTCAAGAAGCCTCAAAATGGATTCTCCAACAAAAGCCTTTGTTTTATTTATGGCATCAATAATTGTATTTTTGATTGTATTGAATGTATTTATTAAAAAATCTCCTATGACCACGAAAATACTCTTATTCTCACTTTTCTTCTCTTCTTCAACAGAAACCTTCCCTTTCTCTTTTAGTTTTTCTTTATCGATAGACTCCATATGCGCCTTAATTAATTCTCCACTTTCAAGCCTTACAGCATTTGAAATATATTCCGCACCAGCTAAATAAAAAGAGAGTCCTGGATTAAAAAGAAAAAGCACAAGCAGCGCTTTTAAGGCAAGTTTCTTTGTCTCTCTAAAAAACAATAAAATCCAGCTTGCTAAAATCAAAAGCTTTAAAAGCAGAATCTGACTCACCTTGAGCAGAATAATCTGAAAGAAAAGGACACCATTAATAAAAACAAGATAGCTAAACACCTTATCTATAATTTCAGCCGAGCCTTTTAATACTGGAATGCCAGCTATAAGAATCTTCATTCCTGTTGCAAGCGAAAGATTTGTCAATGCAACGGCTGATGTGTTGGACAAAAATCGAATGGCAGGCAAATAAAGAATATCCAGCATTGCAACAATGACGAAGACAAAAAGAGCAACTGAGAAAAAATTCTTTGATAGAAAATTCTTTATTTCTTTCATTTTTATGCCTCCAATTCTGAAAGCCACTTGCCAGCTCTCATTACTTGAATCCCCTCAACTTCTCTGTCATGCCTTGTATTATGTACCAACTGTATTGCCTGTGCCTGTGGAATTCTTTCCTTAAAATATTTTAAATTCCTGCTAACACCTGAATCAGAAAGCTTTACTTCAATAATATGAGTTACTTCTTCTTTATCCACAATTGCAAAATCCACCTCTCTTTTATCTTTTGTTCTTATATAGAAAAGGTTTATTTCTTTTCCTTTTACATCCTGTAGATACTGTACATGTTTTAATAAACATACAGCCACAGTGTTCTCAAGCCTCACACCCTCCTCGCTGTCAACATAGCCACTATCGTAAAAATAAACCTTGGGCTCCTTTAAAATAGCCCTTGCAATATTCCTATGTAAAGGTCTTATCAAAAACAATATATTTAAACTCTCAAGTATTTCAATATATTTACGAACTGTATTTGGCGAAATCTGAATATCCTGAGCCAGAGAGGTATATGATAATGGTACTCCAATCCTTTTTCGCAACATTTCGAGCAAAAGCTTTATAGCCTTTATTTCACTTATCTTGCTGAAGTCCAGAATGTCTTCTCTAACAATATCTGTATAATATTGTCTGCGCCATCTTTCACTATATTCTTCTGAACCAGAAAGAAATGGCTCTGGGAAGCCACCCAGAGTATTCAGTGCTACTACCGCTTCATATGCGGACATATTCCCGGAAATCTCTTTCACAGAGAGGGGATTAAGATGATATAAAAAATATCTTCCTGCAAGGGAATCTCCTGTTTGTCTAAAAGTATCCAGCCTTGCATTTCCAGTTACAAGGAAATTTTGCAAGCTGCTTTTAGTATCATATGTGCCTTTAAGATAATTCTTCCAGCCTTTCATTTTATGAATCTCATCCAGAACTACTAAATCTGAGTTTAGACGCCAGCTCCTTCCCTTTATCATCTGCATATCATCAATATCATCAAAATTTAAATAGACAGGACTTTTAAAATTTTTCATTATATCTTTTGCCAGATATGTCTTACCAACCTGGCGAGGACCTGTAATAAATACCATTTTTTTCTTCAAATCTTCCAGGACATTGTCATAAATATATCTTTTCATAATGACTATTTTAAACCACTTTGCATAAAAGTCAAGACTTTTATGCAAAATAGTGCACAAAAGTCAGAAAAATATTTTTGTATTCTGGTATCTATCTTGCCATAATTTTTATGAAAACTCCGATATATTTAATAAGAGATATTTAAAAGCCAGGAGGGCGAAAATGATATTCTGCCCCTTGGAAAAGAACGATAAGAACTATACTTATGTAAGGCTTTATTACAAAGCTATACTGGAAAATACCCCTCCCATGGTTATAGATTCCCGGATACAAAAAAATGAGATAGAAGAGTATCTTTTTTTAAACAGTTTAAGCCCTGATAACCAGAAAGCCATAGATGAATGGATTCGTAATAATAGCTCAAGCTTTAGATGCTATCTTAATTCACTTAAGATGCTTGCTTTATCACTGTATTTTATGAATCATAACTCAGCAACAACAAATTCAAGAGACATAAACCCCGGATTATTTTATCATGCTATAAATATATGGAACGCAAAAACCCAGGTTTTGACAAGTTCTGTTTTTACTTAATCTTAAGATGAATCAATTAAACAGCTTCTTTACTAAATATTTCTACCATTGTGAAAAAAGTTTTTCTCTCCGTAGGCAGGCTTCTATATAGGGACAATAATCGCATTTTGTTTCCGCTTCCAACTGCAAATTGCCACCTTCCTCCAGGAACCCCATATAAAAATCAAGAACTTCGGAAGGGAGATTTTCCTTAACTGTAAATGGGACAAAATCACCTTTCTTCATCATATCAAAGATAACACATAGTTCTTTTCTTTTCTGTTCCCACAATATATCAAAGTTATCCATCTCTATATTTTTACCCCTCCCTTTTTTGTTATAAGGAAATACAATAGCCTTTTTCTCTGATCCTTCCTTCTCTAGCGAGACATAAGCAATTTCTCCTATTGGTTTATTAATAACCCTTGCATACAAAAACCCCTGAAAGAGCTTTAGTGGTATAAAGAAATCCCTTTTAAAATGACTTACTCCACCGGTTTTGTAATCCAGTACACGGTATTTATAAAGTCCAGAAACAGAAATTTTGTCAATGCGATCAATCATCCCTCTAAATAAAAAATTCTCATTCTTTGAAACCTCAATCTTGGTATCAAAACCAAACTCTGTTTCAACAGGATTGTAATCCCTTAAATTCTCTGCTTCATAATCAATAAACCTGCTTAAAACCTTATAATAATATTCCTTTTCCAAAGCAAAAATGTTTCTTTCACCTTCTTTGTTTAAAAAATATTCGTATTGCCTTTCCATCACCTCTCTAAGGATTTCCCTTCTCCTTTGTGCATTCTGCATTAATTCCTCCTGAGAAAAATCCTTTGTTTTCTCCACATATTCCTTTAAAACAGAATGCAAAAAACTACCTTTAAATCTAGATTCTATTTCCCTGGAGGGGTATGCCTCTTCTCTTATTCCAAGTACATATCTTACAAAAAAGAAATAGCGGCAGTTTCCAAAGGCTTCTATACTTGTACTACTAAATTTCATTTTTTTTATTCTATCCAATATCTCTTTTTTAATATTTTTAGAAATTGTCACCTCTTGAAGAGGCTCTGGATTTTCAAAGTCTAGATTTCCAGAAAAAGATAAACCTATTCTCTGTAACTCACTCATTTCCGATGAAGAATTATTTTCGGACTCATAGTATTCATTAATAGCATCAATACATTCCTGATATTCTTTCATTCTTTGAATTACATTTAGAAAGGCATAATCTCCTATAACCTTATTTTTTATACCCCCTGGAAGGAGATTGTATTTATATGAGATTAATTCATTCAGATCATAAATCTTGTCTATATCTGAAGGAATTATTTCCATTGCCTCTTCACCAAGCTTTTTTATATCATCCTTACAAACAATATCCCAGATGCTGCTAAAAAAAATCGAGGGCAAAATTTCCCTGCCCGATTCATCATAAGGGGTATAAGACAAAAAAAGTTTCTCTGTAGCTCTTGTAATCATAAGGGAAAAATCAAGAGAATCGGAATAATTTTTTTCCTCCTCTCCCTGTAGAATAATTCTGGTAGCCAGGTTGTTAATCTTTATCTTTTCTTCTCTATTAAGAAGAGATAGAGAGATTCCTGAAGGAAATTCTCCTTCGTTTAAGCCACAAACAAAAACAACCTTAAAGTGGCTTTCTCTCGCATCAAATGGAGTTAAGACAGCAACTCCATCCACCGGGTAATACTGATAGCGATAGCTTATATTCTGGATTAAATTATCAAATATCAAAAAGAATTCCTCGCTATCATAAATTTCCTTTCCAAGAATAAAAAGGACCTTTTTAAGGGATATTAAAGCCTCTTTCAGTTTTCTGAATGCTATAAAATCTTTGGAATAGTTTTCCTCTATTTCTGAAAGAGATTTCTGCATCCCAAAACTATTTACAATATTAGAAATCCATTCTGCAAAGTCATCAACAGAAATTTTATCTGGAAGAGAAAAAACAACTGAAAAAAGCTTTCTAAAACTTTCATGCATACTATTTAATTTTTCAAGTTGAACCTGAGTCTCTTCAATGGTTAACTCATTTTCACCATCAAGAAGCGCCTCTTTCCATTCATCCTTTAAGTACTTAATTTTTGTCTTCCACGCCTCTTCCCAATCCTCTGGATTACCTCTAAAATAGAAACCCCACATCGCCGGAAAGTCACCTAGAACTTTAAAATCAGGATTTTGCATATAGCTGGAATTTACAATGCTCGCAATCTGAATTGTATCAAAAGCCTTTTCCTGCATGACACCTCTGGCAATAAGATAGATGTATAAAACAGCAGGATTCCCTTTTAAAGGCTCATCCCTGCTTATATAATGAGGGATTTTATATCTATTGAACACGCTAAGAACAAGATTTCTATAGTCATCAGGATTTGGTACAATAAGAGCTAAATCTCTAAAGTGATAATCTTCTTCAAGAATAAGCCTTTTTATCTCATTGGCTATTCTTACTACTTCCCTGTACCTGCCAAACCCAGCAAGGAAAAAAATTCTTTCATTCTCAATACCACTAATATCTTTTTCTTCATGCTTTCCAAAATTTTTAGCAAGAGAGGAGAACCTATTTCTTCTCTCCTTAATGTAAACTCTTGTTACACTAAATTCTTTTTCAAGATTCTCAAGCGTATTCATAACCTGAGGACTTTGAATATCAGGCAAAGAGATTAAAACCTCTTTACCCTGGTTCTCAATTTTATGAATAATAGCCTTGATAAATTCAAACTGTGTTGCTGTAAAGTCAAAAAATCCATCAAATGCTACAATTGAAAATGAAAGCTTATTATTTTTTAATAGTCTCGCAGCCTCAAGGAAAAGTCGGTGGTTATCATAGAGATTCTTTTCTTCAAGCCTTCTTTCAAATTGAGTGTATATTAAAAAAATATCCTTCCATTTTGGATTTTCTATTTCTGCTTCAAAAATTCTTTTTTGTAAATTTTTATATTCCCCCATAAGAAGACCCGCTCGCATTTCTGTTACAAGAGAATACATAAGCCTTATAACACCACTATAAGCGTCTATGTTTTTAAAATATAAAAGCTGATTTTTATTTTCTTCGATAATCATTCTCAGAAGAATATAGGACTCAAAATCATTTATAACCGAAAGAGAGGTAAACTTCTCCTCCAGAAATTTTTGTAAAAACTCATTGAGTGTATAGACAATTCTACCTGTATAACCTGAAAGCTTTATTGACAATTCCCTTGAAAACTTATCACGCTGGATTCTGCTGGGAACTATAAGGGTCGGAATGCCTCCTTTTTCCCAATCCTCTTCTAACCTTGAAAGTATAAAAGAGCTTTTTCCAGAGCCAAATTCTCCCAAAATAATATTTACCAGATATTCCCTCCTGAATATTTAATGAATATATACTATCACATTGTGAGGCTATGTCAATGTTTCCCAGTAGTACGAAGTTTAATAATTTATAATTTTCCCATGGAATCCCTATAAATAATTTGATTTTTATGCTAATAACTCCTATAATAAACATCTGTTAATTATGCTCTATGATAAATAGTATAAGGAAGAAATAAAAATTTTTATCTTAGGAGGAAGGTATGGCGCAAATAAATTTTGGTGGAGTCATTGAAGAAGTTATAACCCGTGAAGAATTTCCTTTATCAAAGGCAAGAGAAGTATTAAAGGACGAAGTAATTGCAATTCTGGGCTATGGAGTACAGGGACCGGCTCAGGGCTTAAATATGAAAGACAATGGGTTTAATGTAATTGTAGGTCAATCTAAAAAATTCCAGAAGGACTGGGATAGAGCGGTAAAAGACGGTTGGGTACCTGGCAAGAATCTTTTTGAGCTTGAAGAGGCTGCCGATAAAGGCACAATTATAATGATGCTTGTAAGTGACGCGGCCCAGATGCAGATATGGCCAATGGTAAAACAACATCTAAAACCCGGTAAGGCATTGTATTTTTCCCATGGTTTTTCCATCGTTTATAAAAACCAGACGAAGGTAATTCCTCCTGCCGATGTTGATGTAATTATGGTAGCCCCAAAGGGTTCTGGAACATCGGTACGAAGGAATTTTCTTTCCGGAGCAGGAATAAATTCCAGTTTTGCTGTATATCAGGATTATACAAAAAGGGCTCTCGATCGCTGTCTTGCTATCGGAATAGCCATCGGTTCTGGATACCTTTTCCCAACAACATTTGAAAAAGAGGTTTATAGCGACCTTACAGGTGAAAGAGGAGTATTAATGGGCGCTCTTGCTGGAATCATGGAAGCTCAGTATCAGGTACTAAGAGAGAATGGACATTCCCCGAGCGAAGCCTTTAATGAAACAGTAGAAGAATTAACGCAGAGTCTTATAAGGCTTGTTGATGAAAATGGAATGGACTGGATGTATTCTAACTGTTCTGCTACAGCTCAAAGAGGAGCTCTGGACTGGAAACCACGTTTTAAGGCTGCTGTTCTTCCATCATTTAAAAAGCTCTATAAAAGAGTAAAGAAAGGTATAGAAACAAGGCGTGTTATCCAGGAAGGAAGCAAGCCAGATTATCAGCAAAGGCTTAATGCAGAGCTTGCTGAAATTAAAAATTCCGAAATGTGGCAGGCAGGTGCAGCAGTAAGAAGCTTAAGACCAAAAGAGTCTGCTAAAAAAATAGATTCAACAACAAAAGGTGTTCAAGGGCGCGGAGAAGACTGATTATCTCTTTTCTCCGTCATCCTTCGTCTAAGCTCAGGACGAGGTTTTGACAACTTTTTATATGGTCTGTGCGTCTGGTCTAATTTTCGAGGTTATCAAAAAAAGATTATTCAGAAAGGAGAGGTAGATGCCTGCTCTAGAAGCTATTACTCAAACCGATATTAAGGAATTAAAAAAGCTATTCAGTGGTAAGGTGCGTGATATTTATAAGGTTTCAGAAAACCAATGGTTAATGGTAACTACCGATCGCATCTCTGCCTTTGATGTTGTTTTCAATGAAGGTATCCCTGACAAGGGAATGATACTGAACAAAATCTCAAACAAATGGTTTTCTGAAATAAAGACATTGCCAAATCATATTATCTCTACTCATCCAGAAAAGGAACTCTCATTCTTGAGTAATTATCCTGGACTATCTGAAAGATCTGTGCTGGTTAAGAAGGTAAACCGAATACCTATAGAGTGTGTTGTCAGGGGCTATTTATTCGGGAGTGTTTACGAAGAATATCGTCAGAAGAACACTGCTGGAGGTAATCCTCTCCCGAAGGGCTTAAATCTCGCGCAAAAGCTCCCCGAGCCAATATTCACACCTTCAACAAAAGCAGAGATTGGACATGATGAAAACATTGACCACCGAAGATTTTTTGACATAGTTGGCAAATCGGTTGGAGATTCTATAATAGAAGCCTCTCTACAGATATACGAAAATGCGCAAAACAAGTTGGAAAAAGCGGGCATAATCCTGGCCGACACAAAGTTTGAGTTCGGGCTTGATGAAAATGGGCACTTAATCCTTGTTGATGAAGTGCTTACTCCAGATTCTTCTCGCTACTGGGATGCTTCAAGCTATCAAATAGGTACAAGCCCTAAAAGCTACGACAAACAATTTGTCCGTGATTATTTAAATACCCTTGACTGGGATAAAAAGCCCCCTGCTCCACCTCTTCCACAGGAAATAATCCAGAAAACTCGTGAAAAATACATCCAGCTTCTAAAGGTTATAGAAAAGATTTGAAGTATGGAATAAGTTTATAAAGGATTTTAAATGAACGGTAATGAAGATGCCCGACCGGAAGCCATTGAAGTCATGCAGCCTGTTACTTTAAAGTTTGCACCTGCCTGGAAGAGGGTTGTCTCCTTTATTATTGATAAAATTATACTCTATATCATCTTCTCTATTTTAATCTATATAGTATATCAAAAGCAAATTCAGATGATGTCTAATCTTCTTGAACAGGCAATCGCGGAAGGAAAGGATTCACTCAAATACTTCGGAAAACTCATTGCAGACTTTTCAGAAAACCTTGGGTTTCAAATCTCACTTGCTCATTTTATTATTGAAGCAAGCTATTTCAGCCTTGGATGGATGGGAAATGGGCAAACCCCTGGTGCAAGAATTATGAAGATTGTTGTAATGACCGTAGAAAAGAAAAAGCTTTCCTTTTTTATGGGAGTTGTTAGATATTCACTGTTATCGTTGTTTTCATTAGTTTTTTACCTGCCACTCATTTTTATTTACAATTCCGTATATCAACAAAGGCTACATGATTATGTTACTGCAAGTGTAGTTGTCGAAATGCCAAAGGCAAAAGAAATGCCAACAAAAAATAGTGAAAAGAAAGAAAAGGACGAAGAAATAAGTTAAGGAATTTCTACCGTATTTAAAATCCGTTCGATTACCATGTCTGCTGTAACTCCTTCAGCTTCTGCCTCAAAGCTGAGAATCAATCTGTGGCGGAGAATATCTGGTGCTACTGCTTTTACATCCTCGGGTATAACAAAACCCCGACCATCAAAAAAGGCTTCAGCTCTTGCAGCCTTAACAAAATTAATCGAGGCTCTTGGGCTTGCTCCATAACGAATATGCCCTGATTCATCCTTTCTCGTAGCGGAAACAATCCTCACTATATAATCATAAATTTTTTCATCTACATATATTTTTTCTACAAAATGTTGAAGGTTTAAAATTTCTTCCCTATCAGTCACAGGCTTTGGTTCAGGATAGCTAAGACCGCTCATGCGATGAATAACCCTTTTCTCTTCACTCTCCGAGGGATAATCAATGAGAACCTTCATATAAAAGCGATCAGTCTGAGCCTCTGGAAGAGGGTATGTCCCCTCTTGCTCTATAGGATTTTGTGTTGCCATAACAAAAAAAGGTTCTGGAATATTATAGGTGTGATCACCTATGGTCGCTGTTCTTTCTTGCATGGATTCAAGCAAAGCAGATTGAACCTTTGATGGGGCCCTGTTTATCTCATCAGCAAGTATAAAGTTTGTAAATATTGGTCCTTTCTTAACCTCAAAGCTTCCAGTATTCTGATTGTAGATAAGCGTCCCGCGAATATCTGCCGGAAGCATATCTGGTGTAAATTGAATACGCTTAAAGTCCATACCCAAGATAGTGGCAAGGGTTTTAATGGAGAGAGTCTTTGCAAGACCAGGTACACCTTCAAGAAGAATATGACCTGCCGATAAAAGGGCAGAGACCATGCGATTAAAAAGAACCTCCTGCCCAACAATAACCTTTTCAAACTCTGACTTTATTTTCTCAATTATCTTTATTTGCTTTTCAGCTTCTTCTGTAAGCCTTCGAATTTCTTCATCCATAAATACTCCTCCCACTCAGGTTATATATTTTAAAATCAGTTGTTTTTTTTCGCAAACAACACTACGGTCAAGCTAGATTTCTTTTTTTTGATATTTAAACAAAATCACCTTAGAATTTACGGCTCTAAATAAAGAGGTGTTATGAAAATTTTTCTTCTAACTTTAATGATAAGTTTTTTTTCTGGACATGTTCTTTTTGCGGAGAATGAAATTAACAATAAAGATTTCATTCTTGCCGGGTCTGATAGAGGTCTTTACTACTGGGATTATAAAAATCCCCCTGTCCTGATATTTGACGATAATGGACAACCGCTTGAAGTAAGAAAAATAATAAGGGTTAGTTATGGTGTTTTTATATTAACCTCAAAAGGTATATTTTTTTCAATAGATGGACTTAGATATGAAGCGAGAAATAAAGGTATTAACATCAGAACGATAAAGTATTATCGAAATGGAATAAAGAGTTTTTCTTATATAACAGAAGATCTTAAAGATCTTGAGGTAGATCCATATAATGATTGCAATCTTATAGCCTGCTGCAAAGGAGGGGTTTATATTTCTACAAATGCTGGTAGGGAATTCTTTTTCATGAATAGCCCCGTTTCTTATCCATCAATAAAAAGTGTAGCAATCTTTTCATACCCATCATTACAAATTTTAGTGGGGCATTCCTTTAAAGGCTTATATTACAAAAACCTATATAAAAATCAGTACTGGAAGAATATTAGTTCTGGTATACCAAGAATTTCCGATACATATGAAGAGGTATCCGATATTAAAATAGATATCTCTGCCAATGAACCCAGGGTTGTTGTGGCAAATAATTTTACACCTATTCTTTATCAACTAAATCTTAAGAACAACAGGCTTGAAAAAATTGCAGATCTATCCAGTGCGGGCTTTCTTATAGAAAGCCTTTTTATAACAAACAACAAAATCTACTTTGTAAATAATAAAGGAATCTATCGGTATGAAATGCACGATAATTCAGTAAGCCCAACAGAATTGAGTGGTATTGTGAACAAACTACAACTTGAAACAGGACAAAGGATTCTATGCCTTGCCAATTTTGAAAGTGGTAAGCTTCAATTGTCTTTATCAGAATTATGGGCTTTTAATACAGATATTATAAAGCCCTATTTTTACCTGGCTTCTGGTAAAAATGGGCTATATGTACAGGCAAGTGGATTAAAAAACAAAAATAGACTTAATTACATTTTAAATATTATGGAAAAGTGTGGACTAAATATGCTTGTCGTTGATATGAAAGATGATTGGGGGTATCTTCGCTTTAAACCTGAAGATTCCTATATAAGATCTATTGCCAGAGTGGTAAATCCGCTGGATCTCGAAGGCTTTATGCCTGTTATCAAGAAAAAAAATATCTATATGGTAGCAAGGATGGTTGTTTTCAAGGATAAAGTTTTGTATCACTATAACAATGGAATATACGCTGTAAAGAATACTGACAATAAAAATAGGCCCTGGCAGGGAATAAAAATAGGGAAGAACAATGAAGCAAAGACAATTGAGGAATACTGGGTAGATCCATACTGCGAAAAGGTATGGGAATACAATGTGGCTATTGCAAAAGAACTCTCTATGCGTGGATTCGATGAGATTCAATTTGATTATATAAGATTTCCCACCGATGGTATTAACATAAGCAAAACTTTCTACGAACATAAAGAAAACGGGATGGATATGGAAAGCGCAATTATGTCCTTTCTTCAATATGCAAGGGAAAATCTTGATATTCCAATATCCATAGACATCTATGGTGCCAATGGATTTTATCGTACCGGTTCCCGCACAGGTCAGGATGTTGAGATTTTTAAGAATTATGTGGATGTTATATGTCCGATGTTTTATCCTTCCCATTTTTCTCAGGATTTTTTAGACTTTGCACCATACGAAATTCGGCCTTATAGAATTTACTATTACGGAAGCCTTAGAAATTTCTATATTGGAAGGAAAGAGGTAGTAATACGCCCGTATGTACAGGCTTTTAAATTAAATGTTTCATATGATCGCAAATATTATGGAAATGGTATAGATTATATAAAAAACGAAATAAAAGGGATTGAAGACTCAATAAATCAGGGTTATACATTCTGGAATATGGGAATGAATTATAGCATCTTAACAAACATTCTTAATGAGAACGAGAAAATTTCTTCTTTTTCAGAAGGATTCAAATAGAACTCAAGTCTTTTTATCTGCCGGAAAGTAGCATTAAAGTTTGCCTTTTGAGAATAAATTTCAGAATGTGGATTCTGGATGAAAATAGTTACTTTAAGTCTTAAGACATTTTCCTTTCTGTCCGAATTAGGTATATTGAAATTAGACAAGCAATATTGTGGACAGGTAAGCTTGAAATTAAATGAAATGTTATGTTTAGTCTTTAAGAAAATTTTTAGAGTTTTTTAAATATATGTTTTTTTTAAAAAATATAATGGTGAAATTTTTAAAAAAGAATGACTTTTTCAAAAAAATTGTTTCTAGAGTTATTGTCACAAGAGCAAGAAGATTGGTTCAAAATATCCAGGACTTTCTAAGAGAAAGTGATGATATACTCGATATTGGCGCAGGTACCTGTAGTATATGCCATATTTTATCGAAAAGAGGCCACAAGATTATTCCTCTGGATGTTCAAAATTTGAGCTTTGTTGACAGTATAACACCGGTTATTTACGATGGGAATAGAATTCCTTTTGAAGATAATAGATTTGATGTGTCATTAATATTAACAGTTTTGCACCATACAAAAAAGCCTGAAGCAATATTAATGGAGGCAAAAAGAGTTTCAAAGAAAATTATCGTTATGGAAGATATATATACTAACTGGTTTCATAAATATATAACCTATTTCTTTGATAGCTTATTGAATTTAGAATTTTTCGATCATCCACATGCAAATAAAGATGATGCGAAGTGGAAAGAAATATTTAAAAAGTTTAGATTAAACCTTATTGATGTGAAGTATTATAGTTCATTTTTATTCTTCAGACATGCAATCTACTTTCTTGAAAAATAAATTTCTACATATCCCCTTGAATTTTTGATTTTTATTTTTTGTTACATTAACATAGGCAGAATTTTTTATCTTTTTCATAAAGCATTGTCCTTCTTATAGGAGAATTCTTATGATGGATTTCTTTAATAGTCAGAAGAAAAATATAGAACTTTTGTTAAAAGAATTTTTTAGCAAAAAGCAGTCTTCTTTTAGAGAGATAAACAAATGGGGTGGGGATGTTTTAAAGAGGCTCTATAGTTTTACATCTGCCGGAAAAATGATACGTGGAGGGCTTGTGGTTTTGTTTTTCCGTTTGTATTCAAAGGGTAATGTTGATGATGCTTTAAGGGCAGGCGCGGCAATGGAATTATTCCAGTCTGCTTTTCTAATACACGACGATATTATGGACAGGGATAATATGAGACGTGGGAAGCCAAGCTTTTTCTATCAGTATGGATTGCTGGGGGAGAGAAATGCATTTAGCGATCCCATACATTTTGGTGAATCAATGGGAATATGTGCAGGAGATTTGTCTTTTTTTCTTGGTTTTGAGATGCTTTCTTCTATGAAAGCTAATCCGGAAATTGTAAGAAGGGCAATAGATATGTGTACAGAGGAAATAGGTTTTGTCACTATAGCTCAAATGCAGGATGTTTATTTCGGAAACTTAAAAGAATCTCCAGAAGAAAAAGATATTTTAAAGCTTTATCTTTATAAAACAGGGCGATATACCTTTTCTTTACCCATGAAACTTGGTGCTCTGCTCGCAGGTAGGGATGAGGAGATTCTTGCAAAAATAGAAAGAATAGGAAATTTACTTGGCATTATCTTTCAGATAAAGGACGATGAAATCGGGCTTTTTGGTGAAGAATCAGAAATAGGCAAACCAGTTGGTTCGGACATAAAAGAGAATAAAAAAAGCTTTTATCTGTACTATCTTGAAAAATCTGCCAGTACAAGACAAAGAACAAGACTCAAAAATATTCTTACATCAGGAAAGGTGTCGGTTAAGGATATTAGCTTTATCAGGGATATGATTCTGGAGCTAGAGATTAATAAAAAGATTAATACTAAAATGAACGAAATGATCTCACAGTCACGTACTTTGATTGAAGAATTGCCTGTTTCTTATCCAGAATATCGCGGAATACTGGAAGGTTTACTTGATTATAGCCTTAATAGAAATAAATAGTATATACATAAAATGGTTTCGCCTATTTATTACATTGATAATATCATATCGAAGCAAGATATTCTACAATCTCTCTTTCAATAAATTCAGGTGTAGAGGAAGAAGAAACAACAAGCGAAGAATCGTTACTTTTTAAAGGCAACTTCAACTCTTTCAGCTGGAGCAGATTTTCAATAAAATATGTATTGTTTTTATTCTTTTTAAGGGTATTATAGAGCCTGTTTGCATTTGCAGATATATGGTCTCCAACAACGAAAGTATAAGAAGCATATTTCTGCATTTTTAGAGCTTCCTCTTCCCGCAGGGATGTTATTGAGCATATAGAATCTATAACCCTTATTTCTGCAAATTGCCCGAGTATTTCTTTTATTTTTTCTGATGCTTTTTCAAAAAGCTCTCTGCTGCCAGTAGTTTGTGAAACCACAAGAAGTTTTTTAAAACTGCTTATGTCGGAAGCCTTTTTAACTTTAACAAAATTCTCAAATTCAACTATATCTGCATCTTCTTCTATTAAATAAAAATTTGTGGCATAGCTTTTAAGACCGAGTATCTCGGGATGATCCTTCTTTCCTGTTATTACAACAAAATAACCTTTTTCTGAATATCTCTGTATCGTTTTTTGAAGCTGCTTTACCTTTGAGCAGGTTAAATCAAGAACCTTTATTTTTTTTCTTAAATCCTTTTCAAGCTGCCAGCTTATTCCATGCGTTCGTATTGCTACAATTGAATCCGTGGGTATTTTATTTACTGAATCGGAGGTGAGAATATCATTTTTCTTTAGGTAATTGATATATTGAGTGTTGTGAATTAACTTTCCAAGCACATATATAGGTGCTGAATGATCTTTCTTTATTTTGAAAAGATTTTTTTCTGCCAGTTTTACACCCGGACAGAAACCTGAGTATTTTGGTATATATACCTTCATAGAAAATTCCGCAGTACTAAGATAAGAGCAGTGCTATTATAATATAAAATATTATAATATTTAAAAACTTTATAATCCACTTTTTATATTGTTCTGGGCTTAAATATAAAACTTGTTCCATTATCGGTTTGAATTTTCATAGAGCTTTCTACCTGCTCTGCAAGCAGACTTATAATCATAAAACCAAGTCCTTTTGATTTTAAAGAATCAAAATCTGCAGGAAGCCCTATGCCATTATCAGAAACTTCTAAGATTATTCCTTTCTTTCCACTGTTAAGCTTTAATTTGATAACACCCTTTTTTCCATCCGGGAAAGCATATTTTATTGAGTTTGAAATTATCTCGTTTATTATAAGGCCATAATAAGAGGCAATTTTTGTGTCCACTTGTACTTCCTCAAGATCAAGTTTTACTTCTATGCTTTCATTTGTACCTGTAAATCCAGAAATTATTGAACTTACAAGATCACTTATATATAGATCGAGCCTTACCTCTTTTGGATTTCCTTCGCCGTGTAACAGGTGATATAATCTTGAGATTGTATTTATCCTGCCTTTAAGGTTTTCAAGAGCATCTTTTTTTTCGGGGAATCCACTTCTTTCCAGTTCCAGCCCTATTAACGAGGATATCATTGTTAATGTATTTTTTACCCTATGTTGAAGCTCACGAAGTAAAGAATTTTTCTCTTCCAGGGCTTTTTTAAGAGAGTTTTCTGCAAATCTTTTTTCGGTTATATCAATTCCTATTCCAACAAAATATTCAAAAGTTTCCCCTCTGAAAATTGGCGTCCCATACCATTCTACAAGAAGCAGCCTCCCATCCTTTGCCATTATAAAATTTTCGTTTTTTGTATTTTCTTTTTTTGTCACAAGACTCTCAAAAACTTTCAAAAGTTTTTTTCTATCTTCAACAGGCACAAATTTCTTAATGTAATCAGTGCCTATTATTTCTTCTCTTTTGTATCCCAGGGCGTTTAACATTGATTCGTTCATCTCAAGGGTTTTACCTTCCTTGCTTATAGCAACAATAAAGGCTGGAGACCTTTGTACAAGAGTTTTATTGAAGTTACATTCATCATACAAAGCTTCTTCTATTTTTTTATGACGGGTAATATCTTTTACTATATGAACAGCTCCACCAAAATTCCCCTCTGAATCTAATAAAGGATCAACTGTTATTTCAAACCATTTATCTTCAATTTTTAATTCCATAGTCTCTCTTGTAAGGGTCTTGAAAGCCCTAAGTATAGGACAATCGGCTATCGGCTCATTTGTTCCATGAACTATTTCCCAGCAATATTTTCCAGCAATCTGTTTATCAGCAGGATTAAACAGTTCTTCCATTTTTTTATTCGTGCGTATTATTTTTTGCTCTCTATCAAGAATACATATAGCATCATCTACAGTGTCAAAGGTTTTTTCCCATTCTGATGCAGCTTTTTTTATTTCTATTTCTTTATTTTTCTTTTCTGTAACATCTTCTATTGCAAGTAAAATCATTTCGGTTTTATTATTTTCACGATAGATTCTTCTGGCGTTCAATAACATTGTGCGGTTACCTATTCTTTCAAAATTGTGAGTTACTTCATAATCGCTAAAGCTTGTATTAAGTGGAAGAATTTCTTCGAGAAGTTTTCTTAGAGCGGGTATATTCCATTGCCTATTTCCTATATCATAAATCTTTCTGTTAATCGTTTCTTCCGGATTTACCCGAAAGATTTTATAGAAATATTTATTTACTGAAATTATATTTAAATCTGGATCTAAAACTACAAGAGCCTCTCTTATTGTATCAAGAATACCTTCAGCAAATAGCTTTGCTTCAAGTATAGTTTTTTGTGCTTTTCTTTCTGCACTTTGATCCCGAAAAACAAGAACAACACCCGAAGTCTTTCCATCTACATCTTTTATTGGTGCCCCACTATCTGCAATAGGAATTTCCCTGCCATCGCGGGAGATAAGCAAAGTATGGTTTGCAAGGCCTATTACATTTCCCTCCCGAAGAACCCTTTTAACAGGATTCTCAACAGTTTTATGATTTTCTTCATTAACAATATTAAATATTTCATCAAGGGGTTTTCCCTGAACTTCTTCATTCTTCCATCCTGTAAGATCTTCTGCTATTGGATTTAAAAGTTCAACCTTTCCCAGCATGTCGGTTACTATAACAGCATCCCCTATGCTCTTAATTGTTGTGTAATATCGTTCTTCGGCCTCTTTTTCCTTTTTTCTTGCCTCAAAAAGTCTGAAAGCCATTTTTACAGCAGCAACAAGTATTGTATCTCCGGAGTTTTTTACAATGTACCCATAGGATGTTATTTTTTCAGTCCTATCAACAATTTCCGGTTCATTATGAGAAGATAGAAATATTATAGGAATGTTCCTTTCTTTTAGAATAATTTCTGCGACCTCTGTCCCATCCATTCCTTTGCCAAGGTCTATATCCATAAGGATCAGGTCGATGGGTTTATGACTATTAAATATCGAAAGGGCATCTTCACCAGAATAAGCACACATTACATTGTATCCGTTTTCCTTTAACAAAGTAGATTCGCTTAAGGCTGTAATTGCCTCGTCTTCCACAAGAAGGATGGATTTTTGATATTTTTCATTCATACCCCCTCCTTTCTAAAAGGATATTTCCGGCGGGTAAAATAAAAGAAAGGAACTAAAAAAGCTCTTTGTTATGTAAAGTCTAATTTATGCTTATGAATATAGTAAGGAAAATAACAAAATTTTTCAACTATATTTTCTTAAAACCTTTTTCTTCATACCTCCTTCAAGAAGTAATTCTATTACCTCTTTCATTGGAGCACCTATAACATTGTCAAAGCTACCGGTTATGATAGAAATGAAGTCGTCTTTATTTTGAATGCCATACCCGCCGGCAAAGCGTGTTACAGGATGGGTTGTTGTATATTCTTCTATGAATTCGTCTGATAATTCTTTAAATAAAAGAATGGTTTCTGCAACCCCACTTTTATTAAATTTCTTTTCTTTATGTATTACAGCATAACCTGAAAGTACTCTTTGCTTTTTCCCGCTTAGAAATCGAAGCATTTTTTTACCCTCTTCTATATCTGCGGGCTTACCGAGGATTTTTCCCTCGCAAAGAACTATTGTATCAAAGCCTATTACAAATTCTTTCGGAAATTTTTCCGATATAATCTCTGCCTTTTTTAAGGCAAGAATTCTTACATATTCCTTTGGGTTTTTACATTCAATAGAGTTTTCATCAAAATTAGAAATGCTAATGGTAAAATCATAAAAGTATTTTTTAAACAAATCCCTTCTACCCGTAGAGGCGCTTGCAAGAATAATCCCGTCCATCTTTTATTCTTCCTCGCCTCTCTTTAGCACTTCAATAAAAGCTTCCTGTGGAATATCAACATTGCCAATAGTTTTCATTCGCTTTTTTCCTTCCTTCTGCTTTTCAAGAAGCTTTCTCTTTCGTGTAATATCTCCACCGTAGCATTTTGCTGTAACATCCTTACGAAGGGCTTTTATTGTTTCACGGGCTATTATCTTGCTTCCAATAGCAGCCTGTATCGGAATTATAAAAAGATGCTGTGGAATCAAATCGCGAAGTTTTTCGCAAACAGATCTTGCCCGCGCATAGGCACTATCCTGATGCACCATCTGCGCAAGGGCATCCACCGGCTTGCCATTTACAAGAATATCCATTCTTACAACATTGCTTTCACGAAATTCAAGAAACTCATAATCGAATGAGGCATAACCCCTTGAAAATGATTTTAATTTATCATAGAAATCATAAATAATTTCAGCCAGGGGAAGTTCACAACTTATTTCTACCCTGTTTGAATCAATGTAGTATAGATTTTTTTGTATTCCACGCCGCTTTTGAATTAAATCCAGTATAGTACCCATAAACTCATTCGGCATTATTATTCTTGCTGTTACAAAAGGTTCCTCTATTTTCATTATCTTACTCTGTTCTGGAAGTTCTGTTGCATTCTCTATAAGGATTATTTCGCCATTTGTCAGGGTAACTCTATACTCAACAGAAGGCACTGTGGATATAATGTTCAGATTGAATTCTGCTTCGAGCCTTTCCTGAATAATTTGAAGATGAAGAAGCCCGAGGAAACCGCATTTGAAACCCATGCCTAGAGCCCCGGAATTCCATTTTGCAAAAGATAAAGAGGCGTCGTTAAGTTTAAGCTTATATAGAGCTTCCTGAAGTTCTTCAAATTGCTCTCCATCAATAGGGAAAAGTCCTGCAAAAACATATTGCTTTGGTGGTTTATATCCAGGGAGTGCTCTGTCACATGGTTTTTCTCTATTGGTAATTGTATCACCAACACCAAATTCAGAAACAGATTTTATGCCTGCAATAATGTAACCTACCTCTCCTGCATTCAAGGATTCTTTTTTAATTAAATTCATTTGCATAAGTCCAACTTCTTCTACAATATATTCTTTTTTTGAAAGCATAAAAGATATTGGATCGCCAGTTTTTACACTTCCTTCAAAAAGACGTACCTTTACTACAACACCACGATAGCTATCGTAGTAGGAGTCAAAAACAAGGGCTTTTAGTGGGGAGGTTTCGCTTCCGGATGGAGATGGAATTTTATTTACAATTGCTTCCAGAACATCCTCTATTCCGATACCAGATTTAGCGCTTATCTTTAAAACATCCTGAGTGGATAATCCAAGATCTTTGTCTATTTGCTCAATCACCATATCAATGTGGGCACTTGGTAAGTCTATCTTATTTATTACAGGAATAATTTCCAGATTTTGTTCAAGGGCTAAATAAAAATTTGAAAGTGTTTGCGCCTGTACTCCCTGGGATGCATCGATTAGAAGTATAACACCCTCGCATGCTCCAAGGCTTCGCGAGACTTCGTATGAAAAATCGACATGACCCGGGGTATCGATTAGATTCAGGGTATATGTTTTCCCATTTCTGGCAGTGTATGGAACGGAGACTGTATGTGCCTTAACTGTAATGCCATGCTCTTTTTCTACCTCCATTGAATCTAAGACCTGTTCAACAGATTTTGTTCTGTCAATTATGCCGGTATATTCAAGAATTCTGTCAGCAAGAGTGGATTTTCCATGATCAATATGCGCTATTATAGAAAAATTGCGAATCAATTCTTTATAGGACATAGCTTCTCCATAAAAACATTAGGGGTTTATTATAAAGAGAATAAGGCTATTTTGCAAAGGAAGGGAAGGGAGAATTAAAATTCCGTAAAATAACTCGACAGACCTTTGGTGCTGGGTTGTAATACAATCACAAATGGGAATTGCTGAAAAACAATTAATAATTTGACAAAAAATTTTTTTTACTTTAGTATTTGCAGGAGTAAATTAAAGGGTATTTTTTATGAAATCCCCTGCAAGAATACAGAATTTTTTCTGGTGGTGGTGCTGCTGTATGTCAAACTCAGGTGAAAGTACTTGTAGGGAAGCATAGTATATAAATTACAGAAGCGCCAAAAAACCCGCAGGTTTATCACCTGCGGGTTTTTTTATGCCTTTAAGAATCTTTTAGTAATAAAAACGGAGGTAAAAATGCAATCAAAATACCATATTCATCCTGTATTTAAAGAAATTCCCGCAGACATAGAAACCCCCGTGTCTGCATTCTATGCCTTGAAGGGAAGTAAAGACAAAGGCTTTCTTCTGGAAAGTGTTGAAATGGCTGAAAAAATAGGCAGGTATTCTTTCCTTGGTTTTGAGCCGGAGCTTGAATTTATTGCAAAAGGAAATAAAGTAAAAACAACATTCAAAGGCAAAACCGAAGAATATGAAAGCAAAAATCCAGTAGAAGATTTAAAAAATCTTATTAATTCTTTTGACGAAACAAGAGTGGAAAGTTTACCGCCATTTACGGCAGGATTGGTCGGCTATTTCAGTTATGATACTGTAAGGTACTTTGAAAGAATTCCCGACACAAAACCCGATCGTCTTGGATTTCCCGACATATACCTTGTACTTCCAAAAATTCTAATAGCTTTTGATCATATTCAGCAGAAGCTAATTCTTATAAGCTATGCCTATGGGAAAGAAGATGAGAATAGAGCTCTTGAGATAATAAAAAAATATGAAGATAAGCTCTATCGTTCTGGTTCTCCATCAAGAATAGTAAACTCCAGTGTAAACAAAATAAATGTAACAAGCAATTTTAAAAAAGAGAATTTCCTCAGGGCTGTAGAAAAGGCAAAGGAATATATAATAGCAGGGGATATATTTCAGGTTGTAATTTCACAGCGCTTCAGTACACAAACAGAAGCCGAACCATTTGAACTCTACAGAAAACTAAGAATGATAAATCCATCCCCCTATATGTTCTATTTTGACTTTGATGATTTTCAAATCATCGGCTCTTCTCCAGAAGTTATGGTAAAGCGCACAAAAACTGATGATAAAGATGAGGTGCTTGTAAGACCTATTGCAGGAACTCGCCCGAGAGGGAAAACAAGGGAAGAAGATATTGAAATAGAAAAAAATCTTCTTCAGGACAAAAAAGAACTGGCAGAGCATACAATGCTTTTAGACCTTGCGCGCAATGATGTTGGGCATATTTCTGAATATGCTTCAGTTAAGGTTGAAAATATGTATCACATAGAACGCTATTCCCATGTTATGCATATTGTCTCCGATGTAACAGGAAAACCAGAAAATAATACCCATGTCATGGATATAATAGGTGCTACATTTCCAGCCGGAACTGTTACAGGAGCCCCAAAGGTAAGAGCCATGGAAATCATAGAAGAGCTTGAACCGGAGAAGAGAGGCATCTATGCAGGCGCCATCGGTTACATTGATTTCCGCGGAAATCTCGATACATGCATTGCTATACGAACAATGATTTATAAAAATAAGACGGTTTATCTTCAGGCTGGTGCAGGTATTGTTTATGATTCTATCCCGGAGCGGGAATATGAAGAATCTATAAATAAGGCCAGGGCTCTTATGAAAGCAATAGTATAAAAAATAAAGGAGGTTTTTTTATGATTTTAATCATTGATAATTATGATTCTTTTATCTATAACATAGCACAGTATGTTGGAGAGTTTTACCCCGAAATAAAAGTTTTTAGAAATGACAAGATAACCCTTGACAGGATCCTATCATTAAATCCTGCGGGCATAATTATCTCTCCTGGACCTGGAAGACCGGAGGATTCAAAAGTATCCTTGGATATTATTAAAAACGAAAGCGACATACCCCTTCTTGGTGTATGTCTTGGACATCAGGGGATTGCTTACGGATATGAGGGAGAAATAATCGGGGCTAAAAACATACTTCATGGTAAGGCATCCATAATTCATCACAACGGCAAGGATATTTTTGAAGGCTTAAGTAATCCTATTTCTGCAATACGCTACCATTCCCTTGTGGTAAAGCGAGAAACCCTTCCGGATACTCTCGAGATTACCGCGGAAAGCGATGATGGCGAAATCATGGGCCTGAAAGTAAAGGGAAAAGATATCTATGGTGTTCAGTTTCATCCCGAATCGATACTGACACAGGAAGGAAAAACAATCATTAAAAACTTTGTCAACATCGTAAAGAAGAGACAGGAAATAAAGCACAGCGATAAAGTGTCCAGTAGAATTAAGGAAATAATAACAGCTGTAAGCAATGGAGAAAAATTAAGACGCGAAGAGGCAAGAGAGATGATGGACTACATTATGCAGGGTAAAGCTACTCCCGCGCAGGTAGCTGCATATCTTGTATCACTTAAAATAAAAGGCGAAACCCCTGAGGAAATAGTGGGTAGTGCTGAATCTATGTTTAACTCCTGTGTAAGAGTGGAAACAAACATTTATCCAATCGTGGATACATGTGGCAGTGGTGGGGATAAATCCTGCTCATTCAATATTTCGACAGCTAGCGCCTTTGTGGTTGCGGGAGCTGGAGTTGCTGTTGCAAAGCATGGAAATCGCTCAATGACAAGCAAGAGTGGTTCTGCAGATGTGCTTGAAAAACTCGGGGTTAACATCCAGCTTGGCAAGGAGGAGGTTGAAGAATGCATTCGGGAAGCAGGTATAGGTTTTATATTTGCCCCTCTATATCATCCCGCAATGAAGCATGTTGCTCCGGTACGCAGGGAAATAGGAATAAGAACACTTTTTAACATACTTGGGCCAATTGTAAATCCTGCAGGAGTGAAGCATCATGTTATGGGAGTATTTTCAAAGGAATTACTTGAACTTATTCCTCCTGTGTTTAATTCAATGGGACACAGGCATTCTCTTGTAATACATGGTGAGGATGGAATGGATGAAGCAAGCATTGAAGGAAAAACCTATGTTAAGGAAATTTATGAAGGTAAAATCGTAGACAGAACATTTGACGCAAGGGAGTTTGGCTTATCAGGAAAGATCCAGAATCTTAAGGTAAATAGTCCGGAGGAAAGTGCAAAAATCATTTTAGATGTATTAAAAGGTAAAGAAAAGGGTGATGCGAGAAAAGCCGTAGTATTGAACGCCGGACTGGCCGTATATGCTGCACAAGATATTCCTCTTGATAAAGCCTTTAAAGTTGCACAGGAGTCCATAGATAGCGGAAGAGCCTACGCAACATTAGAGAAATTAATTACAATTTCAAATAGAAAAATTTAGTGAGTAAAAAATGGCAATTCAATACAAAGATATCAAACCCTGGGGACGCTCATTCGATGAGTATATAAAAATGTTTAATCTCTCCGAAGCAGATTTGAGTAAAAGAATTATAGGCTGTGGCGATGGACCTGCTTCCTTCAATGCAGAAATGAAAAAAATTGGAAGAAAAGTTATTTCGGTTGACCCTATCTATGTATTCAGTAGAAAAGATATTGAAAATAAAATTGAAGAAGCCAAAGAGGAAATTGTAAAACAAACAATGCGAAACAAAAATAAATTCGTATGGACCCAGATTAAGTCAATCGAACATTTACTGACCCTCCGTATGAAAACAATGAAAGAGTTTTTGCTGGATTATGAAAGAGGCAAAACTGAAGGGCGATATTTGGCTGAGGAACTTCCAAAACTATCATTTAAAAATAACACCTTTGATATAGCCCTCTGCTCACATCTTCTATTTTTATATGAAGAAAATCTTCCTCTGGAGTTTCATATAGCCTATGTAACTGAGATGCTTCGGATTGCAAATGATGTAAGGATCTTTCCCATTGTTAATCTGAACGGTTTAGAATCCATGTACATTAAAAAGATAGAAAATCATTTCAAAGGAAAAGGTTACAAAGTAGAAGAAAAGGATGTAAAATATAGATTCCAGAAAGGTGCATATAAAATGTTAAATATTACAGGGGGATAGAAGTAGCACTGGCTGCGCCAGTGCTACAATGCAAAAAACCCCGCTGTGGAGGGTAAATGGTCATTGTCATCATCTTTCCTTTCCTCAGGTCTTGCTCAGGGGAAGAGCACGGAAAAAAAATGAGCGTGATGGCAAATGCATTTGCCGACTGCGTCGCATCCACAATCAAAAATGTTCCCCAGCGAATTGGAGATGGATGTTGTAGAAATAGATAGAATATATAATAAGTGGAGAAACATCTCTCCAGTCCCCCGCTTCGACAAACTTCCTGTTGAGGCTTCGCGGGTCGCTCGG
>Ga0315298_1001404_pt1 | contig 44142 bp, 36 predicted proteins | sample WHS_1_MG_FD_203077 | JGI IMG/M metagenome (GOLD analysis project Ga0315298, IMG submission 203077) | Extremophilic microbial mat communities from Washburn Hot Springs, YNP, Wyoming, USA - WHS_1_MG | ecosystem: Environmental > Aquatic > Thermal springs > Hot (42-90C) | place: USA: Wyoming... | reverse complement strand
TGCTGTTTCGGGTTCAAGGTAATTGTCCTCATACCTCAAGTATGCCGGACATTTTCCCTGAGCAGTTAAGGCGGACATTTTCCCTGAGCAGTGACAAGCAGGGCCGAAGGGCTTGACAGTGGACCGTTCGTGCCTTAAAGTACGATGCCGTAGGGGGGTAGGGTATACGGGCTTGGAAGACCCCGGCCTGGACCCCAGCGGCGCGACGACAGCGACGCTATATCTGCCCGACTGAAGTCGGAGAGGGGAAGACCGAGGACTATGGATGCTCTGCTGGCAGCCCAGCTAAAAGAACGGTTCGAGGACAGGGTTTCCTTCGATAAGACCGAGCGTCTCATCTACGGCCATGACGTCGCCAGCCTGCCTGATGCAGTGGAGATGCTCATCGACAACGTTCCCGATGCCGTGGTCCAGCCCCGCACCGTTGAGGAGGTGCGCTACCTGGTAGACCTTTCGAGAAGGCACTCTGTGCCGCTGGTGCCCCGCGGTGCAGCCACTACTGGCTATGGCGGCGCGGTGCCCGCGAAGGGCGGCATCGTGGTGGATATGTCCTGGATGAAGCGAGTCCTGGCGGTCGATCCCGAGGCGGGAACCGTCTCCGTGGAGCCGGGTGTCGTGTGGGCCCGGCTGGAGGAGCTTCTCGCTCGACACGGTCTGATGCTGAGGTTGTACCCCACCAGCGCGCCCGGCTCCACCGTGGCCGGATGGGTGGCCGAGGGCGGCGCTGGCATCGGGAGCTACGAGTACGGTTTCATTGGCCAGAATGTGGTATCGGCCACCGTCGTCACTCCCGAGGGCGATGTGAGGAAGCTCACCGGCGACGACCTGGAGCTGGTAAACCGCGCCGAGGGGATCACCGGCTTCATCGTGGAGGTGACCCTTCTGACCCGTACACTGGAGGAGCAGAAGATCCTCGCGGCCGCTTTCGCCCGACTTGAGGATCTCTCGGCCGCCCTGCTGGAGATAAGGGACGCCAGACTGCCCTTGTGGCACGTCTCGGTGTCGACGGCTGAGTTCGTGCGTACCAAGCAGGAGGCGCTATCACTGGGGCAGGGGGGCAACGGTCACGGCGACGGCCACGGAGAGGCGTCCCACACGGTGCCGGTCCCGACGGGTCGGCACATCGCCACCTTCGTCTACCCGGCGTCGCGATCCGACATGGTCGACTCGGCTCTGTCCTCCATCCTGGCCGCCCACAATGCGGAGATCCAGCCGGAGGCGGTCGCTCGCCACGAGTGGGACGAGCGCTTCTACCCCATGAGGATGAAGAGGCTCGGTCCCTCGCTGGTTCCGAGCGAGGGGATCCTCCCCGTGTCCAGCCTCCCGCAGGTGGTGGCCGAGGCCTCCGAAAAGCTTCAGGGCATCGCCATCGAGGGCCATCTGGTCGGCCCAGACGAGATCACGCTGCTCTGCTTCCTGAGGGAGGACGAGCGTACGGGCTCCTACATGATCGGTTTCAGCAAGTCGCTCAACATGCTGGGGATCATCCAGCGGCACGGCGGGCGTCCCTACTCGGTTGGGCTCTACTTCACCGACCAGGCGGAGGCGGCCCTGGGTAGGGAGAAGGTGGAGCGGCTCGCGGCCTACAAGAAGCAGCACGACCCGAACAGCCTGATGAACCCTGGCAAGATCCTCACCGGCACGGGGAACCCGGTGCTGATCAGAGCCGCCATGGCGGCGGCCAAGGTGGCCGAGCCGGTGATGGGGCTTGCCGAGCGGCTGCTGGGGGACACCCCCCACATGAAGCGAAACCTGGCGGAGAACCTGGCCTTCGATGCCTTCGCCTGTGCCCAGTGCGGCTACTGTCGCGACGTCTGCACCCTGTACAACGGCAAGCTGTGGGAGAGCGCCTCCCCGAGAGGCAAGTGGTTCTTCCTGCGCAAGTACGCCCAGGGCAAGGTGGACCTGGATCAGAGGATGGTGGACAACTTCCTCCAGTGCACCACCTGCAAGCGGTGCGATCCCGTCTGCCAGGTGAACATCCCCATCCAGGGCCGCTGGGACGATCTGAGACGAGTGCTGGTGCAGGAGAAGGGCTTCCAGACCTTCCCGGCGTTCGAGATGATGGGCGCATCCTTCGAGTCCCAGCTCAACATCTGGGCCGCCAACCGTAAGGAGCGGGACGCCTGGTTCCCCAAGGACGTGACCTACGAGGAGAAGGCCGAGATCGGCTACTGGGCCGGTTGCACCGCCTCCTATGTGGAGTCGGACATCGCGGAGAACGCCGTGCACATCCTCAAGGAGGGTGGGGTCAAGTTCACATATCTGGCCAAGGACGAGGCCTGCTGCGGTGTGCCCTTCTTCGTGGCCGGCAAGATGGACGACTTCGAGGCCGCGGTGCGCCACAACCTGCAGCAGCTGAAGGCGCACGGCGTGAAGAAGCTCGTCATCTCCTGTCCCGGCTGCTGGGTGGCCTTCAGCCACTACTACCGACACTGGGCCCACGAGTTTGGCCTCGAGTACGACCTCGAGCCCGTCCACATCAGCGAGATCACGGCGGACCTGATCAAAGAGGGGAAGCTCCACTTCAAGAAGGAGATCAACCAGAAGCTCACCTGGCACGATCCCTGTCACATCGGTCGCCACGGCGGGATCTACGAGGCCCCGCGGGAGGTGATCAAGGCGATACCAGGCGTGGAGTACCAGGACATGGCCCACAATCGGGAGAACGGCCTCTGCTGCGGGAGCGTGCTCACCCGGATCAGCGACCAGACCGTATCCAACAGGATAGCCAAGGATCGTGTGGCCGAGGCCGAGGAGATCGGGGCCGATGCCATTCTGACCACCTGCCCATGCTGCGAGGTTCAGCTGAGGGTTGGCGCGGCCAAGAACGGCCAGAAGGTGCCCATCCTGGACTTCACCGATGTGGTGGCGGAGGCCCTGGGGTACGAGGTGAAGGACTCGCGGGAGAACGTCCAGTACATGTGGGGCGTGTTTGAGAAGGCCATTGCCGCCATGACCGTGGAGGGAATGGTGGAGATGATGGGTCAGATGATGCCCGAGATGATGAACGCCATGCCTGGCGTCATGCAGAAGGCGATGGAGAGGGTGGCGGCCATGCCCAGTGTCGTCCAGGAGCCGACCCTCGCGGCCATGGAGAAGATGATGCCCGCCATGATGCCCTCCATGCTTCCCAGCATGATGCCGAAGCTGATGCCGAAGGTGATCGACCTGATGAAGGAGATGATACCGGACATGCCTCCATCCATGGAGGAGATGCTGCCTGATCTCCTGCCCAAGGTGATGGCGAAGATCATGCCGCCAATGGTTCCGCAGGCGGCGCCCAAGATCGCGCCCATCATGACCGACTATCTGAGGAACAAGAAGTAGGGCCCGCCGTTCGGCTTGCGGGAAGCTGGCCGATTGGAGAAGAAGAGCCCGGCGCGTGGTTTCCACCAGCGCCGGGCTTTTGTTATGCCCGCGACCCTGATAGAATGAGTTGTGCATTTTGCACAAGCATCATACCTCCTGGGTACGCGGCGTGGGATGTGGGGTAGAAGAATGGGAGTGACCGTAGAGGAGCTGCTTCAGCTATCGCTGCCGCCGGGCAGCGTGGTGGTCGCTGGTAGGGCAGGACTGGGGAAGGAGGTGACCTGGGCGCGGTCGCTGCGCCCTAGGCCGCCGGCCTTCGAGGCCCTGGAAGGTGGAGAGCTGGCCCTGCTGTCCAGCGCCCAGCTGAGCCTCCTCCACGAGTCCATGACCCTCTCGTACGTGATCGCGCGCCTGTCGGACGTGGGGGTGGCCGCGGTGGCGGTGCAGGGAGAGATCGACCAGGCTGCGAGGAGCACTGCCGACGACCTGCAGATCCCGCTGATCCAGCTCCCGCCCGAGGTCTCGCTGCTGGAGGTGGAGAGGGCGGCCATCGCGGTCGTGGTTGACAAGCAGGCGGAGCTGCAGCACCGGGCTGCAGAGATTCACAGGCAGCTGGCGCAGCTCACCTTCGAGGAGCGAGGGCTGCAGGCGGTGGCGGACCGTCTGGCCGAGATATGCGGGAAGGCGGTGGTCATCGAGGACGAGCAGTTCCGGATACAGTTCGTCTCGCGAGGGCCGCGCGCCATCTCCTTGGACGAGGCGGTCCTGAGGCACGATCGCGACCGGATCGAGGAGTGGGTTCGCACAGTGCCTCTCTCCGGGGCGCAGCCCCCGGTTGGGAAGTTCCCCCTGGCGGAGCCTACGTTGGGGCGCCTGGTGGCGCCCATCCCGGCGCGCGACGGTGTGGCCGGCTATCTTTCGGTGATCGGTGGGTGGTCCGAGCTCTCGGAGCTGGACCGGCTGGCTGTTGGACGCGGCGCCGCGGTCTGCGCTGTGGAGGTGGCGAAGGAGGCCGCTATCGGCGAGGCCGAGGCTCGCGTTCGGGGCGATCTGTTGGAGCAGCTCTTGGCAGATGGGGCGGAGGGAGACCAGGGGGCACTTGGCAAAGCGAGAAGGATGGGCTACGACCCGACACTGCCTTCGCTAGTCCTGGTCTTTCGGGCAGAGTATCGGGAGAGGGATGCCGAGGGCCCGTTGCGAAGTGCCGAGAGGTTGCGGCGCCAGCTGGAGAACGCTCTGCGGGCGGAGACATCCCGCCTGGAGTCCAAGTCGCTGGTAGCATCCAGGGGCGGATCGGTGGTGGCCGTGGTCCCGATCACCGGGAGCGGGGGCGAAAAGGGGGCACGACAGCTGGGGGAGATGATGCGATCTCGCGTCCAGGCTGTCCTGAACGGATGCAGCGTCGCCGTCGGGATCGGGAGGCCGACGGGTCCCGGCGGCGGTCTGGCTACCGCGTACCGGGAGGCCGAGGGCGCCTTGAGGATTGGCTTGCGGATCAACGGCCCATCCTCGGCGACCTATTTCGGCGATCTGGGAGTGCTGCGGCTGCTGGCTCAGGTAGGCAGCACCGAGGAGATGGAGAGCTTCCGGGCCGAGATGCTGGGGAAACTGGAGGAGTATGACTCCAGGAGTGGGGGCGAGCTGCTGAAAACCCTGGAGGCCTTCTTTCTCTGCCACGGCAACCTCAGCAGGACGGCCCAGCACCTCTCGTTGCACCGCAACTCCCTCCTTTATCGGATCCAGAGGATAGAGGAGATCGCGGGGCACGATCTGGAGGACCCTGAGACCAGGCTATCCCTCCAGGTGGCCCTGAAGGTGCGGCAGCTCCTGGAGGCGGAGCGAAGCCGGGGCTACTGAGTCCGCGCCGCTGTTCGCATTTGGGCACTGTGCACAACCGTGCGACCAGGCCGATGGTGCAGATTGCCCGTAGCCGACTGGTGCATTCGGTCGGTACACTGCCCACGAGGGGGGTGTGGGTGATCGCTGCGCTTCGATCCCGGCGTCGATCCCCACCTATTTTCAGCTAGTGATGTTGGGAGGCTCCAGTGGTGGCAGAGGCCGGAAAGGACCGAGACAAGATCCGTCAGATCCTAGAGCTGTCGGAGCGAGAGCAGGTGAAGTTCGTGAACCTCCAGTTCACGGACATCGTGGGGATGGTGAAGCAGGTTACCATCCCGGCCCACGAGCTTGAGGATACCCTGCTGCACGGGAAGTGGTTCGATGGTTCGTCCATCGAAGGCTTCGCCAGGATCCACGAGAGCGACATGTACCTGGAGCCGGACCTGGACACCTTCGGCGTGCTTCCCTACAGGGAGGGCTCGCTGACGACGGCCAAGGTCACGTGCAACATATGCACCCCCGACGGCGAGCCGTTCATGGGGGATCCTCGCTACATCCTCCGCCTGGCGCTCCAAGAGGCGGAGCAGATGGGGTTCAGGTTCTATACGGGGCCGGAGCTGGAGTTCTACCTTTTCAAGCTGGACGGTGCCTCACCTTCGCCCCTTCCCCACGATGAGGGGTCCTACTTCGACATCTCCACTGACCTGGCGTCCGGGGTTCGCAAGGAGATGGTGGAAGCCCTGGAGATGCAGGGGATAGCCATCGAGACGAGCCACCATGAGGTGGGCCCGGGCCAGCATGAGATCGACATGAGGTACGACGAGGCCCTGGCCACGGCGGACAAGGTAGTGGAGTTCAAGACCACGCTGAAGTCGGTGGCCCATCGCCACGGTCTCCATGCTACCTTCATGCCGAAACCGGTTCATGGGATTGCGGGTAGCGGCATGCACACCCACCAGAGCCTGTGGAGCATCGCCGATGGCAAGAATGCCTTCTACGATCCACACGACCAGTACAGGCTGTCCGAGGTGGCCAAGCATTTCATCGCTGGGCAGCTGGCCCATGCCCGTGGGATGTGCGCGGTGCTCTCGCCCCTCATCAACTCCTACAAGCGGCTGGTGGCCGGGTTCGAGGCCCCCGTGTATGTGAGCTGGGCACGCACCAACAGGTCGGCGCTGATCCGCATCCCGAAGATCAGTCCGACCAAGCCTGAGGCGACGAGGATCGAGTTGCGGAGCCCAGACCCGACCTGCAACCCATATCTAGCCTTTGCGGTGATGCTGCGGGCGGGGCTGGACGGGATCAAGAAGAAGCTGCCGCTGATGCAGCCAATCGAGGAGGATCTCTTCGAGTTCACCGACGAGATGATGGAGCGCCACGGCGTGGCGGTGCTTCCCGGCTCGTTGCACCAGGCGCTCGATGCTATGGAGCAGGACGAGGTCGTTCGCGGAGCCTTGGGCCCGCACATCTTCGAGCGCTTCCTCGAGGCAAAGACGATGGAGTGGAAGGAGTTCCGCCAGAGGGTGACGTCCTGGGAGATCGAGCGGTACCTGGGGGTGTACTAGGACCTCGTCCGACGGTTTGCAAGACTGGTCTGACGTGGCGAAGCACCCGGCCGCGACCGGGTGCTTCGCCGTCTTGGATGGGCTGCTATCGCACGGTCACCCCACCGGGATGGGGGCCTGGGCGCCTCCCTTCGCCTCCAGCGTCTTCTGGTACAGCTCTACGTACCTGCGGGCGGCCGCCGACCAGGAGTGGTCGGCTCGCATACCGGCCTCCATCAGCCGCCTCCACACGTCCTTGTACTTGTAGGTCTCCATCGCCCTGACCACGGCGGCAAACAGCATCATCCCGCTGTACTTCTGGAAGGTGAAGCCGTTCCCGGTTCCTGTCCGCGGATCGAAGTCCTGGACCGTGTCCGCCAGAGCGCCCGTACTCCTGACGATGGGTACGCTTCCGTAGCGCATCGCGATCATCTGATTGCCGCCGCACGGCTCGAAGCGAGAGGGCATGAGGAAGCAGTCGCTGGCGCCGTAGATCCGTTGAGCGAGGGCCGTGTTATAGGTGAGGAAGAGGGCTAGCTTGGTGGGATGTCGCCTGGCAAGTCGCCCTAGCATCTCGTGATAGTACTGGTCCCCGGTGCCCATGATTACCATCTGGAGGGGCAGCTCCAGCAGGGCGTCGATCACCTCGCCCAGAATATCGAACCCCTTCTGGCTGGTGAGCCTCGAGATGCACCCGATGAGGGGCACGTCCTCGTCTACCGGTAGGTTGACCTCCCTCTGGAAGGCCGGCTTGTTCAGGGAGCGGAGATGCAGCCGATCCGCGTCGTAGTTCTGCGGCAGGTAGGGGTCGGTAGCGGGGTTCATCGCCTCGTAGTCGACCCCGTTCAGGATGCCGAACACCCTGTCCTTCCTGTCGTTGAGAAGGGTGTGGAGCTTTTCTCCGTACTCGGGTGTGAGGATCTCCCTGGCGTAGCTCTCGCTGACAGTGCTTATGGTATCGGCGAAGAGGATGCCGTGGGCCATCAGCGCCACCACGTTGGGGAACTCGTCCATGTGGGGGTACATGGCGCTGTATTCCTCCACCCCCGCGATCTCGAGGATGCGTGATCCGAATATCCCCTGGTAGGCGAGGTTATGGATGGTGTACACGGAGGCCACGTTGTGGAAGAAAGGATCTTCCTTGTAGATGGTCTTCAGCCAGTTGGCCACGATGGCGGTGTGCCAGTCGTTGAGGTGGAGTATGTCCGGTTTCCAGTTCAGCGCCTTAAGCATCTCCATGGTGCTGCGGGAGTAGAAGATGAATCGCTCCCCGTCGTCCGGATAGCCGTACAGGTTCTCTCGTCCGAAGTACTTCTGGTTGTCGATGAGGTAGACGGGGAGCCCGCCATCCAATTCCGTCGTCAACACGTCGACGGGCTCGGAGTGATCGTCGATGGGGATGGGCAGACCGGAGATTAGGGGACGCAAACCGAACTTGACCGGGTCGATCCGTCCGTATCGCGGGATGGCCACTCTCACGTCGTGCCCCAGGGCGCGCAGCGCCCTAGGCAGAGCGTAGGTCATCTCCGAGAGGGTGCCTGTTCGGGCGAACGGCGCCATCTCCGAGGCCATGAACAGTATCTTCAAGGGGTCCGGCATCGATCGGGAACCTCCTGCCACTCCCCTGGCCCTGCTGCCGGGGAGAAAAGGTCGCACAGTCGACCTAGTTAACGCAATGCAAGAAACGATCCGAAGGAGTGTGGGCAGGGTGCCGGCGGCCTGCCAACAGTGCGCCGGACTCGCCATTTCCCTGTCGGGGAGTGGATCTTACCATAAATCAGGGTTCACGGCAACGAGCGGGAGTCCTACGCGTTTCAATTCAGTTGGGGTAGAATTGGCGGGGCAAGGTAGCCGACTCTCAAATGGATAAGAATAATAGAAGGAACGGAAAGATGCCGAAGATCGCCATCAGCGGGAAGGGGGGGGTCGGCAAGACCACCCTCGCCGGGATGTTGGCCCTGCAGTATGCTGCCGAGGGAGTCCCAGTTCTGGCAATCGATGCGGACCCCGATGCCAACCTGGCCTCTGCCCTCGGCGTTCCGCCCGAGCTGGCGGAGAGGATAGTGCCCATCGCTGAGATGGAGGACCTGATAGAGGAGAGAACTGGGGCGAGGCCTGGGAGCAGCGGTGCCTACTTCAGATTGAACCCTAGGGTGGACGACCTCCCAGAGAGGTTCGCGCTTCAGTTCAGGGGGGTCCGGCTGATGGTGATGGGCACCGTGGACCGTGGGGGTAGCGGCTGCGTTTGCCCCGAGAACGTCCTCCTGAAGGCCCTGATCACCCACCTCCTGCTGAGGCCAGACGAGACGCTGATCCTGGACATGGAGGCCGGGGTGGAGCACCTCGGACGTGGTACGGCGGGGAATGTGGACGCCATGATCGTCGTGGTTGAGCCTGGGCAGAGGAGCGTGCAGACGGCTCACCACGTGGCTCGGCTAGCCGAGGACCTGGGGATTCGGCGGTGCCTGGTGGTGGGGAACAAGGTCCGCGATGAGCGCGACCGCCAATTCATACGGGAGCGAGTGGCGCCGCTTCCCGTTCTGGGCTTCATCTCCTACAATGCTGCTGTGTCCGAGGCCGATCTGGCCGGAAGGAGCGCGTACGGGGCGGATCCCGTTCTAGATGCGGAGGTGCAGGAGATCCGAAGGCGGTTGGACGAGCTCTCCCGCTAGGCGGCCCGGATTTTGCTGGAAAGTGAATGGAGAAGCCCGACCCTTGCGGGATATACCCCATAGGGGTATAATCGCGTCCAGGTTGATGTGGCCCGACCAAACACCGCGTCGGGCCGCTACCCCCCGTACACAGCGGGGAGACGTGAGGAGGTTCGCATGCCGTTGATCTCAGAGGAGGATCGCAATTTCCTGGTCGATTACTTCTCCAGGGAGATCCAGGACCCGGTTCAGATCGTCTACTTCACCCAGCACCAGTCGCCGCTGAAGATCCCCACCCACCAAGAGTGCATGTACTGCAAGGAGACCAGGGATCTGCTGGAGGAGGTCGCGGCCCTATCCGACAAGATCGAGCTGAAGGTCTACGATTTCCTGGCAAACAAGGATGAGGCGGACCGGTACGGGGTCGACAAGATCCCTGCCACCGTCATCACTGGCAAGGCCAAGGGCAGGGTCCGCTTCTACGGGATCCCCTCCGGCTACGAGTTCGGCTCCATCATCGAGGGGATCGTCGATGTCGCCAAGGGCACCACCGATCTGAGCGACGCCACCAAGGCCGCCCTGGCCAAGATCACCCAGCCGGTGCACATCCAGGTCTTCGTGACACCCACTTGACCCTACTGCCCGAATGCGGCCAGGATGGCCCAGAAGATGGCGATCGAGAACGAGCACATCACCGCGGACACCGTGGAGGCCACGGAGTTTCCCGAGCTCTCCCAGCGCTTCCGAGTGATGAGCGTGCCCAAGATCGTGGTGAACGAGAAGATCGAGTTCGTTGGGGCACTGCCGGAGGAGCGCTACCTGAAAGAGGTGCTGAAGGCGGTTCCCGACGGCCAAGCGCGCTAGCGGTGACGGGTGAGGGGGCACGCGGACTCGCGTGTCCCCTCACAGTCCTCGCACCCGGGCACAGAGACATCCCTCAAGTCGATGGACGAGGTCGGGGATCCTCTGGGATCCCGAATCTACCCCCTGGCCTTCTCCTCCTCGGATCGGCCTTTGCTTCCCCTCGAGTGTGCTGAGACGGCTCTGGCGGCGGCGTCGCTGGCCTCGCTGATGGTGCGCCGCAAGCGAACCATCTCCGAGTCGATCTGTGCCCGCAGCGACTCCAACTCCGCGCGCCGTTCCTGCAAGCTGGCGGCGTCGATGGCCAGGTCGGCCCGGTCCAGGGCCGCCATCTCCTCATCCAGCGCGTGGCGACGGGACTCCAACTGGGATAGCTCGGACCTGGCCGCATCTATTCCCTTGGTCAGCAGGAGGGCATCCAGCTCTTCCTGGGCCCTGGTGCGAATGGCATCCAGGTGGTGAAGCGCGCCCTCGGTCTGCGCCAGCCTGCTGTCCACCTCCTCCGCCATGGATAGAGCAGAGTCCAGATCCGCGTTCTCGTAGACGGCGAACTCGGCGATCCGCTCCAGCTGGAGTCTGTACTGCTTCACGGTGGCGTTGAGCTGCTCCTGCCGCGAGCGGATTTCCGCCAACCTGAGTCTCAAGGTTGCTATCCTGCGATCTAACTCCCGCATTTCGTTGCCTCCATGAGTAGCTCGAGGTTAGCGATAGTATACTCATACTGGGGCCAATGAGAAGCCTCGGCGGGCCCAGGGCAGTTGATCATCCGCGACTCATCCCTTATCCTTGTGTCTCCAGAACCACGTTCGATCCCGTCCGGGTATGTACGAGACGATCCTGGTCGGCCCGGGTGCGGACTTCAACCGCCCGCCGTGCGGCGGGGCTCTTCACTCTCAGAATACCAGGTGCCAAGAGGAAGTGGGCTTGTGAAAGCTCTGATATGCTCGCTGTGTCTAGGCACGGCAGTAGGTCTACTGACGGCTACAGCTCTTCTCTCCGGCGCCGCCTTGGCGGCCGAGGCTGGCCAGGCGGCACCCACACCGCCGCCCCTGGTGCTGGCTACCAGCGGCACGCGAAGCTACACGGTCAAGCCGGGAGACACACTGCTCTCCATCGCCCGCGCCTTCGGGGTCAGCAGCTCCGCCATCGCCGATGCGAACGGTCTCCAGGATCCCAACAAGCTGGTGGCCGGGATGACGCTGACCATCCCTGGCGCACAGACCCCGGCGCCTACCGCGACGCCGGCGCCCGCGCAAGGCACCACCCCTGCCGCGACGCCGGCGCCTGCGGCGGCCGCTTCCCCGTCGCCGACCCCGGGGCAGGTGCCGTCCCCCGGGGCAACCCAGAGCCCAACACCGGCCCCTCAGCAGACGGGTTCCGCCAAGGACCCCCTGTACTTCGAGCAGACAGGGTTCAGGATAGCCAACGACCGATTCTGGGACTACTTCAACAAACGTGGTGGGGTTCGAACCTTCGGCTATCCCATCTCCAAGGAGTTCCTGCTCTTCGGCTTCAGGGTGCAGCTCTTCCAGAGGGAGATCATGCAGCTGAACCCGGATGGCTCCGTCTCGACCATGAATCTCCTGGACGATGGACTGATGCCCTACACCCGCATCAACTTCTCCACCTTCCCAGCTCCAGATGGGGCGATGGCCGGCGCGGCGCCCAAACCAGGGACCGACGGGTACCTGGAAAAGCTGCTGGCATGGATGAAGGAAAAGGTGCCGGACCAGTGGAATGGGATGCCGGTGAACTTCTGGAAGACCTTCAACCAGACGGTTCTCTATGAGGATGCCTACCCCGACAAGTCCATGGACCCTGGCATCATGCCGGCCATCAACCTTGAGCTGTGGGGGGCTCCCACCAGCGCGCCGGCCTACGATCCCAACAACAAGAACTTCGTGTATCTCCGCTTCCAGCGGGGGATAATGCACTATGACAACACCAATGGTACCACTCAGGGGCTGCTCCTGGGCGACTACCTCAAGTCGATCATCACGGGTATCAACCTACCCCCAGATCTGGACGAGCAGGCCAGGGGGTCGCGCTTCTACCGGCAGTACAATCCGCTGGCCGCCAACGGGCTCAATCGGCCCAACGAGCTGCCAGGCACCGACATGCGGGGGGCCTTCGGCCGCGACGGTCTGGTGGTGATCGACCCCGGCCATGGTGGCACGGAGGTGGGCACGGCCCACATCTTCCCCGACGGCCCGCCGCTGGTGGAGAAGGAGCTCAACCTGAAGGTGGCCCAGAAGGTGGCGGACTTGCTGCGTCGGGGCGGCAGGCAGGTGCTGCTGACCCGCAGCACCGATACCCAGGTCAACAATCCCCCCCGGGACGTCACCGGCGACGGCCGCCTCAGCTTGGATGACGACCTGGAGGCCCGGATCGATATCGCCAACAGCTCCGGGGCCGAGCTCTTCCTGTCGATCCACTTCAACGGGAACTCCAACACCGCCCTGAATGGGGCCGAGGTCTACTACAACGCCCAGCGGCCCTTCAGCGACAAGAATAGAAAGTTCGCTCAGATGGTGCTGGACAACCTCCTTGCCAGCGTCAGGGCAGCCGGATACAACCTGGCCAGCCGGGGCATAAAGACCGATGAGACGGCGGTGGGAAAGGGCAACGCCTTCTATCTCCTCGGGCCCACGGACGACGATCATCCGAGGGCGACGCAGATGGTGGGCGCGCTGGCGGAGGCCGCTTTCCTGACCAACGACCAGGATGCCTCCATGCTGCGGCAGGAGAAATTCCTGGACGCCATCGCCGCGGGCTACGCGCAGGCCATCCAGCAGTGGTTCCAATCCATAGGCAAGTAGTGGGGGGAGCCCACGGAATCGCGGGGATCAGGGCTGGAGGCGATCGTGTGGCGGCTACGCGGTCTCCATCGCCTCCAGCGTCTTGCGAGCCAGCTCGATGGCGGCTTCCCTGTCGCTCGGCTCCAGTTCCCCGTCCAGGACCGCGTTCAGCAGCCGCTCCTTGATCCTGCCGATCCAGGGCCCCGGCGGTCGCTGGAAGATGGCCATCAGCTCGTTGCCGTCCAGCGGGCTCTTTATCTTCTCTGTTTCTTCCTCCTCCCTCAGCCTCTGGACGCGCTGCTCGAGCTCGCGGATCAGCGCCATCCTGGCGGCCACCTTGGCCTCGCGCTGGCTGGTGATGTCGGCGCGCGACAGGGCGAAGAGGAGGGGGAGCTCCTCGCCGGCCTCCCTCACGAACCGGCGAACCGCGCCCACTGTCCAGTCGCTTTCGTACAGGTTGATTCTCTGGTGCATCCTGACCAGCTTGGCCACCGTCTCGACCAGTTCCGCGCTGTATCGGAAACGCAGCAGCACCTGGCGCGCGATCTCCGCGCCCACCAGCTCGTGGCCGAAGAAGTGGACCTCCCCGTCCGCGACGCTCTTGGTGTTCGGCTTGGCTATGTCGTGGAGCACCGCTGCCCATCTCAGGGGAAGGTCGGCCTCGGTGTTCTCGACCACCTGGAGGGTATGACGCCAGACATCCTTGTGGTGGTAGTCGCCCGTCTGCTGCAGCCCGATCATGGGTAGAAGCTCAGGGATCAGGTGGTCTATCAGGTAGCTGCTGTATAGCAGCTTTAGCCCTTCCGCGGGGCGCGGGGAGAGAAGGATCTTGGTCATCTCCTCCGCGCGCCGCTCCCAACTGATCTTGGCCAGGGTCCTGGCCCTGTGGATTATGGCTGCGTACGTGTCCCGCTCGATGTCGAATCCCAGCTGGCATGCGAACCGAATGGCCCGCAGCATGCGCAGCGGGTCCTCCCGAAACCTCTCCTCGGCGCTACCGACGGAGCGCAGGTAGCGGCCGGTCAGGTCAGACCGGCCCCCGAAGGGGTCGATGATGGTCCCGTCGGGGGCCATGGCCATGGCGTTGATGGTGAAGTCGCGGCGCGCCAGATCCTCTTCCAGGGAGCGGATGAACTCCACCTCGGGCTTCCTGGTTTCCTGATACACCTCTCCCCTGTAGGTGGTGATCTCGACCCTCTTGCCGTCGATGACCGCCCCGATGGTGCCGAACCTCTCCCCCACCTTATAGATGGCTACGTGAGTGGTAGGTGGCCAGGGCTGTCTCAGGATCTCCTCAGTCTCGGGCGGCGTGGCGTCCGTCGCGAAGTCCAGGTCGGGGCTCGGCCGGCGAAGAAGCCTGTCCCGAACGGAGCCTCCCACCAGGAAGAGCTCCTTGCCGGCTCCTTCGAACCGCTCTGCAAGCAGCTGGAATAGTCTGTTGGTGGGATACATCAGCGGTCCGGCTCCGCCGCAGTGGTTGAGGTGCTGTGCGACCTCAGCTCCGGCTCCTCCGGATTGTAGAGGCTGCTGGAGACCGCGAAGCCGGATCTCTCCAGGGCCTTCGCCAGCTCCCACTGGCGCAGCGCGGTGGTCAGGTCGCCGCGAGTCTTCTCCATGATGCCTCGTACCGAGTCGGTAGTGCGCCGGAGACCACCGGTCAGGGCGTCCGGGAAGTCGACTCTGACCAGGATGCTGTAGATATCGTCCATGATCTGCAGGATCTCCTCGGAGCGATGCATCTCTCCCACTCTGAGACGATCCAGAATGTAGCGGCGGAGCTCCCCGACCGATTCGCCCATGCCGTTGAGGTAGGAGGCGGGCTCCACGCCCAACTCCCGTCTGTCCGGTATTGGCTCGCGGTTGATGACGGCGTAGGTGATGGCCGCCTCGGCCAGCTCCTTCTGTGAGTCCTGGACGTACCCGGAGAAGCGAAGGTCCGGGTGGCCCTGGAGGTCCGCAACCATGCGGTCGCTGATCTCCCTAGCGCGGTCCAGCAGCTCTCTCGCCTTCTCGTTCTCGCCACGGTGCACCGCTCGAATGCTGAGGGAGCAGGATCGGGTCAGCTCCCTCGATGCCGCCAGCGCTCGGTCCCTGGCTGCGTTCTTCTCCTCCATCTCTTTGATCAGGTTGGAGCCTATATCCTCTAACTGTGCCATCGGCCCTCCACCTTGCCTGCAGTGCCAGGCTCTCCCGCCTACGGGGAGGCCACGTGATCACGAATTGTACCATGGATAGCGTGCGGGAGCGGTCCACAACTTGCGCCAGGTGGGAAGAGAAGAGCGTCGGCTGGCTTCGTTTAGAGACAGGCGGGTTTGATGGAGTGTGCTAGATGGCTGAAGTGCTGGATGGTTTCGAGTTCCCCCGGTTCATCGAGGAGCTGCCCGAGGCGGACATCCCATACGAGGGGCTCCAAGGCCATGCGCTGCAGGGCGACAGTGGTCTGGTGGTGTTCAGCGAGGCCGACACGGAGGTGGATGTGGTCGAGCACTCGCACGGGGACCAGTGGGGCATCGTGCTGGAGGGTCGAGTGGACTACATTGTTGCCGGCCACACCCAGCACTACTACGCCGGGGACACCTACTTCATCCCGGCGGGTGTGCCTCACGGTGTGAAGTTCTATCCTGGCGCGCGTTCGGTGGACATCTTCTCCGATCGCGACCGCTACCCCATCAGGGGGAGGGAGCGCACCTCCAGGTCGTGAGCTGACCCTGTCGGACCGCCGCCCTGGAGGGTGGTGTGGAGCCAAAGTTCGCATGTCACGGCTCGACTCCATGGTGCGTCGCGACGTTCTCGCGATTCCCGCCACGCCCAGCGGACTGTGGTACACTGTCGCCGCTTTGCCGACCGGGTGCAGCGCCGTCCCGATCTGTCGCGGGCAGCTGCAGACCGCGCGGCGGGCAGAGCGCCACGCGAGCTAGAGGTGTCCTTTCCATGCGACCGAGGTACTGGGAGGGCATGGTAGCCCTATTCGCCGTTGCCTACTCCGTTTGCTTCACCGTTCTCGCCTTCAATCGGCACGACAGCTTCCACACCTGGGCGCTGGACATGGGTAACATGGATCAGGCCGTGTGGAACACGATCCATGGCCGGATACTGGCGTTCACCAACATGGAGGGGGTGACCACTCGGCTTGCGATCCACTTCGAGCCCACCCTGATAGTGGTTGCACCCATCTATCTGATCTGGCCCGACCCAAAGGCTTTGCTGCTCCTCCAGACCATCGCTCTGGCGTCCGGGGCTCTCCCCATCTATTGGATCGCCAAGAGGGATCTGAAGAGCGGGGCCGCTGCCACAGCCGTTGCCGCCGCCTATCTGCTCTTTCCCTCGCTGGAGGCGGTCAACTACGCGGAGTTCCATGCCGTGGCGCTGGCTGCGCCTCTGCTCCTTTGGGCCTTCCACTTCGCGGAGACGGGGAGCTGGTGGCGTTTCGCCGCAGCTGCCCTACTGGCGGCCGGGACCAAGGAGGAGGTGGGGCTGGTGGTTGCCCTCATCTCCATCTACATCGCTGTCGTCACCAAGAGCCGTTTTCCGCTGCTGGTGGCCGGAGTGGGTGTGATCTCCTCGTTGGCAGCCGTTCTGGTGGTGATTCCCGCCTTCAATCCGAGTCGCGCCTCGCCCTACGCGGGATACTACAGCTACCTTGGGACTAACATTCCCGCGATAGCCATCAATCTTCTCCTGCACCCCTGGCTCCCCATACAGAGGAGCCTGGAGGAGCCGGCGTATCTGCGGAGCCTCTTCCAACCTTTCGGCTACCTGCCTTTCTTGGCGCCAGAGAGGCTGCTGATGGGAGCCAGCTCGTTCCTGATCAACATCTTGAGCGCCGACGGTGAGATGCAGCGGCCGAACCTATACCATTACACCGCGCCGCTCATTCCTGCCATAGTGCTGGCCACGATCAGGGGGGCGGGGAGGGCAGTCCGGTTGATCGCTCGTCTGGGCATTCCGAGTCGCTGGGCGCTCATGCTGGTGATGGGCCTGCTGCTGGCATCCGCAGGCTGGTACCACCGACAGGAGGGGCTGACTCCCTTGTCCGAGAGGTTTCGCCTCTACGCCATCACTCCTCACGATCAGGTCGCCTACGACTTCTTCCAGATGGTGCCCACGGGCGCCAGCCTTTCAGTCCACCCTGACCTGAACGCGCACCTCAGCCAGCGGGAGAAGCTGTACGTGTTCCCCAGGGTGGCCGACGCCGAGTACGTGCTGATGGATCGCCTGCGCGATGCCAGCTCCAGGGATGTTCTCACGGTCCCTACGGACGTGCATCGCGAGAGGCTGAAGGCGCTGGACGAGCTGATCAGCAGCGGGGGCTGGGAGGTTCTGGCGGACCGCGACGGTTACGTGCTGCTCAAGAGGAAGCCGAGCCGCGCCGATGGCGCGGGACAGTAGACAGGCGGGTCGCCTCCTGCGGCGCGCACGCGGGCTGCGCGCCCGCAGCGTGCTGGGTGCCCATCGAGGAGCGCTCCAGGTCGATGGCGAATGCGCCCTCTAGGGCTTCTCGCTGTCCCGCATCTCACGCATTCTTCTCAGCCTATCCGCCACCTCGGCCTCGTACCCTGAGCACGACGGGCGATAGAAGCTGCCCTGATCCAGTCCCTCCGGGAGGTAGCGTTGTCGGTATCGTCGTGGGTCTTCCTCGCCGAAGTCGTGGGGGTAGTCATATCCCTTGCCGTAACCCAGTGATCGCATCAGTCCTGTTGGGGCGTTCCTCAGGTGGAGGGGAACTGGCAGATCTCCGCTGGTTGATGCCGCCTCCCTGGCCTTCTCGATGGCGATCTTCGCCGAGCTGCTCTTGGGCGCTGTGGCCAGGTAGATGGCGGCCTCGGACATGATGAGCCAGGCCTCGGGCATGCCGACGAAGTGCACCGCTTGCTGGGCCGCGACGGCGACCTGCAGGGCCTGTGGGTCAGCGAGGCCGATGTCCTCCGCCGACAGAATCACCATCCTCCGCATGAGGAAGAGGGGATCCTCGCCGGCCTCCAGCATCCGAGCCATGTAGTAGAGGGCAGCATCGGGGTCGGAGCCGCGAAGCGACTTGATGAAAGCAGACACCAGATCGTAGTGCTGCTCGCCGGCCTTGTCGTACAGGGGGACGCGGCGCTGCATGGCATCCTCGACGGCCGCCAGTCCCACGTGGTGCACACCGTGGGCATCCGGCGTGGTGGCCGCCACAGCCAGCTCGAGGCCGTTCAGCACCTTTCTGGCGTCCCCATCGGAGAGCGCGATCAGAGCCCTCATGGCCTCTGTGTCCAGGTCGATCTGCAGGCTCCCCATCCCGCGCTCGCGATCGGAGATGGCTCTTCTTATCAGCACCTCCAGCTCTTCCGGTCGGAGAGGTCGCAGGGTGAAGACCCGGCACCGCGAGAGGAGCGCGGAGTTGACCTCGAAGGATGGGTTCTCCGTGGTGGCTCCGACCAGGGTGACCACTCCCTGCTCCACCGCATGCAGGATGGCGTCCTGCTGTCCCTTGTTGAATCGGTGGATCTCGTCGATCAGGAGGATCGTTCTCTGCCCTCGCTGCCTCCTGCGAAGGGAAGCGTCTTCGATGGCCTTGCGAAGGTCGGCGACACCGGCCGAGACCGCGCTGAGGCCGACGAAGTGGGCGTGCGTGGCCCTCGCGATGATCTGGGCGAGGGTGGTCTTGCCGCTGCCAGGCGGACCCCACAGTATGAGCGAGGATACCCTGTCGCTCTCGATGGCCCTGCGGAGCAGCTTTCCGGGTCCGAGTATCTGCTCTTGCCCGACGAACTCGTCCAGGGTGCGCGGGCGCATGCGTGCCGCCAGGGGCGCTCCGCGCAGATCCTCGGAGGCGAGATCATCATTGGAAGGGAATAGCTGCCCCTGGCGGTCGTCTCGCGTGGGCAAGGTGTGGCTCCTCTGTCGGTTTTGAGGCCATTCTAAGGGTCGGTGCCCCAAGGGGCAAGGATTGGCTAGTACCGCTACGGGCGGTGACCACGGCTCCTACCGGCCTGGTGGAGGATACACTCGGCCCAGCGCCTCCGCCAGACCTGGTACCGTGGGAAACGCCGACAGCTCCGAGGGATCGATCCATCGATACTCGGAGTGCTCCCAGTCTAGACGGACCCTTGTGGGATCCTTGACCCGGAAGAGGAATGGGTGGACCACCCAGACCCTCTCGAGCCCGGGGTCCTCCACCTTCACCTCCTGCCCCACCGACAGCAGGATCAGATCCTGCCGGTCGAGGCCGACCTCTTCTCGCATCTCCGTGAAAGCTTGCTCGAGCGGATCGGTCTCCAGGTAGCCGCTGACCCCTGCCCACCGGCCCCGGTAGCTGCCCACGCTGCTACCCCGCCTCAGGAGCAGCAGGCGTCCCTTGGGGTCCAGCAGGAAGCAGGTCACCACGTGAGTCTCTGTCACAGCGCCCTCTCGAAGATCTCCCTGGCGTCCTTCGGACCTAGTGGTCTAGGGTTGTTGACCAGCAGGCGGGTCACCGCCATGGTGCCCTCCACCAGGTCGTCCAGGTGCTCCCTTCCCACGCCCACCTCGCCGAGACGCTGGGGAATCCCGATGTCCTGGGTAAGAGCTCGGGCGGCCGAGATGCACCGGGCTGCTGCATCCCTCGGGGACAGACCCGTCGTTTGCTCCCCCAACGCTTCCGCGACTCGGGCGAACTTGGGCAGATGGGCAACGAAGTTGAACTCCAGCACGTAGGGCAGCATGAGGGCGTTGGCAACACCGTGCGTTATCCTGTGCTGGCCTTGGAGCGGGTAGGCGAGGGCATGCACGGCGTTGGTGCCCGCGTTGGCAATGGATATGCCGGCGTAGAGGCTTGCGCGGGACATGGCCTCCCTGGCGGTCAGATCGTTGCCCTGGAAGACCGCGGCTCGGAGACTGCTGCCGATCAGCCTGATCGCCTCGAGCGCGTATAAGTCCGTCATCGGAGTGGCGTTGACGGAGGTGTAGGACTCGATGGCGTGGCAGAGGGCATCGACACCCGTGGCCGCGGTCACCGCCGGTGGGACGGTCAGGGTGAGGGAGGGATCGACCACGGCAACGTCGGGGACGATGTGGGGGCTGACGATGGACTTCTTGTCGCGGGCGGCGGGAACGTAGAAGAGCGCGTTCGGGGTGATCTCCGCTCCCGTTCCCGAGGTGGTCGGCACCAGGATGGAGGGCACGCCTCGCCTCTTCACCAATCCGATCCCCAGGTAATCCTCCACGCTGCCCTCGTTGGTCAGCAGCATCGCCACGGCCTTGGCGCTGTCCAGGGCGCTCCCGCCTCCGATCCCCACCACCAGGTCGCATCCAGCGGACCTGGCGGTCCCGGCGCACCTGTCGGCGCTCTGGACCGAGGGCTCGGCTTCCACATCCGTGTAGACAGTGGTGGCGATCCCCACACCCGCCAACCGTGAGGACACCTGGTCGATCACGCCCATCCGCTGGAGGGCGGGATCCCCCACTATGAAGGCGTGTTTCCCTCCCAGCCTTCCGGCCTCGGCGCCAAGCGATTCCGCGGCCCCGGGACCGAAGAGGATGACGTTCGGCACTCGAAAGGACGACGCTCTGGTAACCATATGTCCTCCACGATCTGCTGACTGGCTTGGACTCAAAGGGACTGGATGGCACGATGTTAGCCCTCCTTGTCCGATCCTGCAAGCGACCGATCCAGTCGGGATATTGACTCCAACCGGGGGGATGTTAGACTGGAAACGGGCCTAGAGGGGCTAAAGCGTGTGAAGTCGGCACCGTTAGCGGGAGCCAGCACGGAAGCGCGCTGGTGAGAGAGGAGGCGGAGATGCGCTGCAAGGAACGGTTGCAGGAGTACCTCACAGCCAATGGCGTGAGCTTCGAGATCGAGCCTCATCGGCTGGCTTACACGGCCCAGCAGCTTGCGGCAGCTGAACACGTGTCGGGCAAGCAGGTGGCGAAGGTGGTGGTTGCCGTTGCCGATCAGAACACCATCATGCTGGTTCTGCCGGCAAGCAGCAGCGTCAATCTGGAGAAGCTGAGAGCGGAGCTGGGTGCCAGGTGGGTTCGGCTCGCGAAGGAGGAGGAGTTCGCTTCTGCGTTCCCCGATTGCGAGGTCGGGGCCATGCCGCCGTTCGGGAACCTTTACGGTGTACCCGTCTACATGGACCGTTCGCTGGCTCGTGCGCCGGAGATCACCTTTCCGGTGGGCAGCCATACCGAGAGCATGAAGCTGAGAACGGAGGACTATCAGAGGTTGGTGAGTCCACATGTCATGGAGTTCGCCGCACAGCCGCTCGCACGGTTGCAAGAGGCTTAGCGACCGGTGTCAGGGTCGAACGCGTCCGGGGCGGAGGGCCTTCCCTGGGGGCTCCCGCCCCGGGGCTTTGATGGTCCAGTGGCACCCGTGGCATCTTAATCGACACGGACGGATCGATGTGGGATGATGGGTCACTGAAGGAAATAGAGGAGCGGGCGGTCCGGCTGGTCCGGGAGGCGGGAGCGATCGCCCTGAGCGGTTTCGGCCGGCCACTGCAGGTTGCCTACAAGGAGAGGAGCCGAGCAAACCCCGTTACCGATGTGGACAGGGAGGTCGAGGCTTTCCTGAGATCTGCCATCTGGGAGTCTTTCCCTGAACATTCGCTTCTAGGCGAAGAGGGCGACGAGCCCGTGCCCGATGGTGGCGACGCGCTGTGGGTGGTGGACCCCCTGGATGGGACCATCAACTTCCTCAACGGTCTGCCGCTGTTCGCATGCTCTCTGGCCCTGCTCCGCCGGGGGGAGCCAGTGGTGGGCGCCATCTACCTGCCCGTCGCGCCCGCGACGGCATGCGCTAGGACCCAGTCCGGCGGTGAGCCGATTCCGGTGGTGCCCGCTAGAGGCGCCGTGCTACATGCCCGCCTGGGGGGCGGAGCCTTGCTGGATGGGATGCCTGTACGAGTCTCCGATGCGTCAGAGCTGGAGGCGAGCAGCCTGTCGGGCCTGCCGGGGAACCACGTCCGACAGTTCAAGCGCATGGACGGGCTACGGCGCAGGCCGGGCGAGCCGCGCTGTCTGGGCAGTGTGTGCTTCGAGGCGGCCCTTGTTGCGGCCGGGGTGTTCAGGTACGCCGTTTTCGGGAAGCCCAAGCTGTGGGATGTGGCGGCGGCGTCGCTCATTGTTAGAGAGGCGGGAGGGGTGGCCCTCCGGTGGGCAGGGGACGGGTGGGTGGATCTGGCCAGGTTCGATCCCATGCCGAACCCGAGAAGCCGGGCCGAGGCCGCGCTGCGATTCTGGGAGGCTGCAACCCTGGTTGCCGGGGCGTCGGTGGGAGGTTACGTGGCGGATCGGCTTCGCCCTCTAAGACGAGTCGGTGCGAGGCGGCGGGTTCTGGGCGAGAACTCCTGGCAGACTGAGGGCGGATAGGGTGCAGCCATATCCTCGAGAACCTGCCGCAGGAGGTTTCTGGCTCTGGGGACGATGCCGCCATGGGGAGAACCACTGAAGCATGGGGATGAATATCAATCAGGAGAGGGTCCTGGCTGTCACCCTCCGATCCCTGGAGCGTGCTTTGGATCAGATCGATCTGCTGCTGGAGCGGGACAGGCAGGGAAGGCTGTATGTGGTCCGAACGGGCCTGTCTGCAGACCAGGTGGAGCAGCTTCGGCGGATTTCCCGTGAGATCAGAGATGTGATCGCGCGTATGGCCGAGCGATACCACCTGCCATCGCAGGAGATGGACGGGGCTAGGATCATCTCGGCGCTGCTCTCCAGCGCCTGGGAGTCGCTGGAGGACGTGCATCCCCGCAAGCTTGGGCGATACGGTCCCGTGGACCCAGCCCTGATCCCCGAGCTGGGTCCCCTGATCGATGGCTTGATCGGTTTGGTCCTCGCCATGCGGGCAACAGTGGAAAGGGGAAAGCCGAGTCCAGGGCATGAGCAGTCGGCAGACTGACCCATGGTCGACAGAGACCGCGACCCAACCGGGCAGAGACAATGACAGCAACTGCATGGAACCATGCGTGCGCGTAATCGAAGTTCTCTTGCCCTACCTCTGTCGGTGAGGTAGACTATCTCCAAGTCCTACAGGGCTGCGGGTGATGGAGCTCACCCGGACGGGATTGTCCCGTCGGAAGTGCAACGATGCTGATGGCTCCTGCCTTCGCACCATTGGCGCGGAGGCGGGGGCCTTATTTTGTGCCCTGACGCCTCCTGCGCCCCCATAGTGCGGCATCCTGAACCGACATGAAGGGGACAAGATGGAGAACGTCTGGCTTGTAGCTGCTTCCTGGATTGGCCTGGCCATGGTGGCCAGCATGGTGTCGATACGGATCGGCCTTTCCGTCGCCCTGGTGGAGATTGCCGTCGGTGTTGTCGGTGGGAACTTCCTTGGTCTGCAGACCGCTCCCTGGATCGACTTCCTGGCCTCGTTCGGCAGCATCCTCCTGACATTTCTGGCAGGCGCCGAGATCGACCCCGAGTCGTTCAAGAGGCATCTCAAACCCAGCCTGGCCATCGGCGCCGTGGGGTTTCTCTTCCCGTTCCTGGGCGCCATGGCCTTCGCTTACCTCGTGGCGGGCTGGGATCTACGGGCAGCGCAGATCGCCGGGGTGGCCCTCTCCACCACTTCTGTGGCGGTGGTCTACGCGGTGATGGTCGAAACCGGTCTCAACGAGACGGAGCTTGGCAAGCTGATCCTGGCGGCCTGCTTCGTAAACGACCTGGGGACTGTGCTGGCTCTGGGGGTGCTCTTCGCCAGCTTCAACCAGTGGATGGTCCTGTTCGTCGCTGCGACCGCACTGATGCTGTGGCAGCTGCCCCGGCTCACTCGTTTCGTGCTGGGCAGGTGGGGAGGCAGGGTGAGCGAGGCGGAGGTGAAGTTCCTCTTCCTGGTGCTTTTCATCTTGGGTGGTCTGGCGCAGATGGCTAACAGCGAGGCGGTTCTTCCGGCCTATCTGGTGGGTCTGGTTGTGGCCGAAGTGTTCGTGGATGACAAGGTGGTGGTGCACCGAATGCGGAGCATTGCCTTCGCCATGCTCACCCCCTTCTACTTCCTCAAGGCAGGCCTGTTCGTGTCGCTGCCGGCGCTGCTGGGTGCTTCCGGACTGGTCGTCGCTCTCCTGGCTGTGAAGATGGGCACGAAGATAGTCGGGGTGTGGCCCATGACGAGGGCTTTCAAGATGAGTGTGAGAGAGGGCAGCTACACCACGATGCTGATGTCCACGGGGCTCACCTTCGGGACCATCTCGGCGCTATTCGGCTTGACGCACGGGGTGATCACCCAGCCGCAGTACAGTGTTCTGGTAGCGGTGGTCATCGGCAGCGCCGTGGTTCCAACCCTCATTGCGCAGACCTTCTTCATGCCTGTCCACCACATCCGGGCCAGGGCAAAGAGTTCGGAGGGCGCTCTTTCGAGTGAGCGTGGGGAGAGGGCGCTGCCTGCCAGCGCTGTGGATTTCAGTGTGGTGCCGGGCTCATCGGCCATGGGGGAGTGACATGGGTTTTCACGCTGCCGGGACGAAGTAGAAGGCCAGCGCCAAGACCAAATAGACGGCGACCAGCTGGAGTCCTTCGAACCAGTTGGATTCGCCGTCGTACACCACGAACGCCAGGGCGACCACTGATAGCCCGATCCCGACTATCTCCAGGCCGTTAAAGACGAGGGACATGGGCTGGCCCAGAAGGAAGGAGGTGAAGACCAGCACCGGGGCAACGAATAGTGCCACCTGAGTGCTGGACCCTGTGGCGATGGTCACGGCCAGCTCCATCCTGTTGCGGATGGCCATGAGGACGGCTGCGGAGTGCTCGGCAGCGTTCCCGACAACGGCGACTACTACCACGCCCACGAAGAACTCGGTCAAGCCCAGCGTGGCGGTGGCCTCGGTGATAGTGCCCACAAGGATCTCCGACTCGATCGCCACCGCCGCGGTAGCGATGGTCAGCACTATCAGCGACTCTACCAGGCTGAGGCGTGGACGCCTGGGCTCCTCAGGCACGGACGACAACAGGAGGCGATGAGTCCGTAGGGAGAATATCAGGCTCCCCATGTATGTGAGTATCAGGACCACGGCTACCAGCAGACTCAGAAGCTCCACCAGCGGCGCCGTTGGCTCCAGACTGCCGAAGACGACCAGATCCAGGACGGCGGGCATCACCAAGGCAACGACAGCGAGGAAGAGCATGGCGGAGTTTGCTCCAGCGTGGGTGCGGCTGAAGGTCTGCCGTTCCCTGCCCCAACCGCCCATCAGCATGGCTAGCCCCAGGACCAGCAGGATGTTGCCGATGATGCTGCCGGTGATGGAGGCCTTCACCACCTGCTGGAGCCCTGCTGCAAGAGCGAAGAAGCCGATGATCAGCTCGGTGGCGTTGCCGAGGGTCGCATTCAGGATCCCTCCGACCCCGGGCCCGACCCAGTGGGCCAGCTCCTCTGTTGCCTCTCCAAGCAGCCCAGCGAGTGGGATGATCGCCAGGGCGGATGCGGTGAACACCCAGACGGCGGGCAGACGGAGCAGCTCGAGGAGCCAGCTGACTGGCAGGAGGAGCAGCAGCCAGTTGAGCCACCCTTCGCGAGCGAAGCGAGCGACAGCCCGCCATCTCAGATCACCCCTGGAGTCGTTCCATCGGGACATGTATGGTTGGCCTCTCCACTCTTTGGGCCGGGATCGAGCCTTCACCTGTGCGCGAAGGGAGACGGAGAATCCAACAGCAAGAAGTGTGCAGATGGAGCGCTTGCTCAGTCCGGTCGCGGGCAGTAGAATGGGCCTACTTGGGCGAGACGGAATGAAATGACAGCGATGAAGCTCGCTGGCCTGCTGCCTTAGGGCGGGCGAACAGCCGCTGGACGGCTAATAGCTTCTGTGGCGGAGACGCGTCACGGAAGCTTTCTTTTTTGACCCCAACAGGGCGACATCCGTGGGGCGTTGTCGTACGCAGTCGAGCCAGCGTTCGGAAGGCGCGGCACCGATCACCAGTGAGGAGGCGGACCAATGCTTAGGGCCAGGGACATAATGGAGACCTCGGTGATTCTAATCCGGTCGAGCGCATCGCTTCTTGAGGCAGCCGAGATCATGCTGGCCAAGGGGATCAACGGTCTACCCGTGGTCTCCGGTGAAGGGAAGCTAGTGGGTGTGATCGGAATCAAGGATATCTTGAGGATGCCCCATCGGCAGGCTGGTCGCAGCTACGTGGTGTTCTATCCCGGCTTCGAAAGGAGGGCGCGGCTGATGAGCCAACTCTTGGTGTCCGAGGTGATGTCGACCCCAGTGGTAGCGGTGTCCGAGGACGCCACCGTTTCCGAGGTGTTGGCCATAGTCCTGGATAGAGGAATTCACCCCGTCCCGGTCCTGCGAGAAGGGGAGCTGGTGGGGATCATCGGCAGGGCAGATCTGGTTCGAGTGATGGTGGGTCTGGCGTCGGCCACGCCTCTGGATCCCTCAGAAACGGCGTAGCGCCCGTTCGGGATTGGAGGTCGACAGTGGCTTTCTGCAGCGTGCTGTTCGATAGCCCCGAGCGAAAAGCGAGAGCCGAAGGGTGTGAAGAGCCCCCATTCTTCAGGGATCTGAACCTCGACCAGGTGGTGGGGGCCGTCACCGCAGGTAGAGAAGAGTACCGGCTGTTGCCTTTCTTCTGGGCTCCGCTCGATGATGCCGATGCTGTAGCCTACCGGCATGAGGTCTTTCGGGACCTCGAGGAGACAGCTCTGCGCGAGGGCATCACCAGCTTCGCGGAGAAGATGCGGTATGTGAGGGCCCACCTGGAGCAGGCCGACAAGCTCTATTACCTCCTCCAGAAGGAAAGATGGTTCCTGGATGCCGTTGGGACCTACATTCAAGCCGTCCTCGGGCTTAGGGAGACGCTCGTACAGTCGGAGCTGAGATCGCGAGCGCTTCGCGCTCTCCGTCAGTATCTGTGCTCCTATGTCGAGTCGCCCACCTTTGTCGATCTCTCTTCCCGGCATGCGGAGCTCGAGGAGGCGCTTGCGGGCGTCACCTACTGTGTTCACATAGACGGAAACCGCATACGTGTGAGCCGTTACTCAGGGCAGAGGAACTACGCTGAGGAAGTGGAGGCCACCTTCGCCAAGTTCAAGGAGGGTGTTGCCAGAGACTATCGAACAAAGTTTCCCAGCTGGCCGGATATGAACCACGTGGAAGCGGGCGTGCTGGAGCGCGTTGCACTGCTTTATCCCGACCTGTTTTCCGCTCTGGACGACTACTTCCGCTCCCACCAGGGCTTCATCGAGCAGACCGTGGCCGATTTCGATCGAGAGATCCAGTTCTACATGGCCTATGCCGAGTTTGTGCGGCGCTTCGTCGCGGCAGGGCTGCCCTTCTGCTACCCTCGGGTGTCCAACCAGTCGAAGGAGGTATCCGCCAGCGAAGCCTTCGACGTGGCTCTGGCTGCCAAGCTTCTTGCCCAGGGCTCCATGGTGGTGAGCAACGAGTTCCATCTGAAGGACCCCGAGCGGATACTGGTTGTGACCGGTCCGAACCAGGGGGGAAAGACGACCTTTGCGCGCAGCTTCGGCCAGATCCACTATCTGGCCGCGCTCGGCTGCCCGGTACCCGGAAGGCAGGCCTCCCTCTTCCTCTTCGACTTGCTGTTCACCCACTTCGAGAAAGAGGAAACCCTCGCCAGCCTCAGCGGCAAGCTGGAGGACGAGCTCGTCAGGGTGCATGAGATCATCGCCAGGGCGACGCCCGGCAGCATCGTGATACTGAACGAGCCGTTCTCCTCTACCACCTTGAGGGATGCTCTGGTTCTGGGGAAGAAGGTGCTGGAGCGAGTAAGCCGACTGGACCTGCTCTGCGTCTACGTGACCTTCGTCGACGAGCTTGCGTCCTTCAACGAGAAGACGGTGAGCCTGGTAGGCATGGTCGCGCCCGACAATCCGGCGGTGCGAACATTCAAGATTGTTCGAAGGCCTGCCGACGGGCACGCGTACGCCGCGGCCATCGCCGCGAGGCACGGCCTCACATATCAGCAGCTGAGAGAGCGGATCCGGCAATGAAGGCCTTCTTAATGTTCAGCGACAGGGATTTCGATCTAGGCCAGGGGCTTCCACCCAACGAGCATGATCTCACGGCGGATCTGGAGCTGGAGAAGATCTTTGCGGCCATGGCCCTCGGAGACAGCTTCCTCCTCGACCTGGCCCGGAGGGCGGTCCTGTCCAGTCTTGGCGACCCTATGGAGATCAGGTACCGGCAGGAGATCCTGAAGGACTGCATGGACCACCCTTCGGTGGTCAGGGAGCTCTACGCCATTGCTGTTGAGGCGATCGAGAGGGAGCGGAAGGTCTACCACAGCTTCTTCCATTATCCGGAGGCCGTCCTTCATAGAGCGATAGAGGTGCTACGGATCTTCGTCGTTCAGCTCAAGAGGCTGAGGAGGATCGCGGACGAGCATGGGCAGCTGTTCAGCTCCGCCGGCTTCTCGAGGCTGTTCGAGATGCTAAGGAGAGAGTTGGATGACGACTACTTTCGCCGTGTGGAGAGCCATCTGGATAGACTGGAGCTCCGCCAGGGGGTCCTGATCCGAGCGCGGCTGGGGAGAGGGAACAAGGCTGTCGACCACACCCTGCTGGAGCCGCCCGCGGTCAGGCGCGGGTGGAGACAGTGGCTGCCGTTCGGCGACCGGTCGGCCTACACCCTTGTGGTGGCGGACCGCGACGAGGGCGGGATGCGAGCCCTCTCCGAGATGAAGGGCCGAGGGATCGACGTGGTGGCCAACGTCCTGGCACAGTCGGCCGACCATATTCTCAGCTTCTTCAGCATGCTGAGGGCGGAGCTTGGTTTCTACATCGGCTGCCTCAACCTGTGGGAGCAGCTCGCCAGGAAGGGGGAGCCGATCTGCTTCCCTGTGCCGCTGGCCGCTGACGGTCCCATCCTCTCCTCTCGAGGGCTGTACGATGTGTCCCTGAGCCTCACAGTGGACGAAAGGGTGGTGGGCAACGACCTCGATGCCGACGGGAAGCTGCTGGTGATGATCACCGGCGCGAACCAGGGTGGGAAGTCCACCTTCCTTCGCAGTGTGGGCCAGGCGCAGCTCATGATGCAGTGCGGGATGTTCGTGGCGGCGGAATCCTTCCGAGCCAATGTGTGCGAAGCCATCTTCACACACTTCAAGCGGGAAGAGGACCCGACCATGACCAGCGGCAAGCTGGACGAGGAGCTGAGCCGCATGAGCTGGATCGCCGACCGGGTGACAAGCGGCAGCATGGTGCTGTTCAACGAGTCGTTCTCGGCGACGAACGAGCGAGAGGGCTCGGAGATCGCGAGCTCAATAGTCAGGGCACTCGTGGAATCTGGGATCAAGGTGCTCTTCGTCACCCATCTCTTCGAGCTGGCCAATCGGTTCCATGCGGAGGAGGTGGAGACGGCGCTCTTCCTGCGTGTTGAGAGGCAGCCCGACGGGAGGAGGACATTCAGGCTTCTCGTCGGGGGACCGCTACCGACCAGCCATGGGGAGGACGTCTACCACCGTGTCTTCCATGAGGATGCGGAGGTCGAGCCGGCAGTGACTCCCTCGTGAGGGGCCGATCCAGGCGGCCTTGCGATCTGTAACCCCGGGTCGCAGCATGTGTGCGGCTTCCCGCCTCACTTTGGGCGGGATAGGGCCCATTGCGCACGGCTATTCGCCAGTTCGGTGGCCTCCGCGCCGCGACACCTCGCGGTAGACCAGCAGCAGCACGGGGATGGATGCTGCCTGTGCCGCTACGGAGAATGCCACCAACCCCAGCCTGGACGTGTCGTACAGAATCCCTATCAGAGCGCTCCCCAGGAACCAGGAGAGGCCGTACCCTGCATTGAAGATCCCGTAGGCCGCGCCGCGGCGGTTGGCTGGCACGAAATTGGCCACAGCCGCCCGCATTACGGACTCGTGGGCCCCGAGGCCTATGCCCCAGCAGACCATCCCGAGCAAAGCCAGACCTGTCCCGCCGAAGAAGACGAGGGGCGCGAAGAGGGCTGCGACCAGCGAAGCAGCCATCAGCACCGATAGCCCGAGGCGATCGAACAGCCTGCCGAAAGCCAGACCGCTCAGCCCCGCTATCCCCATGGCCAGGGAGTAGTAGAGCGGGATCAGGTCGGCCGAGATCAGCGATGTCCTCTGGAAGTGATAGGCGATGAGCGGGAAGTCGGCGAACCCGGCCGCCACTAGGGCTACCGCTCCAAGGTAGATCCAGTATGCCTTTGGGAAGGATGTGTCGGTGATCTCCACGCCAGCCTTCGCCTCGAAGTCGCGGGGAGTCGGGAAGCTGATCCTGGCGGCGGCGAGCGTGCCCAGGGCCAAGAGTGCGGAGATGCTCAGCCCGGCGAAGGCTACCCGGTAGTCTCCATTGAGGTACAGAACCCCAGCCACGAAGAGGGGACCCAGAACTGCCCCTATCTGGTCCAGGGCCTCGTGCAGACCGAAGCCCCACCCGCGGCCAACCTGTAGGGTAGCGTAGGAGAGCATGACATCCCTCGGTGGATTGCGAAGCGCTTTGCCTGTTCGCTCCGCCACGATGAGAAATGCCGCCACCTCCCACCTGCCCGCAAGGGCCATGGCCGGCACGGCCAGCAGGTTGAGAACGTATCCACTGATGGTGATGGCCCAGTACCTTCTGGTCCGGTCAGCAAGGGCGCCGGATGCGAGCCGGAGGCCGTATCCCACCAGCTCTCCAAGCCCGGCCACGATGCCAACGGCCGCGCCGCTTGCGCCGAGGGTGGCGAGGAACGGGCCCGTGATGCTGCGTGCACCCTCGTAGGTCATGTCGGCGAACAGGCTGACCACGCCCAGGAACACGACAAACCTCAGTGCTGCCTTCGGAGAGACAGCCGGTCGGATTAAAGCCCTCTCGGAGCCCGTGTCCATCATCGCACCCCCACACAACCTTTCTGCCCCACGCTCGAACGGGTTCGCCCTCGGTGATGAGCGGGCATAGTGCCGGCTCCAACCTGTAGGCACTCCGCGCTGCGGAGGGAAAAGACAATGGCCTCTACAGGACCACCGTAATCCGGTAGAGGCCATCAGCCATCAGAAGAGTGGCGATACCCCGGTGAATATCCACCGTTCCTGGACGAGCCTCATCGTCCAGAGACGCAAGCTTCTGTCCGAATTATAGCCCTGCGGACGCGTCCGCGCAATTCGGCTCGGTAGGGGCTCGGGGCCTTTCAGTTCTCGCTGGGCGACCGGTTTGATGGGCCGTGGGCCGCCCACGATGGTCCGAAACTGGCTGCTCCGACCGCAGCTGGGGGCGCGGGCGTCTCGCCCGCCGGGAGCACGGCATCCTGCCTGCTGGGGGCGCGGGCGTCTCGCCCGCCGTTTCCCGGCCTCCGACTGTGGGCGGGCCGGAGGCCCGCGCTCCCGGGGCTAGTTCTCCCGTTGCCTTAAACAATCGGAGACACCCCGGCGCACAGGGGCCTTCTTCTCACCACGAACCGCGCTACGCCATAGAGCACGAGACACCCCGGCGCACAGGGGCCTTCTACTTCTCTCTCGGCGGCTCCTTTCACGGGCGATGGACAGCCCACGATGGTCCGAGATTGACCACTCTGACTGCTGAAACGCCGTCTTCGAGATGTCGCGTTGTGCGCCCCGGCCGCGACCCTGGAAGACTGAAAGGCCCTGTGAGTGGCTGGCATCTTCCGAGCTGTGGCCGCATGGCTTGGAGGACGGTCCTAGGATGGGGGTTGGGCAAGCGGGCACTTGACGACCTCTTCTGGTCGGCCGCAGCTGCTTGACTGGCGTGTGAGCAGGGTCTAGACTCGGTTCAGGCGGGAACTTCGAGCTTCCGTGGCCGGCTAGCGGTGGGTGAAAGGAGGCCGATATGGGAGCCAGGGATGCCGACTACTACCGCGCGCTGTACAGGGTAGCTGTGGCCATCAGCTCAAGCCTGGACCCGAGGGAGGTGTTGAAGTCCATCACTGAGAGCGTTGCTTCGGTCTTGGGGGCCAAGGGCTGCTCCCTCATGCTGCTCAGCCCGGACGGGACAGAGCTCTACCACAGCGCCGCATATGGGCTCAGCGACTGGTACGTTCGGAAGGGTCCGCTGAAGGTTGACGAGACGATGAAGGAGAGCCTTGCCGGGCGATCGGTCGCCATTGTCGATGTGGCCAACGATCAGAGGGTTCAGTATAGGCCGCAGGCTCTTCAGGAAGGGATCGCATCTTTCCTGAGCGTGCCTCTCCGAATTCAGGAGGGGGTGATCGGAGTGATGCGCATCTACAGTGCCCAGCGGAGGGAGTTTGCCCAGGAGGAGATCGAATTCGCGGAGGCGATAGCCAACCTCAGCGCCCTTGCGCTGGAGAAGGCCAGGCGCTACGACGAGCTGAAGGCAGGTTACGAGGCTGTTCGGCAGGACCTGCTGGAATGGTATGCCAGCTGGGGGCTGGAGAGGACGGCTGACGCGCTGGCCGGTGGGGTTGGTGCCGACATGGAGGATGCAGAGGCGCCCTAGTCGGGACACCGCGAGGGAGCACGACCTCGTATCCACGGGAGTCCCACGCGTCTCGACCCACAGAAGGCCTGTGGTTAGCGTGGGAGCGTGATGCTGCCGAGAAGGACGCCCGTTATCACACTGTGGCGATGAGGCTCGCCAGGGGTTCCACCCCGAAGGGTCGACGATCCGACTGATAGCTTCTATCGGCGCTTGCCCGGTAGAAGCTTTTTCATTATGAGAGGGGTGCTTCCGCGTTCCGTGCGGGTTTGGACGGCGCCATTTTGTGATGAGGTGGGATGTTGTTCGGCGGGTGGATGATCGGGTTCCTGGGATTTCTCCTGGTGATAAGTGTGATTGCCAGAGAGGCGCCGCTGTTTCTGCTGGCCACCGCCCTCCTGGTCGCGGCCGGACTTTCGAGACTATGGGAGGCTCACTGTCTCAGCGGCGTGGAGTATCGAAGGCGCTTGTCCCGGACGCAGGCAGCTTTTGGGGAGGAAGTCGTCCTGGAGATCGAGGTTGTCAACCGGAAACTTCTTCCCCTCTCCTGGTTGGAGATCGAGGACGAGGTCCCACAGGGTTTGCCCCCGAGGTCGGGAACGCTCCACCCTTCCCACAAGCCGGAACGGGCTGTGCTGGCCAACCTCTTCCCACTGCGGCCCTTCGAGCGGGTTCGCCGGCGGTACGTCATCCCATGCCTGGTTCGCGGAGAGCACCGATTCGGTCCAGTGCGTCTCCGTTCCGGCGATCTCTTCGGCTTCGTGACCTGCGAGCGAACCCTCGAGCTTTTCGACAGTCTCGTGGTCTACCCAAGAGTGGTTCCGATTGATCGATCCCTGCTTCCCGCCAGAGATTATCAAGGGGAGCTCCGGACCAGGAGCTGGCTCTTCGAAGACGCGACGCGCGTGGCTGGAGCGAGGGAGTATCGACCGGGCGACCGGCTGCGTCGAATTCACTGGCCTGCAAGCGCTCGGACCGGCCAGCTTCATTCCAAGGTGCTGGAGGCAACCACCAGCCAGAGGCTGGTGATCTTCCTGAATGTGGATACCAACGAATTGCCCGGATGGGGGTTTGGATACGATCCGGAGGTTCTGGAGATGTCCATCACCACCGCCGCCTCGGTGGCCCGGTGGGGGCTTGGCGAAGGGTATCTGGTCGGGCTCTCCTCCAACGGCTTTCATCGCTGGGTCCGTGGGAGCGTGATGGTCCCGGCGTCCCGTGATCCAGAGCAGCTGGAGCGCATATTGCTGGCGTTGGGGAGGGTGGAGCCCATCCCTGCACAACGCTTCGAGCTGGAGCTCTCCCGCCAGGCGGCGCGGCTGCCCTTCGGATCGACTCTACTGGTGATCTCCCCTGTGTTCACCCCTCCAGTGGCTGAGGCCATCCGCTCGGCAGTGGGCCGCGGACACGCAGCGGTGCTTATTCTCACCGGACGGCGAAGACCCGCCGTCCCGATCACTGGAGTGCCTGTAAGATATGTGGGGCCGCCGGAGGCCTGGCGTGATGCGACTACCATCTCACCAGAGGAGGTGGGCACTGCTGCGACACGGAGCTGGGTAAGGTGAGGCGATGAGCACCCTGTCACTGCGGCGTGGACTGGGTGGAGTGGTTCTCCTCCAATATCTCCTTCTCCTGGGCTCGGAGAGTGCTTGGGCGTACGGCTGGGCCCTGATGGTGGGCAGCCTGGCCCTGGAGCCCTCCGCTCCCGTTGTTGCGTGGCCGGTGGTTGGTGTCGTCCTGCTGCTGTCGGTGATCGTCGCGCGCCTGGCTGTGCAGGCGCCCGGCCATCTCCGGTGGCCGCGCCTGCTCTCGGCGAGCCTTGGGCTGGCCGTCGCCGCGGCGGTTGCCTTCGCGGGTCTGCCCGCCGCGTGGGAGCCGGACCGCTGGGCGCAGATGTGGCCGCAGTGGTGGCAGGCCCCGTTGGTTGCTAGAACTACGCTGGCAGCCCTGACTGTGGTGCTTCTCTGGTGGAGAGGGCTCTCGATAGGACGCTCCAACCCGTCACTTGCAGAGGTCGAGTCCAGGTTTCGCGTGGCTCTTTTCGCCATCTCGCTTCTGATGGTGACTGTCGCGATGGCGGGGGAGAGGGGTGTCGGCCTGGTTCCAGATCTCCTGCCCCTGGCCATGCTGATCGTGGCCGGTGGCCTTCTGGGGATGCCTCTGGCCAGGATCGTCGACGAGGGTAGAAGGCGAGGGCGGCGCGCGGGGGCGGCGTTGAACCCCGGGTGGGCCTGGATCGCGCTGCTGGTGACGGTTGTGGTCGGCATCCTGGCGGCAACGCTGCTGCTCGCTCAAGTTCTTAGCTTCGAGCGGATCGCTGTCATCTTGGAGCCGCTGGGCGCCATCCTGGATGCACTTCTCATGGCGCTGGTGTATCTGGTCGCGGTCCCGCTGGGGCTGCTGCTGGAGCTAGTGGTATTTGTGGGCAGGATGGTGCTGCACCCGACCGCGGCGGCGCCCGTTCTGGAACCCCCGGACATGTCGTGGATCGAGGGGATCCGGGATCAGGGGCATGGTGGCGTCGTCGCGCCTTGGCTGCTGTCGGGAATGAAGATTGGGTTGGCGGCTGCACTCGTTCTGCTTCTGCTGGCGGTGCTCGTTCGCGCCCTGATGCGCTTGGGAGAGCGGTGGCAGCAAGACGACGTCGAGGAGCTGCACGACTTCGTGTGGTCATGGCCCGGGGCCGCCGACTTGTGGCGACGGTGGCTGCGCTGGCTTCGGGCGGGGGCGTCAGGTTCCCCTGGTGGATGCAAGCCCTCGGCGGACGTCTCAGGGGAGGGGGACGAGATCCGCAGGCTGTACAGGGAATTCCTTCGGGTCGGTGCGGTCGCCGCACGGCCTAGATCGCCTTGGGAGACCCCGCTGGAGTATGAGGGGAGATTGGTGCGGATCTTGGGGCTTCCCGGCGGTGAGGACGTTCACATGATCACGGAAGGGTACCTTCGTGTCCGGTACGCTCTTCTCGGCGATGGCAGGCCGGATGTGGGGGCGGTTGCCTCGGCCCTGGCCCGATTACGGGATCTGTGGCAGAGCAAGCCAGGGACAATCGGTGGCGGGGGAAGTGCAGGAAGGCCGTAAGCGAGATTCTGTTTTAGACGGCCATCTATCTCGGGGCTTGACCCCGGCCACTTTCGTGGCTGCCCTGTACCTTGGCCTCGGCGAGCAGCGTCATCGGCCATTTCTCAGGTTGCAGCGGGGAGGATTGCCCTTTTCACTCCGGCTTTACCCGGCATTGGTCTCTGTTGCTCTAACTGTCGGTTACCCGCCCTGGCTCACACCAGGCACCCTGCTCTGTGCTGTCTCGACTTTCCTCTAGCACGTGGCGACCGCCCGGACGTCTTGCGTGGTGCGAGGAACTCGCCCACACCGACAAGGTCTGACCTTGTCATCGACCCCGGGGTCACCCACGTGCCAGCGGCCGTCCACCTTCCTGCACGGACCCCCTTCGGATCCACCGCGAATATTATACCATGCCCCTGTGCCAGGGAATTACTATCAGCCACCATGGGACGGCGTCCCCAGGATGCTGCGAAGGTATCCGCGAACCCAAGCGGCCTCCAGGTGGCGGATCAGATCCCTAGGTAGGCCTTCTGGATAGCATCAGACTGAAGGAGGTCCTTCCCGGTGCCCTCCATGACCACGGTCCCGGTCTGGAGCACGTAAGCCCGGTGCGCCAGCTCAAGCGCCTCGCGCACGTTCTGCTCGACGAGAAGGATCGTGATGTGGTCTGTCCTGTTCAACTCCGCAACCGTCTCGAAGATCTTGTCCACCAGCTTCGGGGCGATCCCCAAGGACGGCTCGTCCAGCATCAGCAGCCTAGGACGTAGCATGAGCCCCCGGCCGATGGCCAGCATCTGCTGCTCTCCACCTGACAGGGTTCCGGCGCGCTGCTTGCTTCTCTCCTTCAGGATGGGGAACAGGGAGAAGATCCTCTCCAGGTCCGCCTCCCTTTCAGCGGCCGACCTTCGGGTGTAGGCGCCTAGGATGAGGTTCTCCATGACCGTTTGCCTGGCGAAGAGCCTTCGCCCCTCAGGGACGTGGGCGATCCCGTAGCGCACTACATCGTGGGGGGAGAGGGTGTCGATCCGGTGCCCTTCGAACCGCACTGTGCCGGAAACCGGTTTGAGGAGCCGGGAGATGGTCTTCATGATGGTGGTCTTTCCAGCCCCATTGGAGCCCACAATGGAGACGATCTCCCCCTCGTTGACCCGGAAGGACACGCCGCGAAGGGCCAGCACGCCGTCGTAGGCAACGTGGACGTTATCTACCTCTAGCAACGTACTTCTCCCCCAAGTAAGCCTTGATAACTTCCGGGTTCTTGGCGACTCGCTCCGGAATGTCCTCGTCGATCTTCTTGCCGTAATCCAGCACGATGATCCGCTGGGAGATCGGCATGATTATCTCCATGACGTGCTCCACCATCAGGATGGCCACACCAGCCCTGTTAATGGTCCTGATGATCTCCACGGCCTCCTGGCACTCGGTGGGGTTCAGCCCGGCCATCGCCTCGTCCAGCATCAGGAGCTTGGGCCGGGTTGCCAGCGCCCTCGCCAGCTCAAGCCTCTTCTTATCGGAGATGGTGAGGGAGGAGGCCAGCATGTCCTTCTTGGGATATAGTCCCGTGAACTTGAGCACGTCCAGGGCGTTGCGGCGCGCCTCCGCGTCACTCCGTGCCCGAAGGTAGGCACCCACCATGACGTTGTCAAGGACCGTCATCCCTTTGAAGACGCGGACGATCTGGAAGGTCCTGGCGATACCTTCCCTGCACACCTGCTCCGGTGTTTGGCCGGTGATATCCTTGCCGTTGAGTCGTATGCTTCCGCCGTCGGGCTTGTAGAACCCAGCTATGCAGTTGAACAGAGTGGTTTTGCCGGCGCCGTTCGGCCCGATGAGCCCGACGATCTCCCCCTCTGCCAGCGATAGGGACACCTGGTCGTTGGCGATCAAGCCTCCGAAGCGTTTGGTCAGCTTGTCGACTTCCAGCAGGGCCATCTCTACTTCCTCCGCCGGCGCAGGCTATTCAGCAAGCCCATCAGCCCGTTGGGCTGGTAGACTGCCACGGCTACCACCAGGAAGCCATAGATGAGCAGGTCGACCGCGGTCCCTGTGCCTCCCAGCATCACCCTGGTGCTCTCGGAGAGGCCGATGAGGACAACTGCACCGATGACCGGCCCCCAGAGGGTGCCCAGCCCGCCAAGGACGGCGATGAGGCACATGGTGATGGACACCATCAGGTAAATGGTGCTGTAGGGATCGATGAAGGTGATGTACTGGGCATAGAAGGTGCCGGCCATAGATGTGAAGATGGCGCTGATGATGAAGGCTATCAGCTTGTAGTTGGTGGGATTGATACCTAGCGCGCGGGCGCCTTCCTGGTCCTCCTTGATGGCCCGGAAGTAGTAGCCCAGCTTTGAACGCTCGATCTTGTACACCACCAGCATTGCCAGTGTCAGGAAGGAGAGGCTGATGTAATAGTAGGGCGCCTTGTCGTGGAACTGCATGTTGATCCATGATTCTGGGAGGATCGGGAGCTGGATCCCTACCGCGGCTCCCAGCTCCTGAGTGTTGATCACTGCAGTGTAGAGGATCTCGCCCACGGCAATGGTGGCGATGGCAAAGTAGTGGCCCTGCAGGCGGAAGCAGGGGTAGCCGACGAGGATCGCCAGGACCACCGAGAGAGCAATGCCGACCAGCATTCCGCCCCATGGCGAGATCAGGAAGTTCTTTAGCAGGACGGCGGAGGTGTAGGCCCCTACGCCGAAGAAGATGGTGTTGCCCAGGGAAACCTGGCCGGTGTACCCACCCAGTACGTTCCAGCCTACGGCCATCAGGGCATTCAGGAAGATGAGGATAGCGATGTGCTGCTGGAACGGCAGGGTGAAGATCCACGGGTAGATCAGCAGGAAGAGCAGGAGGGCTCCCAGAGCCAGCAACTTGAGCGGGCTGCGCCGTGTCCCCTCTTCTAGCGGCTGTGTCCTGGACGCCCCAGGTGCCCACTGCCCGGTGATATCGCCTTGTGGTTGGCTCATTCAATATGCTCCGACTCAGTACTTGCCGAGCAACCCCTGGGGGCGCAGAAGGACGACCAGAAGGTAGATGGCCAGCACAACCGCGAACTTGATGGAAGGCGCGATGAAAAGCCCAGCCATCACCTGCACCAGTCCCACCAGGAGACCCGCGATGAAGGCGCCGGGGATGCTGCCGAACCCCCCCAGAGCCACCACGACGAAGGTGGTGAGTCCGAAGACGGCACCCACCTCCGGCTGAATGTAATAGAAGGTGGAGAGGAGCGCGCCCGCCACGCCGACGCAGCCGGAGCCGATGGCCCAGGCCAGGGTGAACATGCGGTCGCTGTTGATGCCCATCAGCGAGGCGGCATCTCGATCCTCCGCGGTGGCCATGAGCGCCCTGCCCGTCTCGGTCCTCTCCACAAACCAGTAGATGAAAGCGAAGGAGATCACGGCCCCCGCGGCGGCTACCAGTTGGGGCAGGCCGAGGAAGATCCCTCCCAGCTCGAGGCGCCCGTCGCTGACCATCGAGTGCTGGATCACCCTGAAGTTGGGGGTCCAGAGGAACTGAGCCAGGCTGCGGAGGAATACCATCAGGCCGAAGGTGGCGAAAATCTGTGCCAGCATGGGGGCGTTTAGGATCCGCTTGATGATCAGCTTGTAGGTGGCGATCCCCAAGAGCACCAGCGCCAGGGTCGAAATGGGCAGTGAGACGAGGGGATCGAGGGCGAACAGGCTCCACATCCAGAAGGATGCGTACATGGCCATCATCAGGAACTCGCCGTGGGCGAAGTTCACGATCTCCATCATCCCGAAGATGAGGGTCAGGCCCACGGCTACCAGGGAGAAGACAAAGCCTATAAGCAGGCCGTTTACCGCGGTCTGGACTAGCAGCTCGGCTGTCACCTGGGCATTACCCCTTTCGTGAACGGGGAAGTCAGGAGGGGGCACCGCCCCCTCCTGCGGTGACTGGCGGTTGCCCAGTCACCGTGGCAGTCCCCATCCCTCTACTTGATGTCGGCCCACTTGGGACGCGGCCACACGATCTCCTTGGAGGCCGCGTTGAACGGCCACACCGTGTAGTACTGGCCGCCGCTCACCTGCATGTTGATGCCCTGCGCGTGCATGTTCTGGCCCTTGTCATCGAACTTGACCCCGGGCCAGCTCATGATCAGCTGATCCCCAGGGATGTCGGTACCGGCCAGGGCCGCCTGTATGGCCTTGGGGTCGGTGCTCTTGGCCCGGTTGATGGCGTCCAGCAGGGTGATCATGCCAGTGAAGTCGCGGGCGGAGTTCTCCGTCATGTCCTGGCCATACTTGGACCTGAACATGTCGGCGATGGCCTTGGCCAGCGGTTTCTTCTGGGCGATGTCCGGGGACCACGCGGCCCGAGTGATGACGAACTCGGAGTCCTTCCCCAGCACCTTCCGGAACTCGGGATCCACGAAACCAGCCCCATATGCCAGGATCCCCTGGGGGTTCACGTCCAGCTGCTTGTAGGTCTTCATGAACAGGATGGCGTCTGAGGTGTAGGACACCTGGAACAGCACGTCGGGGTTGGCCGCCTTGATCCTCTGGACCTCGCTGGTCACCTCGCTGGTGTTGGCGGGGTAGGCGATGTCGGCCACTATCTGATAGCCCCGCTCCTGGGCGTACTGCTTGGTGAGCTTGTTGGCATCGGTCCCATAGAGGGTGTTCTCGTTGACTATGCCGACGGTCTTCAGCTTGATGTTCTTCTGCTTCTGGATGTCGTCCAGCATGTCGAAGAGGTTCTTCCCGAAGGTGGCGTCGGTCGGGCCTGTGCGGAAGAAGAACTTGAGGCCCCTGTCCGTCAGTCCCGGCGAGGAGGACTCCGCGTTGAGGAAGGGGACCCCGAGCCTCTCGGCCGTCTGGCTGGCGGTCTGCGTCACGCTGCTCTGGTAGCACCCGAAGAGAGCCACGACCTTCTCCTGGGTTACCAGCCGCTCGGCCTCGCTCTGGCCCTTCTCAGGTGTCCCCTGGTGGTCTGCAAAGACCAGGGTGACCTTGGCCCCTCCAAGGTTGGGTAGCCCTTCCGTCTTCGCCAGCGGCATGTTGAGATCGTATTTCCCGTTGACTATCTCCGCCGCCAGCTCGTTGGCGTACTTCAGGTCGAGCCCTGTGCTGGCCGACCCTCCCGAGAGGGGCAGGAGAACGCCGATCTTGATCTCCTTGGGCGCAGCAGCTGCGGCGGCGGTGGGGGCAGCCGCCTGAGGAGCGGACGTGGCGGCAGGCGCTCCAGGAGCGGTTGTGGCGGCGGGCTTCGCCGCTGTCGTCGGTGTAGGGGCCGGGGCCGTCTGCGCGCAGCCGACCGCTGCCAGGAAGGCGGCGACCAGCATTGCCGCCGAAAGGAACCATCTTGGAGACACTCTTCTGGGCATTCCTCAATCCTCCTATCTGGATCGGTACCGGACTCCCCGGGAATGGTGACGTGATCGGCTCTACTTCGTGTACCACCTCCCTTCAGTGGGCGCAGGCAGTCGGCTACTTCCAGTCGGACGTCGTCGAGGCGGGCCGGCGTTGCGCCGGGGCCATCCGGGATCCAACGGTAAGATGGGTTCTGGGCAAGGCTGGATCTCGGATTGGAGGGCAAGGCGCCCGGACCATTGTAGGCAGGCCCTCCAATTATCGTCAAGGAGCTGGCACTGCCCGGTCTGGTTATGCCTCAGCAGGAACGGGCCACCAGAGAGCTACCGTTTGGCTCTTCTGTACTGGACTGGCCACTCGATATCTGCTCCAAGAGCCTTGGCGGCCTCCAGGGGCCAGTAGGGATGGCGCAGCAGCTCCCTCCCCAGCAGCACCAGGTCCGCTCTCCCGTTGCGGATAATCTCGTCCGCCAGCTCCGGTGTCGTGATGAGTCCCACCGCGCCGGTGGGGATGCCTGCGTCTTTTCTGATGCGATGGGCGAACGGCACCTGGTAGCCTGGCCCCACGGGGGGTGGCGCCGAGACAACCCCACCGGACGAGCAATCGACCAGGTCTACTCCGCGATCCGCCAGGGTCCTGGCGATCTCGACCATCTGGTCGATGTCCATACCGCCGGGCACCCAGTCGGAGGCCGAGACGCGGACGAAGAGTGGGGATCGCTCCGGCCAGACCTCTCTCACGGCATCGACCACCCGATGCAGGAAGCGCATGCGGTTCTGCAGGGAGCCTCCGTACTCATCGTCCCTGAGGTTGGACAGCGGGGAGAGGAATTCGCTGATCAGATAGCCGTGAGCGGCGTGGATCTCCACTACATCGAAGCCGGCAGCGAGTGCTCTCGCCGCCGCCGCCCTGAAGGATGCGACCACTTGATCGATCTCCATGTCTGACAGGGCGTGAGGGGTCTTCCATCCCTGCTCGAAGGGGACGGCGCTCGGGGCAACCGATTCCTCCGGGCCAAAACCCTTGAGTTCCTGGGGATTGCTGAAGGCCTTGCGGCCGGCGTGCCCGATCTGGACCCCGACCCTGGCCCCGTGGGCATGGCACATGGCTACCAGTCGTGCCATCGGATCCACATGCCGGTCGTCGAAGAGCCCCAGGTCGGAGGTGCTTATGCGGCCGCGGCTCTCCACGGCGGTGGCCTCCACCAGGATGAGACCAACCCCTCCGACGGCTCGGGTGGGGTAGTGGATGAAGTGCCAATCAGTGGGCATGCCATCCGACGTGGCGGAGTACTGGCACATGGGCGACATGGCGATGCGGTTCTTCAGGGTTAGCCCACGGAGGTTGATAGGCTCGAAGAGGTGAGGCATGGCGTGCGTCTCCCTTCCTGATTGGTCTCCTAGCTGATTCCCCCGGACTTGGCGATCCGAGCGCCGGGATGTCCGTGCCCTTGGCCGAGATCCTCCTGCACCCATCCTCACCCGGTCAGAGCACGCCCAGAGTCTCCTCCCGTATGGTGGTCACGAACATGTGGCCCGGCGCGTGGGTTATCATCAGGTCCGGCTGCGCGTGCATCGCCACGGCCTGCGGCGTCACGCCACAGGCCCAGAAGACCGGCACCTCGTCTGGACCAATGGATACCGGATCCCCAAAATCGGGCCTGGCCAGGTCTCGTATGCCTATCCGCGAGGGGTCACCCACGTGAACAGGTGCCCCATGGACCGCCGGGAAACGGCTGGTCACCTGCACGGCGCGGACGACCTGGTGGTGGGGGATGGGCCTCATGGAGACCACCATCGGCCCCCAGAAGGCGCCCGCGGGAACGCAGTCCATGGAGGTTATGTACATGGGCACGGTGACCCGCTCTTCCTGGTGACGAATGGGTATCCCGTTCTCCTTGAGCGCGCGCTCGAAGGTGAAGGAGCAGCCCAGGAGGAAGCAGACCAGATCATCCCTCCAGTAGGATGTGATGTCCGTTGGCTCGTCGACCAGGCGCCCGCGGCGGTAGACGCGGTAGCTGGGCAGATCGGTTCGGAGGTCCGCCTCGGCGCCGGCGGCGGGAGGGTGGGGCGAGCCGGGCTCCGTCACGTCCAGGACGGGGCAAGGCTTCGGGTTTCGCTGGCAGAACAGGAGGAAGTCGAAGGCCAGCTCCTTGGGCAAGATCACCAGGTTCGCTTGTGCGTAACCATCACAGAGCCCCGATGTCGTGGTCTGGAACTCTCCCCGGCGTGCAGCGTGCCACAGGTCGGCCGGATGGTCGTAGGTCAGATCGCCCATGGGTTTTCCTCCTCTTCTGCCACAGCGCTACGTAGGCCGGTCTCCAGGGCAAGCAGCGCCGCACGCGCTTCATCCATATCGACCGAACGGAAGCGGATCGTCTCGCCCGGGAGGCACTGCGCCACCAGCGGGATGTCCGCCTGGATGACGGTGGCTATCATGGTGTATCCACCGGTGGTCTGGTGGTCTGCCATGAGGATGATGGGCTGTCCGCTCCCAGGCACCTGGATCCCGCCCAGCGGGATCCCACATGAGATGAGGTCCGGCCCTCGACTGTGAGCGATCGTCGGGCCTTCCAGACGGTATCCCATCCTGTTAGAGGACGGCGACACGACGTATGTCCCGTTCAGAAAGGTGCTGATGCCCTCATCGGTGAAGCGATCGGCATGGGGGCCGAGGATCACCCTCACCGTGGGCGAAGAGCTGTAGGCCGGCCTGCGCTCTGGCGGGACGCTAGGGCGGGCGAGGCTCAGGCTCGACCGCCCGATGGGCAGCTGGTCCCCGGCTCGCAAGGCGCGACCTTCGAGGCCGCCCACCGAGGCCATCAGGTAGGTGGATCGTGAGCCTAGCCAGGGCTCCAGCGCCAGACCACCGGAGACGGCGAGGTAGGCGCGCGCCCCGGACCTTCGGCCGGAGAACTCCAGCACCGACCCCGGGCGCACCAGGTGCCTTCTCCAGCCCTCGATCTCACGCCCATCGAGTCGGGGCCCGAGGTCGGCCCCGGTCACAGCGATGGCGCATCCCTCCGTGAAGGCGATCTTCGGGCCGAGCAGCGTGATCTCCAGCCCCGCGGCTCCGGGCGAGTTCCCGACCAGCAGATTCGCGGCCTTCAGCGCGAAGGGGTCCATGGCGCCGGCGGCGGGGATGCCCCACCGCTGGTAGCCGAACCGTCCCAGGTCCTGGACGGTGGTGAGCAATCCGGGCTCGAGAACTTCCAGTGGCACAGGATACCCCCTTCCAGACGCCACGGCGTCTGGGTGAATATCTCCAGGGCCCGCACCTGCGGGCCGACAAGTTGGCTGAGCGGACCAGGACCCGTAACGCCAGGCGATCCCATGCACGCCGGATGACCTGGCCCTATGGGAAGAGCCTCCGCGAGGCTAGTACAGCGACAAAATGAATTTGGTATGTAGGGCGGGGCCT
>Ga0315298_1001403_pt1 | contig 44144 bp, 31 predicted proteins | sample WHS_1_MG_FD_203077 | JGI IMG/M metagenome (GOLD analysis project Ga0315298, IMG submission 203077) | Extremophilic microbial mat communities from Washburn Hot Springs, YNP, Wyoming, USA - WHS_1_MG | ecosystem: Environmental > Aquatic > Thermal springs > Hot (42-90C) | place: USA: Wyoming... | reverse complement strand
ACCCAACTGTTTGCCATCGCGCGAAACGCCAAGCCGAAGTGCCTTTACCTCTGTCGGCGTCAGGTCAACATCCAATGCCAGAGCGCCCCCGGCAAGGTCCTGGAAAACCCCGGCCACCCGGCCGGGTTCCAATTTCAAGCCCCCTTTGGCGCCCGCAAGCGCCAGATTCTTGTCCAATTTCACGTCAAATGCGCCGTTAAATCTCGCCTCCAATACCCCGTTTGACGGCGCATTAAGCCCTTGGTCGAATTTCAACGCAGTCCCCAGCTCAACGCGCCCCTGCTGGTCATTGGCAATGCCCATAACCGTTAAATTCAACCCACCAAGTTCAACCAACCGCGCACCGCCCTGCGCCAGATTTTCCTTGTAACGAACAGAACCATTCAGCACCGATATTTTCTCCAAATTCACCCGTGGCGGTGGCCCTGGCTGTGACGGCTTCGATGGCGTTGAAGCCAGTTTCTTCAAAATCGGGTCCATGCTGGTTGTGCCATTAGTCTTTTTTTCCAAAGTTACGATTGGCGTATCCACCACAAATTCCGCAACATTGATGTACCCGCCCAGAATATCACGCAGCCGGTAACGTATCCGCACCTCCTTGACCGACAAAAGAGGTTCTCCGCCCACTCCGGTATCCACCTTCAGTGCGGATAATGTCACTGAAGAAAATGGATGGATTGAGGCATCGCCAATTGTTACACGGGCGCCCAATGCCTCTTCCACCTTTGGAACCACAAAGCTCCTCAGAAACCAAGCGCTGGTGACAGCCAAATATCCGGCAACCCCCAAAACAACAACCGCCGCCAGCCCCATGACCAAAATTTTGGGCCAACGCCTCTTTCCAACCGTTTTCACTTCCTCACTCATAATTCACCTCGGTTATTCGCGCTAAATTTCAAATCCCAAAAGCTCTGAGTCTGCACGCAGTTTTGAATCATCCCCCTGTGAAGCTCCTCCAAACGCCATTTGAAAACTCATCGCACAACCAAAATAACATGCACTGAAAAGAAGTCCATTGCAATCCTTTAGCAAACTGCGCAACACGCAAAGCCAACAGGCAGGTACTTGCAGGTTCAGATTCAGCTCCTTACTGGAAACTGCTAAAGCGGCAAAATCAGGCTCTGGTAATCAGGCATGCTCATTATTCCTTCTTTTTACACCCGGTTTTTCTTCGTTTACGGCAACAATTAGTTTCGGCCGCGTTGCCGCCAGGAAGCTCTCGTTCGATTTCATCATAATTCTGATAAAGGATGCGATCTAGATGCGCCCCGGTTATGCCGCACGGCTTGGCAACTTTTTCAAGCATTTCTTTCTCCAAAGCACTGAAACGCTTTTTGCTCCGCAGAAATTTATCGGGGATATTCTCCCCAAGATGATTTAGCAATGTTTTGATCCGTGAATCAATGGCAATTGCATTTTGAACCACACCAAGCTCGATAAGCAAGTCGCGCGCGCCTTTGATTTTTATGTAAGCCATGTCCTTCATCACCTTCTCCACGCGCAACTGCTCATCTTCAATACTGGCGATGGATTCAATGTATGCCCTGGGGCCGCCGCAGGACTGCAAGAAAGCGAGATTTTTACATAACGCCTTTGTCTTTCGGCACCTTTCAATAGTCTTTCCTCTAAGCTGGATATTAAATTCGGAGAATATTTTGTAAATTGCCTCTTTATATTTCTCTTCGGTCAATCTGAGCAAATCCTTATACCAGTTTTCGCGTTTTCTCAGTTCCTCGCCCATTTTATCGGCTGGCTCGGAACCACGAACAACCGCCACCTGCCCTGTAACCACAAGCCAGATGTCATTATCTGACATTTGTTTCCAATTATCCGGGCGGGGAAGTTTTACTTTATCCCTATATTTCTGAACAATTTCCCGGAGGGCCTCCGCAGTTTTTTCATTTAACTCGAAGTTTTCCACTGCTGCCTGCCCTTGAACTTTTGCTACCATATTGATCTCAGCTCATACACTGAAAGTGACCCGATTGCAACCTCTCCCTCAATTACCGCAAGACTTGAAGAGCGGTTGTCCGCCTTGGGAATAAACGGCATCGGCACATATACCAAATTGTCACTGGCAAAAATTTCCAGGGCAGTCCGGTCACAGTAAACAACCAAACGCTGCCTGCCCTGTCGCAATGGCGCATTGGTTCGATGATCGTTTACCGCCAGCTCCTGTTTGGCGGCGTCGTAAGAAATCTTTGCCCCGCGCACATCCAATTCAAGCCGTGCACCCGTTTTCGGCTGGAACTCCAGACGCAACTCAACCAACTCAGCGCGCAAGTCCGCCAATGGATTTGCATCGCCGGCTTTCAAGGTTTTGGTCGGAAAAGAATAGTGGCGCGCTCTCAGGGCCGCCAGCTCCCGCGCCGGCGCAAAAGTCATCCGCGGCCCGTCATCGGTGCTCACAAGCCCCAACTCCAGCGGCAGCGACATCGCCTGATTGAACGGCATCCCCGGCGACGGCGCCTGAAGCCATCCAATTTGAATGCGCCGCCCATCAGCAGGCGGGATATCGCTGAAAGTCTGCGCAGCATAGAAGCCACGGCCGCGATGTCCCTTGAGTTTTGGCGTTTCCGGCTTGAATTGCCTGCCGTCAAACACGCCAACCATGTAATCACTGCTTGCAGCAGTCAAAATCCACTTCTTTTTGCCCGGATCGCCATCCAGCGGTAGTTCAAACAAATCCGGACACTCAAAAAAGCCGTCAATCTCCCCTGAAATTTCCCAGCTCTTCAAATCGGGCGATGTCAGAAAATGTATGGTGTGCTTTTTATCCTTTCCAACATAAAGGGCCATCACCCATCGCCGGCTCGGCGCGTGCCACATAACTTTCGGGTCACGGTTGCCGGGCGTTATTTCCTTCAGAACCGGGTTGCCGGAAAATTTGACAAAGTCACGCCCGTTTGTGCTTGAAGCTATGCACTGGACCGTTGGATGGCCTGCCGCTGTGTAAATCAAAACCATTGGCGGCCGGCCGGCGGCGCCCAGGTCGCTGGTATTCTCCCAATCCACCACCGCGCTGCCGCTGAACATCGGTCCCAATTCGTCAGGCGCCAGCGCGTCATTCAACTCCTGCCATTTTACCAGATCGCGGCTCACTGCATGGCCCCAATGCATGTTCCCCCAATTCCAGCCAAATGGATTGTGCTGGTAAAAAAGATGGTATTCACCCTCGTAGTAAACCAATCCATTGGGATCGTTATTCCAACCGCGGCGCGAAGAAAAATGAAACTGCGGTCGCAACGCTTCGCGGTACATGTCATCCCCTCCCTTGATTGTGTCGGATTGCGCAATGCTCTCAAGCGCGCCCGAATCCTCGCGCAATATGTCAACCTGAACCGTAATTGTTTTCCCACGCCATGGCTGCAAATCCAGAAAGGCCCACCAGTCAGGCTGCGAATCTGCCAGTTCAATGTCAAAGAAACGCTCGCGCCGGCCATCCACCAAAATCTGAACGTTGCGCTTTGCCGCCCCATTCTTAACCGGCAAATTAAGATATCTCTTTTCAACCACAAATTGGCGGGTTGCATTTGCAAGCCATCGCGGCGGCGGCGTATCCGATTGCACAATGTGATCAACATTAATATGCCCCCATCCGCCCGTGGCCATATCCAATATCTCTATTGTGGCGTGCTTCCCCTCAAACTCCGCCACGTCCCAATGCTGCCAGTCCAACCGCTCGCTGCCGCCCGGACGCGTATTTGGACCGGTTGCAGTACGGACGATTTTACCGTCAACTTTCAAATTCATGCAGGTCTGCCCCGGATGGCCTCCGCCGCCGATCAGAAATTTGATGTAATGCCGCTCAATTTTGAACTCAGGGGAAACAAGGGAGCCCGTTGAACCATCTCCCTTGTAAAACGAGTTGACCAGGCCCTTGCCCAGAAAACCATCCACCTTCATTTGATTCGGCAGTGTGCCCCGGGCCGGTCCCGGGCCAAACGCCTCACCGCTAACCTTCCACTCACCGTAATCCGGCCCCTCAAAATCCGCCAACAACAAGTCCGGCCTCGAATCGGCTGCGGTTGCGCATATTCCAATGGCAAACCAGCAGGCGATTCCCAGACGCGTAAGCTTCATGGCCTTACAGTATCCGCCACCAACGTCCTTTTTCAACAACCAACTAAATTAGCCTGGGTGGATTTTGATGCTTGCAACAGGCCGCCAGGTACACTAAGGTTTTCCCAACGGATGGCATTGGGACTCGGTGCTGCCGCTTGGGGCGCGCTTAGCTTAGTGGAAGAGCGCTTCCTTCACACGGAAGAGGTCGGAGGTTCAAATCCTCCAGCGCGCACCATCCGGAGATACAGAAGGTTGTGATTGAATGTTGATTTTCATGCACCTGGATGCCGTGCCATCAAAATAATTTTTCCGTGTGACCGGCTTGCTCCGATTTATTGGTTTGGTAAATGCCGCTGTCTGGTTTGGAGCGGCCTTGTTCTTCACGATTGCGGTCGGCCCGGCCTTCTTTTCCGATGAAATGCTGGCGATTTTTGGCAGCGCACAGGCGCCATACTCCCGGGCATGGGCCGGGCTTGTCGCCATGGTGGTCTTGAAACGTTACTTTCTGTGGCATTACGTTTGCGCTGCAATCGGCCTTGTGCATTTGCTTGCCGAGGCCGCTTATCTTGGCCGGCCGCTTGCACGATGGCGCACGGGTCTGCTTCTCGGAATTGCCGTCCTGGGGTTGAGCGGCGGATTGTGGATGCAACCCAAACTCAAGGAATTGCACACCGCCAAATACAATCCGCAATTGAAAGCCGAGGAACGGGCCCAAGCCGGCGTTTCCTTCGCCGTTTGGCACGGGGTTTCACAGGCTACCAACCTGTTGATGACCGCCGGGCTGCTGGCATTTCTATGGCTTAGCGCATCCCACAACTCCTCCGAGCAGAGACGGCCTGTCTCGCCATTTCTTTACAAAGCTTGACCCAAAACTTGCCCGAATAAAATTGGTTAGATAGTAGTTGACAAACGGGGTATGGTGACAAATGTTTGAGTTGCAGCACAGGGCGTTTCCTTGGGCAGCAAAAAGGGAAGAGTATGATCTCGAATGAGCGTCCATCGCCTTATGGGCATCGGCCGGCGGAGGGGAGTGTTCCGCCGCAAAAGTCTCCTGTGAACGAGGAAACTCTCAAAGCGGATAAAATTCAAATTGAACGGAAGACTTTCATCTTCACGCTCAAAGAAAATCCGCGAGGCCGGTTCTTGCGTATCACCGAAGATGTAAATGGCCGGCGGGATAACATAATCGTCCCGGCCACGGGGCTGGCCGAGTTTACAAGGGTGTTGGAGGAAATGGTCAAGGCGGCGCAAGCGATTCCCCCGAAAGCGACCTAAAAACAGCGCTTCATTTATTTCCAAAATGGGAACCGGGGGGCCGCCTGACTGTGGGGTGTAATTCTTTTTCCCGAAAAACTTTCACCTGCCATCCGGGTACGGCCTCAGCACTGCCGGCTTAATCTCATTGGGCGGCGGGTCATAGCGGTTTTCAGCCTCCAGCAGCCACAACACGCGCCCTTGATAATTTTGAATCAGTTTGCGGTTGGCTTCGGCGCCCATGTCACGCACCCATAAAACCGGCGCACTGATTAAATCCGCCCCATTATGGACCCAATCATTATGCACCGATTGGCCGGATGGCTCGGATGGGTCCGCCTGAACTTTAGGATAACGCACAAAAACCAAATGCTGTCTCCCGTCGCTTGACAGTTTTTTAATGATCTCCGCCCGCTGCCATTCCCAATCCTTTTTGGCAAGCTCAGCCTTGCGTACTTTTATCCAAAGCGCGGATTGCGCGAGGAATCCGGCAACCACAAGCAACACGACAATCCGGCCCAGCGGCTTGCCACAACACCGCCAGAGTGACCAATGCCGGAATCCCCATGCAACAAGCAAAAAAAACAACGCCCCGATAGGCGCCGCATAACGGTCCCACATCCAGGTCTCCTGGGCAAGCGCCAGCCCAAAAATTACAATGGCCACCAAACCAACACGCGGCCATCCACGCCTCCTGACAACCCACGGCAGCGCAAGCAATGGAACAAGCAAAACGTAAAACCGCCCCAGAAAATCCCTCCCAAGCCTCCGAATTTTGACGGCGGTTTGTTTGAGAAAGCCGCCAATGGACTGCTGGGCAAGATACTCTTTCATCGCATAATCCACAAAGTGCCTTTTTATGTATTCGTGCCGGTACTGCGGCTCCGGCCTTGGCTTTTGCCAGATGAAAAACGGGGCCACAGCATACTGCTCCTCATAAACCATGTACGGCAGTTTTGCCGGGTTTCCAGTAAGGCGCATGTTGTAATACCCCTGCCATCCAATCCAAAGCCCCAACACAACCGCCGCCGGCACAGCCATCTGAATCAATTCAGCCTGCCCAAGCATCTCGCGATTTCCAAGCAACCAAATCAACAGAAACCCAACTAAAATCAGGCTCAACACAAGGCCCTCAAACGGCCGGCTTAACGCCAGGATAACCATCCCAACAGCCAATGCCACCGCGTACCCTGCCTGACGCCGCTTGACAAGATAACGAACCGCCCCGGCTACCAATGCCCCGCCCAGCATCGCCTCGGCGCCCCCCCAATAAACTTGGCCCCATTTTAGAAGCATGGGATGGAATACCGCCAATAGCCCGCCCAAAACCGCCCAACGTGGCGGCAACCATGCAAACAACGCCCAACAAATCGCCGCACAAGCCAGCGCCACGCTCAGCCACATCCCAACAACCGGATGGCCGGTCAACCCCTGCCCTATCGCAAGCATAATCCCCTGCATCGGTGGATATTTGGATGCGTAAACCGGTGTTACCAATACATGGATGGATTCAAAAAATTCCCAGTCTTTCGGCGATGGATTGGCCAGCCGCCCATGCAAAAAGGTGTCCGCAGCCAATAAATTGGCAAATTCATCATGTATATGCGGCGGGGCCTCTCCTGCCCAGTGGGTTACAAACGCGTTTATGGCAATTGAAAGCATGCCGACCACCAAAACTGCCAGCGCCCGCCTCCGCCCCAAACATCCCATAAGCCTTTCAAAGGCCCGGAATACCGTGCTTGCAGTCCGCGGCCAGATGAAAGCCACCGTTAAAATCGCCAAAACCGCAATTCCTGCAACAATTATGATTTTCATTAAGAACTGGCCGATTTTAACCACGCCCTCCTTAAAACGCCAGCTTAACATCTTTTGCGTGAAAAATTTTTCATCGTGAAAAAAATCGGCTTTTACTCGCCGCCTTGCAGCCGTTAAATTGCCCCAGGAAAATCTATGAACATGTTGTTTTCACTTGCATTGGTCGTGGCGCTCGCTGATTTCGGCCTTTCAGCATCACCATTGGTTATTTTGGACGACAAGCCCGCCCGCCAATGGGCTTCAGAGGCTTATCCCCTTGGCAACGGGCGTTTGGGCTGCATGGTTTTTGGCGGCGTTGAACGCGAGCGCATCCAGTTCAACGAAGACAGCCTTTGGACAGGCGACCGCAACCCATCCGGAAAATACGAAACCATGGGCGCTTATCAGAATTTCGGCGAACTGTTGCTGGAACAGCCGGCGACGAACTCCGCCGCTTCAACCGCGGCCTCAACGCCCGGCCAGTACCGCAGGGAGCTTGACCTTGCCGAGGCAATCGTCAGGGTCTCATGGCAGCAGGATGGCGTCTTGTATCAACGCGAAGTCTTTGCCAGCAATCCAGATGAAATCATCGCCGTGCGTCTTTCAGCAAATCGTCCCGCTGCTTGCTCCGGACGATGCATTCTCAAGGGTGCGCATCGCGAGGAAACACGCGTTGAAAATCGTGACCTTGCTTTTGACGGTAAATTCGAGAACGGATTGTCCTACGAAGCGCGCGTTCGGGCCATAAACACCGGCGGCAATCTGGTCTTCACAAACGGCGCGATTGAATTCAACGGTTGCGATTCATTGATAATCATTCTGGCCGCCGGCACGAGTTACCTGATGGACGAAACCCGCAACTGGCAGGGGCCGCATCCTCGACAGCGCTTGCTCACCCAGCTCAACAATGCAGCCAAACGCGGATGGCAATCATTGAAACAGAGGCATCAGGAAGACTTCCAAAGCCTCTTCAACAGGGTCAAACTCGATGTTGGACAAACACCTCCGGAACAGCTTTCCAAAACCACCCGCCAGCGGCTGGCAGATTACGCCAAGGGAGGCGCCGATCCAGACCTGGAGGAGCTGTTGTTTCAGTATGGCCGTTACCTGCTCATTTCATGCTCGCGTGTCAATGGCCTTCCAGCAAATCTGCAAGGATTGTGGAATGACAGCAACAATCCCCCGTGGCACTGCGATTATCACAGCAACATCAACATCCAAATGAACTACTGGCTTGCCGAGCCGGCCAACCTTTCCGAATGCCACCTTCCATTCTTCAACCTGGTCATGGCCATGCGTGAACCCAGCCGACAGGCCACCCGCGCCGCCTTTGGCCCTGTACGCGGCTGGACTGCGCGAACGTCCCACAACATTTTTGGCGGCCACGGCTGGGAATGGAATATTCCCGCCAGCGCATGGTACGCGCAACATTTCTGGGAGCACTACGCCTTCACAGGCGACAAACAGTTCCTCCAAAAAACAGCCTATCCATTGTTGAAGGAAGTCTGTGAATTTTGGGAAGATCACTTGAAAGAATTGCCTGACAAAACATTGGTGGCGCCCAAAGGCTGGTCTCCGGAACATGGCCCGCGTGAAGACGGCGTGGCACATGACCAACAGATAATTTGGGACTTGTTCACCAATTTCATCGAGGCATCGGACGCTGCCAATGCCGACACGGCTTACCGCCAGCGAATTGCATCCCTTCGCGAAAGACTGGCGGGGCCAAAAATTGGACGCTGGGGGCAATTGCAGGAATGGATGGTTGATCGCGACGACCCCAAAGACCAGCATCGCCACACATCACATTTGTTTGCCGTCTATCCCGGACGCCAGATCAATCCAACACAAACCCCCGAGCTGGCAAAGGCTGCCGCAGTTTCCCTGGCTGCCAGAGGCGAATCTGGCGACAGCCGCCGCAGTTGGACATGGCCATGGCGTTGCGCGCTTTGGGCGCGCCTTAACCAGCCGGAAAATGCTTATCGGATGGTGCGCGGCCTGCTCACTTACAACATGTTGCCCAACCTCCTTGCCACACATCCACCCATGCAGATGGACGGTAACTTTGGTATAACCGCAGGCATCTGCGAGATTCTGGTACAGTCTCATGCAGGTCAAATCGCAATTCTGCCTGCCTTGCCTGCTTCATGGTCAAACGGCTCTTTTTCCGGCCTGCGGGCGCGCGGCGGTTTTGAAGTTGGCGCTTCCTGGAAAGCCGGCAAGCCTGTCGAAGCAACATTAACTTCTTTGCTCGGCAAGCCGGTTGTTCTTCAAACCCCGATCCCAATCCGAGCAGTCACTTCAAACGGTAAACCAGTTGGAATTCAGACCGTTGGCAACACAGTCCGCTTCCAAACCCGGGCTGGCAGGAAGTATTTGCTGGCCTTCTGAAATGGCGCTGAAACGAAAGGCAAACCGGCGCCTTGAAGTCGTTTAATCCAGAAATGCCGGCTGTAGAATGAATTGGCCGATTACCATGCCATAAAACACATCGTCCCTGCCGAACCTTGCGGCCCGACAGGGACGAAAGTGGGGGGTGGGAGTTCGCCACGCTCTCTTTCCCATGCCGGCATTAGGCGCCTTACAGGCTGCCGGCTTCCCGACGCTATTCTCCACGGCTAGCGGAGTTGTCGGCCTCATAGCAGGGCCGTCCAACGCCTTGCGGCATTGGATTATTGAGTGAGGCCTCTAGGCTCGCTGCGGCTGATGGTTGCGCCACCGACCGGCAAACCCGGACAAGACACGTTTGTGATTGCACTTCCGCCTCTTGCCCTTTTGCTCCGGGGCAGCCACCGCTTTTGGCGGTGCGTTGACCCGGTGCCACGGGTCTGACCTCTTACCTCTCAGGCTGCCTTGCCTTCACAAGCCAGCGGCGCCGTTTTTGCGGCATCGCCGGCGTTTCGGAGGTTTTTCCACCCGTTTCGCCAAAACGGTGTGTCCCTCCCGAGCTGCGCTCTCTCTTTGTCCCGCCTTTCGGCGTCTTTACTTCGGCTGACCCTCTTTCGGAGGACCGCCAGAGTTGCGTAGCCCGTGCTGGGCGCGGTAGCAGCCATGTACCCTCTTGGGTAACCGCGATTCCCCCAGGCCCGAAACCAGCCTGGAGTACTTGACTCGGCTCGGAGCGGCTTCTAATCGCCCCTCACCGCGCAGTCCCTTGTTCGCGGTTCTGACGGCGCGCGACCGCCGCCAGAGGGACCGGTGAATCCTGCCTCCGCCTCCGGACCATCGGCCCGGTCTTGGAGGAGCCGGGATGACCAGCCCACACCCGGCTTTTCCCCAGTCGCCTGGGATTATCTCGAGACTTCCCCGGCTTTCTTTCGTCCGCCGGTTAACATCTCTGTTCTTTCAATGAACTGATGCCAAATTACCACCTCCCGCGCATCATACAAGGAAATGATATCCACAACTTATTCACCGCCGGCCAGTCAGCCTGCCGTTCTTAAAATCCCTGTTTTTCCCGTGAAAAACCGTGCTTTTTTCAAGGTGCAACGCCGGTTGTTCACAGCGCAACATGCAAGCCAGCACACTACTGTCAACAACTTCGCCGCCAAAAATCAGACAGCAAGATGTGACAATATGTAAATTAATAATAGTTTGCGATGTTTTTTGTAATTTACAGAGGTTTGACATCAGGCTGGCCGTATGCTTGCCAACACGGCCATATAGCCTGTTCCCAGCCGGAATTTGCGATGAAACTATTTCTTGAAGATGCCCTTCACGGCCTTGCCCACGCCTTCGCCCACATCTTTGACCGTGCCCACGGCCTCCTGCCCTATGTTCTTGCCCAGCTTGCCCAAATCCGCCACCACGCTGGTAACGGTGCTTGCAACCCTTCCAAGCACGGCCTGCGTGATTTTCTTAGTCAATTCGGCGGCGGTAATCCCGTCCGGACCCGTGCCCAAATCCCGGAGTTGTATGTCAGGCACGGTAACCGTCTTTGTGCCAAGTCCCTTGACACTCACGGTAAGTTTCGCATTCTGAATCAGCAGTTCATTGACCTGTAATTTGCGCTGGCTTTTGTCATCCGGCTTGCTGCTGCCCGTAAATTCTTCAACGTTGGCCTGTATTTTGCCAAGATTGCTGCCTGAAAATTTCACCCCCCCCTCGTAGGTGATTTCCGGACTGGTTACTCGCAGATGTTCAATAACAACTTTGTCCGAGCGCAGTGAACCAAGCTTCAACTTGATATCCATCTCGCCAACCTTCACCGCCGAAGGGGTGTTGAACCCTGGCGGATTCCCCACAAAAAAGCCCTTCAACGTGCCCTGACCGCTGAATGGCGACAGTTTGACGCCATCAAGCCGGACTTCCACACGGGTAACTTGCGGTCCCACCACCTCAACACCTTTTTTAACAATGTCGCCAAGAAAGAAAAACAAAACCACGACCACTACGATCGCCAAGACCGCCACCGCTGCAACAATCCGAATAATCCACTTTTTCATAATCGCTTGATTTCGAGCTGTTTAATTAACGCAACAACATACAGGCTGTTTTTCCAAAAACCGCCGTCATTAACCAAAACAATTAAGACAAATTGCCGCAAACTATCAATCGCATAATTCCAAAGAACCTGAGAATAGATGGTAGGAAACAGACGCGCAGGGATAATCGCTGGCACTTTGCGCCCGGCATTATTACACTTCAGCCGGTTTATGTGTGGGATAATTGGCTATGTTGGCAGGTGTTCTGCCGCTCAACTGTTGCTGGATGGCCTGCGCCGGCTCGAATACCGCGGCTACGACAGCGCAGGTGTGGCGGTGCTGGACGGCGGCCGGATCGTGGTGCGCAAGAAAAAAGGCCGTATTGACAACGGCCTTGCGCCGCTGCTGGCTGCCGGGCCGATTCCGGGCAACACCGGCGTTGGCCACACCCGCTGGGCCACACATGGACCGCCGTCAGATGTCAATTCACATCCGCATCTGGACGCCAGCGGGCGCATCGCCGTGGTGCACAATGGCGTCATTGAAAATTACGATGCACTGAAAAAACGGCTCATTCAGGCAGGCCACAAGTTTGCCTCCGAAACCGACACCGAAGTGCTCGCGCATCTGATTGGCGAGCATTACCGGAAGACGAAGGCTGAAACCGGTCACAATACCAATCCGCTTGTGCGCGCAGTAATTGCCGCGTTGGGCGAAGTCAATGGCACTTACGGCCTGGGGGTTGTTTGCTCGGATTATCCCGAATTACTGGTAGGGGCGCGCCGCGGTTCTCCACTTATAATTGGAATAGGGGAAAATGAAAATTTTCTGGCCAGTGACGCGGCTGCGCTTGCAGCGCATACACGGAAGGTGATTTATCTGAATGATTATGATGTGGCGATACTTTCCCCGGACAGTTTTGATGTCACCAGTTTCGGCGCACACCCTGCACGGGTAAGCATAAGCCAGCTCGATTTTTCCGCCGAAGCAGCCGAACTCGGCCCTTACCCGCATTTCATGCTCAAGGAGATTTTTGAGCAACCGCAATCGGTCGCCAATGCGCTGCGCGGTCGCATGGATTTCGATGAAGGGACGGCGCGATTTGGCGGACTTAACATGAGCATGGCGGAGTTGCGCGAGATTGATCAAATTGTAATTGCCGCCTGCGGCACGAGCTGGCATGCAGCTTTGATTGGCGAATACCTCATCGAGGAATTTGCACACATACCGGTGGAGGTCGAGTACGCCAGCGAATTCCGCTATCGCAATCCGCCCCTTAACAAGCACACGCTCGTGCTTGTAATCACCCAGTCCGGGGAAACCGCCGACACGCTTGCCAGTTTGCGCGAGGCACGGCGGCGCGGCCACAAGGTACTGAGTATATGCAACGTAGTAGGCAGTACAATAGCTCGCGAGGCCGACGGTGGAATCTATCTGCACGCGGGACCTGAAATTGGCGTCGCATCAACCAAGGCTTTCACATCACAAGTCGCTGTTTTAACATTGTTTGCCCTTTTGCTTGGCCGCATGCGAATGATGGGGCTGCAACGCGGCATTGAAGTCCTCCGCGCTCTTGAACGTGTGCCGTCTCAAATTGAAAGCGTCCTGGCTCAGAATGAGCGCATCCGGCAACTGGCGCTCAAATACGCTCATGCTGAGGACTTTTTCTTTTTGGGCAGGCAATACGGCTTTCCCGTGGCCCTCGAAGGCGCACTGAAGCTCAAGGAAATCAGTTACATTCATGCCGAAGGCTATCCGGCTGCAGAGATGAAACACGGGCCAATTGCAATGATTGATGAAAGGACTCCCACCGTCATCCTTGCCCCCACAGATTTGTTGTATGAAAAAACGTGCGGCAACTTGCATGAAATCAAGGCGCGCAACGGTCCGGTTATCGCCATCACCACGGAGGGAAACAGCGGGCTTGCATCTGAAGTCAGCGACATCATTTACCTTCCGCCGACGCTCGAATGTCTCTACCCGTTGACAGCCATCGTACCGCTGCAATTGCTTGCATACCACATTGCAATCGCCCGCGGCTGCGATGTTGACAAGCCGCGAAATCTCGCAAAAAGCGTCACAGTGGAATAACCCAAATTCATTGTAGTGGAATCCTGGCTGGGGGCGTTCCCGCCGGAAACACCTTTTTGGCTGTGCATCGTCCAATGCCCCCAAAAAACAATGCAACCTTTACAGCATGCAAGGTGTCATTAAGGTTGAGATGAATATGAAATCTATTGCAACGCGTAAATCAGTTCGATGCCTCATGGCCGCTTTGGCCGGCATTTGTCTGCAATCCGTCGTTACCGGCGCAGAATCGCCTCTGCCCGCAGTGCAAATGACGCCTGCAGAAACAGTATTCGCCCTCGAGATCGCACGCCCCTTGAAAATACTTGAACCGCTGTTGGCGCCGGAAACAGTCCAGGCATTTGCTGCAAGCCCGATATGGGCAAGGATCGAAGAAGGCCCGCAATTTCAAGGTCTTGCGCGCGCAGTCGGCTTTCTGGAGCTGCAAATGGGCACGGATTGGCAGACGGCTTTGAAAAAACTGATTGGGGGCGGCGTCACACTTGCAGCACAGTCTTCGCGCGAGACGATTCTTACAATAGAAGCGCAGGATGCGAATTCGCTGGATCAATTCATCCAAAGCCTGCAGGCATTCATAAAAGCTGCAACTCAAAACAATCCGGCACTTCAAGGCGCCGAGCAGGTTGTTCACGGGGTTAAAATGACTTCCTTTGGGCGGCGCGCTGCATGGGCTTTGGCTGACAACCGCCTTATGATTGCCAACAGCGTTGAGCTGATGGAGCGCGCCCTTGAGCTGCGTGCAAACAAAGGCGCCAACAGCTTCGGAAAATCCGCAGCCTACACCGCAGCGCGAACCGCAGCGGGGCCGGACGCAGCCGCAATCTTTTTTGCTGACATGACAACTGTGCGTTCAAACCCGAAATTGCAACAGGCGCTGGCCAAAAATTTGACTCCATTGCCGGCTCTGTTGGTTGGCCACTTGCGTGAAGCATTCAAAAAGGCCAACTGGCTTTCCATAAGCCTGGATGCAACCGCTGACGGCATACGTATAAAGGCGGTTGCTGACGCGCCGGCATCCGAGGCTCCTCGTTTTGCAGTGCCTCAGGCCAATGACGGCGTCCTGCCAAATCTTTCGGTGCCGGGCCAGTTGGCCGGCATCAGCCTTTACCGCGATTTGCGCGCATTTTATCAGGCCAAGGATGAGCTGTTTCCCGAACGCACATCCGGCCTTGTGTTTTTTGAAAACATGATGGGCATATTTTTCAGCGGTCTGCACATCTCCGAAGGTGTGCTAGCCGAAGTTGACCCGCACATCCGGCTGGTTGCCGCCGTGCAACAGTACGATCCTGAAGTGGGAATCCCCGCGATTAAAATCCCGGCTTTTGCGGCAGTGATGAAATTGCGGCATCCGCAGGAATTCGGCGAGGTTGTAGAGGAAGCATGGCAGAAAGCCATCGGCATGGCCAGCTTTACGCGCGGTCAAAAAGGGCTGCCCGGTTTTCTCATAGATCGCTCAACAAACAAGGACGTAAAAATCAGCGTGGCATACTACCGCCCTCCGAAAGACGCCGACTTGAAAGCCCTGGAACCGCGTTTCAACTTCCGCCCAACGCTTGCCAGAACGGGCGATTATGTAATTTTAAGCTCCGCCGACGGCCTTGCCAGACAACTGGTTGAAGCGGTGAAAAAAGAGGCCTCCGCAACCGCAAAGCCACTGCCACGCACCCATACCGCCGCCGAGATTGACGTGAACGCGCTGGTTAAAGCGGCTGTATCAAGCCGGGAGCCGTTGATTCAGCGAATGATGATTGGACAAGGTCGAAGCCGCGAACAGGCATCTGAACAACTTGACAATCTTTTGACGTGGCTGGACTGCATGGAAAAAGCGAGTTTGGAAGGACTCGAAGAAGACGGCAGATTTGTCATGTATTTGACAATGAAATTGCGCGCCCCGGATGCAAAGCGCATCAAGTCTCCTGCGTCCTCTGGCGGCTCCAAGTAAGCGCCCGTTGACAATGAACAAAAATTCCATGTCGGAACCAGACGGCGCATGGGCACCATTCAAGCCCGATTCACAGCGCCCCTGGACGCTGCCTCTGGCCGGTCATTTGTATCGCCGTGCCGGTTTTGGAGCCAGATGGGATGAATTGGAAAACGCCATGACATCAGGTTCGCAGGCAGCCGTTGACGGGTTGCTCAATCCTGCCGCTGACGTGGCTTCTTTTGACAGCTTATTTGATTCATACAGTCCGGCGGACTCCGAGTCCAAGGATACAGGACAAGTTCTGGCATGGTGGTTGCGGCGAATGTTGGAAACGCCTCACCCTTTGCGCGAGCGAATGACGCTGTTCTGGCATGACTACTTCGGCATAAGCAATATCGAGGTCGAAAACGCGCGCGACATGCAGCATTACATTCAAACATTGCGCAGACATGCTTTGGGAAAATTCCCCGAACTACTGTCCGCAGTGGCCTCGGAGCCGGCCATGTTGATTTGCCTCCACGCGAAGGCCAGCCGCAAATCCAAGCCTGCGCTTCAATTTCCGGAGACACTCCTGAAACAGTACACAATCGGCGCCGGACATTTCACCGAAACCGATTTGCGCGAAGCCGCCCGGGCTTTTGCCGGTCGCTATGTGTTGCAGCATGAAGTAAAAATCATCGCGGAGGAACAAGACACCGGCATGAAACAATTTCTGGGCCGGCAGGGACCTTTTGGCAGTGCTGAAGTGTTGGACATTCTCGCCCGCCATCCCGCCACTGCTGAAAAAATTGTAACCCGCCTCTATCGCTGGTTCATAAGCGAAGCCGATACTCCAAAGCCAGAATTACTCCGCCCACTGGTTGAAGATTTCGCCAGGGATTTCGACATTGCGAGGCTGGTGGGAATAATACTGCGCTCCAATTGTTTCTTCTCCCAGGTTGCCTACCGCCGCCGCATCAAGTCGCCAGTCGAATTTGCCCTGGGCATTTTGCGCCCGCTCAACGCCACCGTTGCGACGCTTCCCCTGGGCAACGCTCTGGCAGAGCTTGGACAGGAGCTTTTCCAGCCGCCAATCGCAACTGGCTGGCCCTGCGGGCGCCATTGGTTGAATACATTCACCATGGCAAAACGCATACAACTGGCACAGCGGTTGCTCAATGGAGGCGCGCCGTTTAACAGTGCGCTGGACTGGAACAAAGTAATGCGCCAAACACGCAGCGCCGACGGGGCATCCCATCTGCTGGACTTATGGCTTCAAAACGATATCTCAACAGCATCCCGGCAGGCAGTCTCTCGATTAAAAACCACAGGCGGAAAGGTCAGCCGGCCAAATCTGGCGGATACCGCTGCTTTCATTGCCTCACTGCCCGAATTTCAATGCTCATGATTTACCATGAACAGGCGTGAATTTTTCAAAAAAACATTGGGCGCATCCACACTCCTTGCGTTTGGGGGCGCTGCTCCGAATTTTTTGCTGCGCTCAGCGGCAGCCGCCACACCAAGCCGCCGGCGGGAAACCATTCTGGTGGTCATTCAACTTTCCGGAGGCAACGATGGGTTGAATACGGTTATACCATACGAAAACGACATTTACCACCGCCGCCGCCCTACTCTGCGCATCACACCCGACAAAGTGCTTAAGCTCGGCAACTGCCTCGGACTGCATCCCGATATGCAGGGATTCCAGCGCCTTTATGATGAAGGCCATCTTGCGATTGTGCAAGGTGTTGGTTATCCGCATAACAACCGAAACCACGACGGAGCCATGAGAGATTGGCACACCGCAAAGCCAAAAGACCCAACAGCAACAACCGGCTGGATTGGCCAGGCGTTGGACTTTTACACAGAAAAAAACTTTTCCACTCCCGGCGGCGTGTTCGTTGGCCACATTGAGCCGCCGTTTGCTTTGCAATCTAAAAAAGCCATTGTGCCAAAAGTTCAAACAGCCGGCGATTGGGCGCCTGTTTATCATGGCAAAACAGCCGATACATTTGCCGGATTACTCGAGGCTTCATCCCAAAATGAAAGTCAGGACGAGTTCCTGGATGAAATCAGGCAAGTGACCCTCCAAACCTTGCGCGCCAGCAGACGAATTGAAAGCGTCGCAGGGCTTTCCGCCCCGGACGCCGCCGTCTATCCACAATACAGGCTGGCCCAAACTTTGCGCACCATCGCACAACTTATACGCGCCGAGTTGGGCGTGCGCATATTTTTCGCCGAGCTTGGCGGTGGCGGTATTGGCGGATTCGACACCCATGCCGGGCAGGCTGCAAACCATGGCGCTTTGTTACGGGAACTCTCCGAATCAGTTACTGCTTTTGCACATGACCTCGAAAAAGACAAACTTCTTGAGTGCGTGCTTTTGATGACATTCTCGGAGTTTGGCCGCACATTGACCGAAAACGGCCGTCACGGCACAAATCACGGCTCGGCTGCACCGCTGTTTTTGGCGGGAGGCGCTTTGAAGAAGAGGCTGATGGGCGTCCACCCCAGACTGGACGATCTGGAGGAAGACGCGCCAAAACCGCATACTGATTTCCGCAGGGTTTATGCCACCGCCCTTGAAAACTGGCTCGGCATTGAAAGCCGTCTGGTACTTGGCGAAAGTTTTCCGCCGCTTGAAGGATTGCTGGGAAGCGTTTGAAAAACTTGCCAGCAACATGCGCTTCCTGTTACCGGTTGTGCATGAGCGCATGCCTGTTCCAATTTTGCAATCGGTGCTCCGCCCGCCCAGCCTGTAACGTAATAATAAGGAGACAGACAGCCAACCTGAGCGCCTTGAGGAATTTGGTTTTTATCGCAGTGCTTTGGCTGTGCCTCATGCCTTGCAGGCCGGCACAAGCAGCCAATGCCAGCGGCTTGACTCCAATTTGCTTGCGATGCGAATACCGCATCAATCCCGAAGGTCTGGATATCCGTCAACCGCGACTGAGCTGGAAACTCGAATCCAACCAGCGCGGCCAGAAACAGACTGCATACCAAATACTGGCCGCTTCATCGCCGGAAAATCTCTCAAAAGATTACGGCGATCTATGGGATACAGGAAAAGTAACCTCAGATGAAACCATCCATATAGAATACTCCGGACGTCCGCTAAGCTCCCGAATGCAAATCTGGTGGAAAGTGCGCGTTTGGGACAAGGACAACATGCCATCCGCATGGAATGAGCCGGCCACGTGGACAATGGGTTTGCTTGAGACGCAGGATTGGCAGGCACAATGGATAACCGCTCCTCAGACGGCCGCTTATGTGCCCCCACGCCCTCCTCATAATGGTTTCCATTCCCAAATGACAAATCTTCCCGCTGTCGCAAAATGGGTATTCATTGACTTGGGACAGCCCCGCAGGTTTGATGCCGTGCGCCTCTTTCCAGCCAGACCATACGATTGGCCGGATACACCCGGTTTCTTATTTCCTCTGCGTTTCCGCATCGAAGTTTCCCAAAAAGCGGATTTTACCGATGCTCAAACAGTTATTGATAATTCGGCGGCGGATGTGCCCAACCCGGGCACAAACGCGCCAATTTATCGCTTTGAGCGAGTCAATGCCCGGTATGTCCGGCTCATGGTCACACGCCTGCGCCAGCGGGATGCCAATAATTATGGATTCGCGCTTGCTGAAATGCAGGTCCTGAATGCCGATGCCAATCTTGCATTGGGACAGCCAGCCAAAGCATCGGATTCAATTGAAAACGGCGGATGGGCTTTATCAAAATTGACGGATGGCGAATTAGGCACGGTCAAAAGCAGCCCTGCTGCAGGCGCCCTTCCAGCAGTACTACTCCGAAAAACAATCAGGCTGGAAAACAAACCGCGCAGGGCCAAAATTTATGCCACCGCTTTGGGGGTGTACGAGTTGCGAATCAACGGACAACGCATTGGACGCCAGATACTCGCCCCTGAATGGACAAGCTATCGCAAACGCATTCAATATCAGGTTTACGATGTCACCGAACTGATAACCGCTGGCGAAAACGCCCTGGCAGCGGCTGTTGGCGAAGGCTGGTATGCAGGGCGATTGATGTTGGTTGGGCCGTTCCCGTACGGCACACAGCCTTCCATGCTCCTTCAACTGGAAATCGAACGCGCCGACGGCACACGCCAGATCGTTGCCACCGATAATTCATGGCGCACAACCACAGACGGCCCAATTCGCAGCTCGGGCATCTACGATGGCGAGATGTATGACGCCCGCTTGGAAATGCCGGGTTGGGACATGCTAGGCTTCAATGATTCAAATTGGTCCCCTGCCCTGGTAAAAAGCCGCGATGACAGAAGACTTGTCTGGCAACCTAATGAACCAATCGAAATTACGGACGAGCTTTCGCCCGTTCGCCTGACTGAACCGCAAGCCGGCACTTACATTTTCGATTTGGGCCAGAATATGGTCGGCTGGTGCCGCATCCGCGCCCATGGAAAAGCCGGACAAACCATAACAATTCGCCATGGCGAAATGCTCGATGACAATGGCAGGCTTTATACTGCAAACCTGCGCGGCGCGCCACAGGTTGACCGCTATATCCCGCGACACGATGGCGAATTCACATTTGAACCACATTTTACCTACCACGGATTCCGCTTTGTGGAATTAACAGGTCTGGCGCTGCCGCCCGGACTTGACGCAGTTGTTGGACGTGTCTTTCACTCATCAGCGCCCGAAACAGGAACATTTGCGTGCTCCGATCCATACCTGAACCAACTCATGCGCAACATAATTTGGACGCAACGGGCCAACTTGATGAGCACGCCAAACGACTGCCCACAACGGGATGAACGCTTTGGATGGATGGGCGATATTCAGGCTTTCGCACAAACCGCCATGTTCAACATGGACATGGCCGCTTTTTTCACAAAATTTGCAAGGGACATCCGCGATGATCAGGCCGACGATGGACGCTTTCCAGATTTCGCACCGCATCCTGGCAATCCCAATAAAGGTTTTTCCGGCGCGCCTGCATGGGCAGATGCCGGCATAATCGTTCCGTGGCTTGCCTGGGTCAATTACGCCGACAGCAGGCTGCTGGCCGAACATTTCGACGCCGCCTGTCGCTGGGTCGAATACATCCGGCAACGCAACCCAGACTTAATTTGGGTCCATGGACGCAACAACGATTACAACGACTGGCTTAACGGCGATTGGATAAAACAGGCCGGATGGCCGGACAAAGGCGGCTCGGTGCCAAAGGATGTTTTCGCCACCGCCTTTTTTGCGCATTCCGCAGGATTGGTTTCCAAAATGGCGGAAATCCTCAAACGCGACTCAGAGGCGCGCAAGTACGCCGAATTGAGCAGTCAAATCAAGGCCGCTTTCAACCGGCATTTTGTAAAAACCGACGGCCTGATCGAAGGCGACACACAAGGCGGTTACGCACTTGCGCTTAACTTCCAATTGTCACCCCCTGAAATTGAACCGCTCGCCGCTCAAAAATTGCTGGAGGGCATCCGCCGGTATCAAAATCACCTTTCGACAGGCATTCAAACTACACATCGCGCCATGCTTGAGTTAAGCCGGCATGGCTTCAATGAGACAGCATGGCAACTGCTCACAAACAGGAGTTTCCCATCGTGGCTCTACATGATTGAAAACGGCGCCACAACAATTTGGGAGCGATGGGATGGCTATGTCAAAGGCCGCGGCTTCCAAGACCCGGGCATGAATTCATTCAATCATTGGGCCTTTGGTGCTGTTGGTGAATGGATGTGGCGTCATATTGGCGGCATAAACCCGGATGCCGCTCATCCTGGCTGGAAACATTTTCACGTCCAACCCATTCCAGGCGGCGGCGTTACCTGGACGCAAGCAAGTTATGATTCCATACGCGGCCGAATTAATTCCGAATGGGCATTGACAAACGGCGTTTTCAATTTGCGCATCACCATCCCACCAAACACAACCGCCACCGTCACCATTCCAGCCTCGACAACCGATGGCATAACTGAAAGCGGCCGGCCTCTGGCGCAGGCTGTTGGTATCAAGCTCCTGAAACAGGAAAACACACGTGCCATTTTGGCGGTTGAATCCGGCCATTACGATTTCCTCGTGAAAAATCCACAAACCAATTAAAACAAAGGCCATGACGACATTGGCTCTCGTATTGGAGCATTTCGCGGTTGCAACCTGCGCGGCTAGCGGCGTGCTTGCTGCACGCGGCAAGCGGGTTGATTTGTTTGGTGTAATTGTGCTGGCGGTAGTCACTGCATTTGGCGGTGGAACAATCCGCGACCTGCTCCTCGGAAGCACACCGATTTTCTGGGTTGAACGCCCGGCTTACCTTTACAACGCGGCAGTTACCGCAGCGATCGTTTTCCTTGTCATTCGATTCCGCGAACTGGAAGGCACCGGCATGCTGGTGGCGGATGCCTTTGGTTTGGCGCTCTTCTCCATTGTCGGCGCCCGCAAAGCCCTGGCTTTCAACTTGGACCCAATTGTCGCAGTGGCAATGGGCGTGGTCACTGGCGTTGCCGGTGGCATTCTACGCGACGTTTTGCTGGGTCAAATCCCGCTGGTTTTTCGCAGAGAAATCCATTTTTATGCCACCGCATCACTGGGCGGCTGCGTCATGTTTCTGGCGCTTGAACATTTCTGGCCGCAAGCAACGGCCAATTCATTGATTGCGATTGCTTTTACCCTGCTATTGCGGTTCGCTTCAATACGCTGGAAACTCGCGCTGCCAGACTTGAAATCCAAACCGTGAATTGGAGCACTCGCATGCCGTTGCTTCGTTAGAACAAACCGCCAAAAACATTTATTCAACCACCCAATCAAACCCAAGCGAGCCGCAATTGCCCAAGCAATCCCGACAATGCCGGTCCAGTAGCAGGGAGACATGATGGTAGATGCGCCGCATGGGCTTCCACCCAGGGCTTCGCCCCGTCAATGGCACGCACAGGGTTTGAACGCAGCAAACACTCCCATTCCCTGACAAATTCCATGCTTGCCGCCTTGAGCGCATCAACCGTGGTATTCCTTGACAACAAACCTTTAATTCCATTTCCCACCACAGCCGCCTCGCGCAAACCTGAGTTCATGCTTTGGACACCAGCCGGCCATCCAACGTGCGCAGCATCGCCAACCAGCCAGCAGCAACCATCTCCAAAGCTCTGGGATCGTCCTGGTGCAAACTCAACTTCCGCAACCCAATCAAGCTCCTCCACTGCAGCTTCAAACCACGGCGCCATTTTAAGCGACAGTTGTCGCAACTGCTGGATTTGCTCCTCATTCTCGCCTCGACGCACAATCCAGACATTTTGGCGCTCTTTTTCATACGGCGGCGGAGATATGTCGCCCCCCTCGACTCGAAACGCCAGCCTGCATCGCTTCCCCGGCAAAGGCCAGTAAAACGCGTTGACGCCAGCCTCATCAAACCCAACACGGATTTCATCCGCGTTGTCCCCTTCGATTACCGCTTCAAATACAACAAACCGTTTTGGCTGGCTCACCGATTCAAACTTCCATCCGAGACTTCGCCGGACGCTCGAATTCCGCCCGTCGGCTCCAATGAGATATTTTGCCTCCACCTCGAATGTTTCGTCCACCACCCATTCCCATTCTGGAATGATATAGCCCTTGGCTGATTCAGTCAGGCACGAAACTGTTGCCAACACTCCTTCCGCGCCAACATGCAACCGCTCCAAACGGTGATTCCATGCAACCGTTACACCTGCTCTTTGCAATTGTGTTTCCAAAAAGTCCTCCAGAGAGCTTTGCGGCAGCGCCATCACCTGCCCGAATGAATTCGCTGCCATATCCAATTGAACATCGGCCATTCGCGCTGCCCCATCGTACATGCCCATCATCCCGATGGGCCGCCCGCTAGCAGTTAATTCCGCTTTCAAACCCTCCGCAGCCAGCAACCTCAGCGATTCGGAATGCAGAATGCACGCATGGCTGTGTGTCGCAGTATGTGGAGCTTCGTCTATGATTCGCACCCTGGCGCCACCCCTCGAAAGCCGTAACGCTGTTAACATCCCGACAGGACCGGCTCCGACAACCAACACATCAACTTCGATTCGATCTTTCATAAGCGCCCCCTCCCGAAAATTTTTTCAATTTGCTAACCAAAACTAACATAACATATTTGTGGACTTCATGCCAGTTCAGAAATCTTCTGACGTCCAATCTCGTTCAAGGGATTTAACCTTTACTTTTGTGGCATGATGGCCGGCAAGCACAGCCTTGCTGCTGCAGGAATTTATGGGACGACAGCCCGAAAAAAATTTCAAATTTTGTTTTGCCAGAATCGAAAAAGACGTTATGCTTGTTTATGAAGCAAGTTTACAATGCTTATGAATAAGAATCCCTTACACATTGCAGTAACTGGAGCAGCAGGCCAGATCGGCTACGCGTTGTTGTTCAGAATCGCCTCCGGCGCCATGTTTGGCCCTGAACAGCCAGTGATACTCCATCTGATCGAAATACCAGCCGCCCTTCCGGCATTGGAAGGAGTGGTTATGGAGCTGGAAGATTGCGCATTTCCACTACTCAAAAAAGTGATACCAACTGCAAGCCTGGATGAAGGGTTTGAGGATGTAAATTGGGCTTTGCTCGTAGGCGCAATGCCAAGAAAGGCCGGCATGGAGCGAAAAGATTTGCTCGGTGTTAATGGAAAAATCTTTTCCGTTCAAGGACAGGCCATTCAACGCAATGCAGCCAGCGATGTCCGTATTCTGGTGGTGGGAAACCCGTGCAATACAAACTGTTACATCGCAATGAACAACGCCCGCGACATTCCGGAAAACCGCTGGTTCGCCATGACACGGCTTGATGAAAACCGGTCAAAATCGCAGTTGGCACGCAAAGCCGGGGTAGGCGTCGAAGAGGTTACCCGTATGGCGATTTGGGGAAATCATTCATCCACGATGTACCCGGATTTTTACAACGCGCGCATCGGGGGCCGGCCGGTGACTGAGGTTATAAAGGATGAGGAGTGGCTCAAAACGACCTTTATTTCAACCATACAGCAGCGCGGCGCAGCCATAATTAAAGCCAGGGGGGCATCAAGCGCAGCCAGCGCAGCCAATGCGGTAGTTGATACAGTACGCTCCCTCACCCAGCCGACGCCGGAAGGCGACTGGTTCAGCGCAGCCATCTGCTCCAATGGCAGCTACGGCATCGAAAAAGGCCTCATCTTTTCCTACCCGCTCCGTAACAATGATGGCCGGTGGGAAGTTGTCGAAAATCTGCCACACAACGAATTCAGCCGCGCCAGGATTCGAGCCACTGAAGCTGAGCTTAAAGAGGAAGCCGCAATGGTTGCTGATCTGCTTCCAAAAGATTAAACAGCCCACGACTTTGCTGCGTAAATTTCAGGCCGCAACCAAAAGAGCTTGAAGCCCGCTCCGGAGCCAACCATACTTCGGCGCAAATGAATGCTTTTTATTTGCCATTGCTTGCTTTGCTTGCAGCCCTGGTTCCAGTGTCTGCAGTCGCAGGAGAAAAACCGCCCAATGTGCTCTTAATCATTTCTGATGATCAGGCGTGGAGCGATTACAGTTTCATGGGGCACAAATCCATTCGCACTCCATACCTTGACCGGCTTGCGGGCCAATCACTGGTCTTCACACGCGGCTATTCGCCGGTGCCGCTTTGCCGTCCTGCCCTTGCCAGCATTATAACGGGACTATACCCGCATCAACATGGAGTAACAGGCAACGACCCCGCCCTTCCTGATGCAGGTGTAAATCCCATGGCTGCCCGCAACAACCCGAAATATGCGCGTTATTATGAAACTATAATCAACAATTTTCAGAAGCATCCCAACTTCGTCAGGGATTTGACTGCACGCGGCTGGCTTGCATTCCAAACCGGCAAATGGTGGGAAGGCGACCCTGTCAAAGCAGCCGGCTTTACCCATTCAATGACGCAGGGAGTGTTGAAAACCAGCCGGCATGGGGATGCGGGACTTGATATTGGGAGAAAGGGGCTGGAGCCAATTTTTCAGTTCATCGAAAATGCGGGGGAACACCCATGGCTGGTCTGGTATGCCCCCATGCTTCCACATGCCCCTCATACACCCCCCGAAGACATTCTGCAAAAGTACCTCCCAATCGCCCCTTCCGAACCGGTGGCCCGTTATTGGGCAAATGTGGAATGGTTCGACCGCACCTGCGGTGAATTGCTCGATTATCTGGATAAAAAGAATCTCCGCCAAAACACGATCATCATTTACACCACCGACAACGGATGGATTCAGAATCCAAAGGTAAAAAACAGTTTTGCTCCCCGCTCAAAACTTACGTGTTACGAAGGCGGCGTTCGCACACCCATCATGATTTCATGGGCCGGCCACATCAAACCACATCGCGACACCAAACACCTGGCGACAAATTTGGATATTTGGCCAACGCTCGCGTCTCTGTTGAAATTGCCTGCGCCGCAGAATCTGCCCGGTATTGACCTCACCGACGCGCGTGCTGTCGCAAAGCGGGAAGCCATTTTTGGCGAACAATACGCCCACAACATTGCAGATGTTGACTCTCCCTGCCGCAGTTTGGAACACCGCTGGATGATCTCCGGCAACTGGAAACTGATCGTGCCGGTTGACACTCAATCACCCACCAACAAGATTGAGCTTTACAACGTAAAAAGTGATCCGTGGGAGAAAAAAGATTTGGCCCAGCGCGAGCAAAAAATCCTCAACAACCTTCGCAAAAAATTGGACGAATGGTGGACTCCGGACATCCCGGCAAAGTAGCCAGCCGTAATTTGTTCCGATTAGTCGCTTCGGCCGTTGGCTGCTATTATTTTATTTCCAATGTTAAATCCAAAGTCGCTGGAGCATCTGTAATTTCAATCTCCCTGGATACCTTCCCGGCCTTGCGGTGAATCGCCTCTATTGTGTATTTGCCGGGAGGCAAATTGGAAATCTTGTAACTGCCATCCTTGCCACTGACTGCAAAGAACGGGTGATCAAAAATTGCGATGAATGCAAACATCCACCTGTGCACATCGCATTTGACCTTCACAAACAACTGTTCCTGCTTGCCGAAAGCGCGGCTGATTGGGGCCGCCTTGGGCAACTGCGCAATATTGGGCGGGCGCTTCTGCAAATCATCACTGCCGGTATGGTTGACATTGTGCAGAATCGGGTCGCTGTTCAGAAACTTGATTTCCTGCCCAACCATCGCCGCCGAAATGTAAGGATTAAACTCACACCCCTTCTGGTCAATCGTCAACGCCTCCTGAGGCGGTTTGTATTGGCCGGCAGGCACTCCTGACTTGACATATACCACCACATCCGCAAGCCCGCCATTGGCATCAACGATGTAAAACCTCGTCTTGGCTGGCTTTGTGTGAATGGCGCTGCATTGCGGGTCCAGCTCCTTTTCCAAATCCAATTCCGGGGGCGGCGTGCCCTTTAGAATGATTTTTCCGCTCAAATCAGCCGCATTGCCGCAACTTAGAATTGCGCTCAAAGCCACAATTATCAAACTCAGATGCCTTTTCATATCTTTCTCAACTCAGCCTGAGGCCCATTGTAAAAAATACAAATGCATAATCAACTCTTTTTTTCTGAATAATTTTGGCTTTTTCACCAGCTCCAAAAGACAGGCTTTCGGCCAAACCAAAAATTGTGCCTCTGATGTAGCCTGCTATTGAGCGCGCCATACGTGTCGGTTGGATCAGAAAATTTCTGTGGTCTGGCATTGAATTGACCGGCGCTGCTGTATATTCTCCGTGCCAAAAATTGAACACGGGGGATAACCTATGAAATTTCGCAAACTTGGACAAACGGACTTGAACGCTTCCATAGTCGGAATAGGAACGTGGGTGATGGGCGGCGGAGAGGTTTGGGGCGAGGATACCGATGACAAGGAATCAATCTACACGCTTCAGATGGCCGTTGATCTGGGCATTAACCTGATTGATACCGCTCCCGCCTACGGCTGGGGGCGCAGCGAGCAGGTGGTTGGAAAAGCCATCAAGGGCCGCCGCGACAACGTAATTGTCGCAACAAAATGCGGTTTGTGGTGGGAAGACGATCGCGGTTCATTTTTCGCGCCGTTTTACGGCAAAACGCTCCGCCGCTCACTGCGACCGGATACGCTGCAGATTGAAATTGAGCGCAGCCTTAAAAACCTTGGTACCGACTACATTGACCTTTATCAGGTGCACTGGCCATCGGTGCCGCCGGATTACACGCCGGTTGCCGAAACCATGGCCTGCCTGCAAAAGATGAAAAAGGAGGGGAAAATCCGTGCAATCGGCGTATGCAATGTGACCTTGTCCGAACTGAAAGAGTACTTGGGCTGCGGCCCAATCGCCAGCGACCAATTCCGCTACAGCATGGTCTGGCGCGAAGCCGAGCAGGACATTCTCCCATTCTGTGCACAAAACAATATCGCCACCCTTACATACATGTCCCTTGAACAGGGGTTGTTGACCGGCAAAGTAACAATGGACACCGTCTTCAAGCCCGCTGACTTCAGGAATAATGACTATTGGAATCCGTGGTATTTCCCCAAAAATCGGGCAAAGGTTTTGGCCATGTTGCAGGGCTGGAAGGATTTGCTCTCCAAATACGAATGTACTATGGCCCAGTTGGTGATTGCGTGGACAGCCGCCCAGCACGGCGTGACTCACGTCCTTTGCGGCACACGCAATGAAAAACAACTGCGCGATAATGCAAGAGCTGCCGATTTGCAACTTGAACCTGAAGATATCAAACGCATCCGCCGCGATGTGGAAAATTTGGGAGAGCCAGAAAGGGAAAAATAACTCGCGGAATAGCTTTGTTTTGAAGTAGTCAGGCACGGCCAGGCTGCAGGCCACGGTCAGGCGCCAAAGCCTCTAAAATTCAAGCGGGCCAGTTTCATTCCAAAGCGGCTTGAAATCAGGGTCGCGCATTGCCAACTCCCGGATTTTGTCGGCCTCCCCTATGGCCATCGCCTGGAGAAGTCTCAATTTGGCGGAGTCAAACCGTCCCAGCAGACTGCAATAGCAGGCCAAATCGTAGTGAATTTCCCAACTGTTGGGGAAGCGCTCCAAAACATTGTCCAAAACCTCAAATGCTTTCTGGTAATCGCCCTGTGCGTGGTAATTCTGCGCATGCAAACACCAGCTCATCGGTTCGTCAGGCGCCGCTTTGATAAGACTGGTGGTTATTTCGATGCATTTGTCCCATTGTTTGAGCCGTTTGTGGATTTCCCACCTGAGCTGCAGAACTTCCGGATGCATCTGGTTTTCCGGCGTTATGTCCTCCAATTCAAACAAAGCCTCATGGGGATTTCCCAGTTTCAACCAGCCGCGAGCCTGGTTGAGCGAAACAGAGTCCGGTGGCTCCAAACTTTTTATCTTCAAAGGCATCTATCAAGCCTTCTGTTCATCAAACCGGCGATTGGTGCCAGAGGAGGGATTTGAACCCCCGACCAAGGGCTTATGAGTCCCCTGCTCTACCCCTGAGCTACTCTGGCAACCGCAGCCACTTAAATTTCCACAGACAAATTCAATCTGTCAAACAAAACCGATGCAACCCGAAAAAATTTCGACCGGCAAGGCCCGCCTTCACAATTCGCATCAGCGCAAGGCAATTTGAAGGAGATTCCAAGGTATTCCATTGCGGGTTTGGAGTCAGTTGGCTACTCTTCAAACGTGGACGGCGACTGGCCAATGGTAACTGTCATCATCCCTGCGCGGCACGGCCAGCAGGAAATCAAAGCGCTGGAGGCGGCGCAAAAGTTGGATTATCCGCCGGAGCGACTTGAGATTCTGGTGGCGCGCGGCCGTCATCCGGCCGTTCAACGCAATCGCGCCATCCACGCCGCCAAGGGGGACATTGTTTATTTTCTCGATGACGACTCAGTCCCCGCTCCAGACAACCTGAAACGGGCGCTCAAACATTTCCAGGAGCCTGATGTCGTGATGGTTGGCGGCCCAAACCTCTGTCCGCCGGAAGCACCTTTCCTGGAACAAGTTTTCTCAGCGTGTATGGCAAGCTGGCTCGCTTTTGGTCCGAGCTGCGCACGTTACGATAGCGTTGGCAACCCACGGGATACCTCTGAGAAGGAACTAATCCTGTGCAACCAACTGGCACGGCGACAGGCACTTCTGGATTTGGGCGGGTTTGACGAAGCTCTGTATCCTAATGAAGAAAACGCGCTTATGGACGAATTACAAAAGCGCGGCGGTCGCCTTCGATACGACCCTGCATTGGTTGTGTACCGCCGGCCTCGCCAGGACCTAAAAAGCTTTTGGAAAATGGTCATGACATACGGCCGCGGGCGCGCAGAACAGTTCCGTCGCCATCCAACGTACGGCTCCATATTAAACATGGCTCCGCCATTTTTTGTGCTCTATCTTGTCTGCATGGCCATCCTGGCAGCAGCACGGCACAGTTGGTTTAAATACGGCCTTATACTGCTTGGATTATACTGCATAGCAGTAGTGGGACAAACTCTGGTCTCAATACCGAGAAAAGGAATATTGCGAAGCATCTCTGCCATGCCGCTTTTGGTTTTAACGCATTTGGGCTATGGTATTGGGTTTTTGCGCGGCTTGTTCACGCGTCTGGAACCGCCGCCGCCGCAAATTTCCGAGAAAGTTGAGTTGGAAAAAGTCAGATGATAAGGGACGCAAAACGCAATTTATTGCAGTGCCTTAATAATACGGGGCCAAAAACAGAAATCAAAACAACATGGCATCAAAGCTGGTCAAGATACCTTCGCTGAAAACAATCGGAGAATTCCGCGCACACGTTGCAAGCCTTGGCTTGGATTTGCCCTGTGATGACGAAATCATCACGGGAGGCAATTCTCCGCTCTCCCAACCGGTAACCCAGGTCCAAATCGCCGGTAAAACAATCGGCAACCGAATATGCGTTTCACCAATGGAAGGCTGGGACGGCACATCCGACGGGCAGGCCACGGCAGATACCTTGCGACGTTGGCAGCGTTTCGGTGAAAGCGGCGCAAAGTTAATATTCGGCGGCGAAGCCATGGCAGTTTGCCCCGAAGGACGTGCCAATCCGCGCCAGTTGATCATCAGCGACAAAACAAAAGCAAGTCTCGTCAAACTGCGGGAAACATTGGAAAGCGCCCATGCCGCCCTTTACGGGACAACCAGGGATTTGGTCATTGGCTTTCAATTGACCCATTCGGGTCGGTTCTGCCGCCCAACGGAATGGCAGCGCTGGGAACCGCGGGTGGCTTTTCGGCATCCGCTTCTGGACAAGCGTTTTCACGTTACAAGCGATGAACAAATCATAAGTGACGCCGAGGTTGATCGGCTTGTCGAATATTACGCTGAAGCCGCACAAGTAGCAGCAGAGGCGGGCGCCGATTTCGTGGACATCAAACATTGTCATGGCTACCTGCTTCATGAGTTCCTGGGCGCCCACACACGGCCTGGAAAATATGGCGGCTCATTTGAGAATCGCACCCGCATCCTTTGCAACATAGTTGACGCCATCCGCGCCAGGGGCAACCGGATTGACCTGGCCGTGCGCTTAAGCGCATTTGACTTTGTGCCTTTCCGGCCTGACCCGACGCAAAGCTCGCCCGGCAAACTTGGACCGGGAATTCCGGAAGACTTCACGAATTGCCTCCCATACCGTTACGGTTTCGGGGTAAATCCGGAGTGCCCTGTTGAGTATGACCTCACCGAGACATTCAAATTCATGGAGTTGTGCGTCAAACTGGGAATTAAAATCCTTAACATCAGCGCCGGCTCCCCTTACTACAATCCGCACATCCAGCGCCCGGCTGCTTATCCGCCAAGCGACGGCTACCAGCCACCGAATGATCCACTTGTGGATGTGGCACGGCAAATTCACGTTACACGCCAGTTAAAAGCCAGAGCGCCGGCAAACCTGATAATTGTGGGTTCCGCTTACAGCTATCTGCAGGAGTACCTGCCGCATGTTGCACAGGCCGTGGTACGCAATAAATGGACGGACATGGTTGGGCTGGGACGTTCCATGCTCAGCTACCCGGCAATGCTGTCTGACGCCATAAAGCAAGGCAAACTGGCTTCCAAATTCATTTGCCGGACTTTCAGCGACTGCACCACCGCCCCGCGAAACGGCCTCGTAAGTGGATGCTACCCGCTGGACAGGTATTATGCTGCAAAACCCGAGTTTCAACTTCTCAAGGCCATTAAAAAACAACTGGGGGCTTGAGTCCCCGATGTTCCACCATGAAAGCACAACAACCGCCCAATTTCGGGAATGTAAAAAAAATTGCGAATCTTGCTTGCAAACAATGGGTTTCATGTGCTAAATAATTGCGCATGGCTCTGCCCTTTCTGAACAGGATGTCTAAAAAACGGGATCAGATTGTTGCCATTGATCTTGGGGTACGCTTTACAAAAGGGGTCTGGATTAAGCGGCTTGGTGAGGGGTTCGAGATTGCGGGCTACACTCTTCAAGATGCGCCTATTTATGAAAAAAGCCTTTCATCCGACCTGCTATCGGAACATCTAAAGGCTGTTATGCAATCTTTGAAGGCCCGGGTCAAAGGCATCACCCTGGCGCTGGGCGCCAATGATGCGCTTGTGCGCCATGCTGAACTGCCAATGGTACCGATTTCAGACATGCGGATGATGCTGAAGCTTAATCCCAAAGCCTACTTGCAACAGGATTTGCCCCAACACGTTTTCGATTGCGTCGTCCTCCCCGCAAAGGCCCCAAAGGCCGATGACCAGAAACGCTCCGGACCCCAGAAATGCAGGGTTTTGGTTGGCGGCGCAAAGGCGCAACTACTGGAAGATTTGCAAACAGCCGTCCGCAGCGCCGGGTTTGTACCCGATCAATTTGTGCCGGGCATTCTCGGCCCGGTAAACGCCTTCGAGATGGCGCAACCTGAAATTTTCAGCAAGGAAGTGGTGGCTCTTGCAGACATCGGCTTCAAAAGCACCACCATCTCAATTTTAATGGAAGGCGAACTCGCACTCAACCGCGTCGTCCCCATCGGCGGCGACAAAATGACCAGCGGTCTCGCTGAGTCCATGGGAATCAGCTACGCAGAAGCCGAAGGCATCAAGGTTGGCATGCCAGCAGAGGTAATGCCGAATTTGGAACCGCTTCTGATTCCGCTCGGCAGGGAATTGCGGGCCTCAATTGATTTCTTTGAGCATCAGCAGGATAAGACCGTAAGCCAGGTGTTTTTTTCTGGCGCAACAGCACGTTCGGAAATAATTTTGCAAACACTGCAAAATGAGCTGTTGGTGCCGTGCAAATCATGGAATCCAATCAGCTTTTTGCAATTGTCATTGCCGCCACAACAGTTGGCCGAAGTTGAGCAGGTTTCGCCACAACTGGCTGTGGCGGTGGGAGCGGCAATGAGTTCTTTCTAACACGGGGATTTTTTGAAATTATGCCAATTCGCATTAACTTACTTGCAGAAGCCCAGGCGGCGGAGGAACTGCGGCGTAAAGACCCCACCAAGCGCGCAATTATTGGCGGCATCGGTCTGGTGGCGCTGGTTGTCATTTACATAGTCTGGCTGCAAATCGAAATCGGCAATCAGAAAAGCAAGCTGGCCCAGGCACAGGCTGAATATAAACGGATTGAACCACAGTATCTGCAGGTCCTCACCAATCGTGCCCTGATTGCAGCCGCTGAGAAGAACCTCTCAGCACTCACCAACATGGCGGCCAGCCGCTTTTTGTGGGCGCCGGTTCTCAGCGCCCTGTCTCAGGCAATGACCAACGTCTCAACCAACGTGTCGGTGGTGCGCATACAAACCGAGCAAAATTACATTCAAGCATCCCCTGCCGTGCCCCCGCAATTCGATCCGCAAACCAAGAAGATGACCAAACCGGGCATCCCGGCCAAAATCACGGAAAACATCAGGCTGATTATCACGGCCAAGGATTACGGGAAAGACACCGATGAAAACTACAACAAAATGATACAGGCCATGGCTGAAATGCCCTATTTCAGGCAAAACCTGAGCACCAACGGCATACACTTGCGCGAGATGATGCCGCCTGCGCCGGACCCGGCCGACCCATCCCGTTCATTCGTACAATTTACCCTTGAGTGCCAATTTCAAAGCAGAACACGTTAAAAGCCATGAAACTTTCCAAGGAAAAACAACAGCAACTTTTGCTTGTGGCCATGGGAGTGGTGCTGGTGATCGCCGTCCTCTACATGCTAATCATCAGCCGCCAAAAAGAACAGATCGCAACGCTCGCTGCCACGTGTGACAAGGTGCAGGCGGACGTTGACAAGGCCAAAAAAACAATCAAGAGCAAGGACATCGAGTTGGAAATTCTCACCAACCGCAGCAACGAACTGGCCGCAATTGAAAGCACTCTCGCATCCGGCGGCGACAAATACGCATGGTTCCGCCAGACTTGGAATCGTTTCCGCATGCCCTACCAAACACGGGTCGAAACCCCGTTCATCAGCCAGCCAAATATTGGTCCGGCTGCCATGTACGGCGAGTTCCCATATCTTACCGCCTCTTTTAATGTTCGTGGCACCGCCCATTATCATGACCTGGGCAGGCTCTTGATGGATTTTGAAAACAAATTCCCGTGTTTCCGCGTTCAGAAACTCAACATCAGTCCGGCGGAAGGCGCGGACACGCCGGAAAAACTTAACTTTGAAATGGAAGTGGTTACACTGGTTAACCCCAAATAGCCATGAAAACGCAAATTAATCCAATGCCTTTTGTGCGTCGGCCGCTTTTTCAGGCTGCCGGACTTGCTCTGATTCTGTCGGCATTCCACGCCATGGCGGCCTCGCCCGCAAAGCCCGCTGCTGAATCCTCCAAACCCTCTGCATCGTCAACCGAGACTGCGGTGGTGACCAACGCCACTTTCCAATTTAACTTTCAACAATCCTATTTTGCCTGGAACCCGGCAAACAAGGATTTTGGACGCGACCCATTCTTTCCAACCAGCACACGTTTCAAGCCGGCTGCCCCACCCCCTCCGCCTCCACCCACGAATGCAACACCAGCCACCACGACAAATGTTACACCGCCGCCTCCACCGCCGCCACCTGTCCCGGAACCAACGGGGATTTTGACATTAAAGCTCGAAGGACTCTTGGGCTCGGCTTTGGCAATTATTAACGGACGTGATTTGAAACTTGGCCAGGAAATTGATATCACCATTGCCCCCGCTGGAAAAGATGATGAGGGCAAGATTCCTGGAAACGTTAGGCTGAAACTGCTCGAAATCAACACTGCTGAAAAGTCGGTTATGGTGAGAATCAGCGGACCACCACAACCCGTAGATGTGAAGCTGCCGTGGAAAGAAGCTGAAGAAATCAAATTAAAGTTTAAGAAGCCTTGAAAAAAGCTGAAAAATAAACTGGATTTTTTGAAAAACATCGGTAAAAACTCTAACTCAATAACCGAATATGAAAACAAAAACAACCATCCTCATGGCAATAAGCGTGGCTGTGCTGTCCCTGACAGCCTGGATACCATCAGCGAACGCTCAAGCGCCCGCCGACGCAGAAAAACCACAGGACATTGTCATGGAAGAAGCCCCCATTGACGCTCTAATGATGGGGCTGGCCAGACTGGCCAACATGAACGTTCAGATTGATCCCAAAATACTCGAGAAAAAGGTTGGCCCGGACGGCAAGGAAATTCCTCTGCCAAAGGTGCGAATCGAGTGGAAAAACATCACTCCGCGCCAGGCCCTCAATGCGTTGCTGGCCAATTATGGCTACCAGGCCATTGATGATCCCAAGACAGGGGTAACGCGCATTACGATCAAAGACCCCACCGCGCAAGAGCCGATGTTTTCACGCATCATCCAGGTCAAATTCGGCTCCGCCAGTAATCTGGCCGCGCTGGTTAAAAGCTCGCTAAGTCCGCGCAGTCAGGTGGTGGCGGACCCTCGCACAGGCCAACTCCTTGTCGTGGCAACGGAAACTGATTTCCTCAACATCAGCAACCTGCTTGCAAAACTCGACGTGCCTCTTAAACAGGTGCTCATTGAAGCCCACTTCATGGAAACGGCCAAAAACCCAAAGACCATAAAGGGCATAGACTGGAAAGGGACGCTTGAGTTTCAGAATTTCTCGTTTGGCAATGGCATCACCACCGGTGAAACAAAAACATCAATCCCAGGCGACAGTCACACAACAACAACCACTCTGCCAGGTGGACGCACTCTTACTCAAACCGTCACTGATCCGATGAAAACCACCACCGAACTGAGCACGCTGCTTGGTGCTGGCGGCATCAGCGCCGATACAGCTCGCGGCTGGTTCCCACATACTGCGTTTTTAAGCGCAGACGGCGTCAAAGCCGTCCTTTCATTCCTCAACACCAGTACTGATACCGACTACCTCGCCTCACCAAGGGCTGTGGTGCAAGACAACCAGCGAACTGAACTGGCTGTCATTCGCAACGTACCAATCCTCAAACAGACCCAGGCTCCACTTACACAAGCCGGCACTGTTCCGCCAACGATTGACGCTGATTACGAACGCAAAGTTGGTGAAACAGTCATCAACCGCGTCGGCGTCACCCTCGAAGTTCAGCCTAAAATTCTGGGGGACAATTCTGTGTTTTTGGATTTGCGCCCCGAAATAAGCGGCTTGGAGCAGCCAATTCGCCAAATACTCAACGGTCAAATAAGCGAAGGTCAGGTATTCATTCGCCGCAGCCTCAGAACGCAGGCTACCGTGCCCAGCGGCTACACATTGGTGCTCGGCGGTTTGTTGGAAGACCAGACAACCAAAGGCTACACCAAGGTGCCGCTTTTGGGCGACATGCCAGTCCTTGGTCTGGCATTTCGTAAAGACAGCAAGGAGCGCACCAAACGCAATCTATTGATCTTCGTCACCCCCACCGTGGTGTCCGAGGGCGATTTCGCGCCTTCCACCAGCAACTTCCTCAAGCAGAAAATGCCCGAGAAACCAGACTTGGATGAACCGGCTTGGGAGACTGGCGCGCCGGCTGGGAAGTATCGTCCGTTGTTTTAATCGCTCCGGCTTCGGCCGGCACAATGCGACATTAACTTTGAAACCATGTTTCTGATATGAAAACCGGCATAACATCAGGGAAATTCACGACATCCCGGAGTGGGCCAAAATTATCCGGGTGGGTGGCGGTTTGGCTGGCTATCCTGGCTTTGGCTGCCAACATGCACGCTGCAGTTACCGTCAAAACAATTGCCGGTGGGCCGGTCACATTTGCCGGTTCATTTTCCGGCAATGCCGACGGTTTTGCCCTGGGCAGCTCAGGCCCTTTTGCGCAATTCAATGGCCCCCACGGCCTGGCCATTGATGGCGGCGGGAACTTGTACGTCGCAGACCGCAAAAATAATGTAGTCCGCAAAATCACCCTGCCGGGCAGTTCTGACAGTGTTGTGCTCACCGTAATCGGCGGCCTCAATCAACCGGTTGCCGTTGCGCTGGACGTTGGCGCCAACATCTACGTGTTGAATTATGGAAGCGGACGGCTCAGCAAGTTCAACAATTCCGGCACATTCCAATCTGATATCACTGCGACGTTGGTTAATCCAACAGCCATGATTTTGGACATTACCAATAATGTATTCTATGTGACTGAAGAAGGTGGCACAGTCAAATCAGTGACCATGTCCGGAACGGTGACTACTTTGGTGGCCGGTGGCTTGGTCAAACCACTTGGTATTGCCAATTTCGATACCAACACGCTGGTTGTCAGCGATGCCGGCAATCACGCCATCTGGCAGGTCAACAAGCAAAGTGGCGGCCTGACACTGCTTGCAGGCAGCAGTTCCGGCCAGCCGGGAACTGGTAACGGCCAGGCTACTGCTGCACGCTTCAACTCGCCGCATCAAATTGCCACAGCCCCAAACGGAGATGTCGTAGTGGCCGATCGTGGCAATCACCAAATCCGCGTGGTGACCGCGCAAGGCGCTGTTTACACACTTTACGGTGTTTCAAGCAACCTTTGGCCGGATGCGATCTATTGGAATCCAAATGGAGAATCAATATTCCCCGGCTGGGAAGACGGCACAACAAACGCCGCCAGCCGCGAGCCGGTTGGCGTGCTGGTTTCAAAAGATGGCGTGGTATATGTCAGCGAAGATTATTATCACATTATCCGCCAGGTGACAGGCGGGAACCTTTTGCCTGTGACCGTCGAACAAGGCACCAACGCACCTGTGGTCAATCCCAATACAAATTTGACCCAAAACCTTATAACCCTTGGCTTCCAAAGCGGCCCTGGCTCAAGCGCATTTCTTGCCGCGCCCGGCCAGAATTTTCTCGCGCCTGTCACGCTAACATTGATGCCTAACCAAACCATCTTTTCGATGTTGTTCACGCTACAGGTCACCAATGTTCCGCCAACTCCAAACATGGGCACGCCGCCGATGGACTTCCGCTCTTTGTTGATGAAGCCGAATCCGGACATTCCGGGTACTTATGTCAGCATAACCAACAAATTCGTGCGCTGGATTGATGTAATAATTACAAATGACTCAGCCGGAAATGTCATAACCAACTACGATCCAGTTTTCACAAATGGCATTTTCGCAAACCCTCCTCGCAATGAATTGGGAGTAATCTGGTCTGAGATGCCAACCAAAACTAACCTTTATCATACGCCCAGCCAGGACCTTATAACGTATTCACTGGTCTTTTATACTTTGTTTACAAAGGCTTCTGGCAGCGTTGTCCTCGGTGGGTATTCCTTCACCATTCCTCCGACTGCAGTGCCCGGAGACGAATACGAAGTGCGCGTTTACAATGCAAGCGCAGCCACTGGTTTGAATACGTCGATGAGCATTTACGCCCCCACAAACGGCTCACTTACCAACGGACCTATCAATGCCATCAAACGCGTCCGCATTGTACCACCCACAGACCTGAAATATCTGGTCGGTGATGTCTCAGATGTTCGCTGGTTCAATGCCGGTGACTTTGGCGACGGCACACTCACAGCCGGCGATGTTCAGTTAACTTTCCAGTCTGCAGTTTACGGTATAAACATCCCACCAGCAGGCAGTGATTTGTTTGATGCCATGGACTCGTCCGACGGGAGCGTCAATGCCGCTACTGGCAACATTGACCTTGTTACAAGCGGCGATGGCGTAATCGCCATTGATGACGTTTTGGTAACACTGCGCCGCTCCCTTTTCTCCAGCTATTCAAACATCTGGCGTTATTGGAACGGCGGCCCTACTCGGACATGGGTGGCAACTACCAACAACCGGCCATCTGCTCCCGGACTGGCGAAAGCATCCATTAAACCCGGTGCAAAGTCCGGCGCAGATACAATCGTTGGTTCAACGGCTGCATTTGTTGCAAGTAGAATTGTTACCGGGCCAGGCACCGTCTCCATCCCAATCACTCTAAACATTGCCGGCCCCATGCCGTTGCGGAATCTTAACTTCCGCATAATTCTGGAACCGTTGGACGGCGCGCCTGTCATTGGCCAACCCGGACTGGCCCTATCGCCCCAAGTATTGGCAGCAGTAGGGAATCCATTCTCCCATGGGCCTACGCTGAACGGCCGCGGCTACTGCGTGGCATGGATGGATGCGCAAGGATATTTCGATCCTTCAGTTGCAATGCCTGGGTTAAGCGCTGGCTCGCATACCATCGGAAGCCTGATTGTTTCAGTGCCGGCAGCAATCAGCAACCGGCTCAATGGGGCTTATTTGGTTCACTTCGACGCCGGCTCGGCTATGGGTTCCACCAATACAACCTGTTTCGACGGTCTGATTACTTTCCGCGACCGCAGTAGTTCTTTCTTTGGCGACTCAATTCCTGACTGGTGGCGATTATTGTATTTCGGGACAGTCAGCAACATCCTTTCACAAGCCCAAGCCGACGCTGACGGTGATGGTATCTCCAACCTCGACGAGTTCAGGGCCGGGACAAATCCCAATGACATTCGTTCCCGTCTGGGTGTCCTCTTATCCAAGGCCAGAACCAATAGCGCGCCTGTAACCCTGCGCTGGCCCACTGCACCCGGCAAACGCTATGTAGTAGAGGCGGCTTCCTCGCTGTTTAATGCGCCGTGGACGCCAGTGGCCACCAATATCGTTGGCGATGGCGCCACATGCCAGTATCAAGACACTGCTCCAGGCAACACCGTCCGCTTCTATCGCGTGCGCGTTGTTGAGTAATTAATTTCCCCGCGAAAACAGACACAGAAAAGCCCTCAGGCTAAAAGCTGGGTTTGCGAGTCACCAGTGGCTCCACGATGCGCCAAATTTGCGCGAATACGTCTTCCTCGCTACCGGCTGCCTCGATTAACTTCACTCGCTGTGGCTCGGCTGCAGCAATGGCCAGATAGCCCTCTTCGACACGCTTGAAAAAGTCGCGGTCAGCTTCCTCGAACCGGTCCGGAACAAAGGCAGGCAACGGTGCGGCCGCACCCGGCTTTGGCTGTTTTTGTTCAGGCAGAGGCAACTTAAGCTGGCGTGCATGACGTCGCGCCTCGCTCACTTCCAATGAAACATGCAACAATAAAGTCAAATCAGGCCGCGTCTCCCCTACCGCAAAATCAATGATGGCTCTAACTTGTTCAAGGTTTATTCCGCGCCCATAACCCTGATATGCAACTGAAGAATCGTGAAAACGATCGCAAACAACCACCTCTCCGGCTGCAAGCGCCGGCCGTATCACCTCCCGCACCAACTGCGCCCGGCTTGCACAGATTAGAAGCAGTTCAGTTTCTGGAGTTATCCCGGCATTATTAGGGCTGTGTTTCAATGTTTGCCGGATTTCCTCAGCCAGCGGCGTTCCTCCCGGTTCCCGAACCAGCCGGACAATCCGTCCCAAAGCGCGCAGCCGCTCTGCAAGACGACGGGCTTGTGTGGACTTTCCACTGCCCTCCGTTCCCTCAAAGGAAATGAAATACCCGCGATTCACTTAACTTTATCGAGCCGGTGGTTGATTCGGGCTACGCCGGGTTTGCGGCGAATTTTGTGGCGATGGCATCCGCACCGGAGATGGAACCAACATGCCGGACGGTTGTTGTTTTGAAAAATTTTCCACCAGATATTCAACCAGACTGAAAACTTGCTCGTCGCTCAGGCTGCCGCCCATTACCTTTGCAAACGCAGGCATCAACGTGTTTGGTTTTCCCAACATTATATGCCGCCGCCAGTAATCTCGTGTGCCGGGGCGTGCGCCGGCGCGCAAGTCAGGCACCTGTGGATCGCGGCTCGCTGCATCATGGCATATTCCGCAAACTGCGGCGTACAGTTCTTTGCCAAACTTGCCTTCTCCGGGGGTTGCATGGCAGGCGGCACATTCACCCTTGAACACGGCCTGCCGGTCTTGTTTTGCTATTGCCAGGTTCCTCTGGCGTTGCTCCTGACTCATCCGGCTTGGATTGGTGTTTTGCAGAACAGGATCTGGAATCCTCGAAGTCACTGTAAGCCCATATTGGCCCGATGACGTGTACACTGTCACTCCCTTGCTCACGATGCCAGCCCGGCCGCGGAGATCCATTGTGACCTTGATTTCGCCGACACCACCGGGCGCTATTTTGTAAGGCTGCGATGGCAACTGCGCCACGGTACATCCGCACGTTGTATGCGTGTTCAGGATTTGCACCTCAGACGACGAAACATTGGTGCAGTAAAATGTAAAAAGCCCGTTTGTATCTCCGGCCTTTGCCTGGTATTCCTTGGCTGTCGAATCCCATACCAGTGCGGTCTGGTTGGTGCCAGGCTGCGGCGCGGCAGGCACGATTGGTGCAGGCGATGGTTGTACAGGCGGCGTTGGGGGCGCTGGCGGAGGCGGTTTTGCCAGCAGCACGCCTCCAAACATAACCACGCCAAATCCGGAAACACTTCTCCAGAAATTGCTCATTTTCCTCAGCCTATGCCTCAAATTTCAAAAATAAAGAAAAATTTCCTGCCGCTAGAATGTTATCTCGACTTGAGCACTGCCGGAGAGTTGCAAGATCAGACTCCCGTTCGCAGCGTTGTATTGGTGCGGCGTCTGTAATGCAGCAGCCGCCCCATTAAGCCGCAACGAAGGTTGCCGCGGCAATCCATGAATCAAAACGCTGTATGGTGACTTTCGCCAGCTCCGTACCATAAAGCTTGCCTTTGTCTCCGTGCATGAGCCGGGCACTATTTCGCCGGGGGCATGCACAAACAATTTTGCAGGACGCAATGCCCGAAAATCATAAAACGGCGTCTGACCATAGACACGCGGCACGCAAACTCCAACTGTCCCTGGATTAATTGCCGGTCCGGTGCGCAGTTGTTGGATGAGTTGGAAAGAATCCGGCAGCAACCCAACCCTCTCCCTGTCATCCTCCTTCCATGAATGTTGTATTCCGCCAATGGTTATGCCATCGGCCAATTGTTTCCATGGCCCATTTGGGTCCAGACTTGCGAGCTGATACAGTGCGTCAGCATAAACCAACCCGCACCACTGCACCGGCTGTCCAATCCAAACCGGTGCTTTCCATTGGGTGGCCCCAAGCACCGCTATTGTATTGTACAGCCCTATTTCCCGCGATGTCGGATTAACCAGATAAACAAAAGGCACACCCGTCCACGCCCAATACCGCGCCTCTTCCAGCCATCTCGCGTCTCCAGTCAATTCATATCCCATCGCATAGGCCTTCACCAAATGGCCCGAGGCCAATATATCCGGCGTATGCAGCGGCACCTCCCAAGTTTGTGCGCCGCGTGGCACGGTGTTGCGAAACTTGTCCAGCGCGCCCAACTTCGCCACTGCCTGATTGATCAACTCCCGATCTCCTGAAAATGCGGCGTTTTCCAGCAAAAGGGCCACAACTTGGGCGGTCAATCCATTGGCATCCGGCGCCCAATGTGTCTTTCCATAATCAGGCCCATTTCCACTATACCTATATGGAATGGTCCCATCGGGCTGAAACCGCTTCAACAAATTGCGCGCCTCTCGAGCCGCGACATCCATGCAAATTGAGGCATGGTTGAATATCAAAGCCGCCGCAGGCGTGCGCACATGGCCGACTCCACCGTGTAGAAACAAACCTGGATTCACCCCCTCCAGTGCCTCCGCCGCAGCCTGACGCAACTCAGCCGCGCGACTCGCATCTCCAATATGTTCAGCAGCCCACAACTCGTACATTGCTGCATCCGGCGCGACCGCAGCCCCAAACCCCGGCCAGAAAGCGTGCCGATAGCGGTTGCCCTCACGAATTTTTGAGTCCAGCCACCCCTTGGCGCAAACCCGTACATACCCCGCAAAATCCATGCCCGGATTTGGCAGTTTCGGCCAGCCGCGCAACTGTGTGTACTTTTGAACCGCCGGAACCACCGATTGCCCCGCCCCGCCTATGAGCCACGCCTTTGATTGCAATAATTGCCCTCTCTTGAGTGTTATTGGAAAATTCGGCATCAACTCCCCTTCAACACGATTGAAACCATCCGAACCGGGCCACAACACGCCCATTAGGTGACCGCCGCTGTGAAAGGTCCTGTCGGGTGAATCAAACAATGCCCCATAGTTCACCGTATCCTCCCAAATCAGCCCTACGTATTGTCCGCCCACCTCGATTGCCATCAGTGGAAATGTCAATTTGTGCCGAGCCGGCGTCCTGCGGCGTGCTTCAGGGCCAATCAAATCCAGCTCCGAACTGCTTGCTTCGTTTTCCAAGTACTCAAGGCCCGCCAAAAGACCCTGATGCTTGTTCGTGCCAAATGAATTCACTCCGGCCAAAACAAGATGCAACGGCAGGAAAACCACTTCTCGCTCCTGGCTGCATGAAACCGTTGTCTGCCACTCAATTGCCCCCTCTGAATGTCCTTGAAACGAACATCTGACAACCCACTCCCCGCCATCCGGGTCAGTGCATTTGGTGGCAAAAATCAACTGATTATTCCGTGGCCTTTCTACAGAAGCACGTCCCGCAGCCAAATCAATCCATACAACTTTCTCCCCTTTCACATAAGCCAGTCTGGGAGCCGGATGTCCAAAAGCCATGCTGCGGTTGTTGACTCTCAACTCAAATGCCCACGGATTTGTCGTTCCATCGCGCAATTCCAAACCGCCGCTTGCCACAGCCACCCTGCCTCCGGGCGCAGGCGCCTTGAATGGCGGCCATTCAGGCGTACTCAACTTTGCGCATGCCTCAAAACGAATGGCGGCAAGCACCACCCGCCCCTTGTCTCCCGGCGGATCTATGCGCAGACGATATCCGCGCCCCAACGGCGGCAACGCCATCCGCACTTCGGTCATCTCCCTTGGTGGCACGTAAAATCGCACTGACTGTTCTTCCCGTGGATGATCCCGGAAATAAAAAATCTGGCCTCCACCGCCCTGCTCGGAGCGCAAACGTAAAAACAAATGCAAAGGCTTGCCTTCAGGATAATCCCTTGCAGGGCCAAACAAATAAGGATCATTCCCGTTGATCTCCAGCTCCAGCCCCTCGGCGGTGACACGGGAATTTGCTATATGGTGCAACCCTCCCCATTCCGAAGCAATCGCTGGTTTGGTAAAATCAAAATAAGGAATGTCATTACCTTTCGCAGGCGCTGCCGCCCATGCAGTAAACGTGGCAGACAATATCGCAGCCAGGACCGCTGCTTTTGGTAAAAGCCGCCCCCTCATGTTCTTGTTGATCGTTTGCACAAATCGAAATCTCTCCGTTGCCCGCTGTTTTACAGGACAAGTCCGCAAAAAGCGCGAAAAATTTTAAAACTATCAGTAGATTTTCAACCGGTAAAAACGGAAGCGGTTG
>Ga0315298_1001402_pt1 | contig 44145 bp, 25 predicted proteins | sample WHS_1_MG_FD_203077 | JGI IMG/M metagenome (GOLD analysis project Ga0315298, IMG submission 203077) | Extremophilic microbial mat communities from Washburn Hot Springs, YNP, Wyoming, USA - WHS_1_MG | ecosystem: Environmental > Aquatic > Thermal springs > Hot (42-90C) | place: USA: Wyoming... | reverse complement strand
CTATACCCTTCGATTGGAGTGCGTCGGCAAGAATCCGCAATCGCACGGGCATTACTGCGGCATCGAGTCGTTGCGGCTACGGGAGCGGCGGCCGCGGGTGGCCCAATACGGCCACGATAAAGACAAGGATTGGCGCAAAAACCCGATCCTCTACCATTAGCCGGGCCTCAGGTGTGCCACGGCTTCTTCGATGCCGTGGCCAGCTTGCGTCCGCGTAGTACTCACCGCACTGCTTGCCTCGCGGCAAGAAGCCCACCGTACGGCTTGCTGCCGGGCTTTGCGAGCGACTCCGATCGACTTATAATCCGCACCGATGTCGAGCATTCGGTCCGGGAGGGATACTGCGTCGTCGCCCTAATTTAGGGTGCGGCAGGCTGCTATGGCTTTCGTCGAAGCAACCAGACGCCGAGGGTAGCTTAGGGACTGACGGCCGCCGGGCGGTGCGGCCTTCCCGGCCGGAGCGGATGGGGAAAATACAGGCGAAAAAGGCGGTACCACCATGAAGCTTGGTCTGGATTCCTACAGCACGCGGAATTCGGGACTGGACCCGGTCGGCGTTTTGGAGCTGGCCAGCACGTTGGGCCTGGATGGGGTGCTGTTCGAGCTATCCCCTTTTCGTTCGTTCCGGGACGAGGAGTTGGCCCGCATTCGCCGCACGGCCGAGCAACGCGGGCTGTATTGCCACCTGGGAATGGGGTCGATTTTTTCGTGGCATCCGATGGCGGCCAAGGGGCGGGAGCTGCTGGCCGAGGCCGGCTATGACGTCACTGTGCCTGACGCCCGGCTGGTCATTTACCATCTGGAGGTGGCCCGCAAACTGGGTTCGCCACTCTTGCGTGTGGTGGCGGGGAACCTCTTTACGCGGGACGAAGGACACGACATGACCGCGCTGGCCCACCAGGCGGTGGCCATTCTGCGCGAGGCGTGCAAGGCTGCCGAAGACCTGGGGCTGCGGATCGCACTGGAGAATCACGCGGATTTCACGGTGCGCGAGCTGCTTTCGATCCACGCCCGGGTGGGCAGCCTTGCGCTGGGGTTTACGGTGGATTGTGCCAACCTGGCGTTCGACTTGGACGACCCGTTGCGTCTGGCCGGCATGATGGCGCCTTATGCGGCGACCACGCATTACAAGAACTACCGCATCGTGCGGACCGAGTGCGGGCTGGCCTTGGAGAACTGCGCGCTGGGCGAGGGGGATATCGACGTTCGGGCGGTGGCCCAGACCCTAGGGCGGGCGAATCCCGAAATCTGCCTGAACATCGAGATCCATTCGCAGTTTGCTCCGTTTCGGCTGGACATTCTCCGCCGGGAGTTTTTCCAGCGGCACCCGCCGCCGCCCGGCGACGGCCTGGCGTGGTACCTGGCGCGGGCGTGGGAGCGGCCGATCCAGCGGGGGCCGGGCCAGAACCTGGCCGACGGCCCCGAGTCCTGGGCCATCGAACGCCCCGACCTGGAGCGCTCGGTTCAATGGGCACGCGAACACTTGGCCGACATGCTATGACACCCAGCCGCGCGCACCGGGCACCTGGCCGGGCGCGGCAGGTCGGCGCGCGGCGCTTTGCGTCTGGCAACCCCTTTTCCGGAGTGCGACGATGACCATCCGACCGACCAGTCCCGACACCCGCAAGCCCCTTCGGATTGGGCTTTTGGGGTGCGGATTCATGGGCAAGTGCCACACGAACGCCTACAAGAAGATTCCTTACATCTATCCGGCAGCGAACGTCATGCCCCGCCTGTCGCTCTTGTGCGACAAGGACGAGCGGCGGGCACAAGCCGAGGCGGTTCGGTACGGCTACGAGCGGTACTGCACCGACTGGAAGGAGCTGGTGGCCGATCCCGAGGTCGATATCGTGGACAATTGCGGGCCGGACCCGGTGCACCCCGAGCCGTGCATCGCCGCGCTGGCTGCGGGCAAACATGTGATTTGCGAAAAGCCGATGGCCATTTCGGTGGCGGATGCCCGCCGGATGCGCGACGCAGCGCGGGCAGCCTCCACCAAGGCCATGTGCACCTTCAACTACCGCTTCATGCCGGCCGTGCGCCTGGCCCGCGACCTGGTGGCCTCGGGCCGCATCGGCACCGTGTACCATATGCGGGTGCATTACTTGCAGATGGCTGGCCACGACCCCTCGCTGTCGCCCAGCCAGGCCTGGTACTCGGCCTGGCCGCATTCCGGCGGACTCCAGGGCATCGGCAGCCATGCCATCGACCAGTGCCGGTTCCTGGTGGGCGAGATTCGCAGCGTCTCGGCCCTGGTGCGGGCGTTCAACCCCAGCCGGGCCATCCCTTCGGCGGGCGACCCCACGGCCTGGGCGGATGAAGGCACCGCCGCCGTGCTGGAGTTCGAAAACGGCGCCCTGGGCGTCCTGGAGTCCTCGGTGGTGGCCACCGGGCGGAAGAACTACCTGGCCTGGGAGATCAACGGGTCGCGGGGTTCGCTCCGCTGGGACCTGGAGCATCCCAATAGCTTGCAGGTCTGCGTGGTGACCGGCGAAAACGCCCTTTTCGGCTTCACCGAAGTCAACGTCACCGAAAGCTTCCACCCTTATAGCGGCGCCTGGTGGCCTTCAGGACACAACCTGGGCTGGGAACATGGCCATATCATCGAAAAGTTCCACTTCCTGGATGCGGTGGCCAATCAAAAAGAACTCAGCCCCTTCCAGGCCACGTTCGAGGACGGCTACCGGGTCGCCGTGATCATCGACGCCATGCGGCGGTCCAGCCAGACTGGCCAGCGGATCGAGATCCAGTATTGAGGCGCGGGTGCGCAGCAGGTTTGCCACGGCTTCGAAGAAGCCGTGACCAAGCTTACCCCGCTTGCCACACCCCGCACTGCTTGCCTTGCGCCAAGCAGTGGCACACCCAACAAGCGAGTTACGGGTCCGCGACAGCATCCGGGGGCATGCTGCGGGCAGCGGCCGCCCGTTCCACCCCGGCGCCCAAGGCGGCGGGCGGACCGATAAGCGCCTCGATCTGCCGCTGGTCGAGCACTTCTTCCTCCTCCAGGGCCTCGGCCAAAATCGTCAGCTTGTCGCGATGCTCTTTCAGAAGGGCCTCGGCCCGCTGCTCGGCATGGCGCAGGATGCGGAAGATCTCTTCATCGATCAGCCGCGCGGTGTATTCGCTGTACTCGCGGGGTTCGGCCATTTCCTTGCCCAAAAACGGATGCTCCTCGCCCGCCCGGAAAGCCACCGGTCCCAGGCGCTGGCTCATGCCCCAGTGGGCCACCATGCGCCGGGCGATTTGGGTGGCGCGCTTCAGATCGTCCTCGGCCCCGGCGCTGAACTCGTTGAACTGGAGCTTTTCGGCCGCCCGGCCACCCAAAAGATACGCCAGCCGGTTGTGCAGTTCGCTTTCGCTGATGTTCACGCGATCTTCTTCGGGGAGCAACTGGGTAGCCCCCAGCGATCGGCCACGCGGGATGATGGAAATCTTGTGCACCCGGTCGCTGGAAGGGACCAGCCACACCAGCAGGGCGTGGCCGGCCTCGTGGTAGGCCGTCATCTGCTTCTCTTTGCCGGTGAGCACCTCCTCGCGCTTGGCCCCCATGAGCACTTTGTCCATGGCGTATTCGAAGTCGCTGCGGTCCACCCGCTCTTTGCCCTGGCGCGTGGCCCACAACGCCGCCTCGTTAACCACGTTGCGGATGTCCGCCCCGGTCAATCCCACGGTGCCGGCCGCCAAACGCTCCAGGTCCACGTCGTCGGCCAAGGGGACCTCGCGGGTGTGCACCTTGAAGATGGCCAGGCGGCCTTTGAAATTCGGCCGGTCCACGGTGATATGCCGGTCGAACCGCCCAGGGCGCAACAGGGCGGGGTCCAGCACGTCGGGGCGGTTGGTGGCGGCCATGACGATCACCGAGTCGTTGGGTGTGAACCCGTCCATCTCGGAGAGGATCTGGTTGAGCGTCTGTTCGCGCTCATCATGTCCTCCGCCCAGGCCGGCCCCCCGGTGCCGCCCCACCGCGTCGATCTCGTCGATAAACAAAATGGCCGGCGCGTTCTCTTTGGCGGTGGCGAACAAGTCGCGGACCCGGCTGGCCCCCACTCCGACGAACATCTGAATGAACTCCGAGCCGCTGATGGAATAGAAGGGCACCCCCGCCTCTCCGGCCACGGCCCGGCCTAAAAGCGTCTTGCCCGTGCCTGGCGGCCCCATCAGCAGGATTCCCTTGGGCACCCGGCCGCCCAGACGCTGGAACCGTTTGGGATCTTTCAAGAACTCCACGATTTCAACCAGTTCCTCTTTGACCCCTTCCAGGCCTGCCACATCCTTGAAGGTGATGGGCTTGTCGCCCGCCTGGTACCGGCGGGCCGGACTCTTGATGAAGCCCGCCAGCAGTCCCCCTCCGAGGACCTGATCCCGTGCCCGCCGAAACATCATCCATATCCCCGCAAACAGCAGCACCGTCACCACCAAGTAGACGCCCAACAGATAGTTGCTGTTGTCGCTGGGCTCGGAGGCGCTGTAGTTCTCGCCCAGGCGCTTATACAGGGTCTCGTCGAAGGCCGGATTCTGCACCACCCACGGCGGAAGCGTGGTCGTAAACTCCTGCGCGTACCGCTCGGGGTTGCCTTTCTCGTCGGTCTTTCCCCCCGGCACCAGCGGCGGCACCTTGAACCGGCCGTAAACCTTCATCCCCTTGACTTCCACGCGGGCGATGTTGTCCCGCTCCAGCTCGGCGCGAAACACGCCGTAGTCGATCGTGGCCCGCGGAGCCGTGTTGCTGCGAAATACCAGAAAGCCCACCAGAATCGCCAACCCCAAAAGCAGCCACAGCGTAGAGGGATTCAGCCGCGGGCGCACAGGCGACCGATCGGGGGGATTCCGACCCTCCTGCGGTTTGTTCTCCATCGACTTGGTACCTGAGTGGGGGGCGACTACACGGTTTACACTCTCCTAGCGCATTGTACCCCACGACGGGACGCTTTTCGACGTAAATGCGGCGCCGGTTATGCACCAGGCAACGAAACACTTAGAGTACCCTTCTTATGGGTGGAACGGAATGACTTAGCGCTCGCCCAAAGCCTCGCCCCCAACCGCCGACAAGGGCCAAGCGAGGGTTCCCTATATCACAAAGCGGGGGTTCCCTATATCACAAAAACTGAGTAGGCGGGTTTGAAAGAAAAACGCTTGCTTGCTTTTCGGCGGGCCGCACCGTACATAGGGTAGGTTACAAAGCCATTGTGAAACGTGCGGGCCGACCTGACCAGGGTATGCGGTGCGGTGCTGCAATGCCATTCGAGCGGTTGCGGGGCACGGCGATCCCCTCTTGCGGCTGGAGGTGTGTCGGCCACTTCCTCGGCTTGGTGAGGGCTCGCACGCACGGCTTTGGGTACGTGGTGGCCGGGTTATTGATTGTGGCAGGTGCCATTTGGCCTGCGGGATGCCGTCCGGCAGCAGAGCGTCCTGGTGGGGCAGCCCCGGGCGCCGATCCCTCTATCGGCAACACGCAGGCAGCTTTTGACGTGGCCAGCACTCCTCCGGGGGAGTCCAGTGGCCGGCTGGAGTTCCATACACCCCCGCCGGAAACTGGAGCTGGCGCCTTGTCCCCACACCGCGCGGAGACGCCTTCGCCCGATGCGGTCAAAAGGCCCAGTCCGATGGGCACAAGCCGGGCCGGGGGCCAGACAGGCCGGGCGCAGGGAACCGATCTGCCCGAACTTCCCGGCTTGCCCGAAATCGCCCAGCCCCCTCAAGGGGCAGCGGACCCCGCGGCCCAACTCCGCCGCGAGGCCTATGACGTTGCCGAGGAACTCGCGACGGCCTTTCCCAATCAACCCGATGCCTTGGCGGTACGCGGCTGGGTGTATCACCGATTGGGCAACACCTCCGAAGCTTCGCGGTGCTGGAACGCTTGCGTAAAGCTCGATCCTCGGTTTGCCGAGGCCCATTTCCAACTTGGGGCCGTGGCATTGAAGGCCGGCAAGTTTGCCGAGGCGCAAGAATGTTTCCAACGGGCGGTCCAGGCGGACCCCAAGCGGGCCGACGCACGGCTCCGCTTGGCCGAGGCGCTGTTGATGGAAGGCAAAGCCCAGGAGACGCTGGTGGTGGTGGGGCCGGTGTTGGCCGAAGGCTCTGCTGCGGCTGCCGAAGCGCGGTACTTCAGTGGCCGGGCTTGCCTCGTGTTGCGGCAATACGTCGAGGCGCAGCGGCATTTCGAGGAGGCCATTCGGCTGGCGCCGGCAATGACACACGCCTACCACGGTTTGGCGACCGCCTTGGCCCGCCTGGGCCGCAGCGACCAGGCCCGCCGGTATCAGGCCGAGTTCGAGAAAAGGAAGCAGGACGACCAGCAAGCCGAGAAGAAGCGGCTCATGGCCCTGGACGACGTGGCCGAACTGCGGGCCGCGGTTGCCCGGACACACGCTGCGGCGGCCCAGGTATTCGGCGCGCACGGCCAACTCCGCGTGGCAGAAAAGCACTGGCGGCGGGCCGCCGCGTTGGACCCGCAGGATACCGAGGCCCGGCTGCAATTGGCCATCCTTTTCCAGCAGCAAGGCCGGCTCCAGGAGGCGCTTGTATGGAGCGAGGAATTGGTGGAACGTCAGCCCCGTAACGCGGTGTTTCTTTTGCACATGGGGGTGATCCATGCCGAGATCGGGCGGCTGGAAGCGGCCGAGGGGGCTTTCCGGCGTGCAGTGGAAGCCGCCCCGGACCATGCCCCGGCGCACGCTGCCTTGGCCCAGCTTTATCTCCGCGCGGGGCGGAACCTGGGTCAGGCCCGCCATCATGCCGAGCGCGCCGTGCACCTGGCCGCCACCGCGCCGAACTACGCCCTTTTGGCGGCCGTGTGTCGGGCCCAGGGCGACGTGCCCGCCGCCCGCCGCGCCATTCAGCAGGCCCTCCGCCTCGAGCCCCACAATGCCCAGATCCGCGCGCTTGAGCAGTCGCTTGGCGAACCGAAGTAACGCAGCCGCCGTCTTCTGCGCGGGGCTGGCCCTGGGGCTTGGCCAACTGCCGTGGCTGCTGGCGGCGAGCTTTCCGGCCAGGTGCCAGGCCGCCGATTCGCCCATCCAGCTTCGCGACGTAACGGCCAGCACCGGTATCGCCTTCCGGCATAGCGACGGCTCCAGCGGCCGGCGCTACATTGCCGAGACGGTCTGCTCGGGGCTCGCCACCTTCGATTACGACGGCGACGGGCTGATAGATATCTATTTTCTCAGCGGCCGGCCTTTGCCCGGCGCCCCGCCCGACCCCACGGCCCGAAACGCCCTGTACCGCAATCTGGGGCAGTTTCGCTTTGTCGAGGTGACCGACCCGGCGGGCGTGGGAGACGCCGGCTACGGCATGGGCGTCTGCGTGGGCGACTATGATCTCGATGGCCTGCCCGATATCTATGTGAACAACTTCGGCCCGAATCGGATGTACCGCAATCGGGGCGACGGCACCTTCGAAGACACCACGGCCGCCACCGGCACTTCCGCGGGCAACAAACTGGGTGCGGGGGCCAACTTCCTGGATTTCGACGCCGACGGCCTGCTGGATCTGTTCGTGTCGAACTACGTGGTCTTCCGCTTCGAGGAGAATATTGTACCCATGGTCCGCGGCATCCCGCGCTACGCCGGGCCCCGTGCCTATCCCCACCAGCCCAACCAGTTGTTCCGCAACTTGGGAGACGGCCGGTTTCAGGAGGTGAGCGATGCGTCGGGCATTGGCGCCCGTCCGGGGCCTGGCATGGGAACCGTCTGCGCCGACTATGACGGCGACGGCGATACCGATATCTTCGTGGCCAACGATACGACCACCGGCAACTTCCTGTTCCGCAACGACGGCCAAGGCAGGTTCGCCGAGGTGGGATTGCTTTCGGGCGTCGGGATGACTCTTTACGGCGAGGACGTCAGTGCCATGGCGGTCGATTGCGCCGACTACGATAACGACGGCCGGCTGGATTTCTTCGTTACCGACTACCAGGGCGAAATGCCGATGTTGCTTCGGAACCGCGGCCAGGGGCTGTTCGACGACGTAACCATGCTGGCCGGTGCTACCGCCGGCGCCTTGCGCAACGTCAAGTGGGGCTGCGGACTAGTGGATTTCGATAACGACGGTTTTCGCGATATTTTTTACGTGCGCGGCCACATCGACGACAACGTGGAACTGGTGGACCGCACCACGTCGTACCTCGATACGCCGGTGCTGCTGCGGAACCTGGGCAACGGCAAGTTCGCCAACGTGTCGGATTCCAGCGGCGACGGCCTGCGCGTGAAGGTGGTCGGCCGGGGCGTCGCCTTCGATGACCTGGACAACGATGGCCGCGTGGATGTGGTCATCCTCAGTTCCCGCCGGCCTGCCGTCATTCTCCGCAACGAATCGCCGCCGGTGCACCACTGGGTGCAATTGATCCTCCAAGGGTCGGGCACCGCCCGAGACGCCATCGGCGCGCAGGTCCGCGTGGTGGCCGGCGACTTGATACAGATCGACGAGGTGCATTCTGGCCGGGGATACCAGAGCCATTTCGGCACGCGGCTGCACTTTGGTCTCGGACCGCGGAAACATATCGACCGCGTCGAAGTCCGCTGGCTGGGCGGCAACTGGGAGCGATTCGATAACGTGGCGGCGGACCGCCTGAACGTATTGACGGAAGGGACTGGCCGGCCGATAACGCCGTAGCATGCGGCGGCGGCGCACAGGAGATCCCCGGGTGCTTACGCTCCCGGCTCTAGTGGAGCATATGCCGGCCCGAGGCACGGCCACCCTGATTAGGGTGGGGCAGACCTCGCCCACAGGGTCAAGCGCACATCCGCACAATTATGGACTTTTTGGAGCCACCTACTGGCCTGAGGGCTGTCGTGGGAAATCGGCGCGCAAGCTGCTTGAAAAGCAAGCGCGCCCTTGTCAAAATGACACGGCACGCTGTGTGCGTTGTAGATTCATTGGTTGTGGATTTGGTTCTGCTTCGGGGGAGCGTCTGCCACAGACGGCCTTCGTAGCGGGCCGGTTCCCGTGTTCTGGAGGGTCTGATCGCAATGAGACGACGCAAACTGGCTTTTACCTTGGTCGAGCTGTTGGTGGTGATTGCCATCATCGGCATTTTGATTGCTTTGCTGCTTCCCGCAGTGCAGGCTGCCCGCGAGGCAGCCCGGCGTTCCCAATGCAGCAACAACCTCAAGCAGATGGGGCTGGCGCTGCACAACTACCACGACACGTACCAGGCATTCCCCAACACGTGGTGCGGCGTGCCCGGATACCCAGGACAGGCCGCGTGGAGCACGGATACATTCCGTGGCTCGGTAAAGATTCGCATGCTGCCGTACATGGAGCAAAACCAGGTGTTTACCGCGGTGGATTTCAGCCGCAATACCGATGGGCAGACATTCCCCGGCACCTCGAACCTCATCCGCAACACGGTCATTCGCACGTTCCGCTGCCCAAGTTCCTCAGACGAGGATATCACCCCGTGGAACGTGGCGGCGGACAATTATGGTGCCTCGTGCGGCCCCACGCCCGAAAGCTGGGGCGGCAACCCCAACTGCACCTGCGACGCCACCCCCTTCTACCAGCCGTATGTCAGCGCCCCGGAGCTTTCGGGCTATTGGAACGGCAACCCAGCCGGACCCTTCACCCGCAACCCCGGCAGCAACAACCGCTGGTACCAGTGCAAGATGGCCCAGGTGACCGACGGCCTGTCGAACACCATCTTTTTCGGCGAGCGGCTGACCCGATGCTCCGACCATGCCCATAACGGCTGGTACATCACCAACAATGGCGACGGCATCTGCTCCACGCTGATCCCCATCAACTACGACACCTGCCACCCGCAGAACTTCAACTATGCGGCGGTGGGGCTGACGCAGTGCAACCGCCAGTGCACGTGGAACACCGAGTTCGGGTTCCGCTCCAAGCACCCCGGCGGTTCCCAATTCCTGCTGGGCGATGGGTCGGTGCGGTTCATTTCCGAGACCATCAACCACTGGACGTACCAGTACCTCGGCGCCAAGGCCGATGCCAAGCCCGTTCAGATTCCGTAACCGGGAGGAACCATCACGATGACAAGAATTGCGCGCGCAGGTGCGGTGCTGCTGCCTCTGGCGGTACTGGCCTGCATGATGTGGGGCTGCGGCCCCGGAACTGTACCCACCGTCGAGGTCTCCGGCACAGTAACCCTCGACGGCAAACCCCTGGAAGGGGCCATGGTCGGTTTCTACCCGGCCACCGGCGGCGCGCCGGCCACCGGCCAAACCGATAGCGCAGGCAAATTCAAGCTCAAGGCCCCGGCCGGAAAGGCCAAAGTGAGCGTCAGCAAGACCGAAGCCGGTGGCGAGGCCAAGGTGGACCAGGCAGCGGCGGGAGCGGCACCGGCCGGGACCGCGCTCTCAGGCCCGCCGGTCGCCGGCGGAGCACCCCCTCCCCCGCCCAAGTCAGTGGTCCCCGCCAAGTACACCAATCCCGACATGTCGGGAATTACCGTCGAGGTCAAATCTGGCATGCAGCCGGTGACCATCGAGTTGAAGTCCCAGTAGCGGGCCGCCAAGCGATTGGCTTGAGCGATTAAAGCCATCCCTCCCACTCGCCGCGTGCCACTGCTCCGTCAGAAGCACTGCTTGCCTGGCGGCAAGCAGTGGCACACCCCTGTGTGCCACTGCTTCGTCAGAAGCAGTGCCTCAGGCCACCCAGGCAGCACTGCTTGCCTGGCGGCAAGCAGTGGCACACCCGTGTGTGCCGCGGCTTCGTCAGAAGCAGTGCCTCAAGCCAGCCAGGCAGCACTACTTGCCTGGCGGCAAGCAGTGGCACACTGCGCGTACTGCGCCGCGCGAGCTTACTGCGGGCAATAGCCCTTTGGTGCTTTCCGCGATCGTGGAGGCAATATCATGCGTGCGCGTACGACTGCCGTTATGGCGGGTGGGATGTTGGCCGCCTTAGTGCCGGCGCTCCCGTGGGGCTTGGTGGCCGCGGCGGAAAGCCCGCAGGCCGTGCAGCTCGAAGTCCTCACGCCGCAAGCAGGGCAGTACGAGCGGATCGATTTCCGCCTGCAAATCGGCCGGCAGTACCGCAATCCCTTCGATCCGGACGAGGTGGAAGTGGGCCTGCGGATCCGCGGCCCCGACGGGGCGGAGGTCACCCTGCCGGCCTTTTTCGCTCAGGATTACCGCCGGCAGGAGATTCCGGGCGACCCGCGGCGCGACTGGTGCTATCCGCTCGGCATGCCGGGATGGAAGGGCCGCTTCGCCGCGGGGCAACCGGGAACTTACACTGCGGTGGCCGCGCGGCGAGATGCAACAGGCACCGTGGAATCCGCACCCGTGGTGTTCGAGGTCAAGGCCAAACCGGGGCGTGGCTACGTGCGAATTAGCCGGAAGGATCCCCGGTTCTTCACCTTCGACGACGGCACGCCGTACTTTGCCATCGGGCATAATCACGCTTTTGTGGGTTCGATGCAATATGCCAACCTGGGCCGGACGGAAAAGATCTTTTGGGAAATCGCCCGATTCGGGGGCAACTTTTTGCGGATTTGGGTGTGTTGCGAGGACTGGGCCACGGCTATCGAGGCCCGCAAGAGTGCCTGGGGGCGATCGTGGGCGTGGCGACCGCCCATCGTGCCCATGCCGGACCAAGGGCCTGCCGCTGGGCGCAAATGTATCGAGATTGCCCGCGAGCGAAGCGGGCCGCTGGCCGTCTCGCCCAGCCATCCCCTGGCTGTGCTGCCCAATACCGAGTATGTGCTCTCCGGCCGGATCCGCACCGAGCCGGAAACCTCGGTACACGTCCTTGTGGGCGGGCGACGGGTGGGCGAAGCGATTCGTGGGCCGGCCGAGGGCTGGGCGCCCTTTTCGCGCCGCTTTAGCACGGGGCAGTCGCAGTATTGGCTCGACGCCATTGCGCTGGAGCGCCAGGGCAGGGGGCGGGCGTGGCTGGACGGGCTTTCGCTGGTGGAGGCTCGCGGCGGCCCCGAACTGTTGTGGGAAGCCGACGTCAACCGCCCCGTGCGCGGCTACTACAACCCAGTCGATTGTTTCATCGTCGATCAGCTCCTCGAGGCCGCCGAAAAAAGCGGGCTATACCTCCAGTTGACCCTCATCACCCGCGATTTATACATGGGCTCGCTCAAGGACCCCGCCAGCGCCCCATACGCCCAGGCCATCGCCGATGCCAAAAAGCTCTTGCGTTATGCCGTTGCCCGATGGGGTTATTCCACCCATTTGGCAGCCTGGGAATACTTCAACGAGATCGACCCGCGCCTGCCCACGGAGCGCTTTTACGAGGAGCTGGGCCGGTACCTGGAGCAGATCGACGTTTACCGCCACCTGCGCACCACCAGCACCTGGCATCCGTCGCCCAAGGACTGGCAGCACCCGCAGTTGGACGTGGCTCAGGCCCATCATTACTTGCGGCCGGAGTTGAAGGAGGTGTTTCGCGACGAAGTGGCCGGCGGGCTGAAGGCTATCGACTTCCTGCTGGAGCACACGCGGGGCAAGCCGGCGATTATGGCGGAATTCGGCCTGGCGGAAAACAACTTTCAGCTCAGCGCTTACATGAAGCGGGATAGCGAGTTGGTGCATTTTCATAATGCTTTGTGGATGTCGGCGCTGTCGGGCATGGCGGGGACGGCCGCCTTCTGGTGGTGGGAGCAACTCGACCAGATGGGCGCGTACCGGCATTACCGGCCTCTGGCCGACTTTGTGGCCGACATCCCTTGGACAACCGCGAATCTGCAGCGCATGGGGGCCACGGCGACGCATGGGCTGCGTGTGGTGGGACTCGCCGCCAAGGACCGCGCCTACTTCTGGGTGCACAACCCGCAGGCCACATGGTGGAACCTGGTGGTCGAAGGCCGAAAGCCGGAGCCCATTGCCGGCGCCGCGGTGGAGATTCGCCCGCTTGCCGACGGCACCTATCGTGCCGAGTGGTGGGACACGTACGCCGGCAAACCCGTTGCCAAGGCCTCGGTGCAAAGCCGCAGCGGCGTCGTGCACCTGGCCGTGCCCACCATGGTGCGAGACCTGGCGTGCAAGGTGGTTGGGGGTTCGGATAGATAGGCTGGGGCGGCCTCCTATTCGACCGCTTCGAAGAACATCAGGTGCTGCCACGGCAGGCCGTCGAATTGCCGCACCAGGCGGAAGCGGTTGGCCGTGAACTCTTTGAGTATCTGGGCCTTGCTCATCTTATGGACGGGCTGGATGGGCACGTGGGGGTCCTCGGCGCGGAACTCGGCCAGGGCCACCTGTCCCCCCGGCCGAAGCGCCCTGCGAATGGCCGCCAGCATGGCCTCCGGATGCGAGAACTCGTGATACACATCCACCAGAAGCACGAGATCGAAGCTCGCGGCCGGCAGTTTGGGATCCGTCTCAGTACCGAGAACGGGGACAACATTACTCAGGCGTGCGGCGGCCATGCGCTTTCGGAGCAACTCGAGCATTTCGGGCTGGATATCCACGGCGTAAACTTTGCCCCTTGGGCCCACGCGCCGGGCCAGCTCCAATGTGTAAAAGCCGTTGCCACAGCCCAGGTCGCAGACGGCTTGGCCGGGGCGCAGCCGCAGCTCGGTCAAAAGCCGCTGGCAATCTTCTTCGCGCTGCCGGGACTCGCGGACCAGCCAGGGGGCCCCTTCGTAATGCATGGTGGCTGCGATGGGTCGGCCAAGGTAATGGGTGGGCCGGGCCGGCCCCTCGCGAGTGGCGAGCCGGGAGACAACTGCGGGGGGATCGGCCCGCACGGCTGCCAACCCGGCCCCCAGCACGCCCAGCAGGCATGCCAGCGCGCAAAAGACATGTGCCTTGGTCCTCCCATGTGGCCGAAAACCGTGGGGGGAGCCCCCCCGAACGGCGCTTCTCTTGCAAGCCATAAGCAGCGACTCCGGGAAGGGGCGGGGTCGGCCGACAGGGCCGCGACTGGCCTTGCGCCCTCTACATTCTTACCAGGGCCGAACCCCAGACAAATCCCGACCCGAAAGCTACCATCAGCACTAAGCTGCCGGGCCGGACCAGACCCGCAAGTCGCGCTTCGTGCAGTGCGATGGGCAGCGAAGCGGAGGCGATGTTGCCGTACTCTTCGACATTCACAAATACCTTGGATTGCGGCACGCCCACGCGCTGGACGATGGCTTCCAGCATCCGCAGGTTGGCCTGGTGCGGCACCAGGGCATCGAGGTCGTCCAGAGTAATGCCGTTGGCCCGCAGCGACTCGAAAACCGCCTCGGACATTTTGTCTACCCCGTTCTGGAAGACCGCCTTGCCGTCCATGCGGAAGTGGACCCGGCCGGCGTCGATGTCCTCCTTGGTGATATGTTCTTTGCGTCCCAAGGCGCTGCCGGGGGCCGCGGTGTAAAGGCACTTGGCGAATCGGCCATCGGCATGGAGGATCGTCGAGAGGATGCCGCGCTTGGGATCCTCGCACGGCCCTACGACCATCGCCCCCGCCCCGTCACCCAACAGGATCGCGATGTTCCGCCCGTCATAGGAACCGTCGATGCGGGTGGAAAGCACTTCGGAACACGCCACCAGCACGTAGCGATAGGTGCCACAGCGGATGAAATGGTCGGCGATGGCCAGGGCGTAGATCAGCCCCGCGCACTGCTGGCGGATGTCCAACACCGGCACGCCGGGCAGGCCCAGCTTGGCCTGGAGGAAAAACGCGCAGCCCGGGTCGGCATGGTCCGGGGTAATGGTGTTGAGGATTACCAGCTCGATCTGGTCCATCTCCAGGCCGGCATCGGCCACGGCTTCGCGGCAGGCCAACGCCGCCAGGTCCGAGGCGCTGGTGCCCGGGTCGGCATGGCGGCGGCGGCGGACCCCGGTACGCTCCACGATGAATTCGTCGGAGGTGTCCATCATCTGCATCACGTCGAAGTTGGTCACCACCCGGGGCGGCAAATACCGGCCGGTGCCAAGAATGCAGGAACGAGCGGGCATGGTCATTTTTCTCCGGCCAGTCCCTCGGCAGCCAGCGACTGCTTGACCAAAAGTGCGCAGTTCTTCTGGAAGAATTCCAGGGGCAGGACCGGGGCCAGCTCATAGGCTTCGCGCCCCAGTTGGCCTGCCAAGTCGCCCGCCGACTGGCCGCCGCGCACCGCCTCCACGATCCGGCGGTGATAGGCCTCGGTAGCAGCTATCGCGCCGGCCAGATACGCCTTGATCTCCTCGGCCCCCACCAGGGCCGCGTTGTGGCTCAGGCAAAGCACCTCGGCCCCCAGACCCGTCAGGCGGCGGATTGAAGCCAGATAGGGGGCATATCCACTGAAATAGTTCGGCCACCACAGGTGGCGTTCGGGCAGGTAATAGCCGGTGGCGTCGGAAATCACCAGCACCCGGGCCTCGGGTTCAAAAAAACTGAGGCTGCACTCGCTGTGGCCTGGCGTGGCCAGCACGTGAAACCGCCGCCGCCCCACCGCCACCACGTCTCCTTCTTCGAGCAGGCGGTTGACGGCAATGGTCTTCACGGGCGGCTCGGCCGGCGCCTCGGCCGTGCCCACGGCCCCCGGCGGTTGCGACCCCACCGCCTTGGCCAAGCCCTGGTCGATCTGCTGGAACAGGGCAATGGCTTTCTCGCTGGCCAGAGTGCGGGCGGCCACGGCCGAGGCCGACACCGCAGCAGCCGGAAACATCCGGCGGAACTGGGGCACCGCCATCACATGGTCGGGATGGGCGTGCGTGACCACGATCTGCCGGACGGCCTGGGCAGCAATGCCCAATTCGGCCAGTTGGCGGGCCACCACCGGCCCCACCGCCCCAATGCCCCCCTCGAAGATCGCCGCTTCCTCGGCATCGCGACACACGTACACCGGATAGGCGCGGGTGCCCAGCATCCAGAAGCCTTTGGTCAGTTCGGCGGGCGGTTGTTCGATTCCCATCTCGTGCTCCCTCGCAGTGCAACGACCAGCGTACCGCAGGAGTCTGCCGCTGTGGAAGGCCGCGCTCCAGGCTGGCCCCCCGATCCTCGGACGCAACTTTCAGGTCTATGTGCCCCAGGGGACCAGACCACCGGCCATGTCGTTGCAAACTGCGAAGACATGGCCGGCGGGCCTTTGCCTCTCTATTGTGAAACCGCCGCGCCGCTCTGCTTCCGGCGGCTGTATGCGGCCAGCCGGCAGCGACGGTTCAGGCGTGCTCCTGGCCTGGCGCGCTATCCATGGCAAACAGGGCGGCCCCGAAGGCCCCGATGAACTGCGGGTCGGGCGGTACCCGCACCGGCCGGCAAAAAGCCTCCTCGGCCAGCACAGCCAAAAACGGATTATACGCCACCACCCCCCCGGTCATGACCACGGTGCCATCCACAGGGTCCATCTCCTCGATGCGCCGAATCACCGAACGGAACGCCCCCTTGACGATATCTTCCACCTTGTCGCCAGCGCGGATACGCGCCAGGATTTCCGTGGCCGCAAACACGGTGCAAAAACTGCTCAGCGTCAGGCTGCGTGTGGACCGCTGGGCCAGGGCGTTCAACTCGCTCAGGGGCAAATCCAGGCGATAGGCAATCTCTTCCAGAAAGGCCCCGGTGCCGGCGGCACACTTGCGGTTCATTTTGAAGCCGATTCGCCGCCCTTGGTCGTCCAGGTGGATCACCTTGCTGTCCTGGGCGCCGATATCGATCACCGTAATGCGCTGGGGAAAATGATAAAAGGCTCCCCGGCCGTGGCAGGCGATCTCGGTCATCTTGCCGTCGGCAAAGGGTACGTTGTCGCGGCCGTAACCGGTGGCGATCGATCGCACGATCTCCGACCGCGCGATGCCCGCCTGACCGAGGGCCTGGTCCACACACGCATGGGCGGCGGCCGCATAGTCCACGCCCGAGCGCCGCACCGCCTGGGCCACCACCCGGCGCTCGGCATCTAAGAGCACCAGCTTCGAAGCCGAGGCGCCGACATCAATCCCGCAGTAAACCCGCATTCCAGGCACCCCTCGGAGCCCCGGATCCCCGTGCCCATGGGCCCACCTGCGATTTCGTAAACCAAACCGACCCGAGCTGACTTACCGGACACCAACCCTAACCCAGGCCGGCTCCCCTGTTCCCCCCGCAAGTACCCGCCGGCACCTGCCCCGCCGATATGGGCGCCCCGTATCCGCCCCCTTTCTCTGCCTCGCGGAAGCGAAAAGGGCTACGGACGAGGTTTGGGACAGGCCCTTTGAGGGTAGCATTTCGCGCCAAGGTTTGCAACCGCTTTTGGGGAGGGTCGAGGCTGGCAAAGCCGGGGCGGCGATGGCCTTCACTCCCCCAGGATCCGCCGGAATCGCAGAGGGCGAACCGGCCGAGGTAACGCATCGCGTGGGCCCGCGTCGGCCTGCCCTGTGGCCTGGCCCGTCGCCCCCGAGATCCCCCAATTGCCTACCAGGGGCAACCCGCCGGGCGAGCCGGCCAGGAAATCCACCACGTCGCTCGGCAGGGCGTTGTTGCTGTTCTTGAGATACCAGTGCGCGGTGTTGCGATCGTACAGCCCGATCGTGTCGATGCCGTCGCCGTCCCAATCGCCCACGATCGGAATCCAGCCCGGCAAGCGCACATTGAAGCCGAAGTGGAACACGTCGGAAGGGTTGGCGTTGTTCGAGTTCTTCAAGTAGAAGTGGGCCCAGTTGGGATCATAAACGCCGATCGTGTCCACGCCATCCCCATTCCAGTCGCCCACCAGGGGGAACCATCCCACCAGGCGGGCGTTGAAGCCAAAATGGAACACGTCGGAGGGATCGCTGTTGTTGGAGTTCTTGAGATAGAAGTGGGCCGTGTACGGGTCGAACAGCCCAATCGTATCTGTGCCGTTGCCGTCCCAGTCGCCCGCGATGGGAATCCAGCCGGGCAGGCGGACATTGAAGCTGAAGTCCAGCACGTCGGAGGTCAAAGGGCTGTTGGAGTTCCACAGCCGGAACCGGGCGGTGTTGGGATCGTACAGGCCGATGGTAGTCACTCCGTCGCCATCCCAGTCGCCTGCCAGGGGCATCCACTGCGAGCCGCCGGCCGCCGCGATGAACTCCAGGGTCTGCGAGCCGAACGGCCCGTTGACCGGATTGAGCCGCCATCGCGCAGACCAGGGATCGTATGCGCCGATGGTTTCGCCGGCCGGCTGGACCTCGATCGTGGCCGTGGCCGTGGCACTGAGCCCCAGGCGGTTGGTTACGCGCAGGGCAACCGTCAGGGTGGAAGGGGCCGAGAGTCCGGCAGCCGAAAACGTAGGGTTCGCCCCGATCTCGTCGCCGCGAAGGGCTGCTGCCCCGGTCTCGCCGAATATGCCATCGCCGTCCAGGTCCCATTCGTAGCGGAGCGCCCCGGCGGGGTCCAGCGGATCGGAGGACTGCGACGCATCCAACACCACGCTGTGGCCTTTGAGCACGCGATAAGGTCCCCCCGCTTTGGCTACGGGAGGCAACGCCACGTGCTCGCCGGCCCGGAAGTCCACTTTGACGTTTTGCCCGTCGATGACCACAAGTTCCGGGGCTGCCAGAGCCTGGGGCAAAGGTCCTCCGGAAGCGATCACTTGGTACGTGCCGCTGGGCAATTCCAAGGTATATCCGCCGGACTGCCACGTGGTGGTGGCAAATGTTTGGCCGTCGCTTGAGATGGCGGTAATAAGCACCCCTCCCAGGCCTTCGCCGGGGTCGTAGAAGAAGTTTTCGGCCACGAGGCTTTCGTCGTAAACCACACCGGTCAGAAAGACCGCCGCGCCGCTTGCCGCGAAGTCCTGCGTGATATACGTCCCCGCCGCAGCGTTGTAAGCAACGCCCAAGCCAACCTCTCGGAACTCTTCGTTCAAGAGATTGCGGCGGTGCAGTCGCTCCGGGTCGGTGGAATCGACAAACAGCAGGCGGTGCAGTTCCGCCACGGCCCCGTCGCCCGTGGCCGACGACCACCCCAGGTTTTCAGCCCAGCTCCACGGCGGCACAAAGAGGTAGCCGGCCGAGGCCATGCGCTGGTCGGGGGTGGTGCCGCCTTCGCCAATGTGGCTCAACTGGCCGGTGGACAGCATCCACTGGGTGTGGTTAACGGCAGCGGCGCCAAGGGTTGGGTTATACGCCAGGGGCTGTTTGGGCAGAGGGCTGATCTGCTGAAGAGGATCGGTAATGCCTTCATTGAGGTCCGCAAGTCCGAAAAACGCGGCTTCGTCGGCAGGCTCCGCGCGGGCGCGGTTGATAAGCTCAAGCAAATACTGTTCCAGGGCCGAAGGTCCGGCTTCCCAAGCCCCCGCGGAAAGCAGTTGCCGGCTTTCCAACACTTCGTAGGCCAATCGGCGATGGCGTGTGCGGGTTGCCAGGCGGCCCTTGGCTGGCCTCCCAAATGTTCCCAGGGCCCCCCCAATTTGGCTGCGTCTCATTGGGAAACTCGCTACGTCTTACCGGACCGCTGTGGAATGTGGCCTCCCTAACTGCCGATGAAAAACCTGCGCAGGCAGTCTGCGCATCCTCTGCCAATGAAAGCTTACGTTACCGCAGGGGTCGCCGCGCGCCGGGCGGTGCGCCGTGGCGGAGGTGCACACGCCACGCAACCCGTCCGGCAACGGCGTCACCGCCGGGAATTACCCCGAGGGAGTGGAAGGTCGTCCATTGACGCCTGGGTCTGGGAAAAATATGATGGGTTTTCTGCATAAACGGAACTCAGCGGATAGTCGGGCGGCGCAAGACGAGCAAAGCGGGCAGGCACGGAAAGGCCAATCCGCCGCAGCGTGCCGGGTGTTCAACTTCGGTTTGGGTCAATCGGGTAGCGCCGGCCGGACAGAAATTCTGGAGCAAGCCGCTCCGCCCCGGAATGCCGCCCACCCATGCGTGTTGGAGCTGGGGGAAGGGAGGCTTGGTTTTTCGCAGGCAACAGCTTGAGGTGCGGAATGAAAGAGGGTTCGCGGATTCCCCTGGCCATCGTTGGCATGGCCTGCCGCCTGCCCGGGGCCGACGACTTGGCGGCTTTTTGGCGCCTGCTGGTCGAGGGCCGCTCGGCGGTGGCCGAGGTGCCGCCAGAGCGGCTGAACCGCGAACTGTACTATTCCCCCCAAAAGGGGATTACCGGCAAGTCGTACACCAAGATGGGGGCTCTGGTGTCGTACCCCCCGTTCGACACTCGGCGGTGCCCCATTCCTACGAAACTCATGCCCGAGGCAGATGTGGTGCAGCTTGCAATCTGCCAAGTGGCCGCCGAGGCTTGCCGCCATGCGGGCATGAATCCTTTCGACCTCCCGATTCGGAACGTGGGGGTGTACATTGGGCACACGCTGTCGGGGGAACTGGCCGGTGACTTGGTGTACTCGGCGTGTGTGCGTCAGGCAGCGGAGTTGCTGCGGCGGATCGAAGGGTTTGACCACTTCGTGGGGGGCCAGTCGGATGAGGTGATCCGCGAGGTCGTGGAAGCGATCCGCAGCCGGCTGCCCCGGCGGAGCCGCAAAGGCCATCCGTTTCTGCTGGCCAACATTGCGGCGACCATCATTTCCGAGGCCATGCAGTTGGACGGCCCGGCCATGGTGGTCGATGCGGCGTGTTCGTCGTCGTTGCAGTGTTTGGCCTTGGCGGCCCGGGCGCTTTGGCTGGGCCAGATCGAGATGGCCATTGTCGGCGGGGCCTCGTACGTCAAGAGCGACTCGCTGGTGCTGTTTTCGCAGGCGCAGTCGGTCACCGCGGGCATTTCCTGCCCATTCGATGCAGACGCCGACGGCCTGGTGGCCGGCGAAGGGCAAGTGGCTGTGGTGCTCAAAACCCTGCCCCGGGCAGTGGCCGACGGCGACCGCGTGCTGGCCGTCATTCGCGGCATCGGCGTCTCGTCCGACGGCCGCGGCAAGAGCCTGTGGGCTCCCCGCCGCGAAGGGCAGTTGGAAGCCATCCGGCGGGCCTATGCCGGCGGCCTGGAGATGCACCGCCTGCAATACGTCGAGGCACACGCCACCTCGACCCAGGCCGGCGACGTGACCGAGATGTCGGCCTTGGCCGAGGTCCTGGCCCAGCATCTCCCCAAAGGGGTGCGGATCCCCGTAGGTGGGGTGAAGGCCAACATCGGGCACACGCTGGAAAGTGCGGGTTTGGCCGGCCTCATCAAGACGGTGCTCGCCCTCCAACACCAGCTTATTCCCCGCCAGATCAACCTCCGCAAACTCAACCCGGAGATCGACTGGCAGCACGCCCCCTTCTTTGTGCCCACGGAGAACCTGCCCTGGCCTGCGCCGGCCGATGGCGGGCCGCGACGCGCCGCCGTCAATGCCTTCGGGGTGGGCGGGCTGAACGTCCATGTGGTGCTGGACGAGTATCAGCCGGCCCAAACGCCGCACGCAACTTTTTCCGCCGCTGCGCCATCCGTGCTTTCCACCGCCCAGGAACCCATCGCCATCGTGGGCATGTCGTGCATTTTTCCCGGTGCGCGGACCATCGAGGCATTCTGGGACCTGCTGTTATCGGGTAAAGACCCTAAGGTGGACGCGCCGGCGGACCGCTTCGACGGTTCCTGCGAAGAAGCTGGGCAAGGGGGGACACCGCCAGTGGGCAGGCAGCGAGGCGGGTTCATCACCGACTTCCAGTACGACTGGCGCAAGCACAAGGTCCCGCCCAAGCAGATCGCGCGTGCGGACCCGCTGCAATTCATGATCCTCGACGCTACCGACGCCGCCTTGCGCCACGCCGGGTATGACCGGCGCCCGCTGGACAAGACGCGGGTAGGGGTGGTCGTGGGCACGATGTTCGGCAGCGATTTTTCCAATGAGTTCCAGATCGCGGTTCGCGGGCCGGAGTTTCAAAAGACGCTGGCCGAAGTGCTCCGCCGCCGGGGCGTGGCCGACGATGCCATCGCCCGCATCTGCCAGGACTATGGCCGCGTGTTGTTCGAGCGCTATCCGGCGCTGCTGGATGAAACAGGCAGCTTCACGCCCAGCACGCTGGCATCGCGCATAACCAAGTCGTTCGACCTGATGGGCGGGGCGCTTTCGATCGACGCGGGCCAGTGTTCGGCGGCAGCCGCTTTGGCGGCCGCCATCGACTGGCTGCGAACCGGCCAGTGCGACATGATCGTCTGTGCGGCCGGCAGCCGGGCGATGGGGCTGCCCACGTTCGAACAGCTTTCGCTGGCTGGCTACCTGGCGCCCGGCGACCCCAAGGCGCCGTTCGATGCGGGGGCCGACGGCTTCGTGCCCGGCGAGGGGGTGGGCGTAGTGGTGCTCAAGCGCCTGGCCGACGCCCAGCGCGACGGCGACACGGTTTACGGCATCGTGCGGGGCGTGGCTTCGGCCTATGCCCCCAGCGCTCGGCAAGCCTTGGAGACCGCCATCCAGCGGGCCCTTCAAGCCGCCGGCGCACGGCCGGAAGAGGTCTCCGTGGTCGAAACGGCCGCCGTGGGAGTCGCCCGCACCGACCGGCGCGAGTTGGCCGCCCTGGCCCATATCTACGGCGCCAGGCCACAGGCCGCTGCGGCCATTCGCAAGGCCCCCCTCCTTTTGGGTTCCAGCGTGGCGCAGACCGGCTTCTTGCAGGGGGCCGCCGGCATGGCATCACTAATCAAGGCCGTGTTGGAACTCCAGCGCCGCCAGATGCCGCCGATGTTCGGCCTGGAGAAGCCGGCTGCGTGGCTCGACGAATTCGCACCAACGATCCAACCGGCCGGGCAGGGCGGGACCCTGCCGGTCCTCCATCCCGAAGGCCGAGCTTTGGCGGCGGTCGATTGCGTGGATGTTACAGGCTTGGCGGCCCACATCATTCTGGAACGACCCACGCCCGTGCCCCTCTCGGAGGTCGCACGCGCCCCGGAGGCAATTGCGCAGTCTGCGCCGGCGGTTTCCCTTGGGACGCAACCAGAACAAACGATGCCTCTTTCGGCCGCCCCGCCGGCGACAGAAGCAGTGCCAGCCAGCCCGCGGCACACGCATCCCCTATTGGCCCCCGACTCCCCGTGGAAGATCGTGCGGATCGGGGGCACGGGCTGGCCGGAAGTGGCCCACCGGCTCCAGGCCCTGGCGCAAGACCCCGAGCCGGCCTATCGCCAGGCGAATGGCCAACCCTTTGGGCCGAGGGACCGCTGCCGGGTGGCCATCGTGGTGGGCCATCCAGCCGATTTGGCGGAAAAGGCCCGGCTGGCCGCCACGGGCCTTCACAAGCCTGAACTCCGCCCGGTGTTGGAGGGCAAAGGCATCTTCCATGCCGAAGTGCCTCGGCAGCGGCCTCTTGTGGCCTTCATGTTTGCCGGGCAAGGCTCGCAGTACGCGGGAATGCTGCGGGGGCTGGTGGAGCAGTATGCCCCGGCTGCCCGGGCCATGGAGCGCCTGGACCAGGTGCTCGCGCGCTTGGGTTTTCCCACGTTTGGCGATGTGGCGTGGGAGCAAGGGCAATCGCTGGGCAGCGACGTGTGGCGAACGCAGCTTTCGCTGCTCGTGGCCGAGACCATTCTCTATAGCGCCTTGGTCGAACTGGGAATCCGGCCGGACCGCATCAGCAGCCACAGCTACGGCGAGTTTCCGGCCTTGCTGGCCGCCGGGGCCTGGACCTTCGAGGCCGATGTGCTGGCCACTTACGCCCGCTGCCAAGTGGTCGAGCAGTGCAAGCACGCCCAGGGAGGCATGCTCTCGGTGGCCGCCTCGATGGATGAAGTGGAGCGCCTGTGCCGGGAATCGGGCGGCCGGGTTTACGTGGCCAACTGGAACGCACCGCGGCAGACTGTGGTGGGCGGCGATCACGCGGCCCTGGACGAGTTCGAAAAGCGGCTGCGAGCCGAGGGCATTGCGGCCCGGCGCATTCCCGTGCCTCGGCCGTTCCACACGCCGCTTATGTCGGAAGTGAAAGAGCCGTTCCGCAAGGCCCTGGAACAGATCGCCATCCAGCCGCCGCGCATTCCCTTGCTCAGCAGCGTCACAAACCGCTACGTGGCCGAACCGGACGAAATCCGCGACAACCTGGCCAGTCAGATGGCCACCAACGTGCGTTACGTCGAGTTGGTGCGGCGTCTGGCCGACGAAGGGGTGGGGTTGTTCGTCGAAGTCGGGCCGAACCAGGTCCTCACCGGCCTGCACCGCAAGATCTTAGAGGGCCGGCCCGTGGCCCTTGTGCCCTCCGATAACCGCAAGTCGGGCGGGGTGGAACCGTTGCTCTGCGTGCGAGCCTCGGCAGAGGTTATCGGGGCCTTGGACGAGGAAACCTCGCCTGTAACCCATCCGTTGGAGGCCATGTTTGCGGCGGAAGCGGGTGCTGCGGAGACCGCGCCGCCGAAGGCAGTCGCCGAACGCGCGCCGCCGTCGACCCCCTCGGCCCCGCCACCGCCCCCGCCGGCTTCGGTCCCGCCCGGCCCCCCAGACTTTGCCCGCCGCAGCCGGCCATCGCGTGCCAAGCCCAGCGACTCCAGGGTAGCGCTCGCCGACGGTCTCAACGTGCTGGTCATGGAGGGCACCCCGTACGAGATGGGCCTGGCGCACGGCCGAGGGCACGCCGCCGCTATCCGCCGCATCCTGCGGCGCTACGCCGATTTGCCCGCCTTTGGCGAGGAAGAGGAGGCCGCCATCGCCTCTGCCGCCCGGCAGCTCGATGTGCTTTTGGCCCCGGAGGACCTGGAAGAAATGCGGGGCATCGCCGACGGCGCCGAAGTGGCTCTGCCCGCCCTGGTGGCCCACAACTTGCGCATCTATCCCGACCATGGGGCGGGGTGCGTACATTTTGCGGTCTCGGCCCGCTGCAACGGCGAAGAAGGGCTGATTCACGCCGGCAACGACGATGTGCCCCTGGCCCTCCTGTTGCGCCACTGCCTGGAACGCAACATCCAGGTCCGCTTCCCCCGCGACGGTATCCCGCACATTTGTTTCGCCATGGCCGGACAGATGGCGGCCAGCATCGGCATCAACGCATGCGGTCTGGCCCTCACCGGCGCCATGCTGTTGGACCGCGCGCCTGCAGGCGGGAAGGTTCGGGGGCGGATGCATTCGGCCGTGGTCAAACGGCTGTTGCAACATGCCGAGACGATCGACCAGGCCATCGACATTCTCCGCCATACGCCGGGCGCCGGGGCGTGGGGCATTTGCCTGACGCATTATCCCAGCGACCAGATTTGTTATGTGGAGTACGATGGCGAAGTGCTGGAGGTCGGGCCGCGCGAAGATTTCTTCACCGGGGCCAATCACAGCCTGTTGCTGCCGCTGGGGCCTCAGGTGCCTGCCCACTCGCGGCACCGGCTGGCGCGGTTGCAGCAACTAGTGGGCCAGGGGCGGACCGAGGGTGTCGCCGTGCGTCAGGCCCAGGCCGTGCTCCGCGACCGCTTCGACCTTGCCCGGGGTCGCGAAACCCGCCACCCCACCATGAACACGCTCTGCCGAGTCGATAACCAGCTTAGCGCGGTCATGCAACCGGGGCGGGGCAAAGTATGGGTGACGCGCGGGCCCGGGGCGCAGCAGCATACGGCCTCTGCCGAGCTAAACTACGTGGTTCTCGACCTGCGGGAACTGTTCGCCCTCTCGCCAGCAGGGCCCGCAACGCTTCCTCCGCCCCCTAAGGCGGCCAGCCGGCAGCAGCCAGCAGCCACCACCTCCTCCTCAAGCGCCCAGGCAATGTCGCGGAGCAAGCCTGCGGCGGTCTCCTCGGTGCCTGAGCCTGCCGGCGAGTCAACCCTCCCCTCGCACTTGTGCTCCGATCCCCACACATGCACCCAGTGGGTCTGCCATCGGTATGTCCTCCGCATGGTGGCGGCGCCGCTGCCGGCCGAACCCAAGCCGTTTTGCTGGCAGGGCCGCGCCCTTGTCGTGGGCGACAATCCGGTGGGCCAGGCACTTACGCACAGGATTCGCGAGGCAGGGGGCCAGGCGGTGATCCTCACCCCCGGCGATTCCGTGGAAAGCGCGCTTGCGGCGTTGGAACGGCTTTGGGCCGAAGGGCCCGCCCTCCATCTGTTCTTGGTCACCTCGCATGACACGGATGCGGCCACCGCGTTGGAAGAACCGGCATGGAACCGCCGCCAACTGCGGGGCGTGCGCGTGCCTTTGTACCTGTGCCAGCGGTGGCTCCAGTTGGTCACCGCCGCCGGCAAGCTGGCCCAAAGTTCGGTCATGGCGCTTACGGCTTTGGGCGGCGATTTCGGATTTGCCGGTCCCATCCACAGTGCAGAAAGCGGTGCCCTGGCCGGCCTGGTCAAAGCCCTGCGAAGCGAGGTGGCTAGCCCCCAGCATCTGCTGGGACAGTTCCGGCTGAAAGTGGTGGACGCCCCGGCCGAGACCTCGCCGGCCATCCTGGCCGACTTGCTGCTTCGCGAGCTGGCGGCCGACGACTTGGAGACCGAAGTAGGCTATCTCGGTGCAAAGCGCTACGTGGCCCGGCCCTTCTTTCAGAGCGCCAGTAGTGCGGATCCGCCTGCGATTCGGCCGGGCAGCACCTGGATAGTCACGGGCGGGGCCCGGGGCATCACGGCCGCCGTGGCCCGCCAGTTGGGCGAGCGGTTCCGGCTGAAGTTGCATCTGATCGGGTCCAGTCCGCTGCCGGCCATCGACCCGGCCTGGCGAGAGCTTTCCCCGGAGCAGCTTCGCCAATTGCGGACCACGATTTGCCGCCAGGCGGCCGCCCGGGGCGAGGTGCCCATCCAAGCGTGGCGGCGGGTGGAAAAGGCCATTGAGCTGGACCGCAATCTGCGGCAGTTCGCCGCGCTGGGCATCGCGGCCGTCTATCATCCGTGCGACGTGAGCGACCGCCAGGCGCTGGCCCGGGTGCTGGAGGCCATCCGGCAAGCCGGCGGACCCATCGAGGGGATCATTCACGGTGCGGGGGTGGAGAGTGCGGCCGCATTTATCAAGAAAAAGCCGGAAATCATCGAGGCCACCTTGGCGGTCAAAGTCGGCGGGGCGGCTAATCTCATGGCCCTGACCTGCAAGGATCCAATCCGCTTTTTCGTGGGCTTCGGGTCCACCAGCGGGCGGTTTGGCGGCACCGGCCAGGCCGATTATTCGGCGGCCAATGAGATGCTGGCCAAGCTGGTGGGGTGGTACCGCCAGGTTCGACCCGAGTGCCGGGCGCTAACGTTCCACTGGCACGGGTGGGATGAGATAGGCATGGCGGCGCGGCCCGAGGCCCGCAGCGCCCCGGCCCTCCGCAACATGCGCTACATGCCCCCGCGTGAAGGCATCGCCTACTTGGTGGAAGAGTTGCTGGCCGGCGCCCCTGAGCGCGAGGTGCTCATCACCGACCATCGCTTGTGTGTGCAGGTGTACCCGGAAATGGCCGGGGCCCCTCCGACGGTGCCTGCGCCGTGTTTTCCCTCGGCGCCCGTCGCGGCGCGAAGCAAAGGCAGGGGGCCTTCAGAGGAAGCCCCCAGTGGCCCTCCGACTGCCCAAAACCAAAGCGCAGAGGCCACGGGTGCTGCAACTACTGCGGACCAGCCGGCACCTGGGCCCGGCGCTGCCGACCTGCCAGCCGCCGAGGTCGCCCATCGCTACGTGCCGCGGCTGGAGGCGGCCGACGTGCCCCGGCGGCCGCTGGCCTTTGGCGGCCCGGTGTGGATTCTGGGCGAGTGCCCCGAGGCGCTGGCCCTTCTGCGCCGCATCGAGGCACAAGGGGCCGCAGTGCATCGCGTGGGCATCGGTCCGGAGCCCGGCCCGGTGCTGGCCGAGTTGGAGCGCCTGTGGTCGGCCCAGCCGGCACCCCATTTGTTTTTGTTCACGGCCCGCGAGCCGGAGGCCCAGGGCGTGTCGAGTTACTCGGCATGGCTGGGGCGTCGCGGCCGAGGCGTGATCGTCCCCTTCGAGGTGTGCCGGTGGTGGTCGCAGCGGATTGCCGCTTGGCGCCCTGCGGTGGAGCCGACGCTATTGGCGGTAACCTGCCTGGGCGGCGACTTCGGATTCACCGGGGAGCCGCTGGCCCCCGAAGGCGGCTTTTTGGCCGGCCTGCTCAAGTCGTTCCATCAAGAGACGCTGGGCAGAACGGCTGTCGGCGTGCGGGTCAAGGTGCTCGATGCTGCGGCCGACGAACCCGCCGACGCGGTTGCCGAGGCCTGTCTTGCCGAGCTGGCTTGCGACGATGACGAGGTAGAAGTGGCGTGGCACCGCGGCCGGCGGTTCCGTGTGGTGCTGGAACCCCAGCCGGCCCATCTGTTGCCCCGCGTGCCTTTGCCGCAAGGCGGCACGTGGGTTGTCACGGGCGGGGCGCGGGGGATAACGGCCGCCATCGCTTTGGAGTTGGGCCGGCGCTGTGGGCTGAAACTGCATCTTCTGGGTCGCAGCCCGCTGCCCCAAGTAGACCCCGCCTATCGCGACCTGGGGCCGGCTGAACTCCAGCAGCTCCGCAAGCGGCTGTTTCAGGAGGCTCGGCTGCAAGGCCGAAGGTTCGATTGGGATGCCCTCTACCGCCAGATCGAGATGGACCGCAGCTTACGGGCCTTCGCCGCAGCGGGAGTGCCGGCCGTGTACCACCAAGTGGATGTAACCGACCGCCAGCACTTGGCCCAGGTACTCGACCAGATTCGGCGGAGCGATGGACCCATCACCGGCATCCTGCACGGGGCGGGCATTGCCGGGGCCATCGTCCGCCTGAATGAGATGCAAGCCGAAAACCTCCACGCGGTCCTCGCCGCCAAAGTCGAGGCCCTCTTGCATCTTGCCGAGCTGACTGCCGGCGACCCGCTGGAATACTTCCTGGGCTTTGGATCCATTACTGGCCGGTTCGGCAGCGCAGGCCGAACCGACTACGCCTCGGCCTGTGAACTCCAGGCCAAGTTGCTGGGCCTGCTGCGGCGCCGCCGCCCAGGTTGCCGAATCGCCACCCTCCACTGGCATCCCTGGGCCGAGGTCGGCATGATGATGAGCACCCGGGCCGCGGGCGTCGGCCCCGGAGTTCCCCTGATGCCTAAAGACGAAGGCGTCCGCCACCTGATCGAGGAGCTTCAGGCAGGCACTCCCGAGGCCGAGACCGTGGTGGTCGATTTGGCTTGGCATCGCGCGCTGGTGGAGCGGCTGCGGGCCGCGGCTGCCGCCAAACCCCGCCCCATCCCCCCCTCCCCGCCGCCCCCCGAGGAGACTTCGCCGGGCGCATCGGGCGAAGGGCCCCGGGGGGGCGAGACCAGCTCGGCCCAAGCCGCCACCGGCCCCGGCGTCCCTCCGCCACCAGGCCACGCTGGCTGGCTATTGCTGGCCGAAGTCGAGGAAACCTCGCCCACTCGTTTCGTGGCTCGGGCTACGCTGGATCCCCGAAACGATCCGTTTTTGGACCAGCATCGGTTCCGCGACCGACCGCTGTTGCCTTTGGTGGTCGCCAGCGAGATGTTTGCCGAGGCGGCTGCGGCTTGGCAAGGCCAGCCGGTGCGGGCGATCCGCGACGTGGAGGTTCACGAAGCTGTCCGATGCTTCTCCGACGACCCCGTGCCAGTGCGCCTCGTGGTCGAGACGGCCGATTCGCAAATGGTCGCCTGCCGGCTGGTCAAAGACCTGGTCAACCGCGCCGGCCAGATCGCCGAGAAAGACCGGGTCCACGTTGTCGGCCGCGTGGAACTGGGCGCCCCCGAGACCGGAGAGCCGCCAGCCATCCTGCGGCGGCCCGGGGCCTGGTACACCGTGGAGTATCCCGAAAAGCTGGTGATCTACCACGGTCCCGTGCTGCGGTGCTTGAAGCTGACATCCATTCTGGACGACGATGGCTGGGGGTGGATCGTGGCCCCGGCTGGGCCGGAACTGTGGGGCCGGCGAACAGGCCAGGGGCCTTTGGTCCCTGCCGCCGTGCTCGACGCCTGCTTTTATGCCTGCGGCATCTACGTGTGGGTGAAGGACCAGGGCACGGTCGCCATCCCGCAGGGATATGGCCAGCTTTGGCTGGGCCGGCCACCTGCACCTCACGAGACCTGCCTGGTGCGGATGCGGCGTTCGGCCAAGGAGCAGGGGCACAGCTTCTTCGACTTCACGCTCTATGGTGCCGATGGGGCGAGGATCCTGCAGGTCGATCGCTATCGCGCCCTGGCCGTCACGGGAGGAAGCGGAGGATGAGGCCCGCCGAGGTCGCTGTCCAGTATGTGCGGTGCGATGAGGCGCCGGCCCCGGGCCCCTGGCTGGCGGAGTCCGAGTTGGCCGAACTGGCCCGCTGGCACGCGCAGCAGCGGCGCGTGCAGTTTTTGGCCGGCCGGCTGGCGGCCAAAGAGCTCGTGCGTGAGCTTCTCGGCCAAAGCAGCGTGGAGCTGGCGGCGATCGAAATCCGGTCGCAGGACGGCCGGGGCCGCGGGGTGCAGCCGGCGCTCCGCGTGGCGGGCCAGCCTGGCCCCTTTAGGCTCTCCATTGCCCACACCGCCCGGGGGGCGGTGGCTGCTGCAAGCCTCCGGCCCGCGTGGGGCATCGGGGTTGACCTGGTGCCGAGAGACCTGGAGGCCCGGAACCTTGCCCGCGCCTGGTTCACCCCCGCCGAGGTACAATGGCTGGCAGGTGGCCGGGGGTATGGTCCGGCAGCGATTTGGGCGGCCAAAGAGGCGGCGTACAAGGCCGCCGGGGGTGGCGAGCCCTTCCGGCCACGATGCATCCAAATCTACCCGCTGGCCGGCGGCCGGTTGGCCGCCCGGTTGCATGGCCCAACCGCCGGGCCACTCGTGGAAATCTATATCGAGGCCCTGGATGGCCACTTGGCTGCGGTGGCCCTGGCTGTCCCCGTTCCAGCGCCCCAAGGAGCAGGAGGAGGACATCATGATTGATTTGACCGGCCGGGTTGCTTTGGTGACCGGCAGTTCACGGGGCATCGGGCGTGCCTGCGCCCTTCGGCTGGCCGAAGCCGGCGCCGACATGGTCGTCAATTACATCAGCTCCCACGCCGCTGCCATGGAAGTGGCCGAGCAGATCGCTGCGCTCGGCCGGCGCGTGGCGGTGGTCAAGGCCGACGTCAGCGAACAGGAAGATGTGCATGCGATGGTGGAGTTCGTGGGCCAGCAGTTCGGCAAGCTCGATATCTTGGTGAGCAATGCGGCCACGGGCGGATTTCGCCCGCTGCTTTCGGCCAACTCCCGGCACTTCGACCGGACCATGCACACCAATGTGCTGGCCTTGGTGTATTTGGTCCAGGCCGCCCTGCCCCTGCTGGAAAAGAGCCAGGGCCGAGCCAAAGTGGTGGCCATCTCCAGCCACGGCTCGCACATGGCCCTGCCGTGGTATGGGCTGATTGGCGGCTCGAAAGCCGCCTTGGAGAGCGTCGCCCGGCATCTGACCCTGGAAGTGGGCCATCGCGGAGTGAATGTCAACGTGGTGAAGGCCGGCCTCGTGGAAACCGATTCCACTCGCCGAATCCCCCAGGCCGAAGCCATCTTCGCCGGTCGCACCGAAAAAACCCTGGTCGGCAACCGCGTGCTCCAGGCCGAGGACGTGGCCAACGCCGTGCTGTTTCTGGCCAGCCCCTTGAGCGATATGATCCAGGGCGAAACCCTGACGGTCGATGGGGGGGCGGCCATCCATCCTTAGCCGGCAAAATAGCGACACCTGGCCCGTCGGCGCGCCAGGCGCAGGGGCCCTACGCCTGGCCAGATTTGCCTCAAGCGGCGGTGGCCTACTTTGTGCCTGTCTCGCGTACGCCGGGCGCTGGCGGCGGTTTTTCATCACGGAGGTGAGCCGTGAAAAGAGCGGAGATATTGCTGGCGGGAATCCTGCTTTTGGGGATGCCGGCGCTCGGGTGGGCGGCCAACGGGCCCGACCCCGCTCCGGTTCGAGCCGCCCTGGACGCCATGCACGCCTGGGCCCGGGGTGGCGGCCAGTTGGAAGGATGGCGCGAGTTCCTCCTTTCCGACGTGCTCGAAGCAGAGCTTGCCCGCGGCCCCAAGGCCGACCGGCTCACCCTGGCCGAGGTCTTCGACCGCTACGCCGGCGGCGCGCCCGGCACCGCCAGCCCGCCCATCGTGGCCGTGCGCCAAGCCCTGGAGACCTATCTGCGGGAACTGGCGCAGGCCCAGATCGCGGCCCTGGCCAGGGAATGTACAAAGGCCAAAGCCGACTTCCACCCCCTGGGACCGGCCGACACGCAACAGGCCAGGACCCTGCTGGCTGGCGCAGCGGACCGGCTGGTCGCCACGCTTCAAAGCGATTCCGACCGCGCGAATGCATCGCAGTGGCAAGCCTTCCTGCAACTGGCCGACTTGCAGGCGGAACTACGCAAGGACCAGCCGGACCTTGACCGGCTGGATGCGATCTATGCGCGTTTTGCTTCCGGCCACGAGGGGCTGGAACTGTCGGTGTTCGCCGATGTCCGCCGAACGCTGCGGCAATACCTTGTGGCGCATCGCGCTGCCGGGCACCCGGACCTGAAATCGCAGTACGAAACTGTGCTGGACCGCCTGGCCGGCGAGCTGGATGCCCTGGGCCAGGGCTTTTCGTCCGACACCGCCCTCGGGCTGGCTCGCACCTTGGGATGGCTCGAAGATGCCCAGCAGGCCGCGGAACTCCGCCGCAGAGTGGCCGAACAATTCGCCCACCCCAATGTGTGCGTGCGGATTTCGGGAAGGCTTTTGGATGCGGCGCTGGGGGGTTCAGTGGACGAGACCGGCCCGGTCGAGGACGTGATCCTCAGCACCACCATCCGCGGTACGGATCACACGCGCGGCCGGGCCGCCGTGGAGCTGGTGCCCAGCCTGGGGGCGGGCGAGCTGGACATCGTGTTTCGCGGCGTGACCGAGACCGAGGCCATCGGCTATTCCAGCGGCGCCACCGTGCACAGCAGTTCGGTCACGCACATCGGGGTGCGCAAGCGCCTGCGGACCGATGGCCGGCGCATCACCTCGCTGCCTGCCCAGGCGGCGGCGAAGGTGGAGACGACGCTGCACAGTGTGAACCCCGGCCGAGGCGGCTGGCGGGCCCAACAGGAGGCGTGGCGCCGGGCCGAGGCCGAACGCGAGCCCTCGGACCGCATCGCCGAAGAGCATGCCCGGCAGCGTGCGGCGGCTCGCATGGACCAGGATGTGGGCCGGCAGATCGAGGCCCTCAACGGGTGGCTGGATCGCTGGTGCGGAGGATTTGAGCGGCGGGGCGCCTGGCCGCGCTCGCTGCGGGCATACACCAGCGCCCATGCCCTGCACTGGGCAGCGGTTCAAGCGCACGGCGCGTTGCCGGCCGCCCCGCTGCCCCCGCCGGTGGCCTATGCCCAGGCCGACCTGGTGCTCCAGCTCCACGAGTCAGCCATCAACAACACGTGCAGCCGGGTGCTTGCAGGCATGGTGTTGCGCGAGGACCGGCTGGGGCAATGGCTGGCCGAGGTCTTCGGAGCGGCGGCCTCGCGATTCCAACCAACGGCCGGGGAAGAGCCCTGGACGGTGCAACTGGCCCAGCAACATCCGGTCACGGTCCGTTTCGAGGAGCGGCAGTGGGCCATCACGCTGCGGGGCGACCGCTACACCGCCGAGGGCCGCCAGTTCCCCGAACTGGACATCACTTTGACCTACCAGATCGAGCCGGTCGGCTTGGACTGGCAAGCGGTGCGCCAAGGCGAGTTGCGGGTGTATCCCCGGGGGTTTGTGCCCGGCCGGGGGGCACAACTCTCCGCCCGGCAGCAAGCCCTGCGCAATATCCTCCAGCGGCGGCTCAGCCGGCTGTTCGACGAGCGATGGACCCCCGGGGACCTCCACTTGCCCCCGCCCTGGGACCGGGCTGGGCCCCTGGTACTGGTCCAATGGGATGCCCGGCAAGGATGGATGACCCTGGCATGGCGCCGCAAGCCCCTGGAGCGACACCCCTGACCCAGCTCAGCAACGTGTGAAAGATCTACCGCCTCGACGAAACCGCAGTCGAGGCGGTCCGCGGCGTATCGCTGAAGATCCCCAAGGGCCAGTTCGTGGCCCTGATGGGACCCTCGGCATCGGGGCAAGTCTACGCTCAGGAACATGCTGGGGTGTTTGGACCGGCCCAGGTGGGGCCGCTACCGGTTCGAAGCGCGCCAGGTGGCCACCCTCTCACCCGACGCCCGCGCCGAACCCCGCAATTCAGTGCACGCGCTGGCCCGGCTGGGCACCGTTATCGGGGGCCAGCAGGAAGACCTCGCGGCCGCCGGCGCCGCTGGCCAGCACCATCCCCTCGCTTCGGCCGAACTTCATCTGCCGCGGCTGCAAGTTGGCCACGCACACCACCAGCCGGCCTACCAGGTCTTCGGGCCGGTAGGCTCCCTTGATGCCCGCGAACACGGTGCGGCGCACGTCGCCGCCCAGGCCCAGGGTCAGCTTGAGGAGTTTCTTGGCCTCGGGCACGTCCTCAGCCGCCAGCACCCGGGCCACGCGCAGGTCCACCCTGGCGAATTCGTCGATGGAGATGAACGTTTCCAGCAGCGGCTCGGCCTTGAGCGGCTCGTCGCTGTCGGGTGCCGGCGCCGCCGGGGCTGTGGGCGCAAGAGCCGGCTCCTCGGCCTCCGGCTCCGGCTGGCGGCTGGCTTCGATCATCGCATCGACCTGCTGGCGGCGCATCCGCACCAGCATGTGTTCGTAAGGCCGCACCGCCGTGCCCACCAAGGGCGTCTGCGACTCGTCCCAATGGCGAATCGGCCGTTGCAGCAGTTGCCCGGTCCGCTCGGCCAGACGCGGCAGCACGGGCGCCAAGTAGATGGCCAACTGGCGAAACAGGTTCAGCCCGATGGTGCACACCTCCTGGAGCCGCTGGGCCTGGTCTGCCTGGCGGGCGAGTTCCCACGGGGCCGAACGCTCGATGAACCGATTGGCCCGGTCTCCGGCGGCCAGCACCAGGCGCATCGCCCGGTGGTAATCGCCCGACTCGTAGCAGGCGGCAATCTCCTCGCCATCGGCCGCCGCCTGGGCGAACAACCCGCCATCCTCGGGATACTGGGGCGATAACCCCAACGGCGCGGCGAAGCGCGCGGTCCGCGCCGCCAGGTTCACGATGTTGCCCACCAGGTCGGCGTTGACCTTGGCCACGAACTCCTCCAGGTTCAGGTCCAGGTCCTCGACCCCGGAGGTCAGCTTCGAGGCGTAGTAGTACCGCAAGTACGAAGGGTCCAGGTGCTCCAGATACGTCGAGGCCTGCACGAACGTCCCGTGCCGCTTGGACATCTTCTGCCCGTTGACCGTCAAAAACCCGTGGATATGCACCCGCGCCGGCAGTTGGAACCCCGCGGTCTTGAGCATCGCCGGCCAGAACAGCGTATGGAAATACGTGATGTCCTTGCCGATGAAATGGTGGATTTCGGTCTCGGGACTCCGCCACCAGTCGTCCAGTCGCTCGCCGTGCCGCTTGCACCACTCCAGGGTGGACCCGATGTAGCCGATCGGCGCGTCGAACCACACGTACCAGTAGTTGCCCGGGCTGTCGGGAATCTCGAAGCCGAAATAGGGTGCCGGCCGCGATACATCCCAGTCCAGAAGCGGCTGGTTCAGGAAATGGCCGCGAAGATAGTTGGCCACCTCGGGCTGGAGCGCCCCGCTCTGGGTCCATTGTTCGAGAAAGTCGTGCAGCCGCTCGATGTTCACGAACAGGTGGGGGGCGCTGCGGAGTTCCGGCCGGGCGCCCGAAAGCGTGCTCCGCGGCTCCAGCAAGTCGCCGGGGCTGTAAGTCCGCCCGCACTTCTCGCAATTGTCGCCATACTGGTCGGGCGCGCGGCAGAAGGGGCAGGTCCCCTGGACGAACCGATCGGCCAGGAACGTCTCCGCCACCGGGTCGTAAAGCTGCGTGACCTCGCGCTCCACCACCAGCCCCGCCTTGCGCAAGGCCGCCCAGATCTCGTGGCATATCTGCCGCGTCTCCTCGCTGTTGGTGCTGCCGTAGTGGTCGAACTCCACGTCGAAACCGCGGAAGTCGGCCAGGTGCGCCTGTTGCATCCGGGCAATCAGCTCCTCTTCGGAAATCCCCTCCTTGCGGGCCCGCATCATGATGGCCGTCCCGTGCGTGTCGTCGGCACAGATGTAGATGCACCGCCGACCCCGGAGCTTCTGGTACCGTACCCAGATGTCGGTCTGGAGGTACTCCACCAGATGGCCCAGATGAATGGGCCCGTTGGCGTAGGGCAGAGCACTGGTAACAAGGATGCGCGAAGAACTCATGCGTGCCGCGGTCCTTCCTCAAACGGCCGACCATGCGCCGGGCACCGGCCCCCAGGCGCAAAAAGCCAATTGTACCCCTTGGCCCGGCCTCTCCCAAGGACCGCTCCGCAGCGGTTTCCGCCCGAGCCCCGCCGTGCGCCGGGCCAGCGGCGTGCCGAGCTTGGCGGCCCCAACCGCTCGTCCCCGCTTGTGCCCCGGTCTGCGGCCAGAGCCTGGCAAGCCGCGGCCGGCAGCCCCCTTCAGGGTTTGGGCCCCTGGAGCTTTTGCGGTCCGACGGCCAGCACTTCGCGCGGCGGAAGCGGCGGAAATTTGGCGTGCGGCTCGCTCTGGTACCAGTAGGCCACCGAGGCGATGTCGTCTTCCAGCGGCAGGTATCGCCCCGACCCATCGGCCATCCAGCCCAGGGCCTGGATGGTTACCTTCAGGTCCTTCTCGAAGCGCACGGGGTCCACAATGTGCCAGCGATACAGCCCGAAACGCTGCCCCGGCACGTAGATCACGTCGGGCGGCAGCACTTGGGCCAGCCCGGAATACGGCGTGCTGAACGTCTGGTACAGCCGCGTCTGGCGGTTCTCGAAGTTGTACGAGCCGCAGAAATAGTCCTCCGTCCCCGTGCCGCAGATCGTGGGGAACTCGCGGTCGCCATCCAGGTAGAACTTGATCTCGCCTTCGCCCCACCACCCCGGGCTGCGGACCTCCCAGGCCAGATAGGTGCCCACATAATGGCCGCGGCCTTGCACCCCGTCGAGAATGGTATACACGGTTTTGGGCGGCAGCCGGGGCACGCGGCGGAACTGGGCATGGAAGTACGCGGCGTCGTCCGGCACCTCCGTCAGCGTATAGTTGATCTGGTAGTAAAGCACCATGTCGCGGTCATCGCGGTTCTCCAGGGTGATGCGGGCCTTCTTGCGGAAAGGCATCGCCCAGTAGCAGTTGAAGGCACTGCCCGGGTTCACGCACACGGCCAGCGAATTGATCTGGCAGTACACCCCCCAGCCACACGCGAAGAAATCGCCCAGCGGCGACTCCACCGAAGGCTCCGTCTCGTCATCCCAGTAGAATCGCAGGATGTAGTAGCGGGTGCGGTCGATGGGGGCCGGCGTCATCCAGATCTGCTGGATAGCCCCGGAACCCGTGATCTCGCCCAAGGTGAAGGTGGTGTGGGCCTTGATCCGCACCGAGGGCGAGACCTTCCAGCCCCGGCCGAGGTCCCGCGCGGCATGTTTGCCGGTGCCCTCCTCCGCCATCCCGCCTTTGCCTTTTTCGCCTGTGAAGTTCTCGGGGCTGATGGATCGCGACACGGCCGGCGACAGCCGGTAAAGATTGCCCAGATTGAGTTCCAGCCCGTTGAAGGGCCGCACGCCGCCACGCGGCGCCTCTTGTCCCGGCGCCGACCCGCAAAAACAAACGCTTGCCACCACACTCGCCAGAACTGATACCAATCGACGCATGGATCGTCTCCTCACGTTTTCCCGGAAACCGTAACAACCCCGACGCGGTCCCCCTGAGCATAGCAGGAACCTGGGGGCGTCGGGAGGTGCCGCCTGGTTTCAGGCCGGGCTGCGGCGGCTGCAAGCGGTCGCCGCTGGGCTTCAACCGGGTCCCCCCGGGGGCGAAATCGCGAAAACGCTTGCAAGCGCGGCCGCTAGTTAGGTAGCTTGAGGGTGTCCGGGTGTCTGCGTCTTGTCTGGGTTGCGGCCTGGGGGGTATGGCATGCAGTTCCGGCTGAGCACGGTGTTTCTGGTCTTCGTGTTCATGGCCGCCGCGGTCGGGGCGTTCGAGGAATGGGGCCTGTTGATAGCCACGTGGCTGTTGGCCTTGCTAATCACGATCCGCGTGGTGCGGACCAGGCCGTTTGACAATGAGTCCCTTGCCTGCCTTGTGCTTGCCCTGTGCTTTTTGTTCGGTGTGCCATTGCTTCTGCCCGCATTCTGCCGTGCGCGGGAAGTCGCCCGGCGAAGTATGTGCGCTAACCAGCTCAAACAGATCGCTCTGGCCTTGCATAACTACCACGACACTTACGGCTGCTTGCCGCCCCCGGTGGTCCGCGACTCCCAGGGCAGACCCATGCATAGCTGGCGCGTGTTGCTCCTGCCATTCCTCGAACACAAGCCCATTTACGACCGGTACGATTTCAACGAACCCTGGGACGGCCCCAAGAACCGCGCGCTGCTCTCGAAGATGCCCTATGTGTACCGGTGCCCCAGCGCAGGGGGGCCGGACGATGCGCCGGGGTTGACAAACTATCTGGTAGTGACCGGGCCTGGCACACTTTGGCCGGACGACGGTAGCTGCGGCCGCTTCGCCAACTGCAAGGATGGGCTTTCGCGGACGCTGCTTGTGCTGGAATGTGCATCTTCGGATGTCTATTGGACAGAACCGCGCGACTTGCCCCTGCCCGAACCGGATCGACCCGAGGCCAGCGCGGGCCACGTTCCTTCAGGACATGGGGACCAGACGGGCTATTTCGTGGTCGAACGGCACGCGGGTGGACACTTGGCGCTGGCCGACGGCAGCGTCCGTTACTCCCCGGGGGGATTGAGCCTTTATGGGCTTTGCGCGCTTGCCTGCCACAGCGACGGACTCCCGGTGGGCAATTTTTTCCCGTTCGAAGAATGCATGCAGCTCCCTGTGCTCGAACGCTATGTCCATTGGGGCCACGTGGTCGGCTTCAGCCTTTTCGCCACCACTTTCCTGATTCTATTTTGGAAGGCTTTGCGCGGGCCTTTGCCGAAACGCCCAACCCAGGCAGCCGCCCACCGGCCCGGCGACACCAACGGAGAGGCTGCCGCGCCGTAGAGCGGCTGCTGTGCCAGCGGTTGGCCGTGCGCAACAGACACAGCAGGCACGCCGTGGCGCCGGGCGCCTTGCCATCCGCGTTCGGAAGAATCCGCTCAAAAGGGAGCGGTCCGCCCCAACCGCCTTACGCTTGGCGGGCGGGGAACCGCGTGATGCCGGGTTTTGGCAACGGGTAATTCCCGGTAGCGTCGGGCTTGACCGGCGGCTCCATGCTCAGGGTAACCTCTTCCACCTTGGGTTCGAACTCCCAGTCGGCCTGGAGCATCTCTTCCCATGTAACCGGCTTGCCGGTGTAACAGGCGATCTGCCCCATGACCGCCATCACGGTGCTGTCGATCATCGTGCCGCCATCATTGATGGGCGTGCCGCGGCGGATGGAGCCGATCAGGCGTTCCTGCTCGGCCAGATGGGGGTCGTTGCGCGGGCCTTTATATTGCCAAGGCGTGGGGCCATCGATGCGGCAGAGGTTCCAGTTGCAGGTTCCCTTGGTGCCCATGATGATGTCGTTCCAGCTGGCGTAACAGTTGGCCCGCGTCTGGCAAAGGGCGTACAGCCGCACGCCGCTGCGGAACTCATAGACCACGGTATGATGGTCGAACATGTCGCCATAGACCTCGCCGAAGGAGGTCGATCGCCCCCCCAGCCCGAAGCACCAGGTGGGGTTTTCCTCGCGGAGCACCCAGCGCATGCGGTCCAGGTTGTGCACCAGCGACTGGGTCACGTCGTCGCCCGACAGCCAGCGGAAATGATACCAGTTGGAGAATTGGTACTCGACTTCATTGAGCTTGGGGTCGCGTCCCACGGTGCCATACGGCGCGCGGAGGAACATCGACTGGATGGCCACCACCTCGCCCAGCGCCCCGGCGTGGATCCGCTTGACCTGCTCCTGATAGCCGATGTCGTAGCGGCTCTCGTGCCCGGACACCAAGGAGAGGTTTTTCTGGCGTGCCAGTTCGGCCACGCGACGCAGGCGGCGGCAGCCGGCCGGGTCGATGGCATGGGGTTTTTCCACGAACACGTGCTTGCCGGCCTTGATGGCTTCTTCGGCGTAGAAGGGATGGTATTTCGAGGCGCAGGCGATGAGCACGGCGTCGCAGGCGGCCAGCACCGCCTTGTACCCTTGCAGGCCAAACGTGCAGGTATCGTCCGTGGCCACGAACTGGTCGGGGAAGTGCTGTTTGAAGTATTCCTTTTTGGCCTTCATGCGGGACTCGAACACATCGACCATGCCCGCCAGTTTCACGTCTTTGCCCAGGCTGAGGGCCTGGGCGGCGGCACCGCTGCACCGGCCACCGCAGCCGATCATGCCGATGCGAATCTCCTGCTTGCCCGCCGCATGGGCCGATCGCGCGATGGAAAGTGCGGCAATGGTACTGCCGGCGGCCGTCCTTTTCCAAAACTCTCTTCGCGAGGTGGCACCCTTGGCTGGCTGCGTCATCCGAGCGTCTCCTGGCAGGCTGCAATTTCAAGCAGGCGGGCTTGGTCCCGGTACATTGCCCATGGTAATGCGGGCCCGCCCCATGTCAACCAGCCGCCGACGATCCCGCCGCTGCCGGCGGCCGAGGAAGGAAGGGAAAAAGCCGCGCCCGCTCCGCCTCGTCCAGCGGCCGTCCGTACGGGCTGATCTCGAACACCTCGGCGAACTCGATGCGGCTGCCCCGCTCCGGGCCGTAGGTGGCGATCAATTCCTCCCGGTACCGTTCGGCCCGCGGCCGGATCTGCCGGCCATACCAGGCGCGAAGCCACGCCTGCTGCTCGCCCGGGTCCTGGGGCACCTGATCCTCGGCACCGGCCAGATACGGCAGCCACTCGAAGCACTGCGAGCGGTGGCAACCCAGCATTCGGGTTACTATATCCACCATCTCGGTGATGTCCAGCACCACATCGGCCTGGAGCGGCACCGGCCGGGTAAACAAATCGGGCAGGTACCCCATAACCGGGTCGCGGCGCAATGCCGGCACCTCGGGCACGATATGCGGCACGGTAACCAAAAACGCGGCGTCCTGCACTGCTTGCCCCAGCGCTCGATGATCGGGATGATAGTCATACGGCCGGTGCGTGAGCACCAGGTCAGGGGCGAACTGGCGGATTTCGCGGATGACCCGCCACCGCAGTTCCAGATTGGGCAGCAACTGGCCGTCGGGATACTCCCACACCTCGTAGTGTGCGCCGATGACCTCTGCCGCGGCGGCCGCCTCCTGCCGCCGGATGGACGCCATTTCCGCCCGCGATTTGAGGTGATGCCCTGCCGAGCCGTCCGTGGCCGAGACCATACGGACCGCGTGCCCCAGTTTCCGGTACATCGCAGCCAGGCCGCCGGCATGGTATTCGGCGTCGTCCGGGTGAGCACCCAAAATCAACAGCTTCAGCATTGCAGGTTACGCTCCATAAGCCAAAGGGGAAGATGGGGCATGCGATCGCGGTGCGTCTCCGGCGCCGGCGCTGCCCGCCGGGCGGCCCATTGAGCACCGGCAGCGGTGCCGCCAGCGCCACGCTCCGTGGCCGGCCCCCCAAAGGCCCCGCCGGCGGAATCCTCACTGTGGCGCATGGCCGGCTGCTTTGTCAAACATCGGTGCCAAGAAGTCGTAGGCCCGCTGGGCGGCTTCGGGGCCTTCGTGGCTGTGCCGGCTGAGTTCCACGTGGACGCCGCCGGCATAGCCGGTTTCGGCCAGAGCGCAAATCACCGGCAAAAAATCGATCTCTCCCTCGCCGAACATCAGGTGCTCGTGCACGCCGCGGCGCATGTCCTCGATATGCACGTTGACCAGCCGGCGGGCATAGCGGCGAACGTACTCCTCCGGCGGCGTTTCGCCCTGGCAGTGCAGGTGGCCGATGTCCAACGTCAGCCGGAGCAGCGGAGCATCGAACTGCGCAAGCAAACGCTCGAAGGCGGCCATGGTGTCGATGAACATTCCCGGCTCGGGCTCGAATCCTAGAGGGATGCCCACGGTTTCAGCATCGCGAACCAGGCTTTGGAGGCCTTGCAGGAGGCGGGCGAAGGCGGTGGCCTCATCGGCCGGGTCCGGCAGCCTGCCCGACCACAGCGAGACGCACTGGCTTTGCAGCTCGGCCGCACAGGCCAGGGCGTGCCGATAGAAGGCCAGGCGGCGGGCTCGCTCTTCGGGCCGCGGCGAGAGCAGCGTCGGCTCGTGCTTGTGCCGCGGGTCCAGCAAATAGCGGGCGCCGGTTTCAATCACCGAGGTCATCCCCTGGCGATCCAAAAGCGCCCGCAGGCGGCGCAACTGCCGCGGCGTTTCGGCATCGCCCGGGGCCAATGCCCGGTGGTCGATCGTGATGGCCACGCTCCGGTAGCCGATCTCGGCCAACAGGGCCACCGCCTCCAGCAGATCGTGGTGCGCCAGGCCGTTGGTGTTGTATCCGAGACGCACGGCAGTTAACGCGGGTCGAGGCGAAGACCAACCCCGGAACTCAGGTGGTGGGGATCCAGCGACTGAGGAACAAAGCAGGCAGAAACACCAGCAGCACGGCCAGGGCCCCCGTTACCCCGCGAAAGGCCAGGCAGGCGGCCATATCGAGGACCACCAGCGTCAGGATCAAGTAGCGGACCGTCAGTTGGATGCGGTCCTCTTCCGGCCGGGCGACAGCCGGCAAACACCGCACCAGCGTATGCAGGCCGAGGATGGCCAGGAGCAGGTACCACCCTTCGTCGGTCACCTGGCGCACAGACAGGTCGCGGAATACCTGTTCCGGGAGGAAAGCCAGGACCCCCAGGCCCGCCAGCACGATGACGGTGCCGGCGAGCAGCGGCATTCGGCCTGCGGGCCGGGCCTCGCTGCGAGCGATCCAGCTCAACCCCACCACGTACAGGCCGATGGCCCCGGCCGCCAGCCAGTGGCAACCCAGCCAGGTGCTTTCAAACAGGCTCATTCCCAACAGGACGTTGCCCGCGCGACAGGCGCCCATGGCCAGGGGGCCTGCCAACGTGGGTTTGAGCACGGCGTTGTACAGAAGGATCAAGGCGGCGAGCGCTGCGGCCAGGATGGCCGGCCGGCTGGAAGCGCCCAGCCCTGCCGCCGCCGCGGCGGCTGCCACGCCCAGGCCCAGCAACAGGAAGCCCAAGACCCAGGCCACAGCCAGCGGCACCCGGCCTGAAGGGATCGGCCGCTCGGGCCGTTCCACCGCATCGAGCTTTCGGTCGAACACATCGTTGAGCGTTACCCCTGCCGCATACAGCGAACAAGAGGCCCCCATCAAAAGCCCCAGGCGCAGACCGTCCCCCGGTTCGAACGCGGCGTGCGTGGCCAGAAAACCCATCACCACGTCTGCCGCCGCCGTGAACAGGTTCGGCAGCCGGACCAACTCCAGGTAGGCCGCAAGGCCGGTCGGGCCAACGTCCAAGTCGTGGTCGAAATGCTGCGTCATGATATCAAGCCGATGCGGGCCAACGTGGCCTCGAGATATTGCTTGGCTTCGCGGCCGGCCGCTTCGGGGTCCTCGACGTACGGATACAGTTCGACCGTCAGCCAGCCGTCATAACCCGTGCCGGCGATGGCCCGCAGCGTCGCTTCGAAGTCGATGGCCCCGCGGCCGGGGATCAAGTGCTCGTGGACCCGCGTGGCGGCAATGTCCTCGATGTGATAGTGGCGGGTGTGGCCGGCCAGGCGGGGAATCCACTCGGCCGGCTCCTGGCCCACACACCAGGCATGGCCGATGTCGAAATTCAGCCCCAGCCAAGGCGATCCCACCCGCTCGGCAAACTCCAGGTACTGCTCGAAGCGCTCAATCAACAGCCCCGGCTCGGGCTCGATCAAGAGAAACACTCGGCAGGCCTCGGCCACTTCCACGCAGGGCATCAGCTCGTCGTAAAACAGCCGCAACGCATGGGAGCGATCCTCGCCGGGGGCCAAGGGCCCGCCCGGTTCCGTCTGGATGCTGGGCGCCCCCAACTCGGCGGCCAAGCGGAGGGCCCGTTTGGTATGTTCGCGGCGGATGGCCCGATAGTGCCGGTCCGGCTCGATCCACGAGGGATGCCAGTACGGCTGGCGGGGATCGGCCACCGCCCGCATCATGAAGCCGTTCACATTGGCTATGGCCAGCCCGTGCCGGGCCAGACACTGGCGGATGGCCTCCTTCTGCTGGTCCAAAAGGCCGGCGGGCCAGGCATGGGGCACGTCGGCCAACAGTTCCAATCCTTGGTAACCCAATGCCGCAATCCGGGCGATCGCCTCCTCAACCGGAAACCGCAAGAACGCGTTGGAGCTGAACGAAAGCTTCATCCCGGCCATTGTACTGGCCGCCCGCTCAAGGGGCTACATTGCAGGCCATAGCCCGCACCGTCAGCTCTCCGTGCGCTGTGCCACTCGTTCGCCAGAAGCCGTGTCAGTGTGCCACTGCTTCGCCAGAAGCAGTGCCGGAATCAACGGAACGCACTGCTTGCCTTGCGGCAAGCAGTGGCACACCGCCGGTTACCGCACCGACGCAGCCACCGGCAGCTTACGCTGCCGGCTCGAAATCCGTGTGCTGTGTGCCACTGCTTCGCCAGAAGCAGTGCCGGAATCA
>Ga0315298_1001400_pt1 | contig 44154 bp, 42 predicted proteins | sample WHS_1_MG_FD_203077 | JGI IMG/M metagenome (GOLD analysis project Ga0315298, IMG submission 203077) | Extremophilic microbial mat communities from Washburn Hot Springs, YNP, Wyoming, USA - WHS_1_MG | ecosystem: Environmental > Aquatic > Thermal springs > Hot (42-90C) | place: USA: Wyoming... | reverse complement strand
TGGTGCGGCGCCGGCTCCGGCGCGCGCCACACCAGCGCCAGGCCGATCGCCAGCGCGAGGGCGAACACCGCGACCAGGGCGCGGGCTCCGCCGAGTTGCGGCAGCAGCGCGGCGAGCAACACCCCGGCCAGGCCCAGGCCCTCGCGCCAGGCCACGGTGCGGGCGAGCTGGGCCTCATCGCGCCCCAGCGTGGCGCCCCAGGCCTGGTGGATGATGGACGCGGCGCTGAACCCCAGATAAGTGAGCAACAGCGCGGCGACGAACACCACGGTGAACGCGACGTCCGCGCTGCGCCAGGGCAGCAGCGCGGGCAGGGCGAACAGCGCGGCAAAGCCGCAGAACATCAGCGCGCAGGCCGCCAGCAACGCGGGCTTGGCCAGGCCGCAGCGCAGCAAGTGATCGGCCAGCCGCCCCAGCCAGGGGTCGAACAGCGCGTCGGCAAAGCGGGTGAGCAGCAACACCGCGCCAAGGTAGCCCAGCGGCACGGCGTAGCGTGTGGCGTAGTGCTCGGGCAGGTAAACGTAGAGCGGCAGGGCAACGAAGGCCAGCGCCAGGCTCGGTGCGGCAAACCGCAGTAGCGCCAGCGGCTGCAGCGGGCCCGGCGCCGTGGCGGTGCCGACGGCTGCGGGCAGGGCGCAGGTGGGCGCGGTCATGGTGCGCTGCCGGTGCTGGCGGCTGCCAGCAGGTCGTTGCGCAGGCCCGGCGCGGGCGTCTGCGGCGACAGCCAGATGGCGAAGAACGCCTGGGCGAATGCCGTGCCGGGAACCGCGCCCCTTAGTGTGCCGTTGAAGTAGAAGCGGGTTTGCGCCGCCTGGGTTGCGCCTGCGGCTGGCGTGAATACCCCGGTGAGGGTGTCGCCCGCGGCGACGTCGGGGAACAGGCGTTGCATGGCCTGCAGCCAGGCGCTGCGCTGCGGCGCACTGCCTTCGCCGAGTTTGCGCATTTCCTCCTCCGAGCGCGCGGCGATGTCGGCACCCCTGAGGCTGCGGGCGTAGCGCAGTTGCAGCGCGAAGGGCGCGGTGCCCAGCGGCGAGCCCAAGCCCTGCGGGCCGACCCACAGCGTGGCGCGATACACCAGAAAACCGAAGTAACGAAACTCGCCGCTGCCCGAGAGCCTGGCGTTGGCGATCGCCGCCCGCACCTCCTCGGGCGCGGACGGGGCGGCCTGGGCCCGCGCCGCTAGCGGCAAGGCGCTGGCGGCTGCGGCCAGCAGCAGGTGACGCCGCGTCAGTCCGGCGCCGGGTGTTTCACTGTGCTTGCGCATGGCGCAGGGTGAACTGCCAGACCTGGGTCGACCCCTGGCTGAAGCCGGCCTCGCAGTAGGCGAGGTAGAAGGTCCACAGCCGCACGAAGCGGTCGTCGAAACCCTGCGCGCGCACGGCGTCGAGCCGGGCGGTGAACTGCTCGCGCCACAGTGCCAGGGTGCGGGCGTAGTCGGCGCCGAAGGCCAGTTCGTCCACCACGTCCAGGCCCGCGGCCTGCGCCTGATTGATGAACACGGTGCGTGACGGCAGCATGCCGCCGGGGAAGATGTAGCGCTGGATGAAGTCGGTGCTGCGGCGGTAGTTGGCGAACAGGTCGTCGGCGATGGTGATGGTCTGGATGCAGGCGCGCCCACCGGGCTTGAGATGCCGCGCCAGGGTGCGGAAGAACCCCGGCCAGTAGGCCTCGCCCACGGCCTCGAACATCTCGATCGAGGCGATGCCGTCGTAGCCGCCCGGCGGCGCAAGACGGTCGAGATCGCGGTAGTCGCACAGCTCCAGCCGGGCTTGCGGTGCGCCCTCCGCCAGCCGCCTGCGGGCCTCGTCGAGCTGCTCGGTGGACAGGGTGATGCCGTCGACGCGCAGACCGCGCTGCTGCGCGGCTTGCGCCAGACCGCCCCAGCCGCAGCCGATGTCCAGCATGCGCGCGCCGGGCCGGAGCTGCAACTGGTCGAGCACGCGGGCGTACTTCGCCGCCTGCGCCTGCTGCAGCGTCTGTGTGGCATCGCCGTTGAACAGCGCGCTGGAGTAGGTCATGCTCGGGTCCAGCCAGAGGCGGTAGAAGGCGTTGCCGATGTCGTAGTGGGCGTGGATGTTGTCGCGGCTGCCGGCGCGGCTGTTGCGCCGCAGCAGGTGGCGGATGCGGTCGGGCAGCCGGCCCAGCACGCTGCCGTGCAGCGCGCGGGCGATGCTGTCGCGGTTGGCCGCCAGCAGCTTGAGCAGCGCGGGCAGGTCGGGCGTGTCCCAGGCGCGGCGCATCCAGGCTTCGGCGAAGGCAATGTCGCCGCGCTTGAGCACCTCGCCGAGCACCGCCCAGTCGTGCAGCGCGATTTGCGCCACCGGGCCGCCGGCGGTCTGGCCGAAGTGACGCCAGATGCCATCGGGGCCGTGAAACTCCAGCCGGCCGACCTGCAGCCCTTGCAGCAGCCGCAGCACGCCGCGCGCGGCCAGCGGGGGCTTGCGTCGCCGGTTCATCCGCGGTGCGGGACACGCCGGGTCGAGGGAGAGCGGGGACAAGGTGCGGTCGCTGGCGTTCATGATCGGCTCGCAAAGTGGTCGGGTGGGAGGGGCTTGGGATGCAGCGGCACGCGCTTGCGCCACAGCTTGAAGGCCTGCCAGTGGATGCGCGCGATCACGCCGAAGCTGTGCAGCGGATGGCGCAGCAGCGCCAGGCGGGCGCGGGCGGCGGTCAGCGGCTGCAGCGTGCCGCTGAGGCTGGTTTGCAGCAGCGGGCCGTCGGCATCGTCGTAATCGATGCGCAGGACGAAGCGCTGCGGTGTCGACGTGGCGCTGCGCAAAAAGCGAAAGCGGTAGCCGCCTTCGACGCGGCAGAACGGTGAGACGTAAAACGCCTTGCGCGCCTGGTACTGCGCCCCCCAGTGCAGCCGGTCGCTGCCCGCAGGTGGCGTGAGCACATAGCAGTGGCGCTGGCCGAAGGTGTTGTTCACCTCGGCCACGGCGCAGCGCAGGCTGCCGTCGGCGCGCTCGCAATACCACAGGCTCACCGGCTTGAACACATAGCCCCATAGCCGCGGAAAGGTCTGCAGCCAGATTTCGCCGTCGGCGTCGGTGATGCCTTCGGCCGCCAGCAGATGCTCGATCCACGCCAGGCTGTCGCTGCCGCCGTCGCCGTGATCGGCGTCGTAAAAGCTCATGGCGCCGAAGCGGTTGCGGGCGATGGGCAGCAGGCCGGGGTCGCGCGCCAGGCTGCGCATGGGCAGCAGCAAAAACAGGGCGCGATAGCTGAAAGCGTGCGCGGTGGGCCGCAGGCGGCGGTGCCGCACCGGACCGCTGCCCAGCAGCGGGTGGTTGAGGGTGGCGGCAGCTTCGGCCATGGCGCTTGCCCTCATGCCGCCAGCGCGCGGTCGGCGCCTTGCGCCGCCATGTCGTTCAGCACGGCCTGCGCCGCGGCCTGGCCGGACTTCAAACCGTCTTCATGGAAACCGTAGCCGCACCAGGCACCGCAGAAGTAACTGTGCTGCTGCCCCTGCAGGCTGGGCACGCGCTGCTGCGCGGCAATCGCCGCCTGGTCGAAGATGGGGTGGGCGTACTCCATGCTGCGCAGCACGGTGTGCGGTGCGGGTTCGCGCAGCGGGTTGAGCGAGACGATGAGGGGGCGCGTGGTGGGCAGCGGTTGCAGCTTGTTGAGCAGGTAGTGCAGGCAGACCGTGGGCGCTTGCGTGCCGCCAGCCGTGCCGCTTTCGTAGTTCCATGCCGCCCAGGCGCGGCGCGCGCGGGGCAGCAGCGCGGTGTCGGTGTGCAGCAGCGCGCGGTTGGGCTGGTAGCGGATGGCGCCCAGCACGGCGCGCTCGTCCGGCGTGGGGGCGTCGAGCAGCGCCAGCGCCTGGTCGCTGTGGCAGGCGAAGATCACGCGGTCGAACCAGATCGCGCCCTCGGCGGTGTGCACCTCCACACCGTCGGCATGGCGCGTGACGCGCTGTACCGGGGTGCGCAGCCGGGCATCGGGCAGGTGCGCCAGCATGGCCTGCACATACTGCCGCGCGCCGCCGCGCACGGTGAACCACTGCGGCCGGTGGTTCACTTGCAGCAGGCCGTGGTTGTCGCAAAAGCGCACCAGCGTGGCCAGCGGAAAGTCGAGCATCTGCCCGGGCGGGCAGGACCAGATGCACGCCGTCATCGGCAGCAGGTACCAGTGCACGAAGGCTGCGCTGTAGCCTGCGCGCTGCAGGTAGGCGCCGACGGTGAGCGCAGGGTCGAGCTCGGTGTCGGGCCGCCGCGCCAGCGCCGTGGCTTCGCGGTTGAAGCGCAGGATGTCGCGCAGCATGCGCCAGAACGCGGGCCGCGCCAGATTGCGCCGCTGGGCGAACACGGTATCCAGGCTGGAGCCGTTCCACTCCAGGGTGTCGCCCGCGGGCAATGGAATCTGCACCGAAAACGACATGTCCGACGTGGCCAGCGGCACGCCCAGCTCGGCGAACAGCGTCAGCAGCCGCGGATACGTACGCGCGTTGAGCACCAGAAAGCCGGTATCCACGGCGAACGGTGCCTCGCCGGGCAGCTCCACGTCCACGGTATGGGTGTGGCCGCCGAAGTGCGACCCGGCCTCGAACAGTGTGAGCTGGGCGTGGCGGCGCAGCGCCCAGGCGGCGGCCAGGCCGGAAATGCCGGTGCCGATGATGGCAAGACGCATGGCTGCTCCCGGGATGTGCAGAGGTCAGGCGTTGCCGCCCTCGACGCGGGCATACGCCGAGTGGTTGTGGATGGATTCGAAGTTTTCCGATTCGACGCTGAAGGCCGCCACACGGTCGTCGCGCTGCAGCGCCACGGCGACGTCGCGCACCAGGTCCTCGACGAACTTTGGATGGTCGTAGGCGTATTCGGTGACGTATTTCTCGTCGGGCCGCTTGAGCAGTCCCCACAGCTCGCAAGACGCCGCGGTCTCGGCGATGCGGATCTGCTCGTCCAGCGGCAGATCGCCGCGCAGCGTGGCGCTGATGGTGACGTGCGAGCGCTGGTTGTGCGCGCCGTAGTTGGAGATTTCCCTGGAGCACGGGCACAGGCTGGTCACCGGCACCTGCACCGTCTGCGTCAGCGTCACCGCACCGGCCTTTTGCTGCGCGCGCAGCGTCACCTCGTAATCCATCAGGCTTTGCACGCCAGACACCGGTGCGGTTTTGCGCGCGAAGTAGGTGAAGCGCACGGTGATGGCGCCCTCCGTCGCCTGCAGCCGCGCGAGCATGTGCTGCAGCAGGTGGCCGAGCTGTTGCGCATTGAGCGGCTCCTTGTGCGCTTCGAGCACCTCGATGAAGCGCGACATATGCGTGCCCTTGACCTGTGGCGGCAGCGCCACCGTCAGTTCGAAGGTGCCCACGCTGGGCTGCACGCCCTCGGCGCAGCGCACGTGCAGGGGGTAGCGCACACCGCGCACTCCGACCTGCTCGATGGCGATGTGGCGCAGGTCGGGGCAGGACTGCACGTCGGGCAGGCTGACGGCGGCGGCATGGGCAAACAGGGTTTCCGGGGCGTTCATGGCGGTCCTTTCAAAGGGGGCAGGGGCCGGGGACGGGTTCAGGGTTTTTGCGCCAGCAGCGCCCTGATCTTGCCGACCAACTCCTTGTTGTCCGGTGTGGTGGTGCTGGGGAAGACGCCGACGACCTGGCCGTCGCGGGCGATGAGGTATTTGTAAAAGTTCCACTTCGGCTGGGTGCCGGTGGCCAGGATCAGCCGCTCGAACAGCGCGTTCGGCCTGGGCTCGGTGACGTGCGACGGCGCGAACATCGGGAACTGCACGTTGTAGGTGTCTTTGCAGAACGCGGCGATCTTGGCGTTGTTGTCCATCTCCTGATGGAAGTCGTTGGACGGGAAACCCAGTACCACCAGGCCCTGCGGGCCGTACTCGCGGTACAACGCTTCCAGGCCCTTGTATTGCGGGGTGAAACCGCAGTAGCTCGCGGTGTTGACCACCAGAATCACCTTGCCGGCGTACTGGCACAGGTTCTGCGGCGCATCGTCCTGCAGGCGAGGCAGCGTCGTGTCGAGGACGGCGGGGCAGACTGCGCCGGGGGCAGCCGTCTGGGCGGCGGCAGCCACGCCGCTGGCGGCAGACAGCACCAGAGCGGCGGCCACGCCGCGGAGGAATCGAGAGGGGGGCATGGACATCTCCTTCAGGCCGACGAATTTGTCTATGACAATGATGCGTGAATTCGCCGCCGTCCTCCAGCTTCTCGCTGATTTGTCCTAGACAATAGTAGGGGCATCGCCGCCTTGTCGATGCGGCTACCATATGCAGCACAGGGCAAATACCCGCTCATCGCGGCGCATATTGCGTGCGACGCGGGAGGGTTGCCGCAATCGTCCTTTTGCTGTTTGTCCAGGACATGACCTTGAGATGAATGACCGCTCCGCCAACTCCGCCTTGCTGCTGGGAATCGCCGCCGTCGAGCGCGATACCGGCATCGGCAAGGACACGCTGCGGGTCTGGGAGCGGCGCTACGGCTTTCCGCAGCCGCAGCGTGACGCCGCGGGCGACCGGCTGTACCCGCTCGACCAGGTGGAGCGGCTGCGTCTGATCAAACGCCTGCTCGACTCCGGGCACCGCCCGGCGCAGGTCGTCGGCCTGCCCATCGACCGGCTCGACGCCCTCAGCCGCCAGGCGCAAGCCGCGGCAGACAGCTCGTCAGCCTCCGCCGAACAGCCGGTGGCCGCGCCGCCCGGAGACGCCGACATCCAAGAGTATCTGCACGTGCTGCGCCAGCACGATGCCGAGCTGCTGCGTCGTCGGCTGCTGCAGGCAGTGATGCGACTGGGGCTGGCGCGCTGCGTCACCGAGGTGGTGGCGCCGTTGAACACCGCCGTCGGCCAGGCCTGGATGCACGGCGAGCTGCAGGTGTTCGAAGAGCATCTGTATTCCGAAGTCATCCAGCGCGTGCTGCGCACGGCCATCGGTGCCATTCCGCCAGGCGACGCGGCGCAGTCCCGGCCGAAAATCCTCCTCACCACCATTCCGCAGGAACCGCATACCCTGGGGCTGCTCATGGCCGAGGCCATGCTCGCCCTCGAAGGCTGCCGCTGTGTGCAGCTCGGGCCGCAACTGCCGCTGGCCGACATCCTTTTGGCCGTGCGCGCGCACGCCGCCGACGTGCTGGTGCTGAGTTTTTCCTCCATCCTGCCGGCGGCGCAGGTGATCGATGCGCTGCACGCCTTGCGCCAGCGGCTGCCCGCGGGCATCGACATCTGGGCTGGCGGCTCCAACCCGGCGCTGCGCAGGCGGCTGCCCGCGGGGATCCGCGTCACCGACGCCCTCGGCGACCTGGCCGCCACCGTGCGCGACTGGCGTGTGCGTCACGCCGGGGTTCAGTCGCTGCGTTGACCGCCCTGCGGGGGCGGGGGGCTGTCGCCCGGCACGCTCACCGCCACCGGCTGGGCGGCGCGGGGATGCCGCCCGGTGATGGCGTCGAACAACGAGGTGCGCGTGGTCATGCCTTCTTTCAGCCCGAGCGCTTCGGCGTAGACCGAGCGTTCGCGCAGCAGGCTGCCGAGGACCGAGGCGACGACACAGGCAGGCATGGCGGCGAGCACCACGTTGTAATTGCGCGTGATTTCGAACACCATGATCGCCGACATCGCCGGCGCGTGCGTGGTGGCGGCCAGCAGGCTGCCCATGCCGACGAGTACCCACAGCGCCTGCGCGTGCGTGGCGTCGCCGAGCAGGGCCATGTGCTGCACCATCAGCCCGATGGCGCCGCCGAGCATCAGCGTCGGGGTGAGCACGCCGCCGGGAATGCCCGCGGCGCTGGCTGCGGTGACGGCGACGATGCGCAGCACGAACACCAGCACCAGCGTCGACAGTGCCCAGTGCTCGACCAGCATCGACTGCACCACGCTGTAGCCGTTGCCCCAGACCTCCGGGCGGATCGTCGACAGCAGGCCGATGAGCAGGCCCGCCAGCCCCATGCGCAGCGGCAAAAAGCCCAGCCACGACTGGTAGCGCTTGCGCGCGGTGTCGAGCAGCCAGAGAAACGCCGGGCCGAGCAGCCCGGCGAGCACGCCGATGAACACGGCGTCGAGCAAGTCGGAGAAACCCACCACCGGGATGGTGTGCGACAGATACAGCGGGCCGGTGGCGAACAGCGCCTGCGTGGTGAGTTCGCCCATCACCGCGGCGATGAGCACGGCGGCGATTTCCCGCAGGGCCAGGCCGCCGAGAATGACCTCGGCGACGAACAGCGTGCCGGCGATCGGTGCGTGGTACGCCCCGGCAAAACCGGCGGCGGCGCCGCAGGCAACGATCAGGCGGCGATGCGCGGCGTCGGTTCGGCCCAGCCGGCCCAGCAGCGACGACACCACCGCGGCGAACTGGATCATCGTGCCTTCGCGGCCGATGGTGATGCCGCTGCTGACTCCTACCAGCGACGACAGCGTGCGCGTCAGGTTGGGCCCCAGCGGCAGCACGCCGTCGCCCACCAGCACGGCCTCCATGTATTCGGGGCCGCGCGGCCGCTTGATCCAGCGATGCCCGGCCCACATCACCAGCCCGCCCAGCGTCGCCCCCACCGTCGGAATCACCACCCGCGCCCACAGCGGCAGTCCGGCGGCGGCGGCCACCAGGTGTTCCTGCGTGGAGTACAGGCGCATGATGGCGTACATCGCCTGACGAAAGCCCTCGACGGCGATGGCGCTGACGAAGCCGACCAGTGCGCTGACCAGGGTCATCGGCACCATCGGGTCGAGGTTCTGCCAGAACAGGCGCAGACGGCCGAACAAGGCGGAAGACACGGGGCGACTCGCTTTCTCGATCACAGGGTGCAGCACCCCAGCCGATCGATCAAGAGGTTTGGATTGATGAAAATCATATCGGCGTTCGCCGCGCGCAGGCGTGAACAATGGTGAATGCGCGCGGGCGCAAGCGGCGGGGTTAAGCTTGCGGCCATGCATTTTCTGGACAAAATCGTCGCGCCGCAGGCGCTGGACGCCGCCGTGGCCGCGCTGCCGCGGCCCGTGGTGTTTACCAACGGGGTGTTCGACATCCTGCACCGCGGTCATGTGGAGTACCTGGCGGCGGCGCGCGCGCTGGGCGCCAGCCTGGTCGTCGGCCTGAATTCCGACGCCTCGGTGCGGCTGCTCGGCAAGGGGCCGGAGCGGCCGCTCAACCCGCAGGACGACCGCGCCGCGGTGCTCTCCGCGCTGGAAAGCGTCAGCCTGGTGACGCTGTTCGACGAACGCACGCCGCTGGCGCTGATCGAGCGTGTGCGGCCCGACGTGTACGTCAAGGGTGGCGACTACGACATGGCCACGCTGGCCGAAACCGCGCTGGTGCAGCGCTGGGGCGGCAGGGCGGTGGCTATCGATTTCCTCGCCGGGCGGTCGACCACGGCGCTGGTGCAGCGCATCCGGGGGCAGCGGTGAGCGCTCCGCCGCCCGGGCTGACCCTGACCATCCCCGGCGCGCCGGTGCTGCGGCTGCAGCATCTGCTGCTCGATTTCAATGGCACCATCGCGCTGGACGGACGCCTGATCGACGGCGTTGCCGCGCGCCTGCAGCAGCTCGGCCGCGTACTCGACGTCGAAGTGCTCACCGGCGATACCTACGGCACCGTGGCGCAGGCGCTGCACGGCCTGGGCCTGCGCCATACCGTGGTGCGTCACGGCGACGACAAAACCGCCCGCGCCCGTGCGTTGCGGCCCGCCGGAGTCGCGGCGCTGGGCAATGGACGCAACGACGTCGACATGCTGCGCGCCGCCACGCTGGGCGTGGCCGTGCTCGGTGCCGAATGCAGCCATGCGCTGGTGCTGGCCGCCGCGCAGCTCGTCGCCCCGGACATCGTCGCCGCGCTCGATTTGTTCGTCCAGCCGCAGCGGCTGGTGGCGGTGCTGCGCCCCTGAGAGGGCGCGCCGGCAGCCGGTGCCGGCTGCCCGCCGGGTCGGCCAGCGCCGGCTGTCTCCCTCATCCGTGGGCCGCACCGACCCGTGTCGCGGCAATGCGGGCTAACATGTTTTGTAGCAAATCGTTTTTTCATCCGTTCAGGAGCCTGCCATGACCAAATCCGTGCAAGAGATCAAATCCGACGTCGCCCAGGTGATCGACCACGCCGAGGATCTTCTCAAACAGGCCGCAGCCAGCAGCGGCGAGCAGGCCGCCGAGTTGCAGCGTCGCGGCATGAAGCTGCTGCGCCAGGCGGTGGAAAAAGCGCAGGATTTGCAGGACGCCGTCGTCGAGCGCAGCAAGGCCGCGGCACAGGCCACCGACGACTACGTCCACGACCATCCGTGGAGGGCCATCGGCCTGGCCGCTGCCGTCGGCCTGGCCATCGGGCTGCTGATCAACCGCGGCCGCTGAGCCCCGCCCTGCCCAGCGTATGACCGAGACCGATTCCAGCGCGCAGCCGCAGGATCTGCGCGCGGCATGGCGGCGGCTGCTCGACAGCGGCGGCAGCCTGCTGCGCAGCCGGCTGGAACTCGCCGGCATCGAGTTTGCCGAGGAGTGGAGACGGTTGCAGCGCATGGTGCTGTGGCTGCTGGTGGCGGCGGTGGCGGCGCTGCTGGCCATCGGCACTCTCACTGCGCTGCTGGTCATCGTCTTCTGGGATCGCAGCCACTGGCTGGTGCTGGCCGTGCTGGGCGCCGCCGAGGCGGGCGTGGCCGCGTATGGCCTTGCCCGACTGCGCGCGGCGTTGCACGACGCGCCGCCGCCGTTTGCCGCCACCCGCGCCGAGTTGGCCAAAGACAGTGCGATGTGGCGCTCCAAACCCTGAGGACGTCGTGGACGGACCCGCCATGCCCCCTTCGTCGCCGGCATCGCTTCCCGCTGCGGTGCGCAAGCAGATCCTGATCGCGCGCATGGCGGTCGAGCGTGTCGAATTCGCCCAGGCGGTCGAGCAATTCCGCGAGCAGGCGCGGCCGGGGTCGCTGGTGCGGCAGATCGTGTCCGGCGCGCTGCCCGCAGCGTCCCGGCCGGCGGACGCGCTGTGGCGTGCGTGGAGCTACTCGCGCCGCCATCCTTACGTCGGCTCGCTGCTGGGCTCGGCGCTGTCGCTGCTGCTGCGCAAACGTCTGGCCCGTGCCGGGCTGGTGCGTCTGATCAAGCTCGGCGCGGCAGCGGGGGTGGCGTATGCCGCGCTGCGGTTCTGGCGTGGTGATGGAACGCAAAATTGAGCGTTCGCCGCACCCGCCGGCGCGGGGAAATTTGAGAAACTGTTGATCTGCATCACTTCACTACGCCAAAACCCTGACGGGTGCGGTGCGGTGCAGCAGACAAAATGCCTTTCAGCTGGCGCCGCGCGCCGTGCGCGGTCATGCGCCGCGCAGGTCGCGTGCGCGCCGTAGCGATCACTCGCAGTGTCCCGCATCCCTGAAAGGAGTCTCCGATGAGCGTCGTGCTCGATCCGGCCCACGCCCCCGCGCATGCGGCCGACCACGCCCATGACCATCCCCATGGCTGGCGGCGCTGGCTGTTTTCGACCAACCACAAAGACATCGGCACGATGTACCTGGTTTACGCCCTGGTCATGCTGTTTGTCGGCGGTGTGCTCGCTCTGGCCATCCGCACCGAGCTGTGGCACCCGTATGTGTGGCTGATGAACCCCGAGCTGTTCAACGCCTTCAGCACCATGCACGGCCTGATCATGATTTTCATGGCCGTCATGCCGGCGCTCACCGGGCTGGCCAACTGGATGATTCCGCTGATGATCGGCGCGCCCGACATGGCGTTTCCGCGGCTGAACAACCTCAGCTTCTGGCTGCTGGTTCCCGCCGCGGTGCTCGGCGTGGCGGCGTTTTTCGTCCCTGCCGGCGCGCCCGGTGTGGGCTGGACGCTGTACCCGCCGCTGACCATGCAGCAAGGCATGGGCATGGATCTGACCATTTTCGCCGTGCACCTGCTGGGCGCGTCGAGCATTCTCGGCTCGATCAACATCATCGTCACCGTGCTCAATATGCGCGCACCGGGCATGACGCTGATGAAAATGCCGCTGTTCTGCTGGGCGTGGCTGATCACCGGCTATCTGCTCATCGCCGTCATGCCGGTGCTCGCCGGTGCGGTGACCATGACGCTGACCGACCGTCATTTCGGCACCAGCTTTTTCAACGCCGCCGGCGGCGGCGACCCGGTGCTCTACCAGCATCTGTTCTGGTTCATGGGCCATCCGGAGGTGTACATCCTCATTCTGCCGTCGTTTGGCGTGATGAGCTCGGTGGTGCCGGCGTTTTCGCGCAAAAAGCTGTTCGGCTATTCGTCGATGGTGTACGCCACGGCGTCGATCGCCATTCTGTCCTTCCTCGTTTGGGCGCACCACATGTTCACCGCGGGCATGCCCACCGTCGGGCAGCTGTTTTTCATGTACGCCACGATGCTCATCGGCGTGCCCACGGGTGTGAAGGTGTTCAACTGGATCGCCACCATGTGGCGCGGTTCGCTGACGTTTGAAACCCCGATGCTGTTTGCCATCGGCTTCATCATCGTCTTCACCCTGGGCGGCTTCACCGGGCTGATGCTGGCGATGGTGCCGATCGACACCCAGGTGCACAACACCTACTTCGTCGTCGCGCATTTCCACTACACCATGGTCGCCGGCACGCTGTTTGCGATTTTCATGGCGTTCTACTTCTGGTCGCCGAAGTGGACGGGCACGATGTACAACGAAACCGCGGGCAAGATCCATTTCTGGCTGAGCTTCATCGGTTTCAACCTCACCTTCTTCCCGCAGCATTTCCTCGGCCTGGCCGGGATGCCGCGGCGTTACATCGCCTACCCGGTGCAGTTCACCGACTTCAACCAGATCTCCACCATCGGTGCCTGGGTGTTCGGTCTGGCGCAGGCGTACTTCGTATTCGCCGTGGTCCTCCCGGTGTTGCGCGGCCAGGGGGAAAAGGCGCCGCAGCGGCCGTGGGAAGGCGCCGAAGGGCTGGAATGGGAAGTGCCGTCGCCGGCGCCGTTCCACACCTTTGAAACCCCGCCCCGGCTCAACGCCGACGCCACCCGGGTGCTGGCGGCAGAATGAACCGGCACGCGGTCTGAGCCCTCGCCGCCACGCGCTGCATCATGCTCCACGGCACCTGCCCCTGCGACGGCTGCAGCAATCAGGTGCGCTGCGGCCTGCGTGATCTCGGCCGCGGGCTGCCGGGGGCGCCCGCGCTCGACATCCGCATCGAGGAATACCGCGCCGACAGCGAAATCCCCGCCGTTGGCGGCTGTCTGCTGGCGGTCAAGTCCGGCGCGGTGAAAACCCTGTGCCAGGATGCGCAGGGGCAATCGCACGTCGTCGGCTTCAGCTTTCCTGGCGAGCTCATCGCGCTGGAGGCGCTGGCCGATGCCGAACCGGCAGGGGTGTCGTACAAGACCTCGGTGTCGATGACCGCAGTGTGCCGGATACGCGTCCACCCCGAGACGGCGCGGCAGGCGTCGGCGCAGTTTTGCCAGCGGCTCAACGCGGAAATGGCCAGCCGCATCCGCGCCAATTTCCACCATCGCCAGATCGTCGCCGACGGTGCCGAGGTGCGCCTGGCGCATTATCTCGTCGCCCTCGTTCGCGCCGGTCAGCGCCAGGGCCGCCCGGTGAGCGCGACCCTGCCCAGCATCGCGCGTGCCGATATTGCGAGTTATCTGCACCTGCGCGCCGAGACCGTCAGCCGCACCTTGGCGGCGTTCCGTCAAAACGGTTGGGTGCGTGGCCCGTTGCACCGCCTGGAAGTCGTCGATCTGGCCGCGCTGACGGCGCTGACCCACGGTCTCGCCGCCGCCTAGCAGCGCACCCCCTCCGTCTGAACCCCGTTGCGAGTGCACGACATGACCGACGCTCTGTGTCCGCCGCAGGATGCGCAAACAGCGTTCAGCGGCAGTCTGCTCACCCGCCCGCTGCGCGAGCAAAACGCCTGGGTCTGGCGGTTCCGACGCAACTGCTCGATCACCCCGCGGCAGCTCCTCGGCGTGTTCGTCTCGTTCGCGCTCGGCTCGGCGCTGCTGGCGGTGTACTGCTGGAGCGAAGGCGCGCGGCTGGTGGCGCCGTTTGCCGCCATCGAAGTGCTCGCCGTGGGCGCGGCGCTGCTGGTGTACGCACGCCACGCCGCCGACTACGAACGCATCAGCATCAGCGACCAGGCGGTGGTGGTCGAATGGGCGTTCGGTGGGCGCGAAGGGCGGCTGGAGTTTCACCCCCGCCGGGTGCGTATCGTCGCCGAAGGTCACGGCCTGGTGCAGGTGGGGGACAAAACCCGGCAGGTGTGGATTGGGCGCCATCTGCGTCCGGACCGCCGCGCCGTCCTCGCGCGCGACTTGCGCCGCGCCATTCTGCTGAGCTGAGGCGCGCGCCCGCCTGCAGGCGTGATCGCCGCTGCCGTGCGTCGCAGCGGCCGCACGGCAATCTGCGCAAAAAATCACGAAAGATCATTTTTTACATTCGCTGTGTCCGAAAAGCAGCGAGCAATTGAAGACAATTTGGCCTTCATGCGGCGCAATCTGCAGCGCTGCGGCGGTCTGCCGGGCGCGCGCTGCCGCATGGAACGCCCCGTGGTCGTGCGATCGAGCAGCCGCGGCCCAAGGTTTTCGCCCTCTTTCACCCGTGCCTTTTTTCGCCAGGACAGACCGTCGCGTTCACTTGCCGTCGCTGCGCCTGCCCTCAGCCTGGGCGGTGCTGTGGAGCGCGCTTGCCCTGGTCTGGCTGTACTTGGCGTGGCTGCCCGTGTCGATTTCCAGTCAGGCGTTGCTGGCGTGGAGCCTGGTGGTGGTGCTGTGGGCGCTCAAGCGGTTCGGGCTGGCCGGACGCGCCGCCGTGCTGCGTCTGCTGTTTTTGTGCCTGGCGGCGCTGGTCACCGCGCGCTACATCATCTGGCGGGCCACCTCCACGCTGGGGTTCGACAGCCCGGTGTCGTGGATTGCCGCGGTGCTGCTGTTTGCTGCCGAGCTGTACGGCGTGACGGTGTACGGCCTGGGGCTGTTCATCAACATGATGCCGCTGCGCCGTGCGCCGCCGCCTCTGCCCGCCGACCGCAGCACCTGGCCGACGGTGGACGTGTTCGTCCCCAGCTATAACGAGGACGCCGAAATCCTCGAAACCACGCTGATCGCCGCGCTGAACATGCGCTACGCCCCGGGGCGGCTCAAGGTGTATCTGCTCGACGACGGCGGCACGGAGCAAAAGCGCCAAGACCCCGACCCGGCCAAGGCCCACGCCGCGCAGCTGCGCCACGACACCCTGCAGGCCCTGTGCGCGCGCATCGGCGCACTGTATCTGACGCGGCAGCGCAACGAACACGCCAAGGCAGGCAACATCAACTCGGCGCTGCAACAGACCAGCGGCGATCTGGTGGTGATCTTCGACGCCGACCATGTGCCCACGGTGGATTTTCTCGAACGCACCGTCGGCAGCTTCGTCGCCGATCCGAAGCTGTTTCTGGTGCAGACGCCGCATTTTTTCATCAATCCCGATCCGCTCGAACACAACTGGAAAATCTTTGGACGCATCCCGAGCGAGAACGAAATGTTCTACAACGTCATCCAGCACGGGTTGGATTTCTGGGAAGCGTCGTTTTTTTGCGGCTCGGCGGCGGTGCTGCGGCGCGAGGCGCTGCTGGAAGTGGGCGGCGTATCGGGCGACTCGATCACCGAAGATGCCGAAACCGCGCTGTCGCTGCACGCGCGCGGCTGGCGCAGCGCCTACATCAACCACCCGATGATCGCCGGGTTGCAGCCCGAGACGTACTCCGGTTTCATCACCCAGCGCGTGCGCTGGGCGCAGGGCATGCTGCAGATCCTGCTGCTGAAAAACCCGCTGAGGCAGCGTGGCCTGCGCTGGTGGCAGCGGCTGGCGTACTTCAACAGCGCGTTTTTCTGGTTTTTTCCGTTTGCCCGGGTGGCGTTCATGCTGGCGCCGGCGGCCTACCTGATTTTCGGCCTGCACATCTACAACGCCAACCTGCCGCAGTTCTTTGCCTATGCCCTGCCGCACGTGGTCGCGGCGGTGATGGCCTCGGACTATTTGTTCGGCCGGGTGCGCTGGGCCTTCGTTTCCGAGCTGTACGAGCTGACGCAGTCGCTGTACGCGCTGTCGGGCCTGATCCGTGTGCTCAAAAGCCCGCGGTCGCCGAGTTTCCTGGTCACGCCCAAAGGGGAGCAGCGCGACGAGGAATTCATTTCCGACCTGGCCACACCGTTTTACTGGCTGTTCGTGCTGGCCATCGTGTCGATGGCATTCGGCGTCTGGCGCTGGTTCAGCGACCCGCTCACGCGCGACACCACGCTGATCACCATGGGCTGGGAATTGTTCAATCTGGTGCTGCTCTCCGGCGTCATGGGCGTGCTGCTCGAACGCCGCCAGCGGCGCGGTGCGCCGCGCATGCCCATCGACACCGCAGCCGTGCTCATCGCCGCCGACGGACGCAGGGCCGCGGCACGGTTCGCCGATCTGTCGGCCACCGGCTGCAGGCTGACGTTGTCCAGATCGCTGCTGCTGCCGTTGCTGTCGCCGCTGACGCTGGAGGTGTTCATCCCGGCGTTCAAACGCCAGGCGAGGCTGCATCTGCGTCTGGCCTGGCAGCGTGGCCGCGAGCTCGGCGCGCACTTCGAGCCGGCCGACATCGAGGAAAAACGCCAGGTGGTGGCACTGGCGTATGGCGACAGCCAGCGCTGGGTGGCGTTCCGCCGCGGCCGCGAGGCCATGGCGCGCAGCATCCCGGCGGCGGCGTGGTTTCTGGTGCGTCACGGTGCCGTCGGCCTGGTGCAGCATTTCGCCCAGCTCAGCCGCGTGTCGCTGCGTCAATTGCACGGCCTGAGCCGGCAGGCGCACATCATCGTCTGGCGCTCGTTGCGTCTGTCGTGGCGCGCAGCCCGCGCTTGGGTGCTCGACCAGGCACCCGCCCGATCTTGACTCCTCCTTCATGACCATTCTGACCGCGTTGTTCCCCTCGACCTCTTTTCTGCTGCGCTGGCTGGTGCTGCTGGCCGTGTGCAGCCTGACGGCCGTGGCCTGGGCCAGGCCGCAGTCTGCGGCGGCTGCCGGCGTGCAGGCGGTGCAAGCCGCGCCGGTGCAGCCCACGCTGTTCGCCGCCAGCCTGCAAAGTTTCATGCCGCAGCCGGCGCCGCTGATGCTGCGCAGCGCCAGCGGGCAGGAATCGCTGTCGCTGCCGGTGTCGCCACGGCTGCTCATTCGCCGTGCCGTGCTGCACCTGGTGGCCACCAGTTCGGTGTCGCTGCTGGCACCGCGCTCGCAACTGCAGGTACGCCTGGGCGGGCAGATCATCGCGCAAATCGCGCTCGACCCCAAACTGCCGCAGATCCAGGCGCAAATCGACCTGCCGCCGGCGCTGCTGCAACCCGGTTACGACACCCTGACGTTCGCCGTCGCCCAGCACTACACCAACGAGTGTGAAGACCCCAGCGCGCCCGAACTGTGGACGCAGATCGACACGGCGCAGTCCTGGATCGGGCTGGACGCCACGCTGCGCGACCTGCACCCCACGCTGGCGGCGCTGCCCGATGTGTTCGATCCCAAGCTGTGGGGGGCGCAGCAGCTCACCGTGCTCGCCGCCAGCGGCGTGAATGCCGACGTGCTGCGCTGGGGCGGGCTGGCGGCGCAGGCCGCGGCACTGTATCTGGGGTATGCCCCGCTGCAACTGCGCTTGCGACAACTGGCCGCGCCCGCGGCGGATGCGCCCGCCGGTGCCGCGCTCAGGCTGGACGCGGCGCAACTGCCGGCGGGCGATGCGGTGTTGCTCGGCACCCGCGCCGAGCTGCAACCGTATCTGTCGGCTGCCCTGGCCGCGCGCATCACCGGGCCGTTTCTCGCCATCGAGCCGTTGGGCGATACGGGCCGCTACGTGCTCATCGTCAGCGGGCAGACGGCGCAGCAGGTGGACGTGGCGCTGCGCGCGCTCAACCTGCTCGACTACCCCTATCCCGATGCCGCCGCCGCGGTGGTGCGGCAAATCGATCTGCCGCGCCTGCCCGACGATCCCGGGCCGCGCATGGTCTATCCCAACCAGAAGGTCAGTTTTGCCCAACTCGGGCTGAAAACCCAGACGTTCGCCGGGCTGTACGGCAAGCAGAACCTGGATTTCACCCTGCCGGCGGACCTGTTCGCGCCGGACAACAGCATGGTCCACCTCAAACTGCGCTTTGCCTACGGCGCCGGGCTGCGCGAGGACTCGGTGCTGAACATTCTGCTCAACGGCCGCTTCCAGGCGGCCATCGCGCTGTCGGCGCGCGACGGCGGGTACTTCCGCGACTACGACGTGCAGATTCCGCTGACGTCGTTCAAGCCGGGCAGCAATGTGCTGACGTTCAGCGCGTCGATGATGCCGCTGGTCACCGGGCGCTGCATCGCGATCAACACCGAGAACCTGCGCCTGACGCTGTTTGACGATTCGCGGCTGGAACTGCCCAACGCCGCGCGTGTCACCAGTCTGCCCAACCTCGACCTGCTGCAGCGCACCGGCTTTCCCTACACCCGCAAGCCCTTTGGTGCGGGCAGCGTGTTCGCCATCGTCCGCGCCGACGCCGCCAACGCCGCGGCGGCCTGGATGCTCGCGGCCAAGCTGGCGCAGGTGCAGAAACTGCCGCTGCTCGACGCCCGCTGGCAAATCGGCACCGCGGGACTGGCCGGGGCGGACAACGCCATCGTCGTCGGCGCAGCCGGTGAACTGCCGCGGACGCTGACCGAGGCCTTGCCGCTGCGTTTCGGCGGGGTGAGTGTGGCGCCTTATCCGGTGGCGGTGGCGGCGGCAGGGCCGGGGGAGCTCGGCCCGCTGGACCGGCTGTGGCGCTGGCTGGCCAGTCACCTGCGCGTCAGCCCCGAGCCAGCGGTGCCGACCACGGCCTGGGCGACGCAAGACGGCATCGGTCTGGGACGGCAGGCGGCGCTGCTGCAGGCCGCGTTGCCCGGCCGTTCCGGCGGCACGCTGACCGTGCTCAGCGCCGCACACGGCAGCACGCTGCTGGCGCAAACCGACGCGCTGATCCAGCCCGCGGTGTGGAGCCAGCTCGGCGGGGATTTGGTGCTGTGGCAGGGACAGCAGCATGTCGCGCAGCAGATGGTCGGCCCGCGCTACACCGTCGGTCAGGCCGGGCTGAGCTCCCGGCTGGGCTTTTTGCTCTCGCTGCATCCGTGGTTCTGGGCGGTGGTCATCGGCGTGCTCAGCCTGCTGCTGGCGGTGGTGACGCTGCGCCTGCTCATGCGCTTCCGTCATCGTCACCATGCCCGCATCAAGCACAATGCGGATGATTCGACGCCGCTGGTTTGAACCGACGCCATGTCTGACGCTGCGCTCTGCCTGCTCTCCCGCCGCCGCGCCGTCACCGGTCTGGCCGCGCTCGGCGCCGCCGCGTTGTGGCCGCTGGCGGCAGCGGCGCTGCCGCCGTCCCTGCCGGGGTATGCCGCGTGGAAACAGGCTTTCGTGCGTGCGGACGGCCGGGTGGTCGACCCCGGGCAGCACGATGCCAGCACCTCCGAGGGCCAAGGGTACGGCATGATCCTGGCGCTGGCCGCGGCGGATCAGGCCGGATTCGACGCCATGTGGACGTGGGCGCAGCAACACCTGGCGGTGCGCGACGATGCCTTGCTGGCGTGGCGCTGGATCCCCGGCCAGGGCGTGACCGACAAAAACGACGCCGCCGACAGCGATCTGCTCGTCGCCTGGGCGCTGGCGCGCGCCAGCCAGCAGCGCCCGGCGCTGGCCGCGCCCGCGCGCGCCATGGCGCAGGCGATTCGTGCCAAATTGCTGCGCGACACCCCGTGGGGCACGGTGCTGCTGCCCGCTGTGGAGGGGTTCGACACGCCCAAAGGACAGGTGGTCAATCTGTCCTACTGGGTGTTTCCGGCGCTGCCCGAACTGGCGCGGATCGACCCGTCGCCGCAGTGGAACGCGCTGCGCAGCAGCGGGCTCAAGCTGCTGTCCATCGCCCGCTTCGGCCGCTGGGGGCTGCCGCCGGACTGGCTGCTGCTGGTCAACCCGCTGATTCCCGATCCGACGCGGCCGCAGCGCTACGGCTACGAAGCAGTGCGCATCCCGCTGTATCTGGCCTGGGCAGGTCTGGCCAGCGAGGAATTGCTCGCGCCGTTCCGTGCGTTCTGGGGGAGTTTCCGCTGCGAAGGGTATCTGCCGGCGTGGACCAATTTTGCCGACGATTCGATCGATTCGTTCGGCGCCAGCCCGGGAATGCGCGCCATCCGCGACTGGATCGAAACCCGCCGCCCGCCCAGCCTGGCCAGCGCGGCTCTGGCGCAATCGGGTTATTACTCGGCGACTCTGGCGCTGCTGGTGCAGGCCGCAGCGCGCCAGGCGCCGCCGCCGTATGGCGCGGCAAGCTGAGGCAAGTGGATGATGCGTTCACCGCAGCATGGCTGGTCACGGCACCCGGCACCCCGCGCCGGCAGCGCCGGTGCGTCCTGGGCCAGACCGCTGTGTCTGGCCGCGGCGCTGGCCTATGCCTTCGATGCCACGGTGGCCGCGGCGCCGCGGGTGGACTATTTGCCGCAACCCGGTACGCGCATCGAGCAGCTGCCGCAAAGCGGCGTGCAATACCCGTGGCAGCCAGCGGCGCCGCCGGCAGCGCAGCCTGTGCCTGCGCCGCCCGCGCCGGTGCAGCCCGCGCCCACGGCACGACGCCCCGCGCCGGCTGCGGCCACGCACCACCGCGCCACGGCGCGGCAGGCGGCTGAGCCCGGCTGGCCGGTGCTGCAGCTGAAGCTGTCGACCCGGCTGGAATGGCCGGCGCAGCACGTCGCGCTGGGACAACCTGCGGCGTCACCCGAGCCACCCGCTGAGGCTGGCACGGCCTCGGCCCCGCTGCCGGCGTGGTGGCAGGCGCTGGAGGCCATGCTGCAGGCCGACGAGCAGGGGACGCCGCAACCGGAGCTGGCACAACGTATCGACGCGCATGCCGCTGCCTTGCGTGCGCTGGCCAGCCCATCCCTGGCCGCACGGCTGGGCTGGGCGCTGTACCGCATGCAGCGCGAGGCCCAGGCGCTGCCGTGGTTCGAGCTGGCGCTGGACAGGGACCCGACGCTGGCATCGGCGCGGCAGGGCGTGTTCTACGCCCTGCAAAAAACCGGGCATCTGCAGGCGGCTTACGCCATGGCGCAGGACGATCCGGCGTTGCGTGCCGCGCGTGCCGATGTCGCCGTGCAGCTGGCGCTGCGCGCGCGCGAGCAAGACCAGCCGGGGCAGGCCGTGGAGTGGCTCAGGCGGGCGATCGCTCTGGGCAAGGACACCGCCGGCGACCGTGCGCTGCTGGCGTGGAGCCTGCTGCAGGCCGGGCAGGCGGCACAGGCAGCGACCGAGTTTGCCGCCCTGGTGCACGACCGGCCCGACGACGCCGACGCGGCGCAAGGGCTGTTGCTCAGTCTGCAGCGCAGCGGACAAACCGCACGCATCACACAGCTGGCGGCGCAGCCGGGAGCGTTCGCCGAGCTGGTACGGCGCCAACGCGCGCAGCGCTGGCGCGATCTCGGCCTGGCCCGTGATGCCGCCGTGCTCGACGCGGCTGCCGACCCGGCGCTCGCTGGCGCGGCTGCGCCCAGTGTCGCCTTGGGCGGCGAGGTGCGCAGCAAGTCTGGCGCCGCAGGCACCAGCCGGCTGCGTCTGGAACAATCGCCAGTGGTGCATTTGCGTTGGGCCAATGCGCTGGGCATCTGGGATGCGCAGATCACGCGCACCACGGTCGATGCCGGGGGCACGCCCCCGGTGAGCAGTATCGGCAGTACATTGCCGGCGGCGCAGGGGCCGGCGGCGCAGCAGCATGTGGGCGCCAGCGGCACGCTGCGCTGGCGCAGCGTCGGCCCGCAGGGGGTGCAGGCGAGTGTCGGCATCACCCCCGCGGGCGGGGCGGTGTCCCCGACATGGACCGGCGCGCTCGCTTGGCAAGACCTGGGCCCGACGCACGACTGGAGCGTCGTCCTGCGTCGCAGCGCGGTGGACGACTCCGTCCTGTCGTTGACCGGCCTGCGTGATCCGGCCAGCGGCCAGGCATGGGGACGGGTCCTGCGGCAAGGGCTGAGCGCCGGCGGCTACCAAAACCTCTGGCCGCAGTGGACCATCAGCGCGCGGGTCGATGCGGAGACATTGAGCGGCGAGAACGTCGCGCGCAATGCGCATGTCGCTGCCAGCCTCGGCCTGGGGCGCGATGTGCCGCTGCGCGGTATGCGGTTTGTCAGCATCGGGCCGAATCTGGCCTACGAGCATTACGCCCGCAATCTGTCGGGCTTCACCTGGGGGCAGGGCGGGTATTTCAGTCCGCAGGACTTTTCCAGCGCCTCGCTGCTCGCCGTGTTCCAGACGGCGGATGCGCGCCGCTGGGTGGTCGCCGGACAAGTCCAGGTCGGCTGGCAATCGGTGCGGCAGGACGCCACCGCCTGCTTCGCGCTGCCGCCGCCGCTGGTCGTCGATACACCGTGCGCCCCGCTGGCCGCCAGCCGCTCGCAGGGCATCGGCACGAGCACGGCGCTGCAGTGGAGCAGCCTGCTGGCGCCGCATTGGGCGGTGGAAGGCAGCGCACTCTGGCGCACCGGGCCGGCGTATCAGGATCGCGCGCTGTACCTCGGTCTGCGCTACTTTTTCTCGCCGCGGCAGGCGCTGTTCGGCAGTGACTTGCCGCATCGCCGCTGAAAACGGCACACCCCGCGCAACAGACGGTGCTGAGGGGGCGGCTGCGAAACCGTGCTGGTGTTACTGGTGTGATTGCGCTGAAACCCGGTCGCTGGCTGCGTGCAGCCAGCCGCCCCAGACGGCTGGGCCGACTTGCGGAAAGCACTGACGAGTGACGGCACGCGCAGCACGGCACACCGCTGTTTGTGTTGCAGGAGATGGGCGGTTGGCAAAGTACCGCGATGGTGCAGCGACCTGCACATCTCGCACCCTGCACATTTGGCGAGCCACGCGCAGGCGCTGTCAGCGCGGGTGCTCGACAACGATTTTGCCAGATGACCCCGCGGAGAATGTCGTGGGCAATGGCTAATCCGTTGATTTTCTTGGTGGGTTGTGGGCGGCTCGAACGCCCGACCTACGGATTAAGAGTCCGGTTAAAGAGGCGTTGAGCATCATATCGCGCTGTTGATATAATCGATACTAATCAATAGGTTAAAAGTTTTCTTTGCAAAACGACTGTTGATCGGTTTGCCCCAATTTGGGGCAAAAGTGGCTACATAGTGGCTACATGGCGCATCCAACGGACTGTTTCGCGGACGAGGGGTTGCTTTGGCTACACGGGTTCGATTGACCGCCGCGCGCATCGCCGCGTTAGTGTGCACGCCGCCGCAACAGCAAGCCTTTTTGCGCGACTCGGAAGTGCCCGCGCTGGCCGTGCGCGCCACGGCTGCCGGGGCCAAGGCGTTTGTCTTCGAGGGCAAGCTGCACCGGCGCACCGTGCGCGTGACCCTTGGCGATCCGGCGCATTGGACGATCGACGCGGCGCGCGCCCGTGCGCGCGAGTTGGCCGCGCTGATCGACAAGGGCATCGATCCGCGCGAGGAAGCCCAGCGCCAGCAGGCCGCGCGTGAGGCCGAACGCGCCCGGCAGCGCGCCGCGCAAGTGCGCGCTTTGGATGTGTGGCGCGTGTATTGCGAGGAGCGCCGCCCAGCCTGGAGCGATCGCCACTATGCCGACCATCTGAATCTGGCCGCTGCCGGCGGCGAGCCAAAGCGCCGCGGGCAAGGGGTGCGCGCCGCTGGGCCGCTGTATGAGTTGCTCGACCGCCCGCTGGCGCGTCTGGACAGCGAAACCGTCGAAGCCTGGGCCAAGCGGCACGCTGCCGTGCGCCCGACCGTAGCGCGGCTGGCGCTGCGGTTGCTGGGGGTGTTTTTGAACTGGTGCGGCACGCACCCGGACTTTCGCGCCGCGCTGCCGGCGGACAACCCGGCCAAAAGCAAGAAAGCGCGCGAGGCGCTGGGCAGCGCCAAGGCCAAGTCCGACGCACTGCGCCGCGAGCAACTGGCACCTTGGTTTGCCGCCGTGCGGCAGCAAAACCCGGTGATCGCCGCTTACCTGCAAGTGCTGCTGCTGACCGGTGCGCGACCGGGTGAGGTGCGGCATCTGCGCTGGGCCGATGTGGATTTCCAGTGGAAGAGCCTGACGATCCGCGACAAGGTTGAAGGCGAGCGGGTGATTCCGCTGACGCCTTACGCGGCGCAATTGCTGGCCGCGCTGCCGCGACGCGGCCCCTACGTGTTCTCGGTCACGGGTGACGCCCCGATCGATCCGCCCAATCACGCCGGCACGCGGGTCTGCCAGCGCGCGGGCTTGCCGCACGTGACCCTGCACGGACTGTGCCGCAGCTTCAAAAGCCTGTCGGAGTGGGTGGAAGTGCCCGCCGGCGTGGTGGCGCAGATCATGGGGCACAAGCCCAGCGCCACAGCGGAGAAGCACTACACCGTGCGCCCGCTGGATTTGCTCGCCGTGTGGCACGCGCGCATTGAAGCGTGGATTCTCACGCAGGCCGGGACCGAGCCGCCGGCGGTGCAGGCCGGGCCGGTGCTGCGCCGGGTGTCGTGAGCATATCCGTTTGGATATACTTCCGACATGAAACCCGTGGTCTTTCTCGGCGATGCGCTGCGCCGGCTGCGCGACTTCCCCGAGGGTGCGCGGCACGATGCCGGCTATGAACTGCATCGCGTGCAATGCGGCGAGCAGCCCAGCGACTTCAAGCCGCTGCCCGAGGTGGGGCCGGGGGTGGAAGAGCTACGCGTGTGGGATACCGCAGGCACCTACCGCGTCATTTACGTGGCTCGCCGGGCGCAGGCCGTGTATGTGCTGCATGCCTTTCAGAAAAAGACCCAGCGCACCGCCCGCGCGGATATCGAACTGGCGCGGCAGCGTTACCGCGAGATTGGAGGCTGAACATGGCTGCTGAGACCTACGCCAGCGTGTGGGACGCGCTGGCCGATTCCCCCGAACAGGCCGCGAACCTGCGCGCCCGCGCGGAGTTGATGGATGCCATTGCTGCCTACGTGCGCCGGCAGGGTTGGACACAAGCCGAGGCGGCGCGCCGCTGTGGCGTCACCCAGCCGCGCATGAATGACTTGCTGCGCGGGCGGATCAGCCGGTTTTCGTTGGACGCATTACTCAACATCGCCACCGCCGCCGGGCTGCGCGTGCAGATTGAGGCTTGCGAGGGCGTCTGACGAACACCGCGCGCGGCGGTTCCGGGCAGTAACCAATGGGAGACACACCATGAAGGATGCACCAGCCCCGAAGGCCGATCGAACGCAGGATGCAGCCGTGGCGCGCTTGCTGTGCGCCGACCCCGACTTTGCCGCGCGTTATCTCGGCACCAATGCCGTGCTTTCTGCCGCGCTGCCGGTTGTGCTTGATGCGCTGGTGGCGCTGCCAGAAAAGGCGCAAGTCGAGTTTCTCGACCGGCTGAGGGTATGGATGAAATATCGGCGCGAGGCGGATCGGCAGTTGCTGGCCGAGCTGCTGGGCGCGACGCTGGCGCAGTAATCGCCCGGTTCTTTGAGTTTCGCCCGGCCTTGGCAGCGGCTGATCCCCGCTGCCGAAACCTGCCGCCCCTGGGCAGGCTGGCTGGGCACCCGAATGCAGGGATTTCGCATGTGGGGTGCGAGGATGAGAAAACGCCGCTGGCCGATCCTTCCCTATGGGGGATTCGACGCGATCGAATCGCAGCGCGGCTACAGCGCCGAGCCGTGGGATGCTTTGCGAAAAATTCACATGTATCTCTATCTCGGTCTGCCCGTCCCGCCGGCGCTGGCAAGTTGGCTAGGTAACGCGATTGAGCAAGCGCAAGGCGACCCGAAAACATTTCTGCGCCTTCTCGGTCTGGCGCGCCCGCGCGGCAAAACGCCGCGCTATCAGCGCGACGCATGGCTGAAAGTCGGGGCGCGTCTGTGCGATCTTCAGGACGAAGGCATGCCCTTGCGCCTTGCCATTGAGAAGGTTTGCGCAGAGATGCCGCATGAAGTGGCAGACGCTGACGAACGCACACTCCGCCGCTGGCGCGACACCTACCGACGCGCCAGCGAGGAAGCGATGCGATATGCATTCGAAGAGGAATTCGGCGATGAATGATGCGGCATAAATGCCGCGATTTACGCCTTCGTTTTAGACGGCTTCGGCCATGCAATTCGCGTAACCCATCAACGGAGTTACGCGATGAAAAGCGATCCTCAATACCCTGCTATTGAGCTTGAAACCCGGCCCGCCGTGGAAACCGCGCAGGCCGCGTTCTATCTGGGCCGCAAGCCGCAGACGCTGCGCGCGTGGGCTTGCTTCGAGACCGGCCCGATCCGCCCGGCGCGCGTGCATGGCCGGCTGCTGTGGCGCGTGGCTGACATCAAGCGCTTGCTGGGCTTGGAGGCCGGGCAATGACCGCCGCCCCGGCTGCCGCCCCCGTTGTGCCGGTTGATGTGCAGACCTATGCGCGCATCTACGCTGGGCTGGGCTGGCCGGTCTTTGCCCTGCAGCCGGGTGCAAAGGCCCCCGCGACGCCGCACGGGGTCAAAGACGCCACCACCGACCCCGATGCGATTGCGCGCATGTTCGCCCGCCCCGGCTTGAACATCGGCATCGCCACCGGGGTTGCGTTCTTGGTGCTGGACATTGACACGGCAAAGGGCGGAGAGGACGCGCTGGCCGCGTGGGAAGCGCAGCATGGGCCGCTGCCCGCAACCCTGACGGCGCGCACTCGCGCCGGCGGGCTGCACCTGCTGTTTGCCCTGCCCGCCGATGGGCGCAAGATCGGCAACCGCGCGGGCATCGCCCCCGGAATCGACGTGCGCGGCGAAGGCGGATACATCGCCGCAGAGCCGAGCGAGGTTCCCCCTGACCCCGGTGGGCCGGGCACGGGCCGCTACCAGTGGCAAGACTGGGAGGTGAGCGAAGAGCCGCCGCCGGACATCGCGCAGGCCCCGGACTGGCTGCTCGAACGGGTTGCCCCCAGCGCGCGCACCGCCGCGCCGCTGCCCGCCCCAGCGCCTGCATCTGGCGCTGCCGATGCCTACGCGCAAGCCGCGCTGCATCGCGCCATCGGTGCGGTGCAGACTGCCCCAGAGGGCACGCGCAACAACACCCTGTATGCCGAGGCCGCCGGGCTGGCGCGGCTGGCCGCTGCGGGCCGTCTGGACTGGCACCAAGCCGCCGGGCTGCTCGCAGGCAGCGCCGCCGCTGCCGGTCTGGACCCGGCGGAGATCGTTCGCACACTGGAGAGCGCGCACCGCAGCGGCAGCGAGAATCCGAAGCCCCCTGCGCTGCCCGCGCCTGCCAGCGCCGCGCCGCAGCCCGCCGATGTGTTGCGCGAAATCGACATTGCCGCAATCGATGGGCCGCTGCCCGCCCCGGATTACGTGATCGAGGGCGCGATTCCTGCCGGGGAAGTCGCCTTGCTGGGCGCGCATGGGGGCACGGGAAAGAGCTTCGTTGCGCTGGCGCTGGCCTGCCATGTGGCAACAGGCCGCGACTTCGGGCCGTGGCGAGTGCCGCGCGCCCGCGAGGTGTTTTTCGTCAGTCTGGAAGACGGCGCGCACCGGCTGTTGCGCCGCCTGCGCAGCATCGCCGCCGCATTCGGGTTCACGACCGCTGACCTGAGCCTGCGGCTGCGCATCATCGATGCCACCGCCGCCGAACCGCTGGCCGCCGAAGTGCGCGCGCCGGGGTTTGCGCCGTCACTGGAGCCGACCGACACGCACCGGCAGTTGCGCGACCGCGTGCGCGAGGGGGCGCTGATCGTGATCGACAACGCCAGCGACGGATTCGATGCCAATGAAAACGAAAGACGCCTTGTAAGGGCCTTTATTCGGCTTCTGCGCCGCGATCTGGCGATGGGTAAGGGGGCGGTATTGCTGCTGGCGCATACGCCCAAGGATGCGGCTGAAAAGGGCCGGGAGAGCTATTCCGGTTCGACGGCATGGCATAACTCGGCGCGCGCCCGTCTGGCGCTGGCGCGCAAGGCGGACGCCCTGCTGCTGTCTGTGGAGAAATTCAACGACGGCAAGCCCGCCGCGCCGCTGCGCCTGATCGTCAACGACGAAGGCGTCCCGTTGCTGGCCGGGGAAGAGGACGCCCCGCCGCCGTCCCTGCTGTCCACTGCCGACGCGGACGTGCTGCGGGCCATCGAACAGGCCGCTGCCGCCGGTTCGCCCGTCCCTGCCGCGCGGGCCGGTGCGCGCACTGCGGGCAGCGTATTGCACGGGCTGTTGCACGGGCTGCACCCGCGCCGCGCGATCGAGGATGCGATCGAGCGGCTGCTGGCAAACCGGCAGATCGAGGTGACCGAACACATGACCCCGGCACGCAAGCGCCGCGACGTGCTTACCCCTACTGGCAACAGGGTTGCGCCAAATACCCTGCGCCAAATCCCCCCTTATACCCCCCGCGCCAATTCGGCGCATTCGGCGCAGGGCGCCGCGCCGATTGGCACGAATGCGCCAAATACGGCATTCGGCGCATTCGGCGCATTCGGCGCAGACCCCGCCGGGCAAGAGGCCGAAGCCCCGCACACTGGCGAGGTGGATCTATGACCGCCGCCGCCCGAACCGATGTGCGCGCCCTGCTGGCCGCCGCTGCCGCAGACGGGGTGCAGGCCGTGCTGATCGACGGACGGCTGAAACTGCGCGGCAGGCTGTCTGCCCTGCCCGTGTGGACGGAGCGCCTGCGCCCGCACCGGCAGGCCGTGGTCGACCACCTGCGCGCCGCCGCCAATGACCCCGCCCCATCCCGCCCGCTGCAACCCCGCCCGGCAGTCTTGCGCCTGCCGCAATACCCCGGCGATCCGCAAGAGGAGGCGCTGGCGCTGCTCGACTGGCTGCATTCGCTGGGCGTGACGCTGACCCTTGAGGACGGCATGCTGACCGCGAACGAAGTGCACACGCTGCCTGCCGATCTGCGCGAAGAGGTGAGCATCCTGCTGCGGCCCGAGGTGCAAGGCCGCGACCTGCTAGCTGCCGTGCAAGCGCGCGATGCCGCTGCCGCCGCCATCGAACGCGCCCCGCTGCAACGCTGCTGGGGCTGTCGGCACCTGTCTACCCGCGACGCGCACCGGGGACACGCCCCGCAGTGCCAGCGCGGGCATGCGCTGGCGTGGCGACGCACCGGGCCGGGAGGTGTGCGCACCGTTCCCCTGCGCATCGACCAGCGCGGGCCGTGTGGCGACTACAAGTCGGAGGGCCGGACATGAAACGACCGCCGTTGACCGCGCAACAGCACGCCGCCGCCGCCGCGATGGTGCGCGCCGCCCGCACCGAGCCGGTGCGCTGTGTGGGCTGCAACACCCTGCGCCACTGGCCGCCGGGGATGATCCACGTGCTGACCTATCAACCCTTCGAGCCGTGGCGACACGCCATCGCGTATTACGCCTGCGCCGCCTGCCTTGCCAGCGAGCAAGCCCGCCGCCGCCTGTTCCTGTGGGCCGAAACCCGCTGCCGCGCGGCAGACGAAGACGCGGGCATGCCCGCCGCCGGGCCGGACTGACCCCGATACCATCGCCGCCATGCCTGCCGACGACCCCGTGTTTGCCGCCTTCCAGCGCCTGCGCGACATCGCTGCTGGCGACCCGCAAAACGCCGCCGCATGGGCCAAAGACGCCGCGCTGCTGGCACGCACCGAGCCGGAACTGCTCGAGGCCGCGCTGCCCATCGGGCACTTCCGGGGATTCTGGCCGGAGGTGATCCGCTGCTGTCTGGCCATCGGCGCGGGCCGCAAGCCGCCGCCGCCGCGCGACTGGCGACTGCCCGACAGCAAGCCCCGGCGCAAAGTCACCGCAAAGTCACCCGCGACGCAGCAAAAAAAAGCCGGGCCGGGCCGCGTCAAAAGTTAGCAGGCAAAGTTAGCGCCGCTAACCCAAAAAAAGCCGCTAACTGCCACCGGGCCGAAGGTTCGCACGAAGGTTCGCAGTTCGCAGTGCGAACCAAGCCGCACGACCGCCGCCGGGCCGGAGGTTCGAACGAAGGTTCGAATGGCGAACTTCGAACCATCCGGGCAATGCACGCATGGCCGCATCGGAAGATGCCAGCGATAACGCTGTAACCGACTGCCTGCAACGCAACGCAAACGCAACGCCATTGCGCGGGCCAAAGTTGCCAGCAAAGTTGCCAGCGGCAACCAAAAAAAAGCAACACCGGCCAGCGCCCGGCGGGCTGTCACGAGTGACAGGGGCGCACGTAGTGCAGGGGATGCCTGCCGACAGCGCCAGCAGTGCAGCGCCGAGCGGGCAGCAGCGAACCCCGCGCCGGCGTATGCGCCGAGCCGCGTCAACAACGCGCGGATTCCCCCAAACTGGCTACATGGTGGCTACATGGCCCCGCATCCTCTGGCGAGCGCATCGCTAGAGTTGCCGTAACTCGTTGATTTTCTTGGTGGGTTGTGGGCGGCTCGAACGCCCGACCTACGGATTAAGAGTCCGCTGCTCTACCAACTGAGCTAACAACCCGCATCGGGGCTGGTGGGTCGTGCGTGACTCGAACACGCGACCAACGGATTAAAAGTCCGCTGCTCTACCGACTGAGCTAACGACCCAACGCAAACAAGCCTGTAATCATAACACGGCATCGAGCGCGCGTGCAGCCAGGATCATGCCCATCGATGCGGTGACCATCACGCTGGAACCGAATCCGGCGCAGTTCAGGCTGTTGTTCTGCGATGCCGGCGGCGTGGTCGGTACGCTGCAGCCGTCGGTTGCCGTCCTGGTGACGGCTTCCTTGCTGTAAGCACACAGGACGCCGATGTCACCGCGGCGCGGCGCGCCGTGCCAGCGGCGCAGGCGCTGGCGCACGCTGGCCAGCAGCGGGTCGTGGGTGACCGCCGACAGGTCGGCGCACTGGAGCGCGTCGGCATGGCGTTTGCCACCGGCGGCGCCGGCCATCAATACCGGCTGCCGCCGCTGCAGGCACAGCGCGGCAATCGCCGCTTTGGCCCGCACCTGGTCGCAGCAGTCGAGGACGACGTCGGCGTCTGCCGGAATGCGCTGCGCGGCGTTGCCGGCATCGACGAAGTCTTCGATACAGCAGACGGAGCAGGTGGGGTTGATGTCGGCAAAGCGGGACTGCAGCGCCAGTACCTTGGACATGCCCAGTGTGCTGTCCAGGGCCTGGAGCTGGCGGTTGATGTTCGACTCGGCGACGTGGTCGAGGTCGATCAGGGTGAGCCGTTGCACGCCGCTGCGCGCCAGCGCTTCGGCCGCCCACGAGCCGACGCCGCCCACGCCAACGACCACGGCATGGGCCTGCGCGATGCGCTGCGCGGCGGGTTCGCCGTACAGCCTGGCGATGCCGCCGAAACGTCGCTGCCGGTCGAATCCGGACGCAGTGTCCGTGCCAGCCGGCATGTCGCTCACATCGTGCGTTCGACCCGCCATGCCTGGTATTTGACCCCCAGCACCGCGCCGCCGACGATGGACAGAAACGCGATCCAACTGGTCACCGACAGGGTGGACACACCGCTCATGCCCTGGCCGATGGTGCAGCCCAGCGCGGTGACGCCGCCGATGCCCATGAGCGCGCCGCCGACCAGGTGGTTGGCGGTGTCCTCCACACCGCGAAATCCCTCCCAGCGGAAGTGGCGGCCGAGCAGCGCCATGATGGCCGAGCCGGCGATGACGCCAAACACCGAGACGATGCCCAGGGTGAGCACGTTGCTCGCATCGCTGTACATCATGAACCAGAACAGCGTGTAGGCCAGCGGCGCGACGAAGCTCAGCGACTCCATTTTGTTGTTTTGCGTGCCGATGTACGCCGCCTGCAGCGTTTGCGGGTCTTCGGCGAGAAAACCCAGCTTGCCCGAGAGGAACCAGACGCCGACGATGATCGCCCCCAGGCCGAACCCGGCGACCAGGTTGTTGGCGGTACGGAACTCGCGCGCGCTCAGCGCCCAGCCGCCCAGCAGCAGGCTGACCCCGAGACCGAACGCGAGTTGCAGCCGCGCCAGCGGCAGCCCGGTCAGGCGCGAGACGATGGCCGGCAGATCCTGTGGCCCCGACAACTGGATGGCCACGCGGTCGAGCACGTGCACGCGCACTTCGGCGGTCAGGCCGCGCAGGGTGATGTAGGCGAACACCGCGATCATCAGGAAGACGACGACGGCCTTGAGGTTGCCCTCGCCGATGCGCACCAGGGTCTTGCTGCCGCAGCCGGAGGCCAGCACCATGCCAAAGCCAAACAGCACCCCGCCCACCAGCGCGGACAGCCATAGCACTCTGGAGGTGGTGTAGATGGTTTGCGCCGCGTCGATCTGTCCACTGGCGGCAAGCAGGTTGAAGCCGGCGGTGGCCGTGGCGATGGCCAGCACCCACATGCGCATGCGCAGCCATGAGCCCATGTTGACGATGTCGCTGACCGAGCCCATGGTGCAAAACCGCGTGCGCTGCATGATGGCGCCAAACAACAGGCTCAGCACGAACGTGCCCCACAGCACGGTGGCGTGAATGGCGGAAACGGAAACGGACGGCATCGGGTCGGGGGTCGAACGACGGGCGCGGCGCTACGCCGCAGGGCGATATTGTTCCATGCCGCGCCGAACCACGCGCCTTGCCGCTTGTCGCGGCGGGGAATCAGCGCCCGGCGCCGGGCTGGTAACGGGTGACGTCAGGCAGGCCGGCGGCGGCGAACCCTTGCGCGCGCAGGCGGCAGGCGTCACAGCGGCCGCAAGCCCGTCCCTCGGCGTCTGCCTGGTAGCAGGTGACCGTGATGGCGTAATCGACCCCCAGCCGCGTCCCGGTCTGGATGATCTGCGCCTTGCTCAGCGCGATCAGCGGCGCGTGCAGCCGCATCGGGCGGCCTTCGACACCGGCCTTGGTCGCCAGATTGGCCAGGCGTTCGAACGCCGCGACGTATTCCGGCCGGCAGTCGGGGTAGCCGGAATAATCGACCGCGTTGGCGCCGTAAAACAGATCCTGTGCGCCCAGGGCTTCGGCCCAGCTCAGCGCCAGGGCGAGCATCACCGTGTTGCGCGCCGGAACGTAGGTGACGGGGATGCCGGCGTCGGCGTGCCGGGTCGGCACGGCGATGGCCGGGTCGGTCAGCGCCGAGCCGCCGAAACGGCTCAGGTCCAGGGGGAGGACTTCATGCCGCTGCGCCCCCAGGGCCGCGGCGACGCGCCGCGCCGCGTCGAGTTCGGCGCGGTGGCGCTGGCCGTAGTCGAGAGACAGCGCGAAGCAGGCAAAGCCCTGCTGCCGCGCCAGCGCGAGCACGGTGGCCGAATCCATGCCGCCGGACAACAGCACGACGGCGCGCGGCAACGACGGCGGTGTCACCGCAGTTTCGCCAGACGGTCGCGCCCGGCCTGTGCCGCCTCGGACTGCGGGTAGGTCTTGACCAGCTCGCTCAGGGTCTTGCGCGCAGCGGCGATTTGCCGCAGTTCGATTTGACAGTTCGCCAGACCGAGCATGGCTTCGGGCAGGCGCGGGCTGTTCGGGCTGCTCTGGATCAGGCCCTGGAACGTGGTGATCGCGTCCTTGTACTGCTTTTGCGCGTACTGCGCGTTGGCCAGCCAGTACTGCGCATCGGCGTCGTAGGGGCTGGTGGGATACTGCGCCAGAAACGCCTTGAGCTGCGTGGCGCTGCCGGCGAAATCGCCGTTGCGGAAAGCGGTCAGCGCCTGTTCGAAAGCGGCTTTTTCCGCTGGCTGCACGGTGTAGGTCTGGCCGTTGATCTGCACCTGCACCGGCTCCAGCGGTTTCAGCCGCTGGGTGAGCTGCTGCTGGCTGCTTTGCAGTTTGGCCAGGGTGTCGCTGAGCTGCTGCGTGGCGGCGTCCTGCTTGCCGCGCAGCTGGGCGATTTCACCGCGCATCTGTTCGATCTGGTTGGACAGGTCGAGCAGCGCGTTGCGGATCTGCTGGATTTGCTGCGCCTGCTGGGCGAGTTGCGACTGCGTGGTTTGCTGGTTTTGCGCCACTTGCGCGCGCAGGTCGAGAATCGCCCGGCGTGCCTCGTTGTCGGGAAACATGTCGGCGCGGGCCGGGGTGGCCAGGCCCGCGCCCAGGCTCAACGCGAGCACGGCGCAGGCGGCCACGCGCTGCACTGCCGGTAACGCGGGAGCGCAACGTGGGAGGCGCACAGCGGGGCGGCTCATCGCTGATAGACGATGTCGACGCGGCGGTTTTCCGCGTAATCGGCTTCGGTGTCACCCAGCGCCTTGGGCTTTTCCTTGCCGAAGCTGATGGCTTCCATCTGCGACGACTTGACGCCGAGGAGTTCGAGCGCCTTCATCACGGCGTCGGCACGTTTTTGCCCCAGCGCCAGGTTGTACTCGCGGCTGCCGCGGGCGTCGGTATTGCCTTGCAGCTGCACATGCGCCTGCGGGTGCTGCGTCAGGTAGGTGGCGTTGGCGTTGAGCACCGGGGTGTACTGGCTTTCGATGGTGTAGCTGTTGAACGCGAAGTAGATGCTCTTGGGCACGTTCGGTCCCGGCCCGGCGTTGGATTCGCTGGGCGCCTGCACCGCCGCGACCTGGTTCTGCCCGGCGCCGTTGGCGTTGGCGCCGGCGGTGCCGCTTTCCACCGGGGTGGCGGTCTTGGACTCGACGGGGGCCTGTTTGACGGGGACGGGCGACGCACAACCGCCCAGAGCCAGGGCAGCGGCCAGAGCGGTGAAGACCAGGGTAGAGCGCATGTTCACGGGATTCTCCGATCGGAACGGGTTGTGGAAAAAAACGGACGAAATGAAGAAGATGGGCGGCGGCGCGCTCAGCGATCCGGCGTCCAGGGGCCCCAGCTCGGCTCGCGCACCTGGACACCGGCTTGCGACAGCGTGGAGCGGACCCGGCCGTCGATCGACACGGTCTTGAGCACTTCGCCGCCCCGGCCGCCTGCAGAATAAAGCACGATCTGGCCGTTCGGGGCGAAGCTGGGGTGGCCGCAGTCGCTGCCGTCGTCGAGCAGCTGCGTGGCGCTGGTCGCTAGGTTGATCGACCAGAGCTGGTAGCTGTTGCCCTGCTGCGAGATATACGCCAGCGTTTTGCCGTCGGGGCTGACCGCCGGGCTGACGTTGTAGCCGCCGGTATAGGTGATGCGCTGCACGCCGCTGCCGTCGAGCGCGACCTTGTAGACTTGCGGCCCGCCGTCGCGGTCGCTGACGAAATACAGGCTTTGGCCGTCGGGCGCAAACACCGGCTCGGTGTCGATCGAGTATGAGCGCATCAATTGCCGCGGCGTGCCGCCGCTGCTGGGCAGCAGATAGATTTGCGATCGCCCGGTCAGGGTGAGCACCACGGCCATGGTGCCGCCGTCGGGAGAGAACGCCGGCGCGCTGTTGCTGCCCTTGAAGTTGGCCACCATGCGGCGCGCGCCGCTGCGCACGTTCTGCACGAAGACCACCGGCTTGCCGGTTTCGAACGACACGTAAGCCAGTTCCTGCCCGTTGGGCGACCACACCGGCGAGAGCAACGGTTCGCGGCTGCGCAGGGCGTATTGCGGGTTGGCGCCGTCGCTGTCGGCGATGTTCAGGGCGAAATTGTGCGGCCCGGCCTTGCTGATGTAGGCGATGCGCGTGGCGAACACGCCCCGCTGGCCGGTGAGTTTCTGGTAGATGTAATCGCTGATCTTGTGCGCCGCCAGCCGCAGGTCGCCGGGCAGCACGGTCAGCGCCAGCCCGCCCAGATCGGCCTGTTTGACCGCGTCCCACAGCCGGAACTGGATCAGCCAACGGCCCGACGCCGCCGGTGTGACGCTGCCGCCGGCGACGGCTTCGAGGTTTTGCGTGCGCCATGCGGCATAGTTCGGCGGGCCTTGCTCGGTCAGCGTTTGCCCGCCCAGATTGCTCACGGCAAACAGCCCGCTGCGTGTCAGGTCGGCACGGACGATGTCGGCGATGGGCTGCGGGCAATTGCCGGAATCACGGAACACGCCGATGCCCACGGGAATCTGCGTGGCGCCGATGCCCGAGACATCGACTTTGAACTGCGCACGCGCCGGAGCGGCCAAAGCGCTCAGACCGGCGAGGACACCGGCACCGCGCGCCAGCGGAGCAGCCAGGGAACCAAGGACAAATCGACGTCGCTGCATGAGGATTCAGTCTAAGGCAGAGCTCTGCCGGGATGAGAGAAAACCCGCGCAAGCGCTGCCGCAAGATTCTAAAGACCGCGGCATACCGCCTGCGTAAAAATTCGCAAGTCTTGCTGCGATGCGCAATTTCAACAGAATTCGCCGCAACCCCCAGGGAGTCGCGCAAAGGAGATTGGTTCCCGCTGCCGTCTTCATGGCCGTGGTCGGCCGCTTCGGCTGTTGTCTGGCTGCTGTTGCAGCAGCCAGAGCTTGAGGTAGCGGTACCAGGTTTCCTGCGCAATGCTGCAGGCCAGGACGAAGCCGAGCCGGCCGTCGAGAAACCCACCGCGCAGCACGTAGGTGCGCAAAAAAGCCCAATTGCTGCGCCACAGCGCCAGGGCCAGCCCGCCGCGGCGGCCGCGCGCGGCGAGTTTTGCCGCGCCGGCGCTGGAGTAGCGGTTCATTTTGTCGAGCACATCGTCCAGCGAGCGGTAGCTGATGTGCAGCAGATCGTGCCGCAGCTGCCCGACCGGCCCGCTGGTCTGCACCGATTCATGCACGATGTCGTCGGAGAACCGTGCCGTGCCGCGACGGAACAGCCGCACCACGCGGTCTGGATACCAGCCGCCGTGACGCATGAACTGGCCGCAATAGCTCGACAGACGGGGTATGGAAAAGGCGTCGGGTGCGTCCGGCCGGGCGATGGCTTGGCGGATTTCGGCAGCGAGTTCCGCGCTGACGCGCTCGTCGGCGTCGACCGACAACACCCAGTCGAAACGCGCCAGGTCCAGCGCGCGGTTTTTTTGTGGTCCGTAGCCTTGCCAGTCCGTGCGCACCTGCACCCGCGCGCCGAGGCTGCGTGCGAGTTCGACCGTGCCGTCGGTACTGCCACTGTCGACCACGATCACTTCGTCGCACCACGACAGCCCGGCGAGGCAATCGGCCAGGTTGTGTTGCTCGTTGCGCGTGATGAGGATGGCGGAGACGCGCGGCATCAAGCGGAGTCCCCGGTTCGGTGGACAAGGCCGTCGGCCTGCGCCGGCGGGAAGTCTTCTCCGGGCGTGGCATTCCATGCGGCGATGTCGCCCAAAGGAATGCTGGAGAACAGACCGTGGAAAGCGCGTTTGAATTTGCCGCTGAACGTCGGCCGCGGAAAACATCGGCCCGCGTCGGCAGCGGTGTGGCAATGCGCCTTGGCCAAGTAGTTGCGCATGAATTCGCCTTGGGTGATACCCCATTTGAGCGCGAACTCGCGCGAGCCGCGGTTTTTGCGGATGCGCCCGGTGCTGCGGCAGGCAAAGTGGTACAGCCGGCTGGCAGAGACGATGTCGAAGCGGCGGAAACCGGCGATCCACAGCTTGATGAGCAAATCGTCGTCCGAACTCATGCCCGGACTGAATTCCAGGCTGTACCCGCCGACCATGGTCCACCAGCGTTTGGCCACGAGCGTGGGTTGCGACGCCCGCCCGGGCATGTCCGGGCGTTGGACGTCGCGGTAGTGCAGCAGCAGCCCGGCGGCGTCGAAATCGGACGGACTGCGGCCGTGATCCTGCACGATCACCCGATCGTTTCCCGTCGGCGTGGGTTCGAGCAGCATGGACGACAGGAACAGCCGGTCATCGTCTGCGCTGCGGATTTTTTCCATCAGCGCGCTGTCCCACCCCGGGCAGCAGACCATGTCGTCGTTCATGTACAGCAGCCAGTCGTGCGTGGCCATCCCCGCCAGATGGTTGACCGCCAGGCAGATGCCGATGTTGCCGCGGGACACACTATGTCGAATGCCCTGCTGTTGCAGCCACTGCAGCGTGCCGTCCGTCCCCTCGTTGACGTGCACCAGGATTTCGTGCCTTACGCAGGAGTGCGCCCGAATGCTGTCGATGCACAGCTGCAAATAAGGCAGATTGTTCCAGGTGGGAATCAGGATGCTGAACATGATCCGTGCTCGATGGGAGGGTGCTTGGGGTAGGCGGCGGCAAGCAGCACCGCGACGGTCAGCGCATAAAACGCGGCGGTCATGGTGAGATCGAAGGTCTCGACCGTCAACCCGTAGACGACGAAGCCGACCACCAGCGCCAGCCCCATGCGCGCTGCGGCACGGCAGGCGGGAGAGGCCGCTTCGCGCCGGCGCCAGAACAGCCATCCCGGTACGGCATAGACGGCGGTAATGGCCCCCAGACCGACGACGCCAAGCTGCGACAGGCGCGAGAGGATTTCGCTGTGCACCTCCTGCCTGCCGAAATCTGCGGCCAGCGGGGTGAGCAAGCCGGCTTGCTGCATCGGTGTCATCAGCGCTTTGAAACCGCCCATGCCGACGCCGAACAGCGGATGTTCGGTGAAAATCAGCCAGGCAGCTTTCCACAGCTGAAAGCGGATGCCGATCGAGGTGTCTTCGTTGCCGTGATCGAACGCATGCAGATTGCTGAAAATCAACCCGATCCGGCCGCGGATTTCCGCCACGCTGGCCGCCGCCAGCGCGGCGGCGAGCAGCAAGGCCAGCGCCGCAGTGATCAGGGTGCGCGCGGGCAACCGGCCCCGGTGCAGCATCGCCGCCAGTGCGATGAGCACGGGGATGGCGATCCAGCCGCCACGCGAGCCGGAGGCGACCGAGGCGTACAGCCCGGCAACCGCCGCCAGCAAGGCGGCCGCAGGCCAGGCCAGGGCGCGCACCGATGCCGGTCTGCCTGCATGCAGACCCAGGCCAAAAGCCGGCAACACGCCCAGGGTCAGCGCGATGTCGCCGAAGTGAATCGGGTTGACGAACGTCGAACCGATCCGGGCGATGCCGTCGCTCGTCCCCCAGTCATGCGGGTCGAAGATGACGATGGCGGCAGCGGCGAACGCCCCGATGACCAGGCCTGGCCAGAGGACGAGAAGCCGTTGCGGCGACAGCCTGCGCAAGGCAAAAAAAATCGGCGCCGCCAGCAGAAAACGCGAGACGGCGTCGTAATACGGCCAGCCCCAGCGTTGGTTGGCCCACTGGCCGATGAACACCGCTAGCGGCAGTGCCGCCATCGACGCGGCGTAGAGCATGGCATCGGCTGCCGACAACGGATCGCTGCCAACGGCGCTGGACGCCGCAGGGCTTTGGCGCAGCAGCCCGCGCAGGTCAGCCAGCCAGCGCGCTGCACTGAGCAGAAACAGCAGGAAGAACACGGTGTTCACCCCTCCGGCCACGGTCAGGGTCAGCGCCGGATAGATGAGCAACAGCGGCAGGGCGGCGAAGGCGAACCAGGCAGGTACCGGCGGCGGCAGTCTTCGCACAGGCACTAGCATCCTGCCTCGAGACTCGTGCCGGCCGCCAGGCCGGCACGGCGCACAAAGGAAACGCATCGCATGATTTGCCCAATGGATTTGTCGAGTGCCACATGCTAGCCGGACGCGACCTGGACGGACTGCGGCTGCTGTGGCGGCTGTTTCGCGCCAACCCGCGCAACCGCACGGCGGCATGGCTCATCGTCCTGTTTGCCGCCATCGTCGCCGCCACCGAACCGGTGCTGCCGGCGTTGATGAAACACGTGCTGGACGTCGGCTTCACGGCCCGGCGCGATTTTCCGCTCTGGGCGGTGCCCGCGGTGCTGCTCGGCCTGTTCACCGTGCGCGGGCTGGCGTGGCTGGCTTCGCAGTTTCTCACCCAATGGCTGACGCAGAACGTGCTGGCACGGGTGCGCGAGCTGGTGTATACGCAAATCGTCAGCGCGCAACTCGCGGCGCTGCAGCGCGAGAGCGCCAGCAGTCTGATCGGTGCCTCGGTGTACGAAGCGCAACTGGCGCTGGGCATGATTTTCCCCGGCCTGCTCACCCTGGTGCGCGATTCTCTCACCTTGCTGGCGTTGTTTGCCTATCTGCTGTGGGTCAACTGGAGCCTGACGCTGCTGACGCTGGCGATTTTGCTGCCGCTGATCGTCACCATGCGGCAGATCAGCCGCCGTGCCAAGCGGCTGAACGCGCAGATGCAAAAAGCCGCCGAAGACACGTCGTATGCCCTGGAAGAAGGTGTGCTCGCCGCGCCGGTGATCCGGGTGCACAACGCGCAGCGCACGTTTGCCCGGCGCTTCGATGCCATCAACCAGAACCTGCGTCGCACCACGGTGAAAACGCTGGTGTCGGGGTCGAGCACCACGCCGGTGTCGCAGTGGCTGTCGGCGCTGGCGGTGTCGGTGGTCATCGTCTTCGCCATGTGGCAAAGCGACGTCACCGGGCAACACAGCGTCGGCGGTTTCGTCGCCTTCATCACCGCGATGATGATGACGCTGTCGCCGCTGCGCCGTGTTGCCGACATCGTGCAGCCGATGGTGCGTGCGCTGTCGTCGCTACAGCGGCTGCGCGGCATCGTCGACGCGCCGCCCGAGGCCGACACCGGCACCTATGCGGTCGATCGGGCGCGCGGGGAGCTCGAATTCGACGATGTCGGCGTGACCCTCGGCGGCATGGATCGCCCGGTGCTCGACGGCGTGTCGCTGCGCGTGCGCGCGGGCGAGAGCCTGGCAATCGTCGGCCCTTCGGGCGCGGGCAAGACCACGCTCATGCGTCTGGTGCCGCGCCTGCTGGAGCCGACGCAGGGTAGGCTGCTGCTCGACGGCGTGCCGCTGCGCGAGTGGAAGCTGCACAATCTGCGCGAGCAGATCGCCTACGTCGGCCAGGACGTGGTGCTGCTCAACGACAGCATCGGCGCCAATGTCAGCTTTGGCGAGCCCGTCGATCCCGGTCGTGCCTGGGCCGCACTGGACGCCGCGGCGCTGGGGGACTTCGTCCGCTCGCTGCCCGGCGGTTTGCAGGCGAGCGTCGGCCACAACGGCTCGCAGCTGTCCGGCGGGCAGCGCCAGCGGTTGTCCATCGCCCGCGCGCTGTACCGCGACGCGCCGCTGCTCATTCTGGACGAGGCGACGAGCGCGCTCGACGCCGAGAGCGAGCGGCTGGTACAGCAGGCCATCGACCGGCTGATGCGCGGGCGCACGACCATCGTCATCGCCCACCGTCTGGCCACCATTTCACATTGCGACCGCATCGCCGTGCTCGACGCGGGCCGGTTGATCGAACTCGGCACCCAGGCCGAGCTGCTGCAAAAAGACGGCCTGTATGCGCAACTGCACCGCATGCAATTTCACGTCGCCGCGTCACAGACGCAAACGGCGCAAGCAGATCACACCGCGGAGCACGACGCCGACCACAGCGGCGAGCCGACCTGAGTCGGCCTGCCCACGTCGTCTGCCAGGGCCGGTTGCGCCGGGCGGCGGGATCCACGCCGAGGCTGGGCAGGCCAGACCGTGGTCACGCAGGGGGGGCGAGCGTGGCGGGCTGCTGGCTTGGGTGCATCCACTGCGCGGCCTGCTGACGCACGACTTCGGGCAGGTGATGCTCGGCGGCGTAAACCTTGCGGATCCACTCGGCATCGTTGCCCCGGGCGCTGACGTCGGCGAGCAATTCGCGCAGCGCGACCTCGGAGCGGCATTGCGCGGCATGGTCGTCGAGCCTGACCAGGGTGCGGATGAGGTCTTCGCGCAGCGTGCGGTGTTCGCGCGTGGCCGGGTCGACGAAGGTGGCATCGAAGCCGAAGCGGCAGGCCTGGAAGCGGTTGAAGGTGTAGACCAGGTAATCGTCCTCCTGCGGCGTGAACGGGCGCTCGCGCTGGATGTACGCTCCCAGGGTCTGGATGTAGGCGGCGATGCGCGCGGCCTTGGCGATGGTCAGCGGCGTGTCCATGACGCGCACTTCGATGGTGCCATACTCCGGCTTGGGGCGGATGTCCCAGTAGAAATCCTTCATGCTCTTGACCACGCCGGTGGCCGTCATTTTGTCGAAATAGCGCTCGAATGCCTCCCAGCTCAGGGTGAACGGGGCGCGGCCGGACAGCGGAAAGGCGAACACCGAGTTCAGCCGTGCGGAGTCGAACCCCGTGTCCTCGCCCTGCACGAAGGGCGAAGACGCCGACAGCGCGATGAAGTGCGGGATGAAACGCGACAAGCAGTGCAGGGTGTAGAGGGCGGTATCCGCATCCGGGCAGCCCAGGTGCACGTGCTGGCCGAACACGGTGAACTGCTTGCTCAGGTAGCCGTAGAGCTCGGACAGCTGGTGAAACCGCGGTTTGTCGAAAATGCGCTGCTGCGCCCAATGCTGAAACGGATGGGTGCCGCCGCCCGACAGCCCGACGTCGAGTTTGCCCGCGGCCTCGACCAGCGCTTGCTGGATTTCACCGAGCTGCGCCAACGCGTCCTCGAAGCCGGTGCAAATCCCGGTGGACAGCTCGATCATGCTTTCGGTCATTTCCGGCGTGACCATGCCGGGCAGCCTGCGCCCTGCGAGCAGCCGCAGCAGATCGGGGGCGCACGGCATGAGGTCGTAGTTGTGGCGGTTGACGATCTGCAGCTCCAGCTCGATGCCGATGCTCAGGGCGTCGGATTGACGAAACACTCCCAGACTCATCCTCAGCCTCCGGTGACGGGTTTGGCCCGGCTGCGGGCAATGTCGCCGCTATACCCCAGTGCCCACCGCGTCAGCAGTGGGGCAAGCAGTTCGAGCAGGGCGATGGCGCTGAACGCCACGGCGAGCATGCGGTGCATCGCCGGGGCGCTGCCCGTGCCGAGCACGCCCAGCGCGAGGACGAAACTCACCCCGGCTGCCGGATTCAGCGACAGCCCCAGAGCCAGCGATTGCCGCCAGCTCGCGCCGCTGAGCCGGCCAAAGGCCAGGGTGCCGAGCAGTTTGGCCAGCGCGCGCGCGGCCACCACCAGCGCTGCCGCCAGCCCGCCGGCGAGCAGAATGCGCGCGTTCAGGCTCAGCCCGAGGATGAGAAACAGCAGCACGATGAGCACGCCGCCCGCGGTGCCGAAATGCCGCGGCCACAGTCGCGGGCGCGGGCTGCGCCAGCGCAGCAGCGCGCCACCGAGCAGGGGGGTGAGCAGCGCCGACCAGTGCAGCATGCGGGTCAGCGACAGGGTCAGCACGATCAGCCCGACGAGCATCAGCGCGCCGCCTTCGTCGCGAAAGTCGAAATGCCGTTCGACCCAGTTCACCGCCCAGGCCAGCAGCGCCGCGGCGAGCACCGAGCCGCCCAGCAGGTAGAGCAGGCGCAGCGTCGCGTGCGCTGCACCCTGCGGACCATCGGCGTCCATCATGCCCAGCAGCAGGCTGCAGGCCAGCAGCGCGTAAAACGTATTGAGCGCCGACAGTAGCAGCAGCCGCTCGGTGACCTGGCCGTTGGCATGAAATTCGCTGCTGATGCGCAGCACGACGGCCGGGCTGGTGGCGAGCAACAGCGCCGCGACATAAACCGCCTGCTGGCCGGGAAAGCCGAGAAACAGCAGGGTGAGCGCGACGGCGCCGAATCCCAGCGCCGATTCGAGCAGACTCATGCCCAGCAGCGCCGGGTTGGCGCGCAGCCAGCGCAGGTTGACGCGGTGGCCGATCTCGAACAGCAACACCGCCAGCGCCGTGTCGACGATGGCGCGGGCGCTGTTTTGCAGGTCGTATACGTTCAGCCCGGCGCCGCCCGCAGCCAGAATCATTCCCGAGGCCGCATACCCGACTAGCCGCGGCCAGCGCAAAAAGCGAAACACCGACTCCCCCGTCAACGTGGCCAGCACCAGCGCGGCGCCGACCCAGAACACGCCGTCGGGATGCAAGGGCCAGGAGGGCAGGTCGATGGGGGTCATGGAATGTCGTCTCCGCTGTAGGCACGGTCGCCGCCGCGTTGCGCCACACCATAGCAGAAAGCGATGATGCTGGCGGGTTGCGATCAAAAGACGGGAATTGCCGGCAAGAAAAAGCAAAATACTGGAGAATCAGAAGAGAAACGGGACGCCGGGCGCGGCCTGCTCACGCCGCCTCCTAAAATACCGCCCATGCCGTTCGTCCATCTGCGTACCCACACCGAGTATTCCATCGTCGATGGCGCCCTGCGCGTGGAGGACATGGTGCCCGCGGCGGCACGCGACGGCCAGGGTGCGCTGGCGATCACCGATTTCAACAACCTGTTCGCCACCGTCCGCTTCTACAAGGCGGCGCTCGACGCCGGGGTCAAGCCGCTCATCGGTTGCGACCTCCTGGTCAGCGGTATGCGCAATCCGCAGCAGCACAGCCGTTTGCTCGTGCTGGTGCAAAACCGCAGCGGCTACCTCCATCTGTGCGAACTGCTCAGCCGGGCCTGGCTGGACAACCAGCAGCGCGGCCGCGCCGTGGTGCGCTGGGAGTGGTTCGCTGCGGGCCTGGCCGAAGGGTTGATCGCCCTGTCCGCCGCGCAGGACGGGGCGATCGGCCAGGCCCTGCTGCAGGGGGATATGGCGCTGGCGCGCGAGCTGGCGCAGGAGCATGCAGC